>Ga0058704_10000031_pt1 | contig 65912 bp, 70 predicted proteins | sample AgamicMgSfe_FD_71363 | JGI IMG/M metagenome (GOLD analysis project Ga0058704, IMG submission 71363) | Agave microbial communities from Guanajuato, Mexico - Mg.Sf.e | ecosystem: Host-associated > Plants > Phyllosphere > Phylloplane/Leaf | place: Guanajuato, Mexico | collected 2012-05-30
GGTTGCCTGTGGGTGGGTCGTGGAGGGAATGTTGGGTGCGGTGGTGATGTAGGACCGGGAGGGAGCGGGTGTAGGAGAAGCGGAGAGGTTTGGAAGCGAAGCGGCGGAGGGAGGACATTGTAAGTGAAGGAGGCGGAGCGCGAAACGAAAGGTGGATGTTTTTCCAGAAGAGCTGCGAGACAAGAGAAGAATGGTGTTCTGGGTACAGCTAGGAAATGGTCTTGTGTGCTCTCTTTTCTCTTCCAGACCGTACAGATTGGCGTCAGACGTGCAAGGGAATGGGAAGATGGAAGTTCGCTGACAGTACACCAAGGTTGATGAGAGGCGCCGGCATACCTTTTTGAAGCATCCGTTTCCCATGGTCCTATCGCGAACCGCGTAGCCACGAGGCTATCACATACGATGACGGACGTGCCTGGTCTGTCAATCACCTGGGCAAGTTGGGAGTGGGACCTTGACTTGACGAACGGCGGGGCGTGGGAGGGAGATAGTGATGCGGAGGTAGTCGTAGCCTCGGACTGCCGTTCACGGAAGCTTACGAAATGGAGGCCGCCACGGCACGGCACGTGATTAGTGCTTTCGAAGCTGAAGACCGAGGAGAATGTACGGAACTATACCCGGGGTCTTTTGTTTGAGCAAATGATATCTTGTTGATCAGTGTGTAAAATCAGTACAGAGAAGAAGTCAGTCGCTATCTACGGTACAAAAGAGAGAACGAGTAGGCCATATCCGAACAGCGTCACTTCTTCTACCAGTCGATGCCCACAACACCCTTGATATACCCGACACTTCGCGTCCCGTTCAAAGGACACTCGCTGAAAACTGACCCAACAGCTGCTGCTGCCCAATCAAACATCACGTTTACTCTCGTTCGAGTTCCAGACCCATTTACGCCCCGGTTCGTGTACTCACGCGTGTATAGAGCCCTAGTGATCCACCACCACGGCTCCAGGGTGCGGGAACCTCGACGCCATGTCGCCGGCATGGTCCAGTGTGTTGTTCCCGACGGTGACACGTTTCCCAACAACCGTAGCGGCATTGACGGCTGGCGAAGCATTGACCGGCGAAGAGCTGCGGCGACGCTTCTTGGCCGCGCTCGTGGTGACGGCCGTGAAGCCGTTCGTCTCCGACTGTGACGGAGTGGCTGCCGTAGACATCTCCTGCTTGACATGGGTAGGAGCTGTGTGCGCGTGGGATGACGTCGGCCTTGATCCGCCATTGTCAGCACCAATCGACTCAGTTGACCGTGCGGCAGGGGCTGGTGTGGGACCATCGGCCGCAGGTTTCGTTGCCGCCTGTTCATGTGCCGGCGAAGTGGCCATGGGCCCTTCATTCGGGACAGTCGGCGCTTGCGGTGAAGCCTTCGGGAACGCCTGTGGGCCAAACGTCTCCAGCGCTTGCTGGTTGTGCGGCGCGAATGAGAACTTCATCTGCGTCCCCGAACGTGGCATATAACCTGGAACGTACATCTTGATTGCTTCCAACTGTTGCTGCGTGACAGCGTTCGAGCCTGTCAAGCTGGACGGAGTGTGTGGGCCGTATGATGTGTCAGCAGCATTGCGCGTCGAAACCGGTGTAGCCGAACCATTCTGATGCGCCGTTGGAGTCGAGGACGGCCCAGAGCCGTTCAGTGGACCGACAGACTGAGATCCGAGCAACAACGGATTGACGAGATGCTGGCTGAGATGGGGATGCTGCGCAGTATGCAGCATGCTTCTTCTGCGCTCGAGCTCGAACCCCTGCGATTGCTGGGCTTGGGTGGACATCATCTGACCATGTTGCTGCAAGGGTAGCCCCATCTGCTGCATCATGTGCTGTTGAGCTAGCATCTGTTGATGCGCCATCTCTTCGTGTGCCTTGGCTTGTGCTTCCTTCCACTTCTCTACGCGCACCCTATTCGCGGCAAGTTGAGCGCTGTAGGACATGCATCGCCATTGTGGTTCGCCCTTTGAGCCCTGATTGATGAGATGATCGATCTGCATGTACAGGTGCCTCAACGCACGAGTGAGCTGAACAGGGAGGACAGTGTTCATCTGCAGACAGCCCGACTCGAGCACTTGCTGAAACGCTATGACTGCAACCCCTTCAGGCGTACTATCCGCTTTGACCTGCAGTGGTAGCGGTTGGCTGGGCGGTGTTGGTCTTTCGGGGTCATCAGCTTCTCCGGACTTCTTGGGTCTTCCATGACCACTCTTTGACGCCTGCGTTTGCTGGAAATGATGAACCTGTCTTTCTTTGAGCTGAACTTCCAATTGGTGGGTCAATCGCTGCTCCGCCCACGACTTGAGTGCGTTCTGGATGAATTGAATGCCGTAACTCAACGGTCCATCTACTTGCCCGGACCTCGCGAGCTGGTAATCCAAGTTGACCGCGTCTGACTTTTGTCTGCTACCGTCCTCGCCATCCGTGATCGCATCGTTTGCTTCTTCGTCTTCGAACATGCCCAGCAGGTTGTCAACAGGGTTATCGTTCTTGGGTGTCTTCGCCGCGGCTACTTGCCCATCTGTGAAACGATTAGCAACATGGAGGAAGACATGCAGACGACGAAACGTACTTTGACAGCCTGGCGATTTCGGCACCGTTGGCACGCCACCGAAGTTTGTGAGTGCAGTGGACAAAGCCTCGAGTTTGTCAATCATTTGCTGGACAGTGTCTGGCACTGGCGGCCCATCTGGTCTGGATGACTGGTCGCAATCAACCAGCTGGACTTGTGGCAGAGGAGGCAGAACAGGCGGTGGTGGAGGTGGAGGTGGTCGGGGTTGCGAAACAGGATGTTGAGGTTGTGATGGTGTAGGCCGAACCGTCTGGGGCACGTCATGTCTGAACGTCGTCTCGCGCTGTGCTTGCGCCAAGGCGTGCTGCGCCTGGGTTTGTTGCGGCACATGCGTTTTGCGAGGCTTGGGCCGAGACTTTGATTGAGCCTGCGGCTTCTGAGGTACTGACTTCTTTTCGGTAGGGGGCTTGACCTTGTCCTCTTCCCCACCATCAAGGATGTAGTACGACGAGAAATCGCCGTAGTTATGATCCGCAGGCGGCGAAGTCGATTCCTCTGCCGGCGAGCTCTTAGTGCCGGCTGCGGCTGGCGTGGAGGGTGGCGAAGACAGCTCCGATGATCCCGGTGAGGGTAAGCGCAAGCTTTCATCCTCGAGCACCATATCCTCCGAGTAGCGAATGCGTAATTGGGAATTCCTTGCCGGTCGGGCGACGGCAATCGTGTCGGAGGCTGGACTCGCCTCCGGAGGTTGCCTGACGTGCAACTTCAACTTCCTTCTTTTGGGTGGCGGCTGGCTGGCAGGCTCTGTCGTTGACTGCACGGCCGGCGGCACCGGTGCTGACGGTGCGGAAGCCGAACTTGCTGCCGCATGGCTCGAGATATTGCTCGACATGCCCCGCTCGGTGGCCAGTTTGTACTTTCTTATCTTGGCACTTGAAATCCGCGAAGTGAAGTGAAACACCGAGACCTGAGGGTTGGGGGGCGGCATGCCTGAGAAGGTATCCGACCAGACCGACAGAAATCTTTGTTGTTCGAAGCTGTGAGGTTGGAAAAGCCAAGGGTCTGTGCAGTGCAGGCCCACAAATTTCCTGAAGCGGGAGGCGAGGGGCCTCTGAGGCAAGCGCGCAAACAACAGGCGTCTGCGCAGGTATCCGTACGTGCCGCTGGCGTTCAGAGTAGCCGTCAAGGTCTGGTGTCAAAGCAACGTCCGGCGGTGGTATTTCGAGCCCAGACTCGGAATGCTCAGAGTGGCGAGTCGGGGGAGAAGAGGAGCAAGTGTCGTCGCAAGAGCGTGTCGCAGAAAAGCCACCGGATTGCTGCCAAGCTTCCGGATTGGGAAAGACCACGTGCGAGAGCCTCCCACCTCTGCAAGCGTTGGCTGCCTGCGACCAGCTGACGATGAGCCCCGGAGAGGCGTCACATACACTGTCGCCTGACGGTCGAGTCATCCTGAATGATCATTCACTGCACGTCGTCGCCACCGAGCGCACCGCTCATCGCCGTATCTCTAGTTGCCTCATTCGGTCAAGCTCGTACCAAGACTTCTGGCCCATATGCGGTAGAAAGTCATGTGACCAGAAGAGTCCAACGTAAACATGCAGTACGTCCGGAACATCGCGACGCTTTTTGGCATCTCTAGCAATAAGGAAGGAAGGCTGGAGGCTTGAAAAGACATCTCCCAGGCTACATGTATGTCGCCCTGCTTGACTGATTTTGTCCTGAGGATAACTGTGATCGTCGCTACGCGGTCAATCCTGACCAGGACTTCTGACACGCTAGCATCCGCGGACTCGAGACGTAGCTCCAAGTGCAATTGATGTTGTTCCAACTGTCGTGTGTCGCACAACGCACCTCATACTCGGTCTGCCCAGCTCAGCAAGTGCTCAATTGGACTCAGAATGAATCCTCTCAACAGCATCACCTTACTGCTCCTCTCACTCAGCTCATACGCGCTTGCCGCATCCTGGAGCTTCGAAGATGCGACGTTGACAATCCAAAGTAAAGGCTCAGGCGTGGGGGCAGGAGTGAAGGAGAAGTACATTCACAAACGTCAGCAAGACGATAGTTCCAGTACTAACAGTCGATATTCAGACTATCGCCCGGCAACCCCATTACCTCTCCTGTAACCCTTGCCGCCGCCGACAGCCTTAAGATCGTCCTCACCACGACCGAGGGCCAGACGGGCAAGCGACCGCATCAAGCATTCCTCACCCTCCAAGAGCCGACGACCGGATTGGAAGAGTCCTTTCCCTTCAGCCTGAAAGAGAACGGCAAGGGCAAGGTTGATCTGGTTAGATACCAACCCAGAACAGACCGAGAAAAGCAAGCTCTGGCTGACAACGGACACTGAACCAGACCCAAAAGGACCTCCCCTTCCAATTCCTCACGACCAACAAGGCGCTCAAAGCCTCCATCACGCTCGCCTCGTTCGGCTCCTCCACCCCTCTCAACCAACACGCCTTCGACCTCTCCGTCGCAACCGACCAAAGCGCCCCGCCCGCCGTCCCATCCCCACCCGAGCGCTACGCGAGCGAACCCGAGATCCACCACATCTTCAAAGACGACCCGCGCTCGCCGCCCAAGGTCATCAGCCTCGTCTTCACGCTCGCGGTCCTGGTCGCGTTGCCGGCGTTGCTGGGCGCATGGGCGTTGCTCGGAGCCAACGTGGACCACTTTGGCAAAGCCTTCGGCGCGAGCCCGGTGGCGCACGGGCTGTTTTTGGGCAGCGTGTTGGCGATGGAGGGGGTGTTTTTCATGTATTACGTGAGCTGGAATCTGTTCCAGACGCTTCCCGTCGCGGCGGTCGTGAGCGTGGTGGCGTATGTGAGCGGGAGCAGGGCTTTGACAGAGGTGCAGGACAGGAGACTGGCGGGTGAGAGGTGAAGACGACGATCTGTGTGCAATTGGGGGTTGTAGCACGCATAGCGGGAACAAGAGTATATTGGTGCGCCGTGAGGTGTAGCACCTAGTGGGCGTCGCGACGCTATGGTTCCAAATACGCCAAACGTGCACGCTTCGGCTCATACAGATGTAAATATGTTGCCCAGCATCGACCTCTCCGCTCGTAACTTCCCGTTTTCAATCGATGCCACCGAATGCCCGAAAATCAACACCACCAAAGGTCCATGAGGCGTGGGCCTGTAGCCGTGAGGCCATAATGCATCTTGACATCCACCATTCATCGTAAACCGCAACATATGGACAATCTGAGAGTAACCGGTCGAACGAGAAGATGGAGACAGTAGAAACCAATGCAGACACTTTGAGGTCAGGTATCATCGTAAAACACATTCGCTCGCTTGCTCGAACGCTCATGAGAAGGAATTGACGGAAAAAGCACAACGACTTGCCAAAGGAAAAAGCCAAGATCCAGCTCGTGCCATACTATGATTGCAGCAAACGACAAAATCGCAAGAGAAGAGATAAAGAAGTAAAGGTATCGATCAAACGCTGACGGTCCGACGCCGCGTTTGCGTGGGTTTCTGCGCATAACAGATCAGCAGTCGAAAGCTGGTGCCCTGCTTCTCGCATTCGCGCAGGAGAGCGTGGTCGGTCCAGATGCTCTTGTCCGTCGGCGGCAGCCCGGTCTCGTAGCAGGTCGAGTACCACCACCGACCGACTTTGGCCACCATCTTGGTGATGCCTTCGTCGGTGTTGTTTGCGGGCTCGACGTGGTTCTGGCGGGCATCTTCTAGCAATTTGGCGAAGTCGAATTCCTTTTCATTGTTGTTGCTGTTGCTGCTGCTGTTGCTGCTGCTGTTGCTGCTGCTAGGTGTGTCGCGTCGACGATGCCGGTTGGCGCGGTAGCTGGACTGTGAGGATCTGACGCTGCTCATGTCTTGACTTCGGGGGATGCGGCCGGCGGCCGGGACACCGACGACGCAGCGTTGAACTTGCTCGAAGCCACGTCTGCCGATTAGACGGACGAGGACGTCGCTGATGTTGCGCAGGCAGACGTTCTCGTCCTTTTGTTGTAGTCGAGTCTTCAGCTCCCGGACGGAGCGTCTCGCTTTGCTACCCATGTTCATGAGGTCGAGGTCCAGGACCGCAACCTCCACGTGCCCGCCGGGCCGTAGGACACGCTTGCATTCGCAGATACAAGCGTGGTACACCTGCTCGGTCGCGACGGCTGGAAAGCGGAAGACGACCGCGGTGAAGAACCCCTTCGGGAACGGGAACGCCGCAGATATCGCGGAGTGAGGGATGTGTCTGTGGTTCGACGGAGGCTTCTGGTTGATGCCGGGCCAGGATGTCGAGCCGTTGAATAAAGCTGCACCGAGATTGTAAACGGTCGCTGCTGGGTAAGATAGCGCAACGTAGTACGACCAGTCGCTTCCCAAGCCGTCCACAACAAGCACACGGGGCTCATCGGCAAAGCGCATCTCGTTGTGAGCCGGGCTGAACAGCACTCGGCCGAACGAAAGCCATTTACTCGTCATAAGTGCGCCGAACCGGAGGTTAGCGAGAGAAGCTTGTTCGTCGGTGTCGTTTTCGGCCATGTCGAGCAGCTCCGTGTCTCTGTGGAAGCGCACACTTGGAGTCAGACTTGTCCTTTTGTTGCGAGCATGGGCCTCCCGTAGCGACGCCGGTCTCGAGTGACCAGAAGCTCTACTATGGCGCGAAGATGAGACACTCCCCCGTGGACTGCCGTAACTCGCAGGCGGCGCCTGCTGAAGGCTGCTGCGACATTGTCGCGCGTAGCTCGTCGACTTGGGCGTCACCAGAGTGCTCGTGCTCCGATAGCGATAGGAGTCAACAAAGTCAGCCAGCGTGTGCGGCGTCGAAAGCGACAGCGACGGATGCAGGGAATGAAGAGCTTGCTGCGGCACGCCAGGTACACCTGGGACGATGGTCGAGTGTGGTGGTAAGGGTAGCTCTACTGACGGCGGCTGACCACCGAGCAACGGCGTTGGCAATGACGGAGCCTTGGGGCTGTAGAGCAGGCCGGAGTATTGAAAAGGCGCGCCGAAGGAGGAACCGGTGGAGACTGGCGTTTTCTGCAACATCAAGTCGTCAACGAGATCATTATATTCGTTCCACGGGTCGTTGTATTGGTGGGCAGGGGCAGCCAAGGCAGCCATTCGTGAACTTTCACCATCGCTGCTGGAGTAGGAGACTTCCGAGTCCTTGCCGGGTGTGAAGGCAAAGAAGTCACTGCTCCTGGAGAAGCCCAGGCTTGTACGGTTCGTGGCCAGACTGTGTGGGTCGGTGCTGACATCGCTCTTCGGGTCTGTTTCTGATCGCGTACTCGTACCGGGCACAGTCTGCGAGCCAGGTTCGACAGGACTGGCCAGGTCTCTGATCTGGTTATAAAACACACCGGGAGGTTTGACACTCGGGTGAGGCTGCGTTCGTTGGAATGGTCTGGAAAACGAACAATCTGGTAGTTTACGGTCGTGATCGCGCCCGGAGACAACCCTGGGTATCCTGCCAACAGGTGAGAGTCTCGGCTGTTTAGAGAAGTTGCTGACGTCGGCTAGATCAGATGACCCGGACTGTGTGTCGGCAAATCCAGGCGTGTCCAAAGCCAGCGGCATCTCTGAAGTGTGTTGTGGCTGTGTGAGAGGAGTCGGCACTCTGCCCACATTGGGCGACCTTGGGATATCCACCACCTGTGGCATCCGTTGCGACACAGCTGGTCGCGCCCGCAGGAGCACTGGGGAATCCGACGAATCCTGTCGCACCATGATGCTTGGTGGCATAGGTCTAGCAGCGAGACCGGAGTCGCCGCTGTAATCAACTTTCGGTGGGGACGGCAACAAGCCATTATGTCTACCATCGTACGGCACGATCTTCGACGGTGGTTGAACGTCATATATGGAGCCTTCGGTGGATGTCTCTGGCTCTTGCACCATTTGCTCCAGCTCGTCGAAGTCGATGGGTTCGATAGGATCCATCATAGCATAGTGCGCGACGTTGCGATATGGTATGTGCCGTGCTGTACTTTCGGTGTGCGGCTGGGTAGGCATGGCCTTTTCCTTCCCTTTCGGCCGTGGAGACGCTTGAGTTCTTTGAAAGAAATTCCACTTGCGAGACGACTTGACGCTCTTTTGTGGCTCTGGCGATGGGAACCACATACCGGCTTGGTCATCGGGAAGGTCCTCTGTGTTGGGCGCGGCGCTGTCTGTTCGAGACCTACCCGATATCTCAGCATTGTCTTCATCCATCGACGCATGTTTGGTATATTTGTTGGTGTTGATCGGTGCTGGTATGCGGACAGACGATCTTCCCTCTGTTTGGGGTGATCGTGTGAACGAACGACGAACCGCCAACGTTGGGCGTACTGCGGTCCAATCATGATCCCTGCTGTTAGAAGGCTCTCGCGGACTGAGAGAGGGCCGTGGCGCAGACGATATGCTGCTTTCGCTGTGCATGGCGGACGGTAAAAGTGTTGGTAGCGGGTAACTGTCCATCGAAAAAGAGTTGCTCGACTCAACAGTGTCTCGTCCTTGCATGTCTGTACCGGCAACGGCGTTGCTCGTCGTGCTACCGCTTCCGCGTAACACGACCGGATTCAGTCGCTCACGCAGAAAGTCGTCGAGATCAGAACCACTATTGCTGCTACCATAGCTGCCGTTCCGGCTAGGCGTTGGCCGAACCACGCTGCTTGTACTACTATCAGCACTAGGTGAACGAAAGCCAGGACTACTCGTCGTGCTCCCACTGCGGCTTCGAAAACCAAACCTGGCATATCCTTCGTGACCAGTACCTGCGACAGGACCTCTCCTCGCTTCCCGCTTCGGCTTCTCTGTGATCTTTGGCGTTTCACTCCTAAACCTTTTCGAGAAGAAGCCGAAGCGAGGAGATTTGCTTGGACTAGGTGCAGATCCAACAGCAGGCGAGTCTTTCCGCTGCAAGCCACGTGTGTCGGTACACTGAGTTTCGGGCATCGGTCCCCGAGCAAAGCTCCGAGCAGATGGTGGCGGGGATATAGCAGAGTCGACCCGAGGAGATGGCTGTCGTGACGGTACCTTGGAGGAGAGACCGAAGCGTGATCTCATGCTCGGTGAAGTGACCGATGCAGGCACTTCTTGAGACGGTATACGCTTGTGGTATGTCGTGTACAGGCAAGGTAGATCACTCTTCACGATCGGTGAAGGCCCATTCATATCCGTTATACTTGAAGTATTGTCTCGGCTGGGTCGAGATGGAATGATTTGCTTTCGGCACGATGGCTGTGTTGGTGGATCGACATTCAGGTGTGCAAGCTCTGGTGGGATTTGCACAGGCGCTCGTAAGGAACTTACTCTGGGAGGTCGGACTTGATCTCGCACGTAAGATGGAGGTTCCGAGGTTACTGAGGGCCTGTTGGCGAGGGAGGCGGAAGGCGCCTTGCGAGGGACCGGTTTCCGCGGCACGGCACCGTTCGGTCCTGGAAGCTTCACAGTAGAGTTTGAGGAGGAATTCGATGACTGGCGGACAGGCGGTAAAGTCGAAGACGACGTGTGGCTGTTCTCGCTTGCACGACCCTCAGTCGGTGGCCTGCTACGTGTCGGACTCGGCTGGCGTGTACGGACTGCAGCATCCTTGGTCGCAACTACGGCCGGCGAATACGACGAAGCAGAGCTTGGCGTGGGAGCGTGGCTGAAGGGTGAGTCGGTGAAGTGCGTCAAAGGTGTGATGGACTGAGCATAGTTGGGGATGGGAGGCGTCTTCTCTTTCACAGGCCACTCTCTGTTCGTCACGTCCAGCCTAAGCTTAGCATTTGAAGCAATCAGGTCTGCCTTTGGCGGCAGCGAGATGCCCAGAACCGAATCGTGGTACGCCTCCTCGTAGTCCTCGTTTCTGCTATGCATCCTTACACGGTCGAGTCCTATGGACATTGTGTCTGCCTTCTTGCTAGTGATATGTCGGTCGACCGTTGATGGCTTGCGTCGTAGTCCATGTGAGTGAGGACTGTCGAATGTCGAGACAGATGAACCAGAAACCAGGGAGGGTGTACGTGCAGTTACCGGAGGCTGCAGGCCAGTGTGGCGGTACATCGGCATCGCCGTAGATCCGGCAGAAGAAGTCTCCGAAGGTTGTGTAACAGAAGCTCTATTCGGCACTACGGGATGGCTGTATGCAGCTGTCACCGGAGAAGATGCCTTTTTCGGGATGTGTGTGCCTCGTGGAACCGTGTCCGACGACGACATCGTCCGACTCGATCTCTTTGCCACTTCCGACTCATGCTGTGTTGCATTACCATGCTTACTCTCCGTCTTGCTACTTTTGTTTGGTATGCGACTGGATCGCCTCCGTTGAACGTCCGGCGCGGTTTCGTCTGGACGTGACGGATGTCGGAAGTGCGATCGGAACGATGTGGGCATTTTGCGGGCTGCCTGGTTGCGACAGTGTCAGGAGCGGCTAACCAGGCAATCGAAGCGAGTATGCAAAGTTGAAGGATGCGGTAAGACGTTCATCGGGGCATGTGATATAGGATAATCTCGCAAGATTTATGAGCCGCAGGAACCACGTCGGCAGTGGAACCAACTCGCTGTAAAACGAAAGTGGTCGTCAGCGTCCAGCGCCGAGCGATATGTAGAATAAAAGATTCGCTTCGCAGCATGCGATTATAGAAATAGTGTAGCCACCTTTGTATGTTCAAGTTTAGAACGCTGCTAGAGTTTTCCGCGTGCGTCCACGGTGCGGTCGGTATGCGCAGACGCTACGTCGGGATGCATGCACCGCCACGCAGACTGCCGGAGCCGCCGATACGACACGTCAAGCTCGTGTCGCTCCCAGGCTTGGTGTGCCACGGTCAGACCAAACGACGTACAACGCGGACAGCGCAGATTGTGCAAGTCGCTGGAGAACCGACTCATCGCCTGCGATGCTGATGTCGTCGTCCTTGAGTAGCGGAGTACGGACAGCGCGGCGCGGGTCAGCAAAAGAGGGGCAGTTCTAGAGCTCTTAGTGCCTTGTGCGGAGTAAAGAACAATAACTGAGATAGTAGAAAAGAATGATGAGCCATCTAGGAATGATAACGAACAGGTGTTTGATGACTATCAAGCGGCCACGGTTGGCGACTGCATGTGCCGCAGGCAGCTGAAGAGATGACGGCGCGTCGGTACGTCGCCCACGCCACAAGAAACAACTGGACGCCGCCGCCTGACCATGAGGGCATGCGCATGGGCGGGATGGCGAGGACGTCGCAATAGGCCTGCTTGCAGCATGTCGTAGCCAGTCGGGGGGATGGGTTGGTCGAGCGGAAGGCGATTTGTCGACGGGCGGCAGCGTGCAGGAAGAGATGCATGGCGCCAGGATTGCGGCCAGGACTGTGCGTTGTGCCGCCGGTCACATGTGAGAGGCTCGCCTCCTGCGGACGCTTGGCGCAGACGAGACGGTCCAACATTGCTTGATGAGAGAGCGAAGGTGGCGGACAGATGGAATTATGAATGTGTCGTCGAGCGGAAGGGCGACTTTAGGTTGTCGTCTGAAGTCACGATAAACCGTCCATCGTCGCGTGGGCGGCCGTTTGCTGACTTTCGGCCCGCCGTCGTTCGGGATCGCTGACGGCCAGTCGACCTCACCTATATCACGGGCTGATATAATATCTGGTCCTCCATCGCAACCGTCGTGCCGGACCGTTCTCCGCCCCATACTACCCCAAAGACGCCACGGACCGGCAGATTGGAGAATTGGGAAAGGACACCGAACCTCGGCGCTCCATCACATTCACTCATTTCGCGCCAAAGCCTCCACTCCCACGTTCGGCAGGTTTTTCTTGGTCGAACACCTACTTCAATGCTTGATCAGGATTCAGGAGGATCCTCAGCAGGTTGAAACAGCTGCCAGCAGACGCGCCGTGGTCGAGCTAATGTGTGCTGAGAGGATGTCTTGCGCAGTAGTGCCACCCGAAGCGCATTGAGTGACATCTCGCGCACACGACAACAACAACAACAACAACACACCTCCATGCGGAAACGGCACCACCGACCGAGACCCGTGGCAGTGGGGATCCCGATCCTGAACAATACAGTAGGTAATAAGCGCCCGACAACGCCACCGAACCGCTCATCACTCTCCTCCGGACGTCCCACTGGTCGAGCCAAACATGATCCTGGCTTAGCCCGCATCAACTGAGCGTCATGTGACGGCGATATAGAGGTGACAGCGAGAATGCACGTCGCTGCGTTTGTTCGTTGCTGAGTGACATAGTGACCTCGCTTCGACTACAGTTCAAGGGAGTTCGACCAAACCAACCCCATGTGGGACTTTCTTTGAAGTATGAGCAGCTTCTTGGACGCGCTACTGTCGCCTGGTAGACATATACGACCTCGGCGTTTTGTCTGGCCTCAATTGAGAGGATGGTGACAGGGCGGCACACCCACTTCACCTGGACAAGCACGAAGCCATTGAAATCCTGCATCCGCTGCACCTTATTATCCAGCAAAGCACTACTTCACAATCAGTCATCCTGTAATCGGGTCGCTCGCTGATAGCACCCGGCCACGATACGAACATGTACGTGGTGCTCTGTTCCAAGCAACTCGGGCGGTTTTGACCTCATCGCCACGGGCCGTGAAGTCAGCACCCTGGACGTTGGCAAATGCGTAGCCAGCCCAACCGTGCGCGATGTGAGAGTCAAGCGATCACTCCAGGAGTGGTCACCAGTTTTATTATAGCTGAGAGGCGACACTGTGTTTGAAAACCTATGTAACCCTCCAAATCGAAGGTTTGTTGGTGCCCCGTCTCTACACTTGAAACGTCATTGCATGGAGTGCACAAGGCACGCAAACGAACCTGGTCAAGGCTTGCCAATCATTGTTGCCGCATGTCGTTCACAGAGCTTATGTAACCAGTGAACGCCGGCGCACTCAGTAGTCGCTAGCATATCCTCCTTGTCGCGGATTTGGTCGAGCCGTTCACCGAACGAGATATGCTGGGTGGGTTATATGAGGCTTCTGTTGCCCAAGGGGAGCCGCAGCAGTGTGTCTGCTGACCGGAAGTGAGCGACCAGGAAGTCGCAGAGCTATGCTCGCTTGTGTCATCGACGAGAAGAGAACACGTATGAATCTTTCTCCAAGAAAGATGCTTATGCACAACAGTACAACGAGCTGGCGTTGCCGGTCGGGAGAAGGAAGTGCTGCGTGTCGTCTGAGTGAGAAGCTGGGCGAGAAACCGTCCGAAACGGCGACGCGTGTAAGGTTTGTCAAGAGTCCCTTGAGCAAGCTGTTTCGTTGTCCAACCAAGTACAAGTACTCCTTGAGATCCCAGGAAACTTTCTCCAATCCTGTGCGACTGTTCAATGAACCTCCGGTTGGCTCTCCAATGGCTTCAGAAAGCCTTCGCCGTGCCGGGAGAAATAGACCATTCTTTCCTTCCATCAGCTTCCCACCCGCGGTCACAACCTGGCCTTGGAAACCCCGGCATCGATCTCACTCAGCGGTCCACACCGATCCAGCACCCACTTAGCCACATCACCGGCAAACCTCTCCTGATCTTCACCCGGCTCCGCATGCAACTTATGATACCACCCTTCATACACCACCATCTCCTTATCCTCCAGCCTCGTCCCCTCATACCACTTCCGACACGCCTCATAACTGCAAATCTGATCCGCCGTCCCATGTCCAACCCACAACCTCGTCTTGGCCCCCTCACCCACCCCATCGCGCAAAACCACCTTCCCGGTCTCAAGCTCCAACGCGCGGTCCAGCATCCCCGCCAAACCCTCCAACGTCCCCGTATGATGCAGCAACGGATCCGTGTCGCACTGCCGCACCACCTCCGGGCTCCTACTCACCGTCTTCGGGTCCAGTTGCTGAAACATCGCCCTCTTCGGCAGGACCCTGGCCGCCAAGCGTCCGAGCACGACCGTGACAATCGACGGGCGCGCGGAGGCATGCAAGGCGATGAACGGGCTTTCGACGAGAAACCCTCGGATCCGGGAGACCACCTCGGCCGGACCTGTGGCGGCATAGAGCAGGGTTTCCGCGCCGCCCATGCTGTGTCCGTACATGAACAGCGGCACGTCTTTCTCCTCGTCGTGCGCCAGAACGCTTTTGGTGAAAGAGGTGATGTCCTCTAGCACCTGCGAGGTCGGACCGCTGGCGCCCTTTTGATGGGGTTCGTGCACGCTCTTGCCCCAGCCTCGCTGGTCGAAGGAGTAGGTTTTGATGCCTTGATGTGCGAGGAGAGGGAACAGTGGGTCGTACCAGTTGCAGTGATCGTCGAATCCGTGGATGGCTACTATCCGTGCTTTCGGTGGTGAGACGGTGGGGGTCCATGTCTTGGTGTAGAGCTCGTGACCGTCGGACGTCGCGAGGATACCTTCTGCCGTTGTGTGAGTGGCCATTGTCACGTTCAGTCCGATAGGATGAGCAAAAGACTCGAGTAAGGTGCAGGAGTTACGTGCTTCTGGCTCTATAGAAATACATGTATCGGTATCCCTAGGTGTGAGATGACGTTAACTTTCACATGCAAATTACCTCGGCACATGCCGAAGGCTGAGGGGAGAGCAATGAAAAGTAGACAGAACCTGAAGAAACCCATCCCGGACACTGTATCTAGACCACGTACTGGGGAGTTGGACATCTTTCCGGTTGGACTCTCATGACCATCGTCAAGATACGACACCCATCATAGCAGTAATATCGAATGCTCAATGGTAAACGCGAAGTAACCGAACTAGCTGGTCTTCACCATCAGCCCCGTCGAACAAACCCGACGGCGTAGTATCGAACATCCTCTAAGCATCTTCCCACATCGTCGCGCATTGAAATAAAAGCAGATCGACCGACCCATCAGATGCAATCCAAACAAGGCCCAGCGGACCCGCATCCTCCCAAAACGCCAGACATGCCATGACCCCCCTCTCATCACGCGATGCCTAATCCCACCCGCACGCCTTCAACGCCATCACTCCTACCGCGCTCTCGGATCCTACGACCCTCCATCAAGCCCCTCAATCCACGCTTCTGCAACCCAACAACAGCGCTCGTCGCTCCATCCCAGACCTCGCGCCCTCCGTCCGCCCGGCCCGTCAGGCTCCGTGCACTGAGGCTCATCTCGCCCTCGCTCATGCTGGCATCGGTGGTAGCGCTGCCCGGTGGCTCGTCCGCGTCTTCTGACAGTGCCTCACCCGGCCGCAGGGTGTTGCGCGTACTCCTGCCATTCGCCATGCCGGTGTCGATGCGGAGACTGGCGGCGCCACGGTTGATGCCGTTGACAGCGAGCCCATCCAAGCCGACGAGGCTGGCGGTCCTTGGAGGTATGGTGCTGTCGCGTGACCCGGTCACACGCGAGACGAACTGCACACCTTCACCGCCGCCGGCGCTCATAGCTGCTGCATTGAAGATGGCCGCTGCGTTGCGGCCGTCGAGAGACTCATGCAGGCGCTCCACGACCGCCTCTAGCAAACCGTCGATCTTGTACGGCCGAGCCAGCTGCAGAAGAGAGCAGAAGATCTGAGGCGTCGCAAGAGGTGACGGCGGCGTGGGCAATCTGGAAGTGTAGAGGTAATGAAGCAAGGCTTGCAGTGTCGGCGCGGTGTGAGGCAGATAGAACAGTCTCGGTCTTGCGGCAGGTGGTGCCGAACGGGCGTCCGGGATCTCCGACGAGTTGTTGTTGTTGGTCAGCGTGGATGCAGCAGAGGTCACAGATGGGGTAATGGTGACGCTCGAGTTGCGCGAGGCGTGCGTTGCAATACTCGGACGTAAGGTCGCCGTATCCGTCTCAGATACAGCCAGGAGAGACTCCCTCAGCAGCTGCGTGAAGTGCTGACCCCACCGACGAGCAATCAGCCGCGAGTTGACGGGTATGCGCGTGCCATCGATAGCCAGGAAATCCATATCAGCCAGCTCTCGCACACTCAGCGAAAGAGCGCCCAGCTCTTCGGCCAAGGGAAAAAGCTGCCGCCCCGCCGCTGTCCTGTCGACTAGGCCATGTGGTAAAGCCGCGCTCCCAGAAAGGTACCCCGACGCCGGCTCCGTCACCCGTGGATTATCGTATAAGCCAAACGCTTCAAGCTCAACGAGGCAAATGTTCGAAAAGTTTATGCGCCGATTGTTGTAATCATCCACAAGACTGCGCTTGCGATTCCCGAGAACGACGAATGCATTTCGTCTGCTCCAGAGAACACCCCTGTTCCAACTCCCTTGACTGAATATGCTGCCTCCCGCATCGATCCGACTCCAGCTCAACGTCCGCAGATCAAGCGCCCAAAGCGCGTACTCTTGCTTTGATGAAGTAAGGAATGTGCCAGAAACGACAAAGTGGTTGGCGATGACGCCGCCATTGGGAAAACGCAGCCCTGGAGGAGAGACGCCAGTCTGCATCGGCTTTTCGGTCAACGTGCCGTCAGTGAGTCGCACTTGCAGCTCCAGCTTGACGTCGAGAAAGTTGTAGTTTGAATAGATCAGCATCGGAGCGCCCGAGCCCACCGTGCCGGACTCCTCGTCCTCGTCGTCAAGATCGTTGCGGGCGTGAGGTCCGGCGCCGATCTGCGAAGCAGTCATAGAACTGAGTGGAGTGACAACACTTCGGTAGGCTCCGCAGCTGCGTCCCATTCCCGTGGTGCCCACCCATCTCAAACTGCGGAGGTTGAAGATGCTAACCTGCTCAATGTAATGATTCGCACTATCCTGCCCACCAACAACCACCATCTCAGCACCTCCAGTTCCGTCCAGCGAAACGCCAATGGTACCTTGGTTGGGATTACTGCCTGAAGGGTTGTGATGCAAAGCGGACATTGGCGCATTGGCAGATGCGAACACGGCCGACGAAGGCAGTATCGCAGCACAGTGGGCGTATCGACCCTGTGGAGCTTCCGGGGTGTTGATCTTCATCCAGGTCTTCGTAGGTACGTCGTAAATATGGATGTCGGACATGACGACAACCTCTGACTGCGCATCCGGGCCTTGATCGGCAGGCGCGGGCGACATACCCCCGTAACAGACGAGCTTAGTGTCGCCAAGCGGACAGACGCTGTGAAAGTAGCGAGGTGGTGGGATGTCACCCTTGACTTCCAACCTTGTCCAGTGCCGACTGACCAGGTCAAGTTCATACAAATGCGATGTCAGCTGAGGCTTCGACCTAGAAAGCCGGCGTCCACCGAAGACGTAAAGTTTATCTCCAAGGACTGTCGTCGTTGCTCCAACAAGCGGATGTGGCTCTTTGCCAGTGGTGCGGTGGACGTTGCACACCAGTCCGGACAGATTCGCGGCGCCACTGCTTCCGCTGCCCGACCGGCCGTGATGCATCGCCTGTTCAGCAATTGACGAGTAATCCGCTGAGCGAGAAGGCGTGTGTGATGGTCGGCCCTCATTTTCGTGTATTGATTCCGTTTCGGCTTCGGAGGCCGATTCATATTGTTCGCGCAAGCCTACGAGACTAGACCGGCTGCTGTTGACACTACGTAGAGGCGCTCTTGAAGCACTGCTGCGACGGTTGGTGTAGAGATGATTGGTGTTGAAATTGGAATCCATCGTGCTTGTTCGACTCGACTCGGGAGTCGGCTGCGACATATCGGGCGGAGAGAGGTCGTGGATGCCCGCAAATGGGTCAATAAAGATGGAGTGGCTGAGGCGAAGTTTCGGCGGCGTAACCGGCTGCTTCAGTACGGGTTGGGCCCAGCTTGGGATCTGTATCTCCACATGCCGTGGTTTCGTCCTGCTCGCGTCTACGGAGGTTCCGCGCGCTGGAGGCGGGAATTCGGAGATGGAGACGTTGGGAGAGTCGGTCTCGCTGGACAGCCAGGTGGAGAAGGAGCCAGATCGTTCCTCCGTACGCTCCCGTTCTACGGCAACATAGTTGGGAATGACAATGGGGATGTGCTTGGGCCGGGTGGTGCTGCTGCCTCTCGGAGAAGTCTCCGGTGATTCGACAGCCTCGGATGATGCCGCGTTGCTCCTCGAGTCGGCCTCGGCCGTGGAAAGATCGGCCTGTGAGGGCTGTGCCTGTGTTTGTACTCGGAGGACAGGAGTCGAGCCTGCACGAACGCGCTTTTTAGACTCGGCAGCTTTCCCCGAGAGCGACTTCTGATGCTTCCTCGACTGGCGCCAGTTTTTGGGCGAGTGCTGCTGCTTGGATGAGCCGTCTGACCTGCGCGAGCTGCTAGACTGTCGCGGCGAGGCCTGCTTGAGCGAGTCCTCCTTGGCCGACGAGTCCTTTGATTTCTTGCGAAAGGTGAAGCCGGTGCTGCTTGATGAGGGGGAGTCGCCAGCGGATGATCTGCTGTCGGGCAGACCGATTACAGCGAATACCGGGGGAGCTGGGAATGCCATGGTTTGGTCAGCGTGGGTTCTCTGCTGGCGGCATACGCGTACGAGGACAGGATGAATGAAGGTAAGTGTGGTGGAGGTTGTCAGTGTATTGGGAGGGAACACGTCGACGGGGAGGGGGGATCGCATGTAGGCACGAGAGCAGATTAGGCAGGCGCGGTCACGGGCGAACTGCAACATGGGTGGGTCGCTCCTTCCTTCTCCGTCGGTCGGCGATGCCATGAGTGGCCAAGTTCCGCGATATCGCATGGCAACCGGTTCTCTCTCAAACCTGCCTCAGGCCCCTTTCAACGACTACGCGTCGAAGTCTGTGCAAGTACATAACAACCTGAGGGCCCGTCGTCCGCCTCATCATGCAGCTTTCCTGCCGTGCCATCCTACCAGACGTGTGGCGCGAACGAGCGATTCCCCAGGTCCACCGTGTACGACCGTTCGTCCAAACATCATGACAGGAAAAGGGTGAGACTGCAGTCTTACCTTGGCGGGCTAGAAGTCGAGTCGGTGGTCAAAAGGGCAGACGCGATCCGTTTGCCAGGAGCAGGCGAGGAGAAACATGCACAATGTATGTCGGTCGTCCCTCATTTCACAGAAGCCGTGAGGAGGGATGGGGATGAACGGCGCGCGGTTGATCCCGCTTCTGGAACGCAAAAGCCGCGACAGGCTAGGCCCAATCGAGCAAGGAAGACAAAGAAATGTCCGACCGGCCTACTGGTATGCGATGAAGTAAACAGCCGCACAGCGGTTCTTCGGGAAGGTACAGCGGCTAACCAGGCAAGAAAATCAGATCACGGCGTTTGGATTTCGAGGAAAGCAAAGCAAGGGATAACAGTCATAAAAGCCACACCGATGTGCAGAGTCGCAGACATGAAACGATCAGTACGGTTTGCTTCATGCGGCGATTATGTGGCGACGCCGTGTCTGATTTTGGGAAAGTTGGTCTATCGCTTCTCCAGGTCCACATCACCAGCATCGCTCAGTACGCCACCGGCCTGCCCCATTCGGTTTCCCAAACCTGCCGGAATGCAATCTCGGTGTAGCTTTTCCGCAGTCAAACAGCCGCGCTGGTCTCATCCTTCGGCAGAGGCGTGAATCGGAGGTATGGCTTCACGACCTGCATCTTCGGGAACAGCTTCTCCGCCTCCGCACCCTTAATGCTGGGGTGTACGATCACGTCGTCACCTGGTATGGTATGTTAGGATCGATGGACATTTGGGCACATACTCTTTTGCGACTCACCGGGTACCCAGTTGATCGGTGTCGTGATCCGGTGCTTGTCGCCCGTCTGCAGGGAGTCGACGATGCGGAGGACTTCGGCGGTGTTGCGGCCGGTGCTGGCGGGGTAGGAGAGGATGGTGCGGATAGTCTTCTTGGGGTCGATGATGAAGACGGATCGGATGGTGAAGGCAATACCCTTGGAGTCGACGTTGGTCGCGTCCTGGTGGTCGATCCTGCGCAGCCATGATCAGATCTCTGGCGCCGTGCTTGGCTATCACGCAACCCGGTAAACTTACATGTCGTACTGAAGCGCAACCTTCCTCTCCTTGTCGCCGATGATCGGGAACCTCAGGGTGCTGCCTGAGATCTCGTTGATGTCCTTGATCCAGCCGCCATGGCTCTCGACCGTGTTCGCACTCAAGCCGATGAGCTTGACGCCGCGCTTGGTGAATTCGGGCTCGAGCTTCGCAAAGGCACCGAGCTCAGTCGTGCAGCTAAGACCCGGTCAGCATTCCCAATGTATCGCTTCGACGTGTTGACGGAGGCACTGACACTGGCGTGTAGTCCTCTGGGTGTGAAAAGAGGACGACCCATTTGTCGCCAATGAACTCGTGGAAGTCGATCGGGCCTGCGGTAGTCTCGGCTTTGAAGTTGGGCGTCACGACGCCGAGGCGGAGCGGCTCTGGACGACCTTCGGATTCCATGGTGTGATGTTGTGCTGGTTGTTGAGTGTACGGTGGTTTGCCTTACAATACAAAGTCGCAAGACTGGAGAGTTGGAGGCTAGAAGTTTTGTCGAAGAGTGGGGCAAGGGGAGTGCGGGCAATGCTGTAATTGTACGTCCTGCGCGAGGGACCAGCCCCAACGCTCTCTATAGCGCCACATCGTTATGATTAGTGAGAACATCAATGATGAGAGTCGAGGTACTGTACGGTGGAATGTTCTACGTTCTACACATCACGTCATTCACGCTAAAAGGTGGGCTGTTGAGCCGCTTTCGCCATTGCAGAAACACGTGACATGGTATTGGAGACGACACCTCAACTGCACGTGAAGGCACGGTGCTACTGAGCGTTCAAGCACATACGTGTATGAGACGCGTTTCCTGCGTCTGCCTGATCTGAAGAGCTATTATTTTACCTAGGTAAGAACCGGTCCTACCCTTTGACGCTGTGAATGTTGGGAACTCGTGCTGAACGCCACTGGATCTGGGAATTCATTGACCCAGTAGGAAGACTTCCACCCAACCCGTAGCACACAAAGTAGCGATGCCAGCGTATGGATTCGTTCGCAGCCTCATGACCACTCTACATACTTCCCCTGAGGATTACGTGTGAGTTCGCGAGGGCGCGGTTTTACTCTCAAGTGTTTCGTTCGGTCGACTCGAGGAAACCATTCCCGATCACCCCAATCGGCGTTGTAAATGTCATTGAAGGCTTCTTCGAGTTCCCTGATACGACTTTCCAGCTCCGTCCACGACAAATGAGCCAAGTGTGAGCCACTGGTACGCATCTGCCACTCGTGGATCGCCTTTCGGACCTTCCCAATGAACACGTTGTGATGTGACACGAAGAGCTGAAAGTTTTGACGTATACGAGCGGTGCAGAAATTATTCACTATGCCTTCGTAAAAACAATCAGGCGGCAATCGCTTCTCTGCAACAGCCAGAAGCGACTACAGGGCATGGAGGTAGTCACCGAAAAGATCGGAATTCGGGAGTGGTCGGTTGCTGCAAATGGCGTCGCGGATTTGCACCTCGAGGTCCCGGAGTGGATCGCCTTTGCCTCCGACGAAGTACGTGTAGCAGAGAGTGAAGTTGCCGGATTGCGCCGCGCCTCCCAGTCCGCGCAGCAGGCGAAGCGGACCTGTGATGAATTCAAGGTAACCCGGCACATTGAAGCTCGAGGCACCGCGACTGATAGGGCCTGCATCAGTGATGGAGCCCACTACGACATCCAAGCTTGCTAGGTTGTTCATTCGCCTGAGACGGTTGACAAAGGCGAAGAGAGCATCCCGCACATGACAGATGCTCTGCGCATTGTTTTGCGGCATGATGTGGAGACGTAAACGTTTGATTCGAGAGAGAGCCACGAACTTGTTGCTGGTCATGATGTCCTTTTCAACGACAGCCCTGGACAAGATTGTGACCGTGGCGCCGATTTTCGAGGACACTCGTTCGTCGACGTAGATCACAAAAGTCCCAGAGCCGTAGAAAGCTTCCGAGACCTCGTCGTATATCTGAGGGCAGGTCCGCGTAAACGAGGCATACAATTTGTTCCGGGCGCCGGTGCGGAAGGGAGTGCGGGTGGGTAAGAGGTAGCTGTAGATCTGTAGGCGAAGCTCGGCGGGCAGGTCGACCATGCTGCATCGTTGTAAGCGCAACGAGACTTGGGCCACATGTTCGGCCTTGTCGGTTGACATCGTGCGTGTGCTCGGACTCAGTGGTGTCGTGACATGCTTTCGCGAGGTGGAAGCGGACTAACCAACTCGCAGCGTAAGTGAGGAACTTTGAAGCGCTGCACAGGACTAGGCAGTAACAGACAGCAGAGGTGTTGATGCGTGCGCCTTGTATTGAAAGGTGCGTTGTTCATCCAATACGGTAGGACGTCCACCCGATTCACTTACAAGTCACCCCGGTGTTTCACGAGATGCGATCTCCTGATGGGTTTCATGGCCGGGGAGAACCGTTCAGGTGAGGTGCTCGTCGACGTGATGCGACACCGCTGCCTCATCGCCCTCAAACACCCCGCATATCGGGCACGTTGCCGTTGCGGTTTTGAACGAAGCGCGGTCAGACATCGCAAGTGGAGGCTCCTCCTGGCTACCAGAATCCGGTATGAAGTCTGCTAAACTGCGCGGAGGCGGTTCTAAACCATTGCTTTCAGGCAGGTTTTGATGGTCTTGTGCGAGTTGACTGCCATTGACTCGCTCCACAGGAATCTGCGATGGACCCGTAGCGGCTTGGGAGTTGTTGGCAGCCATCCTCTGCACTCTACCGACACGGCCATCTTGCAGGCGGACTTTGATGCCCCGCGGATGATTGCCTCGTGTCAGGAGGTCCTGAACCACGCCTTGCACCTCCCGACCGCTCGCTTGATCTGCCTTCAGTACTATCGAGACAGCAGCACCAGACACTACGTGCTGCGTAGTAGGCACGTTGCTGTTGTTCGCCCTCGATGGCCTTGCCGCTGCGCTGTTCTGATCGTTGCGTGGCGGCCGCGGCTGACGGTTCCTTGGGCGATTCACGGACATTGACTGAGCCACTTCAATGTGACGGCAGGCTGACAGCACTCTGGTGCTGGATGGCCGCGCCAATCTGTAGAAGTAGGACATGTATATTTGACCATGTAACTCATGGAGCAGGTTGGCGTCGCTGCCTGCATGTGGATGACTCAGGAAAGGCCCGTGCACGCTCGTCGCTTTCACCTTCACCTGCACCATCACAATTTCTGTCGACATAAGCACGGCACAAGTACACAGCACGCAGCGGCAAGCTGAAGCCTGCCACTGCAGACGAAGGGTGACTGAACCTCATTCACGTACGATACGCAAGCAGTGATTGGTGTCGAAACGATATGGCGGTAGTCATGCAGTCGGCAGTGCGTTTGCCAACACCCGAGCCTGGAGACACCATCTCGGAAACCAACCCGCGCAAACGTTCGTCATCATCGCGTTCGCCCTCGCCTCGACGTGAAGCACCCCATTTTCGACGTCGATCATTTTCACGATCACCACCGCGGGCCAACGGGCCTTTACCGCGCGATGTCGACCGAGCACGTGCGCAGGAGCGAGCGCGGCAGCTCGAGTCGCGGCAACGGGACGAGGCAGAGTCAGCCAGACCTCTCACCGAAGAGGAGAAGCAGGCGGCGGCGAAGGCCGAGTATGAGAAGCTGCTCAACATGCGGTCGGGTGGCACCTACATACCCCCAGCTCGACTCAAGGCGTTACAGGCCCAGATCACCGACAAGACCTCGAAGGAGTATCAGCGCATGGCTTGGGAGGCACTGAAGAAGAGCATCAACGGTCTGATCAACAAGGTTAACGTGTCAAACATCAAGCATATTGTACCAGAGCTTTTCAACGAGAACCTTGTCCGCGGCCGAGGTTTGTTCTGCAGAAGCATCATGAAAGCCCAGTCTTCCAGTTTGCCTTTCACCCCAGTCTACGCTGCGATGGCTGCGATCGTGAACACGAAGCTCCCGCAAGTCGGGGAGCTGTTGATCAGCCGGCTGATCATTCAGTTCCGGAAGGCCTTCAAGCGCAACGACAAGAGCGTCTGTCATAGCGCTACGACGTTCATTGCGCACTTGATCAACCAGCAAGTGGCGCACGAGATGCTGGCTGCGCAAATCCTACTCTTACTCCTGCACAAGCCGACCGACGACAGTGTGGAGATCGCTGTGGGCTTGATGAAAGAGGTTGGGCATCATATCGAGGAGATGAACTCACAGATCGCATTGGCAGTATATGACCAGTTCAGGAGCATTCTGCACGAGGCAGACATCGACAAGAGGGTGCAGTACATGATCGAAGTCTTGTTCCAGATCCGGAAGGATAAATACAAGGACCATCAAGCTGTGAGAGAGGAACTCGATTTGGTGGAGGAAGAAGATCAGATCACACATCGACCCGGTCTGGACGATCAGCTGGTGCCAGAAGACGGGCTCAATATTTTCAAGTTTGACCCCGAGTTTGAGGCTAATGAAGAAGCGTACCGCAAGCTGAAGGCAGAGATCCTAGGTGATGCGTCTGGTAGCGAAGATGAGGGCGATGAGGATGCCTCGGACGACGACAGCGAAGACGATGAAGAGGAAGTACAGGAGAAAGCGTTGGAGATCAAGGATCAGTCCAACACAGACTTGGTGAATCTTCGCCGATCGATCTATCTCACCATCATGTCCTCTGGTGGCTTTGAAGAAGCTTGTCACAAGCTCATGCGCATTAATCTACCGGCTGGCAAAGAAGAGGAGCTGCCTTCTATGATCATCGAATGTTGCAGTCAGGAGCGGACCTACAACAAATTCTTCGGTCTTATTGGTGAGCGCTTTTGCAAGCTCAACAGATTGTGGCAAGATCTCTTCCAAGACATGTTCGCAAAGTACTACGACACCATTCATCGCTACGAGACCAACCGCCTGCGCATCATCGCGCAGTTTTTCGGACATCTGCTCGCTTCGGACGCCGTGGGCTGGCACGTGCTGAACGTCGTCCACATGAACGAAGAAGACACGACCTCTTCGTCCCGCATCTTCGTTAAAATCTTGATCGAAGATCTGGCGCAGGGCGTCGGCATGAAGAGCCTCGCCGAGCGTTTGAGAGACGATTCCCTGCAGCCTGCACTGGCCGGCATTTTCCCTACCGACAACTCGAAGAACACACGTTTCAGCATCAACTTCTTCACTGCGATTGGTATGGGTGCGCTGACGGAGGGCATGAGAGAATGGCTCAAGAACATGCCGAAGCCGGCGCCCGCTCCCTTACCAGCCGCACGCAGTCCGACGCCAAGCAGCAGAGGCAGAAGCGAGAGTGTCTCAAGCTATAGTAGCTACAGCAGCTACTCTTCGCGCTCTGATTCGCGATTAAGATCGCCTAGCAGAAGTAGGAGGACCGAACAGCGCGGTCGGAGCTACACCAGATCACCCACACCTCGGCGCAGAGGCGGAAGAAAGGACGGCTCGGTCTCGCGCTCGCGCACTCCTACAAGAAGAAGAGTCATGTCACCGTCCTACGACTCACGGTCTCCGCCTGCCAAACGAGGCAGAAAGTACCCAGAAAGTCTTTCCCGTTCGCGTACTCCACCACGGAAGAGCGCCAGGCGTGATAGCTACAGCGATCGATCAGTGTCACGTTCGCCATCTCGCCAGCGCCGTTACTCACCGCCAGTGTCGCGCTCGCCTAAGCGCGCCTCTGGCCGCCGTCGCTCTGTGTCGGACTCCCGCTCACCATCGCCACGCCGCGCCCGCTCGTACAGCCGTTTGGCTTCACCGCCTCGCCGAAACGGAGAGCGCGCTGCAGCACGAGAGCGATCACCTCCAAGGAAACGAGCTCGCAGCTACAGCAGCGACGAGTCTCGTTCACGTTCACCTTCCCGATCACCACCACGACGACAAGATGCACCGGCCAGGAAAAGGAGACGGAACACCAGTAGCCCGGAGACTTCGCGCTCAAGGTCGCCACCACCCCGGAAGCCGAGCGAGACTGCGCCTCGGTCCAAGGCTAACGGGAAAGCACCAGCTGCAAAGCATGCGAAGCAAGGAGGTGAGGAGGATCTGAGCCACATTCATCCCAGCAGAAGGGGCTTAATGGGTGGTAGCGGGAGGGCCAAGGCTAGCGACTTCATGTAGGGGAGTGTCACGGGCAAACTTTTGTGGGATTGTGGTCTGATTGAAGCCTATTCGTAGTAGATTGATCTAGCAAACGGTGGTTGGTAGCCCACCAGCCTGGGTCGTAGTTTTCCGTTGGTTTGGTAGTAATCCGTGAAGATACAGAGCTATTGTAGCGGTGCAACGACGATCCCGCCCCGCTACGAAGCTTTCTAGAGCGGCATATCTTGTCGTAGAACCCAGGAACGTTAAGGACTATTGCGCAGCTCATGCGTGCGAACGACTCGAAGCAAGCCGGACCACGGCAACGCCTATGCGCCCTCATACATGCATGGCTGTTGCTTTGATTATTCATTCCTACATCGCCGGCGCCCAGCTCGTTTTGAACCCCGCTGTTCAGACGTACTGCGACAACCAACGGATTCCCTCACCGTACCCTTGTCTCATCACGACTGAGCACATGAAAATCTCAATGGGCCTTATACCGTCGAGGGGAACCTTGCCCTTGCCCGCTGTAAAGAAAACCCATGTCAGCACTGTATGTCATTCCACACTCCTCGAGCCCCACCACCTCCAGGCCACCACGAACGGGTACGAAGGGTATACTCACTCGTCTGATACAACCCCAACTCATGCCTCAACTGCTCCTCGCTAACCGCATTCGGATGATCGATCTTGTTTCCCAGAATCAAAAACGGCGTCTTCTGCAGCTCCTCCATGCCCAACAGCGCGTCCAGCTCCGCTTTGCTCTCGCCGAAGCGCTCCGGGTCCTTGGCGTCGACGAGGAAGACGATGCCGCTGACTTCGGGGAAGTAGTCCTTCCAGAGTCGCCGCGCCTGCTGGTGTCCGCCGAGGTCGAAGGTCGTGAAGCGGCAGGCGCCGATGGAGAGTTCTTCCGACGTCGGGTGAAGGGTTGGTTGGAGGATGGCGACGCGATCGTTCTTGAGCATGTGCAGGAGCTGGATTGTTAGGTGAGGTTAGCATGGCGTCGGTTCGGTGGGCGATGCGGAAAGCGTACGGTGGTCTTGCCGGCGTTATCAAGGCCGAGGAACAGCAGTTTGGCGTGTTTGTTCGCCAGACCGAGTTGGGCCAGCACGTCCCAGACTGCGTGGATAGATCAATCGTCAGTCCGGATGCCCGCGAAAGGAAGTTGGGGTTGGTTGCCACTGATGGTACATACACCAGTCGATGATCCACATGGTTGTTACTTGTCTGGGTGATTGTCTTTAGGTATCAAGTATGTGATAGCGGTGGTCGATGTCAGCGAGATGTCAGTGAGGTTGCGTGGTGCAGTTGATCGTGTCCTTACGACGTGTACAGTAATGTATCCATAGAGGTACGCACGGTATGCAGCGGTTGGTATCGCGGAACAAGGGTTTGCCAAGCCCGACCCTGCATGCATGCGATGCCACCTGTGCGACTTCACAGCTACATATGTACTAACCTTATCAACGACCGCAAACACATAAACAAACCACCACTCAATCCACCTCTGAAACGCTAGGCTCGAGCGCTGACGATGGGCGCAAATGATACCGTGAGCTCGACCGCAACTTAGAAGCCAACCTGGACCAAAACTGATAATCTCGCTCGCAGCTCGATCGCGCAGTCGGCCTCTCCATGCTCATCGTCGCCTCCGCCGTCTTCCTCTACTACACAATCTGGACGCTTCTTCTTGTGAGCCTCCTCCATCCGTGACGGTGTTCTCAGCAGGCCGTGGCGCTAAGACTACTTCTCTACAGCCCTTCGTCGACGACTCCCACCCCTTACAATCGCTTTTCCCGCCTCGCGTCTGGGCGATCCGCATCCCGGTCATACTACTTCTGTTGGGCGGTGCGGTCGTGGGCAGCTTCTTGAGCATAGTCATGATACAGAGTAACCGCAAAAAGGCGGCGAAGGCAAAAGCAAAGACACAGTCTGTCAAGTCGGAGTAAGCGCGACGTTCAGAATCATGATCCTGGGTTGGCGATGGAGTTGAGGCGAGTGAGCGCATGGAGTTCCGGGGCGTGAAATATTGGCCGTCCCTCTGATACGGGGTATGGCTAGGGGTGGGGCGAGCGTATGATATGGTACGATACGCATTGAGATGTCTATCTAAGATATATCCCGACCATTTCTGCTACCTAACCTTTGCCAGTGGCGGCCGGTCGATCGTCCAGACCGTTGTGGACTACCGATTGATTGCCACTAAGCTTCTTTTCCATGGTCAGTGATCTAAGTAATTGGAGGCCGTTTCCCTCAACATTCATACAGAAGCGAGTCTCCTAACCATCAACATATACGCATACGCAAATGGTGGAGCTTACTGTTATTTGATCATCACTCTTCCTGCTCGCGAAATCAGGGAGTGCGCTCCGATGGATAACCTATATTGCAGCGATTGATCGGTTCCGGCAGCTACACGTAGTTGCAAGCAGTCTATCATGGGGCAGCGCGCAACCACATTCACCTCCCCACCGTGCCAAATAGTCCAACAACGGTCCCCAGCCTGTTAACGTGCAGGAAGGCACTGACACCCACATTGCCCCACGTCATGTCGTTCCATCCACTTACTTCCCAGAATTGATTCGAGCCAAAGACCCGATAAACCGCGAATATGTGACCCAAGTCGGCAAGTGCAACGGCGCAGAGGTAGGACACCACAGTCTGCTTGTGAGAGGTCCAGCAGCAGACTACTGCCAGAAGGGCAAGCAGCACATAGACGTTCAAGAGCAGGTGTACCAGCAAGTCGGCCTGCGGGGTAAAGGGTGCGGTGGTGCCGGGGCTGCTGGGCACTTGGTCGAGGTAGAAATCTTGAGGAGCCTGAATGCCAGTATAGAAAGCCCAAAGCCTGTTGGTGGCGTCAGTCCGGGCAGTAAACTATGTGAGCCTTCTGGTGGAATGTTCACAGTAGGAGTGGCTCAACGACACCGAACAGCAGAAACGGCCAGAGTGGCAGCGCTCGCGGCATAGTGCGAGTTTGCGCGTGGCAGACCTAAGTGTCACTGATGGTTTGGACCTCGCCACCTTCCACAAAACGAGTCAGGCCGGCTACTTGAATGCACAAGGTATGATGATATGTGTTTGGTGGGAGGTGCATCGGGCTACGTATAGCAACGTGGGATTCGAAAGATTCGACGTGAGGCGACAAAAGTCGAGTTCGGGGCACGGCAGCAGCAACGATGACAGCTATCACTTCACACAGTCCGTACAGTCTGCGTCGCTGATAAATACCTCACGTGACTCCGCTGGTGACGGTCGGCATGGCGCTTGTGCAGCTGCGGCAGTCGAGGGATTGCTATAACGACGACCGCCAGACCTGCTCAAGATGCACCATTTGCATCGCTCGCTGATTGATCTGGCTTACGCATTTAAACATGACCGTGGATAATCGTCGCGTGCACAGCGAGCTCAGAGCTTCTGTCGGCGGCTTGAGCTAGTGATAGTGATACTGGTATGATTGGCCCCTGGTCATCGTAGTAAGACGGTGGTCACAGGAGCTTCACATCCGGAGATATGAACACCAGTGTTACGTTTTGGTGAGCGACTGAGGGCATGCGAACTCAGAGCAAGGAAAGTCTTGCCATACTCGTTTCTCGTTACCTTGGAATTAGTTGGGCAGTTGCAGGGAGAACGCCCGCGATCGATACATTCAAGCAGAGGGGTATAGGTATCGACTCAGCCAGCCAGCAGATCCTCCCCAAACTTGCACAAGACTCCGCCAGTCCAGTAGCCATCGAGCGAACTCAAAGACTCTCATACGCGCCGCTGATTCCCTAACGTCAGCACGACCCACGCCACGGCACCGACCTCATCCTTCAACGGCGTCCAGTGCGTCAAGAAATTCTCGAACCCCATGTAAGGTCGGGCGCAGAGCTTCAAATCCAAACTGATCGCCTGGCCCGTTTTAAGCGCGCCTCTGACCGCCGATTTGAAGTCCCAGCTCAACGAAGCGGCGCCGTGATTGCCGAGGAACTTGAAGACGTCGGAGCCGACGGCCTGCGCGTGGTAGACGGACTTGGCTTTGACGGGGAACAGGAGCTCGAGGATGCCGGTGGAGATGAAGCTGACGAGGAAGCTGCTGTAGTTGATGATGATGTACTGAGAGGGAGGGTTAGTTGGGGGTTTACTTGTGTCTGAAATGAATGAAGAGCGACTTATGAGCACGTACGTTTGAGTAAGCGGTGTAGAAGCTGTCGATTTGGTTCCCGAGAGACATGTCTTCGATGCGCTCGAGGAGCGTGTTCTCCATGCCCGGCGCGCGTGGCACGACGCTAGACCTCTTGTCGCTTCGGAAGGCGTTCAGGATACTGCGACTTCGCGGCGGTTTCACCGACTGCGGGGAGGCTACGCCCGGGACTGCCGTTTCCTCAACGGGTTTTGACTGACCGAGGATCCGCAAAACGTCCGAGGCGTTGTGGATTGTGGTCGAGCAGTTGATCTGGCCTCCGAGGAAGAAGATGAGTTTGCCGTGCGCATCGTACAGGGGCGCGACGTAGAGCAGGTTCCAGAAGGGTTCGCCGTTCTTCTTGTGGTTCAGCAGGAGCTCTACCGTCTCTTGTCGCTTGTCAATGGCCACCTTCAGCCGTCTCACCGCCGATCGGTCCGTGTGGCGATTCTGCAGGAACCGGCAATTCCGAGGGATGATTTCGTTTCGCTGGTATCCGGTCACTTTCACGAACCCATCGCTTGCGTACACGATCGGATTGTCGGCTTTCGTCGGGTCGGTCAAGACGAAGCAGTCGCCCAGACCGGCGTACTTGGCGCGATCACCTCCCAGGGCTTTCGCGGCGCTGACGCTCATCTGATGCCGGACAAAGGTCGGGTACACGTCCGTGTACACCAGCCTTTCAATATCGTTCTGAGCGTCGACAAAGATGGATTCCATCGCTGGCAAGGTTGTTGCGAGGGATGCCTTCATGTTGTTGTTGGTCTTGACCAGGAGATCTTCACGTAAGTTGATCTGACTCGGAGCGCTGGTGGAAATGAACTCTTTGTGGATTTCGTAGATCGACTTTGCGACTTCACCCAGCAGCGCGTTGTACCTGGTGACTCTGGTGAGAAATTCAAGGTTCTCGCCACACAAACGTGACTGGCCGAAGTCGAGAAGCAGGTGCGCAATGGTAGGGTGGGAGAGCACGGTCTGAAAGGTCGCCTCGTTGAAGAATTCTGGCATGTTGCCCATGGCCGAAGAATTTCCGCTCATGCTAGTAGCTTTGGAGAAGTTGGACATAGTGCCCGAGACCGATGCCACCGACGGCGCGAAACCACGCTTCTGGTCGAAGTCGGCAGAGAGGGTGAAAGCCGGAACCGCGTTGTCGAGTGATTGCAAGTAAGCGTCGTCAAAGACAGGCTCAGGTGTGAGGACGGGCTCGGGCGCGTCCTCTCCGTCGGTTGTAGTAGTGTCGTCTTCGGCCGTCTCCACGTTGCTCGTGCTGTAGTCGCGAGGACTCTCTGGCTTGTCGTCGTCCATGGTCTGCGCGATGCCGATGGCTCCTTCATCATCGCTCTCCGGAATGCCGCCCTCGAAAGCGTGCGCGACGCCGATGTTGTCGTCGTGGAAATGCAGTGCTGATGCGTCGTCCGGCTTCAGATCTGGAATCACCGTTCGGGGCGACATTGTTCGCGGTGATCTCACTTGTGGAGACAACGTCCGCAGCGAGCCCGTCCGGCTCGATGACTGCTTGACGGAGGGGCTCCGGCGCGGAGCGACTCGCTCGTCCAGGATGGAATGGCGGTACATTTGGACCGACGCCATTGTTGAGCAACGCGCTGTGAGTTTGCGAGCGTGGGAGAGGTGTTGTCCCGTATGGATGAAAGACAATGAAGAACATTTGCTCACACAAACGGTCACGAAGTCCACGTCCCGGAGACCAAGACCAGGGACCCCAGCGTAGCGGCAGGCCTGCCCGATGTCATCACATGCAGTAAAAGATGCATCTAAGATTGTGTCTCTGCATGTATCTACACTTTAGTACATAGTAGCTACATGTACTGTGCGATCTAGGGTCCCTGTCCAGGAGTTTGCGACACAAGTCACTCACAAGTGTCGCGCTCACCAGGGGCTGAAAAGCCATGGACCATGGTCTGTGGTAGATCTGGGAAAGAAGCGCAGGGCGGTTCACAGTACCGAAGATTGCCGCCCATGTACCTGAGTCCGGAGTCCGAACCCGAAGTGAATCATGAGATTCATGACAGAGATTGGATGGTTATAGGTAATATCCACGCTCATCACATGACACAGTATTCAGCGATTGAAATGAAATCGAATCTCTGTCGATGATGCTGAGACCTTAGCATCCTTTGTAATCATCTCACTCTTTCATGGTTCATACAGAGGAGAGGGTATCTAGTATGGCCACGGCTATGATCTCCAGCGCTGGTCGCAGAAGGTGTTGCGGCAACACTGCAGGCCATCTCATCGTCTGCAGTAATCGCATACAGCGCCTAAGTGCTACCTATGCGCCACGGCCGCCACTCCCTCTTGACACCGTCCCAACGAGCATGCATATACAAACGCCGCCGCCATCGAAATATCATTGGGGTATCACACGCGTCTCCTCACGCAGCCGCACTAACGTCACCGATCAAACTCTCGCGCAAAGCGTCGCACACCTCCTCGAACCCACTGACCACGTCTCTGCACGCGGTGGCACAGGTCCTGCTCCGGAGCTTCGCCTCCACGTCGCCCTTGACCAGCTCGTGGCGCGCCAGATCGGCCCGCTCGCGCTCCCGTCGGAGGTCCGCCACCATGGTCTGCGTGGTCTTGAGGTGCCGGGAGGCGGAGGTGGTGAGCTGTTTCCCCATTTGCAGCGTGTCGGTCAACTGAGACAGAGATTGAATCACGTTGGCCGTCTCGCGCTCGAGCTTTTGCAGGCCCTGTAGAGGCGACGTGTCCGGCAGGGGTAGCTCTTTCAGCAGGGCTTCCACTAATGGTGCTGTCTCCTCCGCTATCGAGGGGTCCAGCGGCGCCGAGAAGGTGAGGACCGAGTACAAGCTCGAGGAGAAGGCTTGGAAGGCCTTGCTCTGGGCCCCGAGATTGGAAGTCATGCTGTTCGTCGAAGTCGTCAGTCGATGAGCGCGAGCCTCGAGGCCGGATTGATTGCCCAGATCCTGCAGTAATGCTATCGTCTTGGGGATTAACGGATCCTCCGCACTCGACGAGTACGAGGTCATGCGCGCAATGCTGTTCATAGCATCCTCCAATTCTGCCGACAGCTTCTCCTCCGGCTCACTCTCGTCCTCTTTATCGGGTGGTCTCCGCGCTAGGCCGAAAGGTTTCGAGTAATTTCTCACGAGCGGGGAATTTCGGTTGGATGAAAATGACACATCGATAGCCGAGTCCCTCGGTACCTTATCGTTGTCCCTGGGGTCGTCTTCCGTGATGTTGGTGGTATCGCCGTCGTAGTACTCCTCGTCATCGTCGAGCTGGTCTAGCTCGTCTGCTAGGTTGCCCAGACCACCCCCTCCTCCCTCGTTGCCCGCCGTATGCAGGTCATTGGAGTATTGCGAGGCGGTTGAGAATCGGTGGTTGCGGGGTGTGGTCGGACTTCGGTCGTGGGTGGAGGAGAAGCTGCTCGTGCGCCGACGATATCGTTCCCGGTAAGAGCTGGCCGGAGATGTTTCCATGGGTGACATGTACTGCCGTATGGGCGTGAGGGGAGGCGACGACGCCGCATCCATGATCCCTATCTGGATAGTACCGTGAAGGAGTGGGATCCGTGGCTCGCTGTCGTTGGCTTCGGTGATGGTAGGATGTAGGAGAGCCCAGCAGTGGTGAGTAGCAAGACCCGCCCAACCCAAGCAGTCACACGGCCTGTTGTAGACTCCAGGAGCTTACGACGAGTGAAACCACATCTGCCGGATGCGCCCTCGACTCACCCTCGCATCGTGATAAAAAGGGCAATGGATAACGACAGTGTATAGCAGTTGCCGGTAGGAGGTAGAGCTGGTCCCTGTGAGCGGGAAGCCTTGCGGACACGGCCCGACTGCCAAACCCGAAATCTAACGTAATCTCGGTAATCTGCAGCCACAAGATCTTACTCAACAACACCTTCATCTGTATGACACTCTCTCCTTCTCTCTACTATACGCGGTGCCACTTCCGAGGGCTTCGCATACTCATCACGTACTTGGGCCAGTCAACAACCGTTCGAATTGAGCCGGATGCATCATAGTCTGGACCAGGCTTCACTTGGTACATGCAGACAACGCCAACGACGAGTTTTATCCGCACAGTCATGGCCGGTTTGCCGCAGTTAATCAAGGCTCTGCACATCGACCGACTGCGTGCCTTGACACCGTTTGCAGTTGTCTTACTCTCGACCTCGCAAGATGCAGACACTGACCGAGCCAAATCCGAGGACTGCTGAACAGAAGTTGTTCTTGTGCTGGTGCTGTGAGGTGTTCATGCCTACCAACTCATTGCCAATGATTGCAGAGCCAAGGACTACCGCTATATCACCTGATTAAGACTGAAATCATAGCAGCAGCCCATAGCCACGGCATGAGCTTCCTACCATTGAGTCTCTGCTGCCGCTGGGAAAAGGCGCCCGAGTGATTCCGTCATTTTGATAGTCAACCGGGCGTCCAGGCGGAATCTGATAGAATCGACTCGGAGACATCGGCACAGTTAGGTCATGACTGCAAGGAGTTCACTGGAGCGCAAGCTGCAACACACCCATCGTGAGTTCCGAGATACCCACAAGCCATTTGATGATGTTGGCCACGGTGGGCTTTTGCTTGCGCTTCCTGGCTTCCGCGTCCACGGTCCGGATTTCGGTACGTATCCGTGCTACGATATCATCTGAGATGTCTGCGGCCAGTGTTAGGCATGCGCCGAATTCGTGAGCACAACGTCACCACTCACTACTCAGGATGTTAGCCAGACATTCCCGACTTGTCTTCGAGTCGAGGCCAATCCGAACCTTGCTTCAGCAGCTTTCCTATGCTCAATACTCTCCTGCAGCCTCTTTACTTCCTCGCGGAGGTCAGCATTTTGTGGTTCTTTTTCGAGGTACTTGAGCTTGGCTTGCAGGCTAGTCTCATCGTCCCGTCGACTGTCGACAATGTACGAGCCGGCCGTGGTGCCGTTCAACAGTTTCCCGGCGGCCATTTCGTCCTGCAGTTTGAGTGTGATGTCTGGCTTGCCAGCCAAGCTTCGCACAATGGCCCTCGCGGTTCCCTGTTCGTCGTCAAAGCGGAACATCTTGGAGCCGCCCTTGATCATCTCTCGCCAGAATTCCTTTCGGAGATCGGCCTCCCGGATGGGGCAGCCGCGTTCTTTCTGCTCCTCGGTGCGCTTTGGCCAATGCGTGGTCACCAACATGACGTTGCCGTAGTTGTTCTCGCCGCAGACGAGCTTAATCATTTGAAGCTGGCGAAGCATGTCACCCGTCATTCGTTTGGCTGTGATATCGAACAGGTACAGTATGCCGCGCTGAGCATAATATTACCGTCAGCCCGAGGCAAAGTTTGGACCGATGCGACTGACCAAATTGACACCAAGCTGTGTCTGTAGGGTCAGTGTCCGAGCGATTTCACCTAGGATCTTCGCGTCTGGTCTTTGAGAGTCCCGCCACGTATCGTTGAAACCAGGAGTGTCCAGCATGAGGAAATGGTTCTGGTCGACCGTGATTTCCACCAGCTCCGGTTTGGAAGTGCAAGAGTACAGTCGCGCAGACTCCTTGACTATCGTTCCGCCGGATAGCTTGTTAATGAAGTGCGATTTGCCTTTACTGATGTTTAGCGTGACGGCCGACAGTCAGCAGCTAAACGTGAGGTAAAGAAAGGCTTTGCGTACCCGCTCCTGTTTGGCCGATCACCAGGATCATCGGCGCAGTGGTCCTTTCCACCTGCAGTTCTTTGATGATGGGATCCTCCATGTCCGCCGCACTCGGGTTATCGGACCCGTAAATGGGTTGTCAAGGGCTACCACCGCACTGACTGATGAGCGAAAGGCATGTTGACTAGGAGGTAGCTAGCTGGACGATGACAGTCCATCTTCGACATGATCTTGACTTGACTAATGTTAATATACCAGAAAAGGGCGAAGGAGTGAGGGCGGCGGCTATCGATTCGCGTGATGCAGCCACACCATCTGATTGGGGCCGCCATGCTCGAACAGGCAGCGTTCAACAGGAATAGGATGCAGAGGCCGCAGCTGGACGCTTATTAGCGAGCATTCAGCTCTCACGGCCAGACCTTGGCTGCGCCTCAATCACGCGACCGCAGCGTGGCCTCTATGCATCGTGTGAAAACGACATCGCGGCTTCACGTTCTCCTCGTACTCTCACGTCAAAGCTGTCGGGTATATCTTGTTGTGCTCTTTCGTCTCGTCTGCAAGGGTCTTCCCCACTTTGAGCTACTGTTACCGGCGGGATCGACGCGCCGTTTGTGACCAAAACCTCCGCGGCGTGTCAAACATCGCATCATTCCCGAAGAAATGCCACCAACAAGGCTAGTGATTGGTATTGATTTTGGGACAAGCAACTCGGGCGCGGCGTATGCGCTGTTCGAAGACGACAACGACGGCCAGGTCGATATAGAGGTCATCCGGAAGTGGCCTCACGGAGGGCTCAAGCGCGATGCCTCGGATAAAGTACCGTCTGAGATCGCCTACGACGAGGCCGGTCGAGCAATAGGACATGGCTTCGATATGCCGGACGGGGCCCATCCCCTGCAATGGGTGAAGCTGTTGCTGGAGCCGGACCATTTCAAAGGACCGCAGAAGACACAGCATACCGAACGAGTCTGGAGGACGTACGAGCAGCTGGATAGGATTGGGAAGAACCCGGTCGACGTCATATCGGATTACTTGTCGTGGATGTGGGGTCGCATACAGAGTTCGATCATCAAGACGGAGAGCGACCCGAGCATCTTCAAGACGGCGGAGGTCACGGTTGTGCTCACGGTGCCGGCGTTTTGGTCTGATCGCGCGAAGGATGGAATGCTCAGAGCAGCGAAGACGTCGGGGATCGACGGGGAGGGAAGAAAGCTCAAATTTAGAGCTGAGCCCGAGGCAGCGGCCATCTTTGAGCTCAAGAACAGGGCGCGAAAAGGCCAAGTCAAGAACGGCGACTGCGTGATCATTTGCGACGCTGGAGGTGGGACTGTCGACGTCGTCACCTATCAGGTCCGCTCCCGGGATCCCATCTCACTTGACCAGGTGGTGGTCAGCAGCGGAGACATGTGCGGATCCGCATTCATCGACTCCGAATTTGAGTGCCAGCTCAGATCGATCCTGGGTCCTGATTTTGACAAGCTGACGCTGGATGCGCTGGCAAGGCTGCGAGAGGTTTTTGAGTACAAGATCAAACGCACATATAACCCCGAAGAGAGCGAAACCTACACCATCCCGGTAGCAGGCTTGATGGATGATGCCACTCGTCACATCAAGAGTGGCCAGCTCACGCTGGACGATGCTGTTCTGCAGACCTCCTTCGACACCGTCATGACTCAGATCATGACCTTGATCGACAGACAGAAGGATGAGCTAGTCGCTAAAGGGCTGGACAGCAAGCTGAAGGGCATCCTGCTCGTAGGCGGGTTCGGCGGGTCTGAGTACCTCCATGTCCGAATCAGACAAGAGTATCCCGAAGACGAAGGCGTGAAAGTCTGGCGCGGCGACCAAAGCTGGACCGCGGTGGTGCAGGGTGCTGTCGCCTGCGAAGCCTTCAATCAGCATCACCATCATTCGATCAACATCCGGCTGTCTAGTTACAACTACGGGATCACATACCGGAAAGGCTCGGCGCGGAAAGTACAGTGGCTGGTTCGCAAAGGGCAGGCCTTGCAGTCGGGTACGCAAACCGAACCATTCGGCCTGCGGCTGAACGATGAGCCGTGGCTGGATGAGGACGAATTTGTCCGGATCATAGTCTCACTTGTTAAGACTGAGGATGACCACGCTTCGGAGGATCTGGACACGACGACGAAGCCGCATGTGGAGATCAGCTGCCGCGTGCCCACCGCCATCCGGCACTCTTCCGACGCGAAACTCATTCACGACAATCCCAAGGCGTGGCAGATTCCGGCAGGACTGGTCCTAATCCTTGATGGTCCCGTGCTGTCGGTGCAGTGCATGATACAAGGAAAAGAGGTCGGGGCGATTGGTCTGTCGTACGATGTTGACGAAGACAGAAGGTCCCGGCCGGAGTCCGCGGCCTCCACTCCCATAACCAACTCGACACTACCGGAGGAAGTGGACAGGACCAAACTCCATTCGAACAGAGACAGCTCCTCCCCACCGTGGCTACTGCTCTCGAGCACCACTAGCCTATCTCCGCCGTTGTCACCACCCATAATGAAGACCAAGACACCGTCGCCAAGCGGAGAGACACGCAAGGCCACCAAATCGTGGACGTGGGATAACATCCGAACCATGCGGATTGTGGCTAAGGAGAAGTCGCCAAAGCCGAGGAGGGAAGCCAAAATTGAAACGAAACCCGCTCGCGCTCCGCCGCCACCAGCCGAAGACGGTTCGGAGCGAATGTGGTCTGAAGACGGTCGGATCATCAGGAAGCCTAAGGACGAAGAAGTCTTATATCCTGGATTATTCTAGCGATCGTCGTTCCCAAATATCGTCTTGTAATGTCTCTTCGGCGACTGCAATTACTAGTCCTATTGGCATGGCTAGAGACGGAAGCCACTCGGCCTGCGATCAGCGTCGGTTGGCTGGCGTTAACGACGCCAGACATCTCTCGGTCACACGGATCGGCGTTCAACAACGTGGTGCCTTCTTGTCGATGAAGCAAAATGGGCTACAGTGAACTCACTGGTATGGTTGGTATTAGTAGCGAATTGGGCTGAACCACTACTCACACGACGTATAGGAATAACTGACACCAGCCGAACGTGAAGGAGCAAACTCCTGTAGAGCCGGTCATAGGGTCATTGTCGTAGTGTATCCTGTGACCGCAAATGTGTGCTGGTTATCGTGAGCGCGATTCGGAACTGAATTGAATCGAGAATACAAGTGAAGAAGAGGAGTGAGAGAGGATACAAAGGTTGGGTATGAGTTGGCATGTGTGTTACAAAGAGTTGCAGGCTCCAGGGCGACGCGTTTGCAAGACCCAAGCTCCACGCTAAGACCCGTATGAAGAAGGAACGACAGAAACTTGAAATAAGAGACGAAAACACCCACAGCTTTGACAAGACGCGCACATAGATGATTATCTGGCCGAACCTCGCTAGCCTCTCGACGCGTTGAATGAGGCTTTGCAGCGGGGGAAGATGGAAGCCGAACCTCAAGACGAACAGGCAGTACTTACTGCCGAGAGCACGATGTCCGGAGAAGGCACGGAGCGGTTCAAGGACGAGGAAGAGCTGAAGCAGGCTAAGCAGGATGATCCGATGGAGCTGGAGCGGGCGGACAAAGCCGCGCTCAGCACAATGCTGAAGCAGAAGCTGCAGATTGAGGTGAGTGGCTCAGAAGGTTCGTCTGCACCTGTTGTCAAGACATCACCCCTGCCCAGCTCAAAGATGAATGTGGGTGTGCCTTCCTACACACACATCGTGTCATCGTGCTAACCGTCAACTGTGGCAGGAATCCGTATTTACAGCGGGACTGTCGACTTGGGCAGATATGGGAAGTGTTGAGCAGACGAGCGCGCCTGCGCCTGCCCGCGCATCTTTGGTCCAGGACAGGGTCGCTGCGCATGAAGAGTTCTTTAGGCGGCTAAGGGTGTTCATACCGGCGGACCGGCAGGCTGAGTATGACGAGCGGATGGCGGATCTACTCGCGGCGTACAAAGCATTTCACGGACTTCACTGAGAACCTCATCTGGAAGAGGGACGGGGAAAGCACGGTAGTACGAAGAGACAGTCGATGTTGCACGATGGTCATGCAGGACGGGCAACCTAAATCGAGCTTGTAATGTGCATCGAGTGCAGCCCTACAAACAGAAGTACAGATGACCATTGTAACTAATCACAGTACTCTCGAAGCAGATCTTAGCGAAGGGAGCCCTTCTCATAGCTGAGTGCCCCTAGCTTCGACCCTCGATTCCAAGCCGGTGTACTGTTTGCTGTCAGGCATACATAACCGAGAAAGACTAGTAGGCCGTCGGCGGCGGCACGTAGCTGAACGGTGTAGCATGGCTGACCGTCGACGAGCGAGTGTAAATTTTGGTGGTGGAGTGAGTGTGAGACTTCGTCGTCAGGCGGACGGAGCCGGATGAGGCGGTGTGCTTCAGTGTCGCTGTTTTCTTGTGAGACTTTGTGGTAGACTTTGCAAAGGACTTTAGTGTGGGAGGCTTACTGGTGTGCTAGCGAGAGTCCATTTGTTAAAGAAGTCCATGATGAGAGGGGTGGCGTCGAAGTAAGTACCCTTTGTGTCGTCGTTGGGCTTGGTCGAGGGCCAAGCGTGACCGAGACCCTTGATCCAGTAATGAGTGTTGACCCCTGCCACACCCGACGACTTGCCCCACTGATACTTCTTGACGTTGCCGTTGTACAGATGGGTGGTGACGTTCGCCTTGCTCATGCCGTTTCGCAGGGCCCAAGCCTTCATGAAGTGAGGGATGGTTGGCAAGCATCCACCACGTCTGGGACCACCTTTGTAGGAGATCACCGAGTCGGCAGAACCGTGAGTCTCGAAGATCGGGACAGGCTTGCGTCCGGGGTTGCAGGTAATGACCACGTCAGCAGGGTGGCAATCCTTCTCGCCTTTGCCGGGAGCGTAGTACGCGCCCGCGATGCCGGCGAAGGCGGCAATCTTCTTCGACGCAACCGGGTCGCAGGCCAGGATGTTGACCGCGAGGCCGCCGCCGTTGCTCTTGCCGGCGGCGTAGATCTTGTCCTCGTCGATGCAGTACGTGTTCGATACGTGGTTGATCAGGTCCAGCGTGAACTTCACGTCATTCGCCGAGGACTGTGGGTCGCCCTGCCACTCGTTGTTGATTCCGTCCGGGTACACGACGAGCATGTTCCGGTTGAACTTCTCCTCCGAGAACTGCGACAGACGCTCTTATTGTGCGCCGGTTGCTGTGCGCCCATGGAAGGAGAAAATGAGGCCGTGAGCGTTGGTCGGAACGTAGCCATTGGGGATGTGCAGCAGGTAACTTCGCATCACCCCGTTGCTGGTGATCGAAAGCTTGTTGCTGGAACCGGTCTGTCCTGTTCTAATACCTTTGGCCAGAGGCTTTCCACACCCAGAGCTCTTGATCGCATTGACGTGGACAAGGAGGCAAGAGAGTGCTGCTACCAGCATCCCGAAGCGGAAAAACGCTGACGCCATGGCTTGGACACAAAGTATATCGTTGTTGTAATGATGAACAAGCTTCGAGGTGGGAGATCTGACTTGTCAAAATCATGTGTAAACTTCGTATGAACAAAGACCAGGCTCTGCATTGTCCGAAGCTGAATGTGAACGGTGGAGACACGCCTGGAATGGCACAAAGAGAAAGCCCATATCCTTACCAAGCCAGACTTCAAAGGGCGACATCACTCACTTGTCCGCCGCATGCGGCCATGAGTGTTTGCACCTGGCAACCAAGATGTCTCTTGGTGTTGCAACAGAGACACACGCGGCGCACATTTACGCTGATTCATTCCGCGACCGATAGTTCCGCTTCTGGAAGTTATCCCAACTTCTATACATGGTTGTGCTCGTGGTATGGAATGTAAGCGTGAGGTCGGCTCAGAAGCTCGCACATTCCAGCCAATTCGTCGCTAACCCTCGCAACGCCCTTGCAGAGTCCGCGTTCACTATGGCTTCGATTTCCGCAAACGTTAGTCTTCCCGGGCCACCTCTCGCAGTGTCTTCCTTCTCTGCATCGTCAAGGAGAGCTAGATACTCCAGACGCTGCCGTGATGGTGGCTCTTGCTCTGCCGCCGCTGGTATTGTCGAATCGAGACGTCCTTCGCGATCCTGCGCGGCGAGCCACGGCTGGTCCGACGAGTCAGCTCTGTGTTGCGGCATGGTCGGGTCGATTGCTTCACCCTCTGCTGGGGTCATCTGCGGCGACGACCTAATTTCTTCGGAAGTAAACGCTGTTGACCCCCGAGTTTCGAAACCAGAGGCATGTGGTTGTTCTGTTTCTGGTGTTGTTTCAAGCGTACTATAGCCCGCACTCGCCAGCAAATCTTCGAGTGGCCGTTGGGCGATCTCTGCCTCTTTCTGCGTCAGGCTCTCGGCGTCAGTAGGCACGATTTCGCCTCGAAAGACGGGCTCGGTCGGTTGATCGGGCTGATCGATCTGTCCCGGCTTGCGCTTTGGCTCAATAGCGTTGAAGGACCTCAAAGCGGTAGCTATCAGCGGATCCACCGTAGCTGCTGACATGAGCTCTTCATGAAAGACTTCTCTTTCCGCGAGCGCCATATTTATCTCCTTCCGCCAGTGCTGTCTTTCCTCCCGACTGAGGTCAACATCGCGGCTCTCTTTCTCTTTTGCTTCGAAAAGAGGGTCTAGCATCTCATTGAACCCGTCTTCGACAGCTTGCCATAGTGGATCCCGATGATACGAATCACCGAAGCTATCACCCTCATCGTGGTAGCTATCTCCACGCATAGCGCTTCCTACTGGGTCGGTGCTTGCTGTTGTCGCTGTATGCGCTGACGGGGGCCCAGCATTTACAGAATGACTCCTTTGCTGCTCTGTAGAGCCATAGAGCACCTCCTCGAAGCGTGACACGAGGCTTACCAAGTGCTCGTTGGGCGTTGTACCACCGAGGGCAGTACGGCGCTCGTCGGATTGTGCGGCGGGCGGTATATCCCTGTCATCCAGTATGGTAGTGGTGGTCTGCAAAGGCTCCATGTCCCCGAACTGGTTCATCTGCTTTCCATCTCTCGGCATCTCCGTACCCAATGGGATCTCTTCCTGGTTGAAAACAGAGCTGATTGGCTGGCTAGACCGCAGCACATCCATGGTGGAATAGGTTTGCTCATCTTCACGAGCCTCGACCATGGCATTGACGACCTGCTTCTGAATGGCATGTTCTGCCCTGAGCAGCCGCAAAAAGTCTTTGCGAGAGACGAGCCCATCGTCATCAAAGTCGAAGCCTCTGAGAGCGCGTCGCAAAGTAGCGAACCGCTTCGGCCCACGAAGATAAGCGACGCCACTTACGAATTCTCCAAACCCGATCCGGCCATTGTGATCGGTATCGTAGAAAGCGAACATCCTATCGAAGACTGCATTTGGTGCAAAGCGGCTGCTCCAGCGTTCCGATGTCAACGCTCTGTCGAAAGCTCGTCTGTCGATTGCAGTTTGCAACTTGAGTGGATCGTTCGACCACGACACGTTCGCGATGCAGGTGAATTGGTCATACAGCGCATCAATCCTCGGGTCGTCAAATCCCGTCTCCTGCGCCAGACGCTTCCGCACGCTCGGGATAAGAAGAGCGTGACTTTTACTGGGATCTCCAGGATACCACAGCGGGTACGCCTTGGTCGGCTGTGAGAGCAGAGGAATAGGTATCTTGATCTTGACAAGAACATGGGTCTTGAGATGCGTAGTCTGCGCTTCGCACGTCGAACACAGGTCATAATCCGGACAGTTGAGACAACGCCACCTGACGCCGCGAATCGGAGTTTCGCCACATTCGTCACAGTGGATGCCACGATGCTCGTACGCCTTGCGTTTCGCATCTTCCTCGGCAATGTAGTATAAAAGACTTTTCAGGCTTTGACTCGGCTCTCTAGAAGCACCATCAATGCCCTCAAGGTCTTCCGTCTCGACAATCTCAGCAGGCGCAGTGTCTTCTGAGCTCGAGACTCCTGTCGCTGCATATGCAGGATCCTGGAGGAAGCGCTCGATCGCTTGAGCGACGTCTGCAATGTCTAGACTGGGCAGTCTCAGGGCAATCTTGGGCCCGAGTCTCCGGACCTCCTCATCGTTCATCGCCGCGAGAGCTTCCGGAAGGCCACCGAGTCCGAGACTGGAGATGTCATCGCGCTGTGATGGAGTGCGTGCCCGCTGGCAAAGCTGCAAGACGGTGTGGACGACCAAGGTCTTCATGAGGCGCATGTCGCTTTCAGATACCCGACCCACAGCACCTTGCAGCTCCTCCTTGGACGGCAGCGGCTGGGTGGCAAGGTTCCTCGTGATGAAGCGCCCATCCCTGCTGATGATCTGTAGATGACCAAACGGCGCGTTCGTACCCGGAGGTGTGACCACAATGGCGAGCCGACGCCGCGGTCGGTGAACGGCGTTGCTTCTGCGCAAGTTGACATTGCTTGGTTCCAAAGTTGGATTGATGTACACGAGGTAGATACCATACGCTACTACGATACCTGTCAGAGCAAGTACCGCGGAAGTATACCTGGAGGAAGGCGAAATCTGCGCCATAGCGACAAGTTCCAGCCACTGATTGAAACCTCTTCTTCAAACTGATATAGGCGCAGTCTCCAGCTGCGTAACATCAGCGAGCCTCTGTCACCGGGCACGAACTTGGCGGAGTGTCCAACAAGGTAAATGAGCCCAGCAGATGAGCTGCTCGGCCCGTGATGTTGCGTGGGAGCCTCGATGATCTTTCGGAGGGACACTCGCTCGAGACCTCCACCTCCCGTACAATACCCGCGACCGTATGGGAATCGGCGTGATTGGGAGCGCTGCACAATGACTGCCGCTGATGAAGATGTGCGCGCAATCATCTCACTCGGGTGTGAAACGAGCCTTTGATTATTATGTAGTTTGAAGTGGACAGAAGCGTGGTGGCTGATGTGGTGGATTGTCGGCCGAACTTCGGATTTTTCGCGCCGTCGACCTCACCGCGCCATCCTCTGCCCAGATCCTTCACTTACAATGCTACATTTCATTTGGGGTGACATCGGACACATGTGAAGGAAGAAGAAGAGAGAAGAGAAATTGGTTCATGTTCAGTAATGTAACGTACGCAGTGTAGAGCTGCTATCGTGACGCTTCTGAAGCGCTGCATGCCAGGAGTATGTTCCGGTCGTATTCCCTTTTTTCTGATCACTCATGGAAGCTGCGCAATCCAAACCCTCTTCTGCTATTCCCAAGTCTGCTCTGACTGCCCATGGTTACTGTAAGGCTACTCGTCCCGAAGCCTTTTCACTGCTCCTTAATGCTGCTCATCTTTAAAACCCCTTCTTCCACTCAAGAGGAGGGGAACTCGTCGCTCGCCTCGCGATCTACCGCCTCTGCCTCCTGCTCCAGGTCTTCCGACACCCACGTCTCGATCGTGCAAGGCATCTTGCAGCGACACGTGAGGGTCTTCACTTGAGTTACGCCAGAGTTGGGCGTCCCGAACCTCTCGACCGCCACCATCTTCTCTTCCTCAAGGTCTCCCATTTCAGCATCTCCCTCTAGCAAGCTCACCCCTCCATCTTCTTCGTTGAGAAGCTCCTGATTCCACTGGTCATACGCCTTCCACGTGCCTGGCGCCTTGCCGGTAGCGTCGACCAATTCTTTCCACGACTTGAAGGCCTTCTGATCCGCGAGGCACGAAGCCTCGAAAGCTTCCTTCCGAGCGGTTTTCACATAGCCCGTGAGCTTGACCGGGTGAACGCTGACGAAAGGCCACGCAGCGTTGAGCAGCCAGTCGACGACGATGTTCTGGCATGCTCCGTCGAGGGCACTGTTCTCGGTAATGACGGAGGGTGGTGGGAAGTTCAGGTCGAGGTGGTCGAGTTTGAGCGCTCGCATCTTCTCTGACCAGTTGCGTCGATGGGTGCGTGACTGGCGATGGATCACGCCTCCCGGGAAAATGGAGATGTTGAATCCGAAGAACTTCAGGAAGCCGTAATGACTCAGAGAGATCTGAAGCTTTCGAACGTTGGTGAAGGCGTAGTCGTCGGCCACGAGACGCTGAAGTACTGCCTTGTGCTCGACATAGAACGGCACAGTCAGGAAACAGGTGTGAGAGGCTTCTTGGTTGATCTGACGGTTCAGCTGCAGCAGCGCTGCGATCGGCTGAGGGGCTGAAATCGGCGCACCCATGCGGCCACGGCGACGAGCCTTGTCCGTCGGGTATGGATGAACACGAGGCTCGCAAACGGCGCGGTAAACGGCTTCGCGTACCTCCGCAGGCAGATCGAGGAGGCGGAAGCTCTTGCCGTTATTGGACCACCACTCGAACTGGAGGTTGTACTGGCCGGCGGATGTGCTCAGCTCAGTGAGTGGGGTAGGGGACCTGAGGTGATCCATGAACTCCGCGACAGCACGCCACTTCCCGAGATGCAAGACTTGCAAGTCGTTGTGTGCGTTGAGGCGGATACGCATGGGCTTGGGTGGCTCGCCGTACAAGGTGATGATGTATGTACTGAAACCGACGAACTTGCCACGAGCGTTGTGTTTTGCCGTCGCGTTCGCGGCCGGGACGGCGTTGATGGAGAGGCACCACTTCGCAAAACTCTGCTTTCTGTACTCCTTGACTTCTCGTTGCAGAAGTGGTACGTAGTAATCCATGTCCACGCCTGCCTCGTTGAGCGAAGCCTTCGTGAACTTCCCCGAGTCTATGAGGCATAAGAGCTTCTCCATCTGTTGGTGAGTAAAGTCGCGTTCGATGCGAACCGACCGAGACATGTTGTCGTCGTTGACGCGACACGTCTTTGAAGTGGAGGAGAAGTGCAGTGTAGTATGCGGACTTGATGATAGCACGCGTGAGGAGTGAGAAGTGCTCGACGAAGGGAGGTTGCTTGCGAGGCAGCAGGATGTCAGTGGCGAGGAGAAGTAGTGAGTGCAAACAAGCTGTCAGGCACTAGTGCACACGGACTTGACGCACGTGAGATAGGGGTAAGCGCAAGCGAATAGGAGACACAATAGGTGAGTCACATGGCCGAAGCTATTCACGTGCGTAGTGAACACCTGTACACTGACTGTGTTTCCTACGAAGTTCGTAAGCGTCATGAAGCCGCCAGCTTAACGGCAGTGAGCCATTGATACATGGACGTGGTGCTTGACCAGAACGAGGCTACCCTACATGTTGATTGAGCATTATGATTTGCCGCTCGAATCCACACAGCGTACGGTCGAAGATGTTGACGCTGGCCTGGTGTCGGTCGACGCGTCGTCGTAGGTGATTTCGAGAAAGACGGTGTGGTCTGCTGCACTGATGTAGTGAGTCTATTCAGCCTTCAGATAGGAGTCAGAGATGGCGTGGCCTGCCCATGCCAACACATCACAACGTACCTCATCAACCGACTGCGCGCAGCTGCCGGGTCAGGTTGACGCAGAGTACCCAGACTTTCTTGCAGATGTTGCCACTGGACATTCCGACAGCCATGCATGCTGGCCCATGAGACACTCGGCCCGTGACATGGCGCTGACGGCAGACTGCTTGAGTCTCGAACGTGGCTGTACTGGGACCGTTAAGACCCCTCGACCCTCAGCCCTCTGGCTATCGTTGGCACTATGCTTCGCTGTGTGTCGGACATCTTCGAACGACCCATTTCTCCCACGCTTTGCGCTTGGTATTGCTGATCGCGTAGCCATCATCCCCTATCTCATCAGCCAGGTCGGCGTGACTGCGTCCAGCGCAGTCGCACCAAGGTGAAGGGGCGGGGATAGTCGGGGAATTGAGAGGCGGAAACTCCATATCATTGGCATCAGGTCCACGTTCGTCGTCCGAGTCCACGTCGCTTTCGGTATCCTCGTCGTCACTGTCACCTGCGTGCTGGCCATGGTGGGCGTTACTCGGTCCAACTAAGGGATCTTCATCGTCCTCGTCGCTCTCGCTGTCGCTTTCGCCCGGCGGTGGATCGTCTGGGACCTCTGCACCTGCGGCCAACCACAAATCGTCGAAATGACGAGCGTAGCCTATGCGTCTCAAGCTGACCCATTCGAGTCTACTCATCGAGTCTCGGAGAACGCTCAAAACATCCTTCCAGAGGCTGCCGTCTTGGAGCAAAACATCCCGCAGCCGAAGTCCCTTCAAGCGGTCTCTGTGGCGTAGGGCGAGATTGGCGATCTCATCGGCATGCAATTTCCATCCCTGCACCCCAAACGCCACCAATCGCTTCCAGGTCACGCCGTGGAAGACTGCCTCGAGTGGAAGACTGAGCGGTCTGTGCGATGGAAAGCCGACATGCACGGCTTGCATGCCTTCAGCCGCGGTAAATACGGTCCGGAACAAGTTCGACAACTCGCTCATCTTCTGGTCCAAATCGACCCCATCATCGAAGTGCAAGGTCAGACACGTCAGACGAGCCGCCAGTGTCGACAGGGACTGTGGACTGTGCAGCGCCAGGAACTCTGCGCTTTGCGGACTGAGCATTGGCGACGAGAAACGGGACCATGGCACGTTCGACGCGAGCAACGCTGCGCCTATCGTGCGCGAGCCATGAGAACATGCCGGGGTCCATTCCAGGCCTACCCGCTGCCCGGCACCCTCATTTTGCCGAATGTATGCTAACAGCGCGGTATCTTCTTCGTCGGTCACGCGCAACAACTGGACAAATTGCAGAGACGTGAAGCTTGCGAAGGCTTTTTTAAGCACCCTGACGTCCTCCTGGGATTCTACGATCTGTTGCTGCTCCAGCGCCTTCTCGCGCAGGGTGCGCAGGTCTCGAGACAATCGCGCATCGCCAGTTCGTGAGAGTGTAAGCCGGACTTCCTCGCTCCCTGTGGATATCAGCAGTGGCGTCTCGAGTCGCTCAGGATGATCTTACCACGAGTGTAGAAATACGGGACGAGATAGCTAAATTTCTTCACATGGCGAGCCAAATGCGGCCACGCAGCAAGCTGCTCTAGCTGTTGCAGACCTCTTCTCGAGAATCTCGCCGCCACACGAGTATAGAGCAATGGCGCACCAACTTCGGCAAACCGTCTGCAGGCGCACCTGAACCTCCCGATGTCTTTGATGGACCCGCGCGTGGATGGCAGTGGCCTGTCGAAGCTTTCAACCGAAAGGAACTGCCGACGATCAATAGGCACGGTTTTGTCCGGATCCGGCTCGATCTGGTCTAAAATGAGCCGAAGGAGCTCGTTGGAGAGGCACTCTATGGGCGCGACCGACATTGTTCGAGATCCGGGGGACAACATGTATTGGGTGAATGGCTGATCGGGTTCGTGGGAGTGGACATCGTTATGGGCACATGGCGAGGAGAGTAGAACGTCATGGCCAATACCTACGGAGAGTCTTCCACACAGAAGCCGACCCACCACATTTGACGGCGTAGCGGAACCAAGAAGGTGGACTGCAAGTCTACGGCGCGCATGACTCTCCCGGTGCCGTGCTGTCAGCTCTGGACGGTGGGACGATAGCTGCCCGTGTCTGCAGCACACGGATTTCTGCAGAGCGAAAAAAACAGCCACCCACAATTGAAGATGCAGTGTCGACTTACTCCTCGTCCAATCGCTGTTCGTCCAACCCCGTCTTTTCCGCGACACGTGACCGAGGTGGTATGCGTGCTGGCATTAGCCCTTCTGCTAGCCTTGTACCCGTCGACGACGCGGGCCGGATCGAACAAGGCGCCAGAGGTTCGTGCGCATCCTGCGGTGGACGTTGGACTCCAGAGGATTTGAGGTGAAGGGATCCTATTGGAAAGAGGAGTCGTGAGCGGCATCCATGTCCAGAGACGCTGCGTTGGCACGGGACAGACGTATCGGAGCCTGGTCGATAATGCGCAATCTTCGAGCTAGTCTAGATGAGAGCTGCATGGTGGCGGTGGACGTTACTGTGAGGTCTGACGATAGGCCTCGCGACGGCATTGGGTGGCTGGTAAATACAACAAGTACATGTAGACATCGATCGCCTGCAGTGCCATACGTTTGTGAGCATGTTCGTGGACTGGGAGGAAAAGGTCAATGGGTGCGGTCAGAATGTCAGACGGGGCTGGGCATGCCCGCCAAGAAGTCGAATCTGCACATCACCAACATCGGTTCACACCCGAAGGTACCGAGGTACGAGAAGAGGAGCGTCGTTCTGCACAATGTATGTACCGCCAAGTCCATATACCTTCCTCCAGCCTCCGTCGGCTGCGCAAGCAAACCATTCAGGCCGGACCTGACGCTTGATCACGGGGGTTGGGTCTTTTAAGATTCGTATATATACTCGATCACTCATGCTCCAGCTGAGATCCTCTTCGGCTGTACGATCTCAACCTCTCTCTCTCCCTCCAGATGTCATTAAACGTTGCTTCCATACCGTACCTCGTCACCCTCCAACAGCCATCTTTCCAAGACGAGTGATGCCTCGCAGATCGGCTGAGTCTACATTCTACTCGTGGCTATGGCAGCGAGTTTCTCCCTGATGGCAGAACTGGACAACTTGTTCTGAAACCCTTCTCCCACCTCTCCGCCTTCTTCCGCATCAAGAACATCCACCTCAAACACTTGTAACGCATCCCAGCCCTTCTCCTCCCGTTTGTCATTGACCGCTTTACCACCCGACCGCGTCTCACCGGAAATAATCAACGCTGTAATCCGCTGCTCGGTGATCGTTGGGCCGAAGGGATCCTGTATCTCTGTGCATTGGATGTTGAGTCCATTGGGATAGCGGAAATCCACCGATTTGCCATTCGGGCCGGCATCGTTACGTGTCGTGACCGAGGGCGGCCCAGCGGTGAAGTTAACAGTAGAGTCAACGAAGTCTTGCACAGCCTTCTGCCGTCGATTCCAGCTCTGAAGAAGTTCGGCATGTTTCTTGGACTTCAGGAGCTGGTCGCCAGTTATGCCGATTGTGGCACTGCGCTCGCTATGGTTATTCGTGTTTGCTTCATCATCCACGGCAAAGACCGTCATGGCCAATAAAAGCTTGTGGCCGATATGTAGATGATCGAAGGTCCCTCCCACAGCTACGTGATGGTGCGGCTGTCCGAATGGGTGCTCAGCATGCTCAGAGCCAACAACGTCGGCGAATTGATTAGCTTGCACATTGCTCACTTGCTCCCCACTACCTTTCGCGGTGACGAAGGCTTGGACCATAGCTTCGCCCGCCTCGGACTCAACGCCGAAGGCGTACTGCCAGGCCCTGGCCGATCGCGCTAGCGTCTCGAGAGTGACGATAGGTCCGTAAGGCGAGCGAGGCAATGACGGGTGCGTATCCGGCGACCAAGCGACGAGAATGACCCTGACATCCACACCGTTTTCGTCTTCGACATCTATGTTGTCTTGGGCGGCGATTACGCATACTAGCTTGTAGATACCGGCGAGCAACGTTTGCGTGGCGTTGTAGGATGCTGATCGTGGAGTGCGTGCAGCATCAAGTAAATGCGGGCATGCCAGCGCTATCTCCAGGATAGCCGCCTTGTTCGATTCTGAAGAGTGACTGACGGCTTCTTTGAGGACCTCGTGTAATGTGTCGCCGAACGCTGCTTTGAGTGCCGACAGCGAGGGTGGTGATGGCATGGGCGGTAGCAGGAGTAAGAAACGGGGTGGACTTGTTGGTGCCATTGCTGATGAACGATGAAGGTCTCGGACCGCTTGTTATTCTGCAGAGCTTACGAGGTCATCTTTTGGGGTATTCCAATCTGCGTACAGCTTCCCAGATACATACCATCATAGCAATACATGTATGCAAGGGCTGGCCGAAAGTGACGGGAGGCCGAAGGTCTGAACGCTTAGTCAGCTGGGCAGCCACCACCTGCGCAGCTCCTCCAGGGCTGCAGGTGCATTGTACAAGGTATATTACTTCGATATCCTGACAACGAGATCAAGTTCGCATGGTTTCGTCGGATTGCAACGTGGAAGGATAGTCCACCGAGCACAACCGCTTGACGACCATGACCAGACGGGTCAGGAGTTGAGCTGTCCTCGCGGCCTGCACAACAGTCAGGCGACAGCTTGCATTCCAGCACCATGGACAAGTAAGCCTTCAACCGTACACTTTCCTTCGTCATCCCTAGCAACTTCGTCAACCGCTGACATGTCTTTCGCAAGATCTTGGTTCTCCAAAGCCTCTGCGAGCAGGTATGCGCCGGCCTTTGACCCTGACGATGCGCTGCCACGCTGGCGCAGCCCATCGCCTATGGCTACCTCGATGATCCCCCCTCCAGTCGTCCAGAGTACCTACGCCACATCACCAAGAGCCGTCGCCAAGTCTTCCATTCTCGAAGGGCCTACCCCGTTGCACGATCGACAAAGCGAACTGGAAGCAGATCTGCAGTTCCTGCTTGACGCGCAAGCCGAAGGCTTGGTACATGGCCTAGAAGGTGGTTCGCGTGACGACCAAGGTTCCACAGGAAGCACAACACCCACAGCACAGAGTGTGCGCAGCCCATCTGCAGGGAATTCCACGGGGCCTACGCGACGGAAGCCGGGGTTGAGAAGCGCGAGGAAAGGTATCTACAATACCATGCTTGCCCTTTCCTCCGTGAAGGACGGAGAGTTGCGATCGATGGACATGGGAGCGCGTGAAAAGGAGGACACGCTTGCACGGATTGACGAGTGGGAGCAGAAGCGGGATGGACTACAGGCAGCCACGAGGCACGTGGACGAGAGCGAGGAAACGATCCGAGCTCAGCGGCTTCGGCAAGAGGCAGGTTCACTACAAGAGGAGATCAACACCGTCGCACTCCAGCTCTCCGACATGAGGAGTCGGCATGGGAAGCTGCTGAAACAAGTCGCGGCGGTGGAGAATAGCGTGCAGGCTAAACTGGCGACATACACATCCTCGCTCAGCATGCTCGAGACCGACGTCCAGAGATTCTTGTCGCTCCAGCCGGAAGCCGTCGAATTGACGTCGGTCACGCGTGAGTTTGGCAAATCGAGGATGTGGCAGGTCGCACCGAAGCGGAGGACGCTGGCGATGGCTCGGAAGCAGTGGAGCGAAGATCGGGACGCTGTCCTGCAGCAGCAGCAATCGGTGGAGCAAGAGAAAGCAGCGTTGGATGAAGGCGCGGCTATATGGAAGGATGTCGTTGCAAGCGTGACTGACTTCGAGAGGTCGTTAAAGGACGAGATGTCCACGATGTCCATGTCTTCGTCGCACTCGGCATGGAAAGACCCTCCACCACTGCAAGCCGAAGGCCCACAGGATCGCTTGCGCCGGCTTCTGCAGCGGCTGGACACAGTCATCCAGAATCTCGAGGCGAGTTACGAAACCGCTGAGCAACGCGGATGGAAGCTTTTGATAGCGGCTATTGGAGCGGAGTTAGATGCACTGCGGCAGGGCAAACAGATCTTGAATGGTTTGCTGGGAATTGATAGCGAGCGGCAGGATCTGGTCGACGCCGAGGAGCACACCAGTGGTGATCCGATTGCCGACGGTGGGGATGCAATAGATCGATTGGACGACAGTTTTGAGCCTGCGCGGACAGCGGCGAGCAGGAGGCCAGTGTCCGACGGCGAGGATGATCCTGATCCGGAGCTTTTGTTCTCTAGGCCAGATCTTGATCGCGAGTCTTAGCATGGAAGCCAGGCGATCTCCTCCTCGTCCTCACCGGTTTCTGTTGCTTTTACAAAACCTGGATCGGCAGGTTGCTCGAGTTGGTATCGGAACTGCAGCCGGAGGTAACGTTCAGCGCGATGCTGGCGTGGGTGAATGCATTGCGATTGGGGGGTCACGGGGTTATTTTGTCAGGGCAGCGCGAGCTATCGGATGTACTGCGTGCTGCCATCTTACGCGTGTCGTGACGTTCGTCGGGAGAACAAAAACCTTTCGCTTCGCAGAGCGCACCGAAGGCCGTGATGTTTGGTGGTAAAAAGACAAGCGGCAAACCCAAGGAGATCGTCGAGGATCGAGCCATACATATCTTACTCTCAAAGGCTGTTGAGTATGTCCGTACACGGAGTAATGTAGTCGAATCTGAGTAAGGTCAGGTTCCTTGCCCTGCCACTGGCCTGTCCGGTCTCATGTTGTGCTGAAACACGTCCTCGCATCGGCAGCCATCTCAGCCAATCGACAGGGAGGGCACGTGACGTTAGGTGGCATTGAAGAGCGCTTATTACATGTATGGTTCTGGGAGTTGTGTTCTGTCGCGGCCGCAGACACTCCAAGAGCCTGCAAGTCCCGCCATACCGTCCATACCGGTCATACGGTCCTAGTACAAGGTGCATGTGCCCGATTGCAGCTTTGTGGTGCCCATTACCGCTTTGGGTGGACGTGTCGAGGTCGCAGGTGACTGGCCGCATCAAAACAATCGAGCGCACGGCAGATCCGTCACGAGACTCCATCACCCTCTTCTCTCCTCCTGACATCGACTTCGACACTGCACAGTCTGTGATCGAGCGACTTTGTCCATTTCGCGTACTGCATCTGTGAGTGTCTTCGAAGGACCTTCATCACAAGCCCGCGACCGTTGTTCGCAACAAAAGACGCACGGTCACAACATTCCGCCGGAGCAATCGATAACCCGTCAACACTGCTCTGCTCATTCGCCACATCCTCGCCCTCGCATCCGTACCGTACACTCGTTGCGCCACAGCCGGGCCATGTAATACACTTCCTCGTCGACCCGCAAGAGCGCACACTGTTCGGCCAAGTGAGGGGCGGAAAGTGCAGCTTGACGGACTCAAGGGGCGCACAAACCTGCATAGCAACCGCACCCTCACAGTCGCCCAAGGAGCTCGAGCAACACACATAAAGACACCGCGACGCTTCCGAACGTGGTGCGACGGCAGGTCACAGCCTGCAGCACTGCTCCAGCGCTCTCTTGGAGTGGGCCACCCTCGTTCGTGCCCGCGACGTACACGACAATGGGCTCGCCAAGCGCCGAAGCGCAACCTCTCATTGATACCAACGACCAACAACAGCATGAGCGCAACGCGCAAACACCCATATTGTTATCACCGCCACGGAGCAAGACGCCGCCGACGGTCATCGGCAAGCGATCGCACAGCGACAGGAATGCGACAGCAGCCCACGCCGGGGGTCGAAGCGGCAGTGAGCCTGTCAGTGCCACAGCGCTGAACAAGGCACTGCAGCAGGTAGAAGGTGTCAGTCGCAGTAGGAGTATAACGCCGAGTGGGAGCCCGAGTCGGAAACGGCAAAAGGTGCAAGGCGGCGGTGGCGACAGGTTCATACCTAACAGGTCGGGGCAGGATTTGCAAGCAAGCTACAGCTTGCTGCATGAGGATGGCTCTCCGGCGACCCCGTCCAAAGCGCACAAGAGGACACTGGGCGACGCTCACTTCCAAAAGAGGGACGCCAATCGGACATATTCGAACCTGCTACGGTCGGAAATGTTCGACAACGAGGTACCGCAGACGATCTCCCAATATCACGAAGGTCCACTTTCGCGGGCAAAGACACCTCCCGTGACAGGATCAATCCTGTCCGGTCCGAACCTCACCCCCTCCACACCCCACAAGAACCTCTTCTCATACGCCTCGAACCCCACGCCTTCGCTCACGCCTCGCTCAACTTCGCGCAGTGAGCGAGGGCCCAACATCAACGCGCGATCCGAAATCTACAGCTTGTCTCCGGTCAAGCACTCATCGCAAACGATGTTGCTCTCTCCACGCAAGACACCCAGAGCGGTGAGTAAGGTGCCGTACAAGGTGTTGGACGCGCCGGAACTGGCGGATGACTTCTACCTCAACCTAGTGGACTGGGGTTCGGGCGATGTACTAGCCGTCGGACTGGGTCCGAGTGTCTACCTATGGAGTCGGGAGACGGGCCAAGTGAACCAGCTCTGTCAATTGGAGGGCGACACGGTCACCAGTGTGAACTGGATACAGCGAGGCTCACACCTCGCGATCGGGACCAACAAAGGCCTCCTCCTGATCTACGACACCGTGGCGGAGCGGCGGCTACGTACCATGACAGGACACTCGGCGCGGATTAGCAGTCTAGCTTGGAATGCGCACATCCTCTCCACAGGCTCACGTGACCGCACAATCCTTCATCGCGACGTTCGCCTACCCGCACCTTACCTACGCCGCCTCACCGGTCACAAACAGGAAGTTTGCGGGCTGAAGTGGAATTCGGACACCGAGCAGCTAGCCAGTGGCGGCAATGACAACAAGATCTTCGTGTGGGAAAAGATGGAGGAGCGCTGGCTGCATCGGTGGGGCGAGCAAGAAGGCGGACACAAAGCCGCCGTCAAAGCGATCGCCTGGAGCCCGCACCAACGAGGCCTCCTGGCGAGCGGAGGCGGCACAGCGGATCGCTGCATCAAATTCTGGAACACCATCTCCCAAGCGCAAGCGAGCTCCTCCATCATCACCTCCGCCTCTCTCCCCCCGGACCAAACCAGCCTCGACCTCGGCCTGCACACCACCTCCCCGCTCATCACCTCCCCTCTCGCCTCCCCGGCGCCGCCCAACAACCCGCACCTCATCCGCTCCCACGACACGGGCAGCCAGGTCTGCAACCTCCTCTTCTCCACCCTCACCTCCGAGCTCGTCTCCACCCACGGCTACTCCCAGCACGCCATCAACATCTGGAAGTACCCCTCCATGAACCAGGTCGTCAGCCTCACCGGCCACACCTACCGCGTCCTGTACCTCAGCATGAGTCCCGATGGGGCGGTGATCGTGACTGGCGCCGGCGACGAGACGCTCCGGTTTTGGGACGTGTTTGGGAAGAAAGAGAAGGAGGGTCGGAGGGGGATCGTGAATGATTGGGGGATTATTCGGTGATGGTCTGGAGTGATGGTTTCTGTGGGGATCTCGTATTGTGCCTCGTTTCTTCCACCACCCCGTCATTTTCTTGGTATGGATGGTGCAAGCAGGCGTGTCAAAATGGGCGTGGTGATGAAATGGAGTGCGAGGATGGAAGCGTCGGCGTGCGCCTCCGGACGGTAAGCGCCTCTCATCATGAACATTGAGTGTACAAAACCTCTCTGACGATGGCGGCTTCTTTATGAAATCAAGCATAGCGTATCTGTGTTATCATCACCGTGTCCTTTCACCACCGTCTCCCTTTCCATCAGACTGCTTTGACGCTTTGATCTATGGTATCGGAGACCATGGATCCCTTTGCTCACCTCCTACCATCGTAAATTTTCCTTACGGATTTATACTGTGAAGAGTCGCTCTCGGTGTGCCTTCGGGCTGGTTGGTCCTGGCAGGAAAACAAGTCAAAGGGGAAAAAGAGAAAGCAATCGATATCCCCGTCGTTCGTCCTTGGCCCGCCATTACCGCTCTTCAGACATTGTCTGTCGTTCGACCGAAGTTCGGACGAGTACTTCCCCATCGGACTCACCCGGCGGCCCGATGGGGAAGGACGCATCCAAGCGCCGGCTTCGTCGCGGGAATAACACCAAGCCATCATGCATTCAAATGTATAACTGTATATGATAAAAGTACATCCATGGGTATGTTCGCTCTCCTGCGCGAACGGGCTTCATGAGGACGTATCCGTGACTCGGTCTCCTTTCCTTTCTTTTCTTCACTCCAATCTCCTTCTTGTCAGGGCTGCAACTCCTCTGGGAGGTATCTGTCACAACAAGCAGCTTGATCGATCGACCGACCGACCATGGCAGGCCCGGAGGTGGAACTTCCACCCGACCTTCGGGACGAGGAGAACGCGAACAGTCCGGTCATGGAGAAGGTCGAGAGCTCGAAATTACCGCGTGATAGCTCGTCCGGCAGCGACATGACGAACGAGGAGACTGTGTGGCATTACCTGACATTCGACACGGAGCTACCTTCACCAGCACATCTCACGCAATCGCCCTTGATGGGAGGAGGAGACGAGCGATCATCACCGCCACCCGCCTGCCCGAATCTAAAAAAGTACACGTCCCCCTTCCTGTGGTCGTCAAGTCGCAAGAATCTGATAACCTGGATGTCGTGCGCCGCCACCGTGGTGACGGCCTACACCGCCGGCTCCTACGCCCCCGCCCTCGACGGCATGACGCGGGAATGGCACGTCTCCGACGTCGTCGCCACGCTCGGCATCACCGTCTTCACCTGCGGGTTCGGGGTGGCACCGATGTTCCTCGCCCCGTTCAGCGAGATCAACGGCCGACGGCCCGTCTTCGTCGTGACAGGGGTCTTGTTCGTCATCTTTCAGATCGTCTGCGCCGTCACGCCGACCTTTGCCGGCATGCTCGTGGCGCGGTTCTTGGCCGGGTGCGCGAGCAGTACGTTCAGCACGATGGTGGGCGGGGTTGTCAGTGACATCTACCACGCGCAGGATCGGAATACGGCCATGGCGTTGTTCTCCGGCGCTGCTCTTTTCGGTACGGGGCTGGGTCCGCTTTGCAGTGGCTTTCTCGCGCAGCACACGGCCTGGCGTTGGGTGTTTTACTTGCAGATCATCACTTGTGGGACGATGATGATCTTCATCGTCTTTTTCTTCAAGGAGACGAGAGGTTCGGTGCTACTGTCTCGCAAAGCGAAGGAACTCAATCAATGGTACGATCGTTTAGAGGCGGAAGGGTACTACGGCATGATGATGCCGACCTCGCAGAACCGGGCCAAGACGAGCCCTCAGAGGATACGATGGAAGGTCAAGTCGGATGAGGAACGAGCCAGCCTCGGCAAGTCAATCACCCTGAGCTTGTACCGACCCTTCCATCTCCTCTTCACCGAGCCCGTCGTGTTCTTCTTCAGCTGCTGGATCAGCTTCAGCTGGGCCGTCCTCTACCTCCTCTTCTCCGCCGTGCCCCTCATCTTCCAAACCAACCACGACTTCACCCTTGAGCAAGCCGACGCCATCTTCACCGCCGTCTCCGTCGCCGCCATCATCAGCACCGTCATCGCCATCTTCCAAGAAAAGCTCGCCCGCAAGTACCTTCCGAAGAAACGGCGCGGCTTACTCGACACGCCCGAAGGCCGACTGTACTTCGCCTGCATCCAGTCCGCCCTCCTACCCATCGGCTGCTTCTGGCTCGGATGGACGCAATTCCGCAGCATCCCGTGGATCGTCCCCACGCTCGGTATCGGATGCGCCACCATGGGCATCTTCAGCATCTACCTCGCCGTCTTCAACTACCTTGCAGATACTTACCATCGCTACGCCTCTTCTGCGCTGGCCGCCCAGAGTTTCTGTCGGAACATGCTGGGCGGTGCATTCCCACTCTTCACGCGCCAGATGTTCCGTGGCATGACGTTTCAAGGCGCCTGTAGTTTCTTGGGTGGGATGGGAGCGCTGCTGACCATCGTACCGTTTGTGCTCGTCTTCTTCGGCCCAAGAATCCGAGCGAGGAGTAAGTTGGCCAGTGAGATTATGAAGACGCAATAGATGATATATTTCGATAGAACTCTTTCGATAGATTGGAATTAGAGATGGTCACGTACCACCTGAAAAGATATAGCATTACCCGCGCGAACCAACAATCAACAGCCTCTACACTCCCTCAGCGTCATCAACCCAACCCACCACTCATACGAAAATCCCCATCAGTCCTCGCCCGCTGCCCTCCACCCTCACTCCCGCCCGTCCACTTCCGCTTCCTCACATTCCCTCCACTCGCAATATCAATGTTCCGGACCCCGCCAGCAGCGAAACCAGGTTTCCCCGTCAGCTCGCGCTCGAGCAAGATCATCGCCTCCTCGACAGCATCGTCCTCGACGTCCGGCAGCTCCCAGCCGAACACCCGGCCATCATGGACCACCAGGTCTCCTAAGCCCGTGGCGGACCAGATGCCTTGCCAAGCGGCGCTGAACGCGCCCCCGATTTTGCTTCCGAGTCCGTTGGAGGAGCGGCGTGGGCCGAATTCCCTGTCTCCCGGTCGGCCTGTGAAGGATGTCAGTTCGAACATGTGGTAGGCAGAAACCGATCTCAAAGAATGATCGGTTCAGACTGCACGGACCTCCCCTCGCCAAATCCTCCTCCATCAGCCGACTCATCTCCCGCTCCATAAACGGCGTCTCGCCAAAGGGAAAGTACGGCGGCATATACCGATGCCAGATCTCCGGACCGGGCATGCTTTCGAAGAAAGGGTTCTGCTTCTTCTGCGGCGCGCCGTGCTCGTCGAGGTAGCCGGGGATCCAGAAGGGGTTGTTTGTCGAGTGGATGGGCCCGCGGTCCGGAGCCGAGGGTTCGCCTTCGGGGATTTCGAGGTCTTTAGGGACGGGTGGTGCTCTCGTGGGGTGTACCAGGGCCGCTGCTGCCGGGAACGGTCGTTTGGTGGTCTTTTTGGGGGAAGGGGGTTTAGGTGATTTCTTGGGTGAAGGGGATCTGGGTTTGCTTCCTTTTTGGGGTGATTTGTCCCGGCTCTTCTTGCTCGGCTTGACCACACGATCGTTATGGTCGTCATGTTGCTCAGCCGCTGTTGCAATGCTTCGGAGACTCTGCTGCAACGCCAAAGCGCCAGCGCTGCGAGGTTTGGTGCTGACATCGCCCTCGTCAACTTCCGCTGGACCTGCCTTTCTGGATCGTCGTGCAGGGCTCTTCGACGCTGATCGACCTTTTGGTGCCTTCTTGGGGCTGTCTGCTCGGCCACTACGCTTCGGCCTTTCGCCCTCCTCATCTCCACTCTCTTGCGCAAGGTCGTTGTTGTCCTTCGGCGTACGTGCTCGCTGTTTCTCAGGAACATCTCTCTTGCCAGGAGATTCTCTCTTAACAGAAGAGCCCCTCTTGACAGGGCTCTGAGAGCGAGTCCGCATCGCCCGCTTTGCAGGAGTACCACCTTGGCTCGTGCTTCGGCGACGTTTGTTGACGCTCGGCTCATTCCTCGCCGGACTGCTCGACGCTCTTCGTCGCCTTTTCGATGATGGCATGGGATCGCTCGTTTCGATGGATCGCTGTACTCCACCCACGCTGGGGCTCCGGTGAAACACAGAAGCGGCTGGGTCGTTCAGATGTGGCTTCGATGGCTTCTTGGCCGGACTGTCTGTCCATGGTGCATCTGATTCCTGCTTCGCCGGTGACTTCGCTCTCTTAGGCACCTCTTTCTTCGCCGGTGACTTCTGCCTCGCTGTCGACCCCTTCTTTGCCGGTGACTTCGCTCTCTCTGAAGACTCCTTCTTCGCCGGTGACGTCGCTCTGTCTGACTCCTCGTTCTTCGCCGGCGACTTGCTCCTCTCTGACACCTTCCTCTTCGCCGGTGATCTTGCTCTCTCAGAAATCTCCCTCTTCGTCGGCGACTTCGCTCTCTCCGGTGACTCCATTTTCGCGGGCGATTTCGACCTCACTGCAGCTTCTTGCTTCGCCGGTGATCTACTCCTGTGTGCTGAATCCCTCTTCGCCGGCGACTCCGCTCTTACCCCTGAATCCTTCTTCGCCGGTAACTTCGTTTTCACAGCTGGCTCCTGCTTCGCTGTTGACTTCTTCTTCGCCGGTGACGTGCTTCCAGATGCTGCCTTTTTCTTCGCTGGCGACTTCTCGCCCATAGCCGACTGGTCCTTCACCGGTGACCTCTTCCTCGGTCGTCCTCGAGGCCTCTTCACATTCGAGGCCGGCGTAGTAGCAGATTCCGCACCAGACTCGTGCGTCGTTTCATCCACAGACATCTTTGTCCGCTTCGCGCGACGTGGCAGGGATTTTGACGCTGCGACGGTATCTTTACCGGAGACTGCATCTTCCTTCTCCCGCGATACTTTTCTCGGTCGGCCACGCTTCTTGGGAGGCGAAGCCGTGGAGTTGGCTCCATCGGTGACCTCATCTTCCTTCTCCGGCGAGACCTTTCTCGGCCGGCCACGCTTCTTGGGAGAGTCGGTGGATGCTTTCGGGGGCGACAGAATTGGCTTTGCCGCATCCGCTGGCCCTACACTCACGCCTACCGCGGTCCTTGACGGGCTAGCCGAACTCTTGGACGGAGACGACTGCTTAGCGACCGGCGTCTTGCGTGCAGGAGACGCCTTCTTCGCGGGTGACGCTTTCCCAGACGGCGATGCACCTTCAACAGGCGTCCTTGCCCGCGTAGCCGTCTTGACGGGCGAAGAAGACTTCGCGGTCGATGCGTTCTTCTTAGCAGCGGTCGCGGGCTTTGGTAGATGCGCCTGTCCGTCAGCAGAGGCTCTGCCCACGCCCAGTATGCTTACTTGGGAGCCTTACCTTTTTGCTACTCTTAGCGACCTTCCCCGGTGATGGCGTAGCCGCATCTTCAGTCTTTTTCGTAGAGGGTGTAGCCGTCCTTGTCGACTGGCGCAATGCAGCAGGCGACGCTGCCGTCGCCGTCCCCGTCTTTTTGCCCTTCTTGGGCGTAGCCTTCGCCATCGGCATCGGCATCGCACTCGCGGGTACAGATGGGAAGAAAGTGGATACGAGATTTGCTATGAAGCTAAGAAAGACTGAGGCAGAAGTCTTGACGATTGGAAGCAGGAAAATGGAAAATGTAAACACACAGGGTAATCTTTGGCCAGGAATGCAAGACCGTCACCACCCGCGAAACCTACTGTGCACTTTGCATATCTCCATACCGCAGCGTGCACGCAACCAGACATTGGAGCCATCATAAGGCACAACGATGCAAGCAAGATCGTCACGCAAGGCCGACAGGCTCTGAAGCCTCGCCTTTCGTAACGTGGTCGGTGTGCTGCATTCAGGCACCCGGCAGGCTTTGTAGCCTCGTGGGTGGGTAGGATAGCATTCTGACGAGTTGTCGTGATCGTTACCGTCACCATGTAGATCGCCACGAAATACTGAGCTTTATGGTGAATGTAGCAGCAAGCCGCTCTCGCAAAGTTGTTTCCTCGGATGGTGGCTGAACGATGGCAGCTTTCGTCCTCCTAGATCTCAAGCCTCTTCCAGGCAACGTGTGAGTGTTGGCACGGGAACGCGAGGAGGATACGCCAAGCTGGAAGGGTTCATCATGCTGCATGTCGACGGTTCGGCGAAGCGTGTAGATGGTGTTTTGAACAACACGCGAGTTGGAAGGAAAGGATAGTGACTTCGACTTCTGATGATGTGGAGGGAACGGAGGGAGCTTCACCGAACCACATCCCTTCCAGAAAGGCAACCATTTGAGCACATCAACCAAACACCAACAGCGACAACTGCAACTGCAACTGGGCATGGGCAAAAGTCCCGGATCCATACTAGGTCCGTCATCGATGTCGCGTTCCTTAGGCTGAGACCAAGAGGAAGCCGAAATGTAAAAGAGCCCCGACTCGCGTCGTCGAACGCCGACAGTCGAGTATCATTGTTGGAAACAGGAACAAGAGTCTTCATCAGGTCAAACTTTTCGGATGCATTACTTAGTTTACATTTCCATACCCTCGCATCGCCATGTCAAAGTAGAAGAACATACGGCCATCTTACGCCACGCACACAAGAGGCAGCAGCCGACTGAAGAAGAAGAAGAAAAGAGACGAGTTCAGCAAGGCAACAACGCTGCGCCCATCTAGTCCACCTCCTCCATCGCGCTCTCGCCCGTCGCCGCATCAGCCGCAGCCGGCTCGTCCGCCTTGGCCGCCTCCTCAGAGGTCTCGACCTCCTCGTCGACGTTGAGGCCCAAGCTAACGAGCTTGTGGATGCGCTCGGCGTACGCGGCCGGCTCGTCGATGGTGAAGCCGGACACGAGCAAGGAAGTCTCGTACAGCAGCGTGGTGATGGACTTGACGGTGCGGTCGCTCTCGCCGTCGGTCTCGACCTTCTTGCGCAGCTCCTTGATGATGGGGCTCTTGGGCGAGATCTCAAAGGTCTTCTTGCTGGACATGTACGACGACATGGAGGTGTCGCGCAGGGCCTGCGCCTTCATGATGCGCTCCATGTTGGCGGACCAGCCGAACTGGCCGGTGCGGATGGCGCAGGGGGCGCCGACGAGCTTGTGGCTGACCACGACCTTCTCCACCTTCTCGCCCAGCACGTTCTTGAGCGACTTGGCGAGCGGCTCGAACTCCTTCTCTTCCGCCTCGCGCTCCTTCTTCTCCTCGTCCGTCTCCTCGAGCTCGAAGTCCTTGGTGATGTCGACGAGCTTCTTCCCGTCGAACTCCTTCAGCTGCGTGAAGGCGTACTCGTCGATGGGGTCGACGAGGAAGAGGACCTCGAAGTTCTTGGCCTTGAGCGCGTCGAGGAAGGGCGACTTCTCGACGGCCTTGGCGCTTTCGCCGGTGATGTAGTACATCTGCTTCTGGTGCTCCGGCATGCGGGTGGAGTAGTCCTGGAGGGAGGTCATCTCGTCGGCGCCGGTCTTGGTCGAGTTGAAGCGCAGCAGCTTGGCGAGGGATTGGCGGTTCTGGCTGTCCTCGTGGATGCCGAGCTTGATGTTCTTGCTGAAGGCGCTGTAGAACTTGTCGAACTGCTCCTTGTCCTCGGCAATCTCGTTGAAGAGCTCGAGCGTCTTCTTGACGATGTTCTTGCGGATGACCTTCATGATCTTGTTCTGCTGAAGGGTTTCACGCGACAGGTTGAGCGGCAGGTCCTCGGAGTCAACGACACCCTTGACGAACGACAACCACTCGGGGATGAGGTCCGTGGCATCGTCCGTGATGAAGACGCGGCGGACGTACAACTTGATGTTGTTCTTCGTCTTCTTCGTCTCGAACAAGTCGAACGGCGCGCGCTTGGGCACGAAGAGGATGGCACGGAACTCGAGCTGGCCCTCCACGGAGAAGTGCTTCACGCCGAGGTGGTCTTCCCAGTCGTTGGAAAGCGACTTGTAGAACGCACCGTACTCTTCTTGCGAGATGTCTTGAGGGTTGCGGGTCCAGATCGGCTTGGTCTTGTTGAGCTCCTCCTCTTCGATCTTGCTCTCCTTGACCTTCTTGGTCTTCTTCTCCTTCTCCTTATTCTCTTCATCCTCGTCAACCTCCTCGACCTTGGGCTTCTTCTCCTCGTCCTCCTCCTTGCTCTCCTCAGCCTCCTCGTCAGGCACCTCGGTCTCGGTCTCCTTCAGCACGTGCAGGTAGATCGGGTAGGAGATGAACTCGGAGTGCTTCTTGACGACCTCCTTGATCTTGCTCTCGTTGAGGTAGTCCGTCTGCTCGTCCTTCAGGTGAAGGATAATCTTCGTGCCGCGACCGAGCTGCTCGCCCTCGGTGTCGTGAGCGATGCTGAAGGTCCCACCCGCACTCGACTCCCAGATGTACTGCTCGTCATCGTTGTGCTTCGAGACGACCGTCACCCGGTCGGCGACGAGGTAGGCCGAGTAGAACCCGACACCGAACTGACCGATCATGGAAATGTCGGCACCGGCGGTGAGCGCCTCCATGAACTGCTTGGTCCCCGATCGCGCGATCGTGCCCAGGTTGTTGACGAGGTCGGCCTTGGTCATGCCAATACCGGTGTCACGGAGGGTCAGCGTCTTCGCCTCCTTGTTGGGGATGATGTCGACGCGGAGGTCTTTGCCCGAGTCAAGCTTGCTGGGGTCGGAAAGGGCCTCATAGCGGATCTTGTCCAGCGCGTCGGAGGAGTTGGAGATGAGTTCTCGCAGGAAGATCTCCTTGTTGCTGTAGACGGTGTTGATGATGAGCGAGAGCAGCTGAGAGATCTCAGCCTGGAACTCGAACGTCTCGGCCGACATGGTGGCGGTGTCTGATGGGATGGCTTGGATGAGGTGAAGTTCTGTCTGGTGGAGGGTCAGTGACCGTTGGCGATGGTGGTGTTTACTGCCTGTTGATTTGGCAATGCCTGCCGGTCGACTTACAAGGTCGTGGAGTGAGCTGTGACCGATGGTCGGGTATCTAAGACAATGTGCAAATGGGGAGGGGGGGGACGCTTTGCAGATGAAGGGAGGTGAGTGTTTGTATTTGAAGTCGTTTGCTGGCTCGCGTGAAAAATGGCGGCCTCAGTGCCTCAGCCCGCGCTTCGTCCATTCTCGCCCTTTCCAAACGTTTCTCTGCCTGGGCCCGTGCGCAAGCTGTGTGTTTGGCGGAGAAGCCAAGCCCCTCGCCGCAGCCTCATCAGACCCCCTGATCACGTGACTGGAATACATCTCTAGATGAGAACCTGTTTGTATGCGTGCAGTACTGGTCAGGTCTACAAAATGGATCATACTGCTATTCAGTCTCGGCCGACTGTCATGCTTCCTCCCCCGCCTCCCAAACACACCTCGCACACATACAATCGCCCCCCAACGC
>Ga0058704_10000034_pt1 | contig 64943 bp, 79 predicted proteins | sample AgamicMgSfe_FD_71363 | JGI IMG/M metagenome (GOLD analysis project Ga0058704, IMG submission 71363) | Agave microbial communities from Guanajuato, Mexico - Mg.Sf.e | ecosystem: Host-associated > Plants > Phyllosphere > Phylloplane/Leaf | place: Guanajuato, Mexico | collected 2012-05-30
GGGGAAGGAGAGGCAGACGATCCAGATCCGACTGACGGGTTCGTGGCCGGAGCGGACGAAGGTGAGGGAGACGGTGGGGTAGTTGTCTGGGAAGGCGCGGCGGAGGAGCCGGTTGTGCTCGGGTCGGTTCGGGGGGTCGGAGGAGTGGGAGCCCGGGGCTGAGTGGTCCCAGTCTGGGGTGAGGAACAGGGCGCGTTGGAGCCGGACGCTGGCGGAGATGGTGTGTCGGAAGGTGCGCGAGACGCGTTGGGAGAGGAGGATGTCTTTGGGCGGGAGCTGGAGGAGGATGGTTTCGAGGAGTTCGGGGAGGCGGAGGACTTCGATCGCGGCTGAGACTTCCATTCTTTTGTTCTGTTGCACGTTGATGTGGGGGGTGAACGATGACCGCGAGAGCGTACCGGGACTTGGATTAGGCCATCTCGTCGGCGAGGCGAACATGGAGTGCTGAGGAGGCGAGCAGAGGGGTTCGCATGTATGCGTCCATCCTCAGCGTCGTGAGATGATCAGCTGTCAACCAACACGAGGAATGTGCGGACGATCAACAGAGATGAAGCGTGAGGCATGAGCCGCATGAGCCGCGTGACGTCGAATGGTGCAGAGCGTGGGGCTCGCGCGAGATGTCAAACGCGGGGGATGTGGGGGAGGAAACACATCACATGACCATTTGGTAACACTGTTGTCGTCACCTCGCTACCAAACATCAGCCTACCAGCCTTTGCAGTTAAGGTAAGAGAATGCGACAACCTTGCCATGTCTCGAACAGTTGGCCAACGCTGGATATTCACTGCCGGCATGTTTCACGCGAGTCTATACTACTGTACTGTCCTCGAAAAGATGGTCATGGACGCGTCTAGAGGTTCGTGCATTGCTCGTAAAGTCCGTCAGTTGTTCGTCTGCCATGGCAGTTGTAAGAGCAACGCAGCGTCAAGACCTTCCCTCTTCAGGCTCGGCAGGAGTAGTCTCTACCGCCAAGTGCAAGCTCCGCTCCGACTGCGGCACAAGAGGTTCGTCGTACGGGTAGCCATAATCCTCCTCCAGCTTCCAATCCTCTGCGCCGAGCCTGTCCAAAGCCTCTTCCTGCTCCTCCGCAAGCACATGTTGACCTTCGGCAGCGTCAACCGTCCCGGCGGACATCCAGCGCACGCCCAGAGCCCTTTCGATTTTGGAAAGATCGGTGTCGTACTTGCGGAGCATTTCGCTTCGGATGTCATCGTTCCATATCGTGGCGTGCTCCACGCCTTCGAGTAGGCTCGTCTTGACCCGATCCTTGAGATTCACGAAACGGATCTCACTTTCTTCGAAGATCTGCCATGCCTGCCGCAAGCCGCCCGAACACGCCATCTGCTCCACGAACCAGAAATCTCCTCTTAGCCTCGAGGTCATTTGCGTGCCGAGCCGGGCGAGATTTTTCGGCCTCGTGCGGGCTTCGCTCCGCTTCCACACCTCCCACTCGCGTCGGACGCCGGCGACGTGCTTGCAACGGGCCAGCACCGTGATCCAGCCGTGAAGGAACTGCCAATCGTCCCTGATCAAGAATGTACCTAGGTGATACTGTTGCTCTGATGCCAAGTGTTGGCAGTCTTCGAAGCCGGTGAGGACTTGTAACAAGTCGCGCCGACGCCAGCGACCGTTGCGGATCTCGCCTAAGCCGTTGTGGCCGATGCTGCACTTGGCTATCACGCTGCGAAACACGTTGCCCGTCATATGTAGGCCTCGTTCCCGGAAATCTTGGAGATACTTCTTCATGTACTTCAGGTCCCGGGACCGAGCCGCGAATTTGAGGCCAAACGCGATCAGGTCCGGGTGGACGGGGACTCCATGGATCTCCCAGCGAGCCAGGATTGCCGTCAGCGTGCGCAGAATCTTCGAGTCGTTGGCATTGTTACGGCAGCGATACAGAGCGCGCATGATCGCCTCGTGCATTCGGGCCACCTGCAGCTGCGTCTGCCGTTGAAGCATAGCTACTGCTACAATGCGTAGAATGTCCGTGGGCGTCTCGCATCGCAGGAGTTGCGCTCGCAAGATTTGGCGGGCCACTTTCTCGTTGGGTGCTATACTGAGGTTCTTTCGGAACACGGCGTGAGATATCGGGGCACCGTTGACCTCGGGGAGGTACCATTTACGTGTCGCGGAAGGTCGGACGTTTTTGTCGTGCGCTGGCTTCTCGGGCCATGGGTTGGACAGTGTGCGCAAAACATTGATCCTCATGTCCTTCCGTTCCCAGAGGGATTCTAGACTTTGTAGTGCCTGGCGGACATCATCGTTGACTTTACCTTGGAGCTCCGTCACCTGCAGTTCCGTCCCCACCACGACAGAGCCTCTCGTGCGATCGACTGGCGTATCCTGGGTCTCATACTGCCCTTCCCCAACACCTCCTTCTGAAGGTGAGCGGTCGTCCACAGGTACCACGGCCAATGTTCCGTGTCGCCGTCGCTCGGCCGTTGCTCGACGTCGCCTACCCACCAGTGCCTGACGTGCTTGGCAAGACAAGCACAGCGACGAGGGTCGCTTCGCTACCATCATGACTGACGGTGCCCTGTTCGACAGCGGAACGGTGTCGGTGAGTACATATTGTAGCTGCCGCTTTCTTGAGCCTCGGCGACGTAACAGGCACCCAAACAGGACCCACTTCCCCAGGATTTGATTGACGCAGGGTCCGGATGGGAAAGTTTGGCGAAAATCGTCGTCACTCGGTGATTTTTCCGCGAAATGTGCAAAGTCACACGAGCACGCATCCAGCAATCATACCGGCGAGACAACCTTCCAAGCTCATCATGGCAGGTGTGCAAAGCTCAGCAGCGCCACTCGCACCCACCCACACCTTCGTACAAAACGAAGGCTATGTCGAAGACGGCCAGTCGCAAAGGAAGCATATGCCGGGAAGCGCACACGACGCAGAGCACGAGCACGAGCAGGAGGAAGATTACGATGACCTGTTCGACCCGTCCGAAGAAGAACTGTCAGATAGCGAACTTCAGGCATCCAACCCATCCGACTACACAAAAGCGTACAACCGCCAGCGACGGCTGAACGATTCATCAATACCAGAGTCGCAAAAGCCAAAGGCCAACCCTCAGTTGAACACGAAAGCGGCGTTGGACGACCACATCAAGAGCTTGTCGAAACATACAGCGAAGCTCAAGCTCAGCGACCTCGAAGCGGGATTGGGTGGCAAGTCGCATGGCGGTGCGGAAAAAAGCGATCGTGCCACCAGCGAGCAGGTGTTGGATCCACGGACGCGCATGATCTTGCTGCAGCTGCTGAACCGGAACACCGTGTCTGAGATCAACGGTGTGATATCGACGGGCAAGGAGGCGAATGTCTACCATGCCGTCAGCACACCACAGGATGTGGATGGCGAGGCTGTCGCCCGTAGTCTGCATCGTGCGATTAAGGTCTACAAGACCAGTATACTGGTGTTCAAGGATCGAGATAAGTATGTCACCGGCGAGTTTAGGTTCAAGTCGGGTTACAACAAGAGTTCGAACCGGGCCATGGTTAAAGTGTGGGCAGAGAAAGAGTTCCGCAATCTTCGGCGTCTGAAGGCGGCTGGCATACCCTGTCCGGAGCCTGTGTACTTGAAAGCACACGTCTTGGTCATGGGCTTCCTGGGCAACAACAAAGGCTGGCCAGCGCCCAGATTGCGCGACGTCGAGTTCACGGCGGCGGCGAATGGCAGCGGTTCCTCTGACGATGACATCGCGAGCAAATGGCGAGATGTGTACTTGACGTTGTTGGGCTACATGCGTAAGATGTATCAAATCTGTCGTCTGGTCCATGCCGATCTGTCCGAGTACAATCTCCTCTACCACGATCAGACACTGTTTATGATCGACGTGAGTCAGAGCGTGGAGCACGATCACCCGCGCTCGCTGGAGTTCCTACGCATGGACATCAAGAACGTCTCGGACTTCTTCCAGCGAAAAGGCGTGGAGACGCTGTCCGAGCGGACCGTCTTCGGCTTCGTGATCGCCGGTGAAGGCACTACGGACGATGCCGAGATGAAACAAACGATCGAGAAGCTTTACGAAGTGCAAGCGCAGAACGGCCCAGCCGACGAGACTGCGGAAAAGGAGGTCGATGATGAGGTGTTCCGACAACAGTATATCCCGCAGACGCTGCAGCAGGTCTATGATATTGAACGCGACGCCGAAAAACTCCAACAAGGTGGAAGACAGGATCTGGTCTATAATGACCTGCTCGCGGACCAAGTCGTGGATGGAGGAGATCAACCACAACAACCTGAGCATACCGCCGCCGATGGGACTGTAACTCCAGATGCCGACGGAGAGGAAGCGGACACCGAAGAGTCGAGCAACGAAGAGGACGAAGTCGACTCCAACGGTGATCCGATCGACACTTCGGAACGGCGAGGGAAGCGCCACGGTGACGACCGGCCGCGCGGGAAGCGTTTCGAGGACAAGGACGCGAAGCGCTTGCACAAGCAGAATGTGAAAGAGGATAAGCGCGAGCGGAGGAAGGAGAAGATGCCCAAGCACGTGAAGAAGAAGATGGTCAATCAGAGTAGTAGAGGGAAGAAATAGTCGATCCGCCGCGATGTTTATCAGTGAATTCGGCGAAGTTTTCGAGAAGGCCACAGTTTTTCTGGCTGTGGTTGCGCAAGCACCCTAGGCCTTTGTGTCGAACCTCCCACGAGCGACACCGGAGGCCGTTTCAAGAGCACCTTCTGAAGTAAGTTCCAGACACTTCAAAACCATACAGTGCTATCGAACAAATGTTTGTACACGTACGCGATAGGGTAGCCACAAGCCACCTTCGGGTGAGCTGCAATTTGCTTGCCGTCGACCGCACAGCACTTCCATATCGCGAGGAGAACCCAGAGCCCAGAGAGCAAGAAGGCTGCTTCGCGCATGATCGCGTACCTCAAAGACCTCCGACGAGAAAAAACACCCACATTTTATATATGGCATGCATCCACCTCTACTTCCCACCACTGATCTGCCCCTCGACGAAGTCCAGCGCCTGCTCCCGACTGACGACATCGATACTGCTCGCCTTGTTGAGATAGCTCACCCCATAACATTTCTCCGCCACGAGCAACATCTCCGGCCGAAACGTCGTGCAGATGAACTGGCCCGTCTGCGCACTCTGTTCCAGCAGCTGCGCCACCGCCGTTCGATACTGCGCGTCCAGGTTGGCGTCGATCTCATCGAAGAGGTAGAAGGGTGCGGGATCCGACGCCTGGATGGCGAAGACGAGCGCCAAAGCGCACAGGGACTTCTGCCCGCCGGAAAGCTGCTGGATGCGCTGCTGTTCGTCGTGTTTGCTGTTGAACGAGACCGAGATGCCGACGCCGGTGTAGTTTTCCACGCCACCGCCGGCACGCCGAGTCTCCTCGTCTTCACTGTCGTCGTCTACGGCCTCAGGGCGCTGCGCTTGTCGGTCGCTGCGGCGTTGGATCACGAGGCGACCTTTACCGGCTGGGACTAGGCGTGCAAAGATGGAGGCAAATTCCCGGCTCACTTGTCGGAACGTGCGCTCGATCGCTTCGTCCTTCCTCTGGTCCAGGACATCGATGAGCTCGCGGATCGACGCGTCGCTGGAACCCAGCTCCGTGCGGCGACCTTCCAGCGTTTCGCGCTGACGCTCGAACTGCGCGAACTGCTCGAACGCCTTCTTGTTCACATGTCCGTACTTCTTCAGCGCGTCCTGTACCTTGTGCAATCTGTTCGTGGCAACGTTAGGTGCCATTCGAGTGTATTGGTCCGAGAATGCGGCGTCGGGCAGCACGCCTAGGCTGCGGATTTGGGTGGAAACTTCGGCCAGGCGGGCGTTGAGCGCGGCACGCTTTTGTGCGCCCTTCGCAATGGCTTTCTGGTGGTTGTGCATCGCGCGCGTCAGGTCCTCAACTTGCTTTTGCTTGTTCGCGCGGTCGGCTTCGGTGCCTTGCAGCTGCTGTTGTGCCTCGTCGATTGCAGCCTCGTTCTCGTCAAGCTTTGCATTGATGGAATCGAACTTGGTGGTGATGCGCTTCAGGTCGCGCTGACGCTCCCCAAGACGTGTATTGCCACCTTTCGTAGTGCTCTCGGCACCGCCTTCGACGTCCTCGGCTTGTAGCTGGTCCAGTTTCAATCGTAGATTTTCCCTGAGTTCCAGCTCGATGGTACTCTTCCTCGTCTCGAGCTCGGACCGTTCGCCACTGACTTCAGCATACTGCTTGCGCAGGTCTGGCAACTGCGTATTGAGAGTGTCGAGCTGACGCTCCTCTTCATTTGTCAACGCCTTCTTGAAATCGCTCGCCAACTCGGCTTCGTATGCAGTCAACTGTTCCCCTAGAGTGCGAATGAGGCTCTCAACGCTGTCACGCTGACGCTGCTTCTGCTCCAACTCATCACGAAGCCTGTTTAACTCGTGCTCGCGCCGACGTAATTCGTCTCTTAGCGGACCGTAGCCACCATCCAGCTGCATTCGCCTCTGCTCAATCTTTTGCAGATCGCTCATGGCTCTTGTGATTTTCTGGTTGATCGCATCAAGTTCGTCACGAATCTCGGTCTTGCGGTTCTCGTGTTGTTCGCATTCTTCCCTTGCAGCAGTGTAGCGCTTGAGTCCATCCATCCGCGAGTTGCGGGTATCGTAATAGCCACCAGTCAAGGCACCGTTCTTGTCTGACCGATCGCCGTCAACCGTAATTGCGGTGACACCGTGAGAACGAGCATATTGCGAAGCCACCTGCAGGTTCGGACAGACGATAGTCTTCCCAAACACTTGCTGGAATGCTTTGTCGTAGATTTCATTATATTTGAGCTTGGTGACGAGGTGTACAGCATCGCTAGCTTGAGGGATGTTAGCAGCCTTTGGGTGGATTCGGTTGAGAGGGATGAATGTAAGACGACCACCGTTCTCCTTCTTCAAGGTTTCCACGATGAAAGAACTGGTCTCATCATTATCCACGACGAAGTGAAAGAGAGATGGACCGGCAGTGACCTCAATAGCAGTCTTGTATCTCGGACTGAAGTCGAAGAGCTCCCCAAGCGTACCGTATGCGCCTTGGATGTTGTGCTGCCGAATGATTCTGCGAACGTTCTCGAGGGCACGGTTGACGTTCTGGTCCATCATCTGGCCCAAGAAGCTCTTCGCTTTCTCTAGTTCTTTGTTCGCATTCTCGATGACGGAGCTGAGCTTGGCCTCTTCCCGCCATAGAGTCTTCCGCTCGTCGGACAGGCGGTCACGCTCGTCCTTTGCACGCTGTACTTCGGTCGACATGTTTTGCTGTTCATCGCCGCGGTTGTCGATACGGTAACGCATGTCTGCGATCTCGCCCTCGAAACGACCAATTTGGTCCTCAAGCTCAGTAACACCTTCAGTTGTCTCCATGATGATGGCTTTCCGAGTGGCTAGTGCCATATTGGTCTCGTTGATTTCATTACGGAGCCATGTATCACGTTCCTTTTTCGTTCTGAACTGAGTTTGACGGCCTTGTTTGGAGTAGAGTCGCTGTCGAGTCGCATCGGTGTCAATCATCTGTTGCTTCAGAGTCTTTTCCTGCTCCCGTTTGGCATTGTATTCTGGCAGCAACTGTGCGAGTTCGGCCTCACGCTGCTGAACCTGAGCCTGCATATCGCGCAAGTCCCCGGCATGCTGCGTCCGAGCTTGCTGGGCTGCTGTCTGATTATCAAGCATCGTTTGCACGTCAAGCTCAATCTTGGCCTTCTGCTTCGCGGTGTCCTTTCGTTCGTCCTCGAGCTGCGAACGCTCCTCGGCCAAGAGTTTGATATGCGACCGAAGTTCGCTGATGTCGTTGTCGATTTTCTCTAACTCGGCCTCACTCGCTTCCAACGCCTCGCGGTCCTCGTCCGTCTGCTCCACGCCTCCTTCACGCTGCGCATTGAGCGTCCCCAACGCTTCGTTCAAGGCCTCTTGGTCCTTGTGATGGATCGTGTACTCCAGACACCTCCTCTCCCGCTCCTTATCCTGGTACGCGCGCAACTCCTCCTTCTCCTCCTCCAGTTCAGCCAGTCTACCGCGGATCGTCTCGAGCGTCTCGTCAATTCTGTCACGCTTTTGCTCTGTTTCCTCCATAATCTTACGCGACTGAGATCGCCGCTCCTCGTAGACTTGCGTGCCCGCAACCTCTTTCAGCATCTCCAAACGCGCTGAATCCTGCATGTTGGTGATAGCGGTGACGCGACCCTGGGGCACGATATAGTACGGATTGCTTCGGCTAAAGCCAGCAGTCTCGAGCATGTTCATGACTTCGTTCTTGGTGGTGTTCTTGCGGTTGAGACTGTACTCGTCCTTTTTCTGTCCGATCGTGCGGCGGAGAATGACCTCTGGAGTCTCCGTCGGGAACCGACCATCGCTGTTGTCGAAGATGACTTCGACATACGCGCTCACTACTGCTGAGCCAGCGCCTTCGTGAAGCAGAGCCTGTCGTTCTTCGCGACCCATTTGCGTGTACTTGTCGCTGAGCACGAATCTGATCGCTGCGAAGAAATTACTCTTTCCAGACCCATTGCGACCGACTATGACGTTGTGTTTGGGCGAGAAAGGTTCGATTACGGTTTGGTCTTTGTAGGACTTGAAGCCTTGGATGATGATCTGCTTGATGTACATCGCGTCCGTCTGCGTGGTCGTGAAGTTGATGTCAGGTATGCGCACACGGGCGCGAGAGGATACCGCAGAGTTACTTGCGGACTTGAGGTGTCGATGCTGACGAGAGATGTGGTGGTGACACTTTTCGAAGTCAGCCAGAAGCGCGTCGCATATCACGCGTTGCGGGACGAGCTGGGCGCGTTGGTTGAACGGAATTCTTTCCGCTTCCGGACCCCAACTTGGCGATACTCGCAGCCATACATCACCCCGTGTCGACACACCCTGTCATTCCATGATACACTGCCCCAACCGAAGAACATAAGTATGTCGGGTATTCTGAAGCGAAAGGGCTCGCCTCTCCTCGAGGAAGACGCTGAGTCGTCCAAGAGACGCTTCGCGGAGACCGAATTTCCACCACAGACCGACGATGCTGCAGAATCAGTAGCAGAGCCTGCCGCGGACATACCTGCAGAAGACACACCTGGCGAAGACACTGAAACAACGGCTCCCTCGAACGATCGCGCAGCACGTTTTGCCGCACTACGCGCCAGAAATAAGGCTTCACGAAAAGAAAATCTCAAGGAAACCAAGAATGAAGCCAAGCGCCAGTCCACCAACCCCTCACAGCTCACCTCCCTCAACCGCAAGAAGGACATTGCGCAGCACAAACTTCTCAAAGCCGAGACTGAGGAAGTGGGTGAGGACTTCGAGCGCAAGCGTGCCTGGGACTGGACGGTGGAGGAGAGCGAGCGCTGGGATGAGAAGATGGCCGCGAAGAACCAGAATCGGGAGAATGTGGCTTTTCAAGACTACAGTCGCGAAGCCGGAAAAGTGTACGAGCGCCAGGTGGGCGGGATGGAGAAGGCTGGGTTTGAGGAGCGGAAGGAGGCGTACGAGCGTGAGAAGACAGATGCGATTGAGCGATCGATCCGCGGTGGCGGGCTGGAGATTGTGGAGACGGCGGACGGAGAGCTGATAGCTGTCGACCGGGATGGGTCATTCTACAGCACGGCGGATAGCCAGGCGGCTTCGGTCAACAACAAGCCGGACAAGGCCGCAGTAGACCGGCTGGTGGCGGATATCAAGAAAGCGGAGGAGGTGCGATTGAAGAAGCGGCGGGACAGGGGCAGGGCGGACGAAGGCGACTCAGATGTCACGTACATCAACGAGAAGAACAAGCAATTCAACCTTAAGCTGGCACGGTTCTACAACAAGTATACAGCGGACATCCGGGAGAGCTTTGAGAGGGGCACGGCGATATGACAATGTTCATGGTGGACAATGCGAATATTGACGCATTGCAGTCCTCTGTCTGTTCAAACGGTCTGGCGGTTCGCAGATGTGGTGCCTCGGCTCTCGCTTGGGTATTGTCATTCCCACCACTCATCTTACTGAGTGTATGCGCTTGTATCCATAGCCTTCGTCCACTGATCTGGTTCAGGTATCCACTGTGAATACGTCGCCGCACCTCTCCTACACTCGGGCCAAATCAGTGTCCCCCGAAGCTTGACGCACTACCAGACGGGTGTCACAACCCTTGGAACCTGTCGCAATGTGCAGCAAGTTGCTGAGCCAACTCTGAGCCGAGTTGTGGGACAGCCCCGGCAACTTCACGGAATCTTGCACCGTAGTTCTGCGTGTACAAAGCATGCGCATTCGTACTGGCGACTTTTGTTATGGCGTTGCGCAGGACGCGATTCGAGAGATTAGGGGCCAACGTGTAGAGGAGCTCAGCAGCATCCGCGAACGCCGGTGTATGCCACTCAAGCTCCGCGCGCCTTCCGAACTTGGCGGCCGCGAGGTATGCCAAAGCAGTCATATCATACTTGTCGGCCATAATGTTGACATGGACGTCGAAAACGATCGGCGCCATACTGCTCCCCTTCTCATTGCCGAACTTGAGACCGTCATCGAAGTCGAAGGCGTACATGAAGCGCAGCATCGCATTGACCACATCCGGATCATCGTCGTGCAAAGTGATGGTGTTCTCTTGGGCCTCCTAATTATAAATGGCGCATTAGCAGGATGGTTAGCTACACGAAGAAGATACACAGGTAACTTGAATGGACCTTCGCACGCTTTCGCGAAGAAGCTGGACTGCAGGCAAACGACGACCTTGTGGACTCGCCAAGCGCGCTCACCGCACTTGATAGTAAGGTCGGAGTACTTTGGGGCGGTGCCAGTGCCGATGCTGTTGCACATTAGACGAAGAGGTGGGGAAGGAATACTTCGAGGTTACTGACCTTCTCAAGCCTTCGATATGAGGTTTGTAGACTTCGGGCACAGCGTCTTGTGCCGGCTTGGTCGCCATGAGAGGCGTCACGACAGGGCGCGATGCATCCCATGACAGTTTTGGCGCTATGCGAGGCGGCATCAGTGCTCTGAGGATGAAGGTTGCTGTGGTGAGTGGTGGTGAGAAGTCACTGATGAACAAAAGGCAATGCTGTTGCACGCGCCTTAGGCGTGGTTTGGACCCATTTATCTAGAAGTCTCTTCGCGTTTGACATGTGAACGTCTGCGAATTCACATACAGAGAGCGAGGTTGCAAAAGATTTATCTTGGTACTAACCTACCCTCCAACCCCTTTCTGAGTACACGCTCGCGGTTGCTATTCCACTGCTGCTCTTCTCGCGCCTCCCAAGACTTCCTATCCATCGCACGACGAACGCCATGCAGAGCTTCACGTCCTATACCGAGCCCACCACAAGGGCGAATATTGGCCGCAGCAGCCTCGAGGGCACGCAAAGGTTGAGCATTGTGCACCCGAAACGGCGAAGTTGAGATCGCAAGATGGGCAACGGTACTTTTTGAAACCCGGTTCTTCTTTGAGCGCCGCCAGTGCTTTTGCAATATCATGCCCAAGACCGTTGGCCTCGCGCATAGCCTTCTCGAAGTTGCCACCTCGTGATTCGGCGAACAGCGCAGCAGCGTGCTCCTTCACCACAACGATGACAACACGGTGAAGCGCATCGTCGTGCTCCGGGATGATGGTGTACACTTCGGTAACGGCGGCGACGAAGTCGTCACTTTCCCACTCTGCTTCCGCACGTTGCGTGAACTTCTGGACCGCGAGCTCCTTCAGTGGTCCGATGAGGTACTTGTCGGCAATGGCGAAGACTCGTACGTCAAGCACGATTGGTGCCACGTGCCCCAGCTTGTTGTCGTAACCGCCGTAGCAGAAATTGTACAGGTAGTGTAGCATCGCGTCAATGACTTCAGGGTCGTCATCTTCGAGTGTGATTTCGTTCTGCTGGGCCTCTTATACTGGATATTAGTAAGCTATTCCGCCACGTTGTTCGCTTCTTGTCGGGCTGCAGGATACCTTGAAACCACCGCCACAGCTCTTCTGAAACCACTCGGACTGCGCGCAGAGCACCAGCTTGTGCACCTTCCACTGACGGTCTTTGCAGATGATGGTAAGGTCGGTGTACTGTTTCGTCGAGTAGGTCCTGTTGGACGCGTCAGACAAGCTGATACAATCGGAGCGTCAAACAGGCACTTACTCCTTCAAGCCTTTGATGAGAGGCATCAGGGGATCCGGCGCGTTTAAGCGACATGAGTCGACGTTCTTCTCATTCTTGTTATCGGTAGCCATGTTGTGGGCCGAGGAAAGATCGGAAATACCAGTTGCGTTAAGGTGTAAGGAGACAAAGTGAAAGAAATACTCATTCGTGGGATTACCCCAGCGCTGTCGCAAGCAAACGGACAAGCGCACGAACTCAGTTGCAATGTTGGAACACAGGTAAACCTCACTTCACTCTTTCGGATGACCTGATGCGTGTTTGACTGCGGCTGCGATGTGTGTCTCTGGTGCACATCTTCCGGTGTTCGCATAGTGTACGCTTGCATCAAGCACACATCCACATACCTAGTGTTCTAACATTGCACACTCCTGGTACATAAATAAGCCGTCTGTCAAGCTGAAGTCCTACGTTGGGCACTCTAGCCGCGAGCTTCAAACACGCTGGCGCTTCTATCACTGCATGGTCAATCGGGATTGTCACCTGTCGGACTGCAAGAGAGCGGAGGCTAGGAGGATTTGTTGGACATCCTCGACCGTTCTTACGTACCGAACGTATGGCGAACAGGACCTGAGGTTCAGGACACGAGCCTCCAGCATTCGACACTGGGATTGAATAAAGGTCACCGTAGGACATTCATCGACATCGTCTGAGGTTGTGCTTTCCATGTCTGCATCGGACTGCTGGCGACCGTGAGAGAGACTGATGCCTGGTTTGCTCATGTACTGACTGTCAATAGACACCGGCGTACAGGTACTTGCAGCCTTGTAGAAGGTAGAGCGCAGTTCTCGCCACCGACCGTCAACCGGCGCAATCGATCGGTGAGTGATGATGTGCGGTGGAAAAGAGCGTAGCTCGCTCGCGAGATGCCTATTCGAGTGTAGCGCCATATCGAGAAACTCCGAGGACACCGGACGTACATTATGTACGTATTTCGTCCTCCAAGGGATTTCCAGGCTGATTTGGGATAAAGTGTGTCTGAGATTGATACTGCGGCGTGTTTGGAAGGCAAAATCGTTATTGCGTTTCCGTCGATGATGATGCCGGGTCGCCACGTAGCCTCGTAGGCCAATCAAACGTTCGCCTCACCAGCTTACCGATATCGTCATGCAACCCCGCATGCTCCTGCGCCTGGACTTCTTCGACTGCTCTATATAACAACACTTCGATCCTCCCACCCTCGCAATTCACATACCCTAACCACCACACACAACACTCATCCATCATGGCACCCAGCGCAGTAGGTTCACGGCAGTCGATGGTCTCCATCGAGTCTCAGTGCTGACGACAACCCTTTAGTATCAAGCTCACGCCGCCGACGGCAAGAAGAACGGTGACCTTCACCGTGACTACAACGATGACAGGAACGCCTCTTCCGAGGACACCCTGTATTGCACAAGCAATGGCTCCCCGATGCCGCACCCATACGAGACCCAGAGAGTCGGCGAGAACGGCCCTCTTCTCCTCCAAGATTTCCACCTAGTCGACCTTCTCTCCCACTTCGACCGTGAACGCATTCCGGAGCGTGTCGTCCACGCAAAGGGTGGCGGTGCCCACGGATACTACCGGACCACCGACCCTCTCGACGACATCTGCTTGGCGGATATCTTCCAGTCTGGCAAGAAGTGCCCCATCACCGTCCGCTTCTCGACTGTTGGTGGCGAGTCCGGTTCGCACGACTGTGCTCGTGACCCTCGCGGGTTTTCCGTCAAGTTCAGGACTGACGAAGGCAACTGGGTTGGTCTTCACGGATTCGGCATGTATGTAGTACTCGCTAACCGTGATATAGGACATGGTCGCCAACAACACCCCGGTGTTCTTCCTCCGCGACCCCGCGAAGTTTCCCCATTTCATCCACACCCAGAAGCGTGACCCCGCCACGCACTTAACCGGTGCCGATGACTCTACCATGTTCTGGGATTACCTTTCCCAGAACCCAGAGTCCATCCATCAGGTCATGATCCTCATGGGTGACCGTGGTATCCCAGACGGCTGGCGAAAGATGCACGGCTACGCTGGCCACACCATGAAGCTTGTCAACAAGAAGGGCGAATGGAAGTACGCTCAGATGCATATGAAGAGCAAGCAGGGTACTGCTTTCATTACCCAGGAGGACTCCGCGAACTATTCGCCGGACTACGCCCAGAAAGATCTTTACAACGCCATCGAGAAGGGTGACTACCCTGGTTGGGACGTCTCCTTCCAGCTCATGACGCCCAAGGAGGCCGAGGACCTGTGGGAGAAGCAAAAGATCAACATCTTCGATCTGACCCACGTCTGGCCGCAGAAGCAGTTCCCTCTCCGCAAGGTCGGCGAGTTCTACCTGAACGAGAACGTCAAGAACTACTTCGCCGAGATGGAGCAGGTTACCTACAACCCAGCGCACATGCCACCTGGTATTGAGCCCACTGCCGACCCAGTCTTGCAGTCCCGCTTGTTCTCCTACCCAGACACCCATCGCCACCGTGTTGGTGTCAACTACCAGCAGCTGCCGGTTAACGCACCACGTGTGCCGTACAGAATTGCCAACTTCCAGCGTGACGGCAACATGGCCTTCCTGAACCAAGGTTCTCGCCCAGCGTACCTGAGCTCCATCCAGCCGATCTCTTTCCGCAACCGCAGTGTTGACCTCGACAAGACCCACGGCCACTTCGCTGGCGAGGCCATCACCTTCCTGTCGGAGATTCGCCCGGAGGACTTCGTGGCTCCGCGTAATTTGTGGCAAAAGGTCTTCGACGACGGTGCCAAGGAGCGCTTCGTCAACAACGTTGCCGGCCACATGAAGAACTGCCGCAAGGAAGAGATCATCAAGCGCCAGCTCGCCATCTTCCGCGAGGTGGACGGTGACCTCGCCAGCCGCCTCGAGAAGGCCACTGGCGTCAAGGGTTACGACGGTATCTCCGGCCTTCGCTTCAACGGCACCCACAACGGCATGGCCAAGGACAGGAGCCTGCGCATGGCCAACGGTATGGATCCGCCGGCGCACGTCGGTGACAGCATCACCGACAACAACGGTGCCCCACGTGCTGGCACACACAAGAACACTGAGAACTAGAGGAGATCATCAGAGACCTTGTGAGGTGAACGTCTTGAGAAGACATGGTCAATAGAACATAGTATGAAAAAGTTCAGTATATGGATCTGTTCACTTGATTTCCAAAGTAATGGTTGCAAGAGGCAGAGTCTGCAACCTGCCCGAATTCTTCCATCTTGTGTGAATGTTAGACATGTTCCATTCTGCATCGACAACGTGCGGTAGAACATTTGATGGACACCCCTATCCCCACAGTCTGCCTATAGAGTCAAGACTCCACTTGATAACTCTCGTCTCTGGTACGCTCTTCTTGGAATAGACGTGTGTACCAAGCGATTCCGGTACTCTGCAAGCACAGTGCTCCTTCTCCCGCCAGCTCTTAAGTCCATCTCAATAGCATCACGAAATGGCCAAGACCTCTGCCAACGACTTCGACTACGAGCAAACTCCGTTTCCACTGACAGCCATTGACCGAGAGATCTTGGCCACGAAAGATGAGGACTACCATCGCATTACGTGGGAGGACTTGAGGAGGATCATAGGTAAACGTCGCAATCCGATACCTTCTGTCAATCCTCGACCTCACTAATCAACCGCGGGCGAAAAGCAAACAACAGCCTCGAGCAGCTCAAGCGTCTGCCCTCAGACCTGCGCCGGTACCTGGCCTGGTCCTACGACATCAAGCAGCGGTACAACGGCATCACGAACTTCGTGATCCAAGAACGACTCCACTGGACCCCGGACCCGACTCGCTCATCAACTCACGGCCCGGTCTTCGCGCACGAGTCCGCGACCCCCTTCGCGGCGCGCGGCGACTACGCCGTGTTGGCGAACGACTGGCCGTACGGGTTCGAGGCAGGGATCGTGCATCTGCTCGTGTGGAGCAAGACGCCGATCGCGGTGGACGAGGTCCGGGGCGATGTCACGGCCGAGTCGAGGCGGGTGATTGAGGAGTTTGTCGAGGGGTTTTTTGTGAAGCCGTTGGTGGGGGCTGCTGCTGCTGGGGGAGAGAAGGGGAGGGTGCAGTGGTTTAAGAATTGGGTGAGTTTGCAGAGTGTGCGTGGGGTGGATCATGTGCATGTTTTGGTGAAGGATGCACCGGAGGAGTTGATTGAGCGGTGGACGGCGCGGGAGGACTTGTAGTGGCTTTGATCTGATGGACGTACTGTGAATCATAGACTTGATATGGGATGATATATTGTGTTGCTAGAACGTCGACGGTGTGAAAACACCTCTTGTTGGAACCCTCTATCACATGAAAGCCTTGCCTTCCCAAAACGGCAAGCCCCACAGCCTCCCACACTCCACTGCAACTTTGGGGTTGAACCACACGTACACTGCAACGTCTCACACTCCCAAACACATGTAGCCACGATGCCCGCCGCGACATCGAAGCGCGTCAAGTCCACCCAAGTCCGGCGACACTTCATCATCGGCAATGAAGCCCACGTCCTCCCGCACCCCAACTACCCGAGCCCCACGCCCGAAGGCCACACCAAAGGCTGGAAAGTCTACGTGCGCCCGCTGCCGAACGGCCCGGACATGACGACCTGGCTCAAGAAGGTGCAGTTCAAGCTGCACCACACGTACACCGACGCGTCGCGCACGATCGAAGCGCCCGGGCCGTTCGAGGTGTCGGAGACGGGCTACGGCGAGTTCGCGGTCGAGATCCGGCTGTACTTTGCGCAGGAGAGCGGGGAGAAGGCGGTGTACCGGGAGCATTACCTGGTGCTGACGCCGTACGGGACCGACGACCAGCGCGCGCGGCAGGAGAAGGAGAACACGGTGGTTGCGGAACGGCTGGAGACGATCGAGTTCAACGAGCCGACGGTGGAGTTTTTCCGCACGCTCACCAGTGAGGATCAGTTTAACTGGTTGAAGGTGAAGAAGGGGAGGGGAAAGGGCAAGAAGCCGGATTATGTTTTCGAGGGCGAGGTGGATCCTACCGCGCAGTTGCCGGAGAAGGTGGGTGCTGGTGCTGGAGCCGGGCTGGGTGCCGGAGGTGCTTGGAGCGTGCAGTATGAGCGACAGGTTGTCGCGCAGCTGCAACAGAGTACCGGGGTGCTGGACCAGATGATCGAGGAGGAGAAGAGGAACATGGAAGAGAGGAGGAGGAAGATGGACGAAGTGGGCGCTGCTATTTCCGCGAAGTGATATCTGCCACAGCGAGGAGGCGATGTGCATGCATCCTCCGATCTGCATGGCGTTGGCGTACGAATGAATTCGAGATACCCGTTTGCGCCGAGCCGGCCAGTCTCGGCTACATTCAGCTATTGCACCGATTACGATCATCATCGGTACGTTGACGCTCCTCATTCTCTCCATATACGCCCGTCGTGATGAGGCACAGAGTTCACTATGCGCGTCAAGCCGTGGTTCCTGCACCTCGACCGTGTCATCAACCCGCTTGGTAGTGCGAACACCACCTAGCTTCTGTCATGTGACGCAGTCTGCGGACTCCAAAGAGAGCACTGATTGAACAGCTGCGCCGAATGCTAGACCAAGATGTGTTGCCGAGTGGTTACTGACTTTGAGAAACAGGTACAAAAAGCGCATGTTGCAGAGGGCCTTCCGCACTCAAGGAAAGTTAGGGCTCAGGCAAGAGCGCCATTCTCTTACTGGACCAGTCACAAGGTGGAGGAAAGGCAACGCGACATTCTATGGATGCTCGATGTTCGTGGGACAGTGTTTATACTCGCCCAGGAACGGCTACCTCCAGTGGATTTGTCGTTTCTGTGCACGACCCAACGAAAGGAACATGTCACCAGTGTACGACACGCCATGCAACGGTGGGTAACCAAGGGAAAAAGAAGAGATATCGGGACGCAATAGGCTAGGCAGGTCGAATGGATGTAGTATGTATGTCGAATAGTCACGTGCAGATACTGCCAAGAAATAGTTTGTGAGGGCGCGAAGTTCCGTCCTCCCTTTTCGGTTCCGCGTGCAAGGTCCAAATCTTTCATTCCCGCGTCGAGATCCTCATCAACCCTTATTCTAATCGCTGTGTTCATCGACCATGCCGCCTCGATTATCGGCAAACAGATTGCCCCAACCACAGACATGCCAGTGCTTCCGTACAAGACCTCGAGATGCGGCCTCATTCTCTCGACGCGCCCGCCGATCTGACGCTCCTGCTCCCGCACGAGGTCGGACACGACTTGGTCGTGACATGTGGGCATGGTTAGAGGGTCCTGGATCGGTCTTCAGAGATCCGTTACCGGCGAGCACAAACTACCTCAGCGCATACAACAAGGAAGGCCAGCTGTTGCGGACGCGGCGGAATCAAGATCAGAATGCAGAGGAGCAAGACCTAAAGTCCGAAGAAGATCAAGTCCCCGATGCAGACCTCTCGGCCGGTGAGCTCGAAGACCGAGCAGCAATGGAGCGGGCGAGACTTCGCACAGAGCAGGAGTATCGTGACGCACGCGGCGGTATACCCAAGGAGCGACTGAGCGACCTCAGACCATACCCGCTCAATCGGAGTTTTCGTTCGCAGCCTGTACTGTCTGAAGATCTGCGAGAGGAGCTGTACCATCTAGTCGTTGAACGGAGTATGGATGTTGCGACCGTCGCGGCAACATTCAGTGTCGATATCCGGAGAGTGGTGGCTGTGGTCAGGCTAAAGACGGTTGAGAAGCAATGGGTAGCAGAGGTGAGCGTGCCAGACGGAGACGCCTCCGCTCTGTCCCCTTTTCTTATGATGACTCCAATTCAAAAATCGATTAGTCTTGAAGACAACCACATGGTTACAAAATTTGCTTTGCGAGCCTCTCTGATTGCATATATCACCGCAAATAGAATGGATACATCTCCTACTTATTACGCGACGCTGACACTTGACCTCACAGGGCAAGCAACTTGCTAAGCCATATGCAGAGGCGGTGCTCGCCATGCTTCCCCAGACACCGTTCAACCCCGACTCCGACAGGCCGGTGACGGCTCACGAGAACATCAACGACCTCCCTGTGCATCCGCGTACCCGGGCACAGATCTTCTACCCAGCGTCAGAAAGTCGACAGTTCACGCGTGAAGATGCGGCGAAAGCGTTCGATGAGAAGCTGTTGCCTGCCGACAAGCGCATTCCCTTGCCCATGCTGGTCGAGCTGGAGAAGTGGAAGTTGGAAGGCCTGCCACGAGAGGAGCGCTCCAAACGACAACGAGAAGCGGATGAGAAACAGAGGGCGGAGCAGGCGGAGAAGGCGCGCAAGCAGGCGGAATGGGAGGCCAGGACGCAGAGGGTGGTTCCGGGCAGGCGATGGGATTTCAAGTTTCAAGACATCAGCGCCGAGAAGGTGGGCAAAGACGGTAGAGGCAGAGATGCGGTGGGCTACCGGTATGGCATGCCCCATGAGGATCGCAAGCGAGGCATGGTTAAGATACCCACGAGCGTGGCGTAAAGGTAGCAGCTGACTGCCTACTTGGTAACTGTAACATACAATCTGTTCATCCTGTGTACAACCGCAATAGAGAGATGAGACATCTTGTCGACAAGTCGTATACTGTGGTCCTCACACACTCGGTCCTCCACCCCACCTCCTACCAACCAGGAAATGTGCATTATTTTACTGTGACAGTGGCACCCCACTCACGTGCAATTTCGCCCACTTCATCGTCACCATCACAGCCCACATAACATACATGTGACACTGGTAAGACATGAGGAGTATTTGACCGATTTACCATCCGCTCGCTTCAGCATCCATGCCTCTGCGATAGCCAACGTCCACGATCGCGAGCAATGAACTCCGCCCTCTTCTGGCTCCTGGCATTCGCCTTCTTCCTGTTCGCAACCGTGCAGCTCCTCCTCATAGTCGGCAAAGCCACCAACAACCACGCTCTCCAGTACTACGGCCGCGCGCTCGCTTCATTCACCGCGCTCATCCTCTGCGCGGCGTACGGGACTATCGCATCAGCAGGTCTCAACGTTGCGGGATACGGTGGGCTGGGACAATGGACGACCGCGAAAGCCTTCAAGTGGATGATGCTGCTGTTCACCGGCGTGTGGTTCGAGATCGATGACGAGGAAGACTACATTGGAAGGACCCGGCCGGCGGTGTTCGTGGGTAACCACCAGACGGAGTTGGATGTGCTGTTCTTGGGTCATGTCTTCCCACCGTACTGCTCCGTGACGGCGAAGAAGAGTCTGAAATATGTGCCAATATTGGGATGGTTCAGTACGTCTGCCATGAGATCCCTCGCGTGGTAAATGAACGTAGGCGCACTCCATACTGACCTTCTGTGTAGTGGCTCTGTCCAAGACGGTCTTCATCGAGCGTGCTTCCCGCGAACAAGCCGTGGCCGCCTTTGCCAAAGCAGCGGAGCAAATGCATTCGCACAAGCAGTCCGTCTACATTTTCCCCGAAGGCACGAGGAGCTACTACGACCACCCGGACATGCTGGCTTTCAAGAAGGGCGCCTTCCATCTCGCCGTTCAGGCTCAAGTGCCTATCGTCCCGGTCGTGGTCGCGAACTACTCCAACATCTTGAACGTCAAGAAGAAGATCTTCCGACCGGGCACGATTGCCGCCAAAGCGCTGCGGCCGATCGAGACCAAGGGCAAGACGAAGGAGGATGTGGATGCCTTGCTCGAGCAGGCACGGTCGTCCATGATCGAGGAGTTGAAGAAGCTTACGGCGCGGGCACAAGAAGACGGCGTGGCGCTGAAGCCGCACGATGCGAGCAGTGCGATCGCCAATGGGTCCGCGAAGGCATCTGGGGTCGATGCGAGGTATAATGCTGCGGCATGATCTTCACCCGCCAATAACTTATAGACTCTTCAATGCAAATGCCTACCCCGGCGCTACCGGATCTCCCTCTAGATGTATGGGACCGAAGCATCCCCTCGAGAAGGGGGATAAAACGGTCACCCTGCACTTTTCAATTTCCTCCAACGAGTGCACATTCGGTTCCCTATCGTCTCCGCTCCTCATCCCGACCCACGTCCCTAAGGCATCCGCCTGTTCTAACACTACCGTATCTCCCCTAGGTATATCGGATGAAAGCATTGCCTCGGGATAGGGTAGGCGGCTCCAGAACTCTTCAACAGGACACTCTTAAGGTCTTGAATGGCACGGGTGTTGATCACGGGATCTAACGACGGCATTGGTCAAACCGCCACCGAACAGACTGGACGCTGCTGTCATGGCAGAGTTCTACGACATGAAGACCCAGTTCGAAAGAACTACAAGCATAGACTCTCATCTGCTCGTCCATCCTTCTGGTGGATCACGACGATCCTGTCGTTGCACAGCTACATTACCCGACACTCGCTTGCGCTCGTCAACACAACGCTGACTATCGCGACCTGGCGGACCCTTTTATACGGTGGATGAGGCAGTTTTCTCGGTGGCTTATTAGATGGTGTCACGCCGAGCACGACGCTGTGGCGAAAGGCTATTGTGGACTTTTGTCACAGGCGACGGTACCTGTAGTCTGGTGGGCGATTAGAGGGGAGTGTACTTCGATCCTCAAGGACCGAAGATGTCGCGTAGGGGAGCTGCGGATCTGGGAAAGCAGGATGAGGTTGGGAGGGTGTAGGAGCAATTGTCTGGTGTGTCCCTACGAAAGTAACAGTAGCTCAGAACGCCATGCCCTGTTAATGCTCTTCATGTCGCCCATCCAGGGCTCAGTACTTGATGCGACCGGGTCGTCCTCTCGATATACACTGTAAGCTTCTCTGCCTTGCTGTTGCTCGGAAATAGGCAGGACACCGTAAAAGTCGACGACTTCAATTTATTTTCCTCATGCACGCGCACGCATGTCTGGTTTGCCTTTGATGTTGGCTAGTCATCGTCTAGTAGTCCTGACTTTCTTCCTGTGCAGCAGCACCGCCGAGCTTGACATTGTCGAGGGCAAATCAGTCTTCCATGTACTGTCGACACGGCTGATGTCGGCTCTGTGGGAGGTCGGGCACGTAGTGTCAGCGCTCTCACGTGATGTCCGCGGACGCTCCTACATGTATCTTCTAGACAAGTCGGGTACATATAGTACTGAAGGCCGTTACGTGACCACGCTACCGACTTGCTGTCGATGCGACTTCACCCTTGACAGTTCATGTATCTCCCGGTGTACGGTGTACCTCCCGGACACGCTATACTAGTACTTCCCAGCCAACTAAACGGCCGTTACGTGAGTACGCTACCGTTTTGTCATCGATCCGACTTCATCACTCTATATCTGCTTGACAGCATACAGTCTTGATGACTGATCAGTGTTGCCGATTCCCAGTGTTTGCCACGCCACAATGTGCGAGGCACTGAGGCCACGGCACACTGAAACATTTAGAAATCAGGACGACCGCAGTCCGCTCCGACTCCGCACGAGCTTTCCTTTCCCTCTTGGTGATCTTTTCCGCCCAGCATTTTCATTATCATCATCCGGATTTCCGTCCCGTCTCCTTTCGGTACTCTCGGATGGGTGACATCCACCAATCTCCATCATGACGTTTCATCAATTCACACAGCGTGCATCTTGCAGTCCTTGCTGTCCTTGCATGGATCCGTACAGTACCGCAGAACGACTGATGAGACCGGATGTGTGCAAGCAACACTACCAAACAAAACGTCAAACCCCAAATGGTGTTTAACGTTGAAGAGGACCCGATCATTCAGCTTTCGGACAACGAATGCTTTCCCCAGCCTTCCTCGGTGCAGCCAGTGTAGGTATACTTTAATATTGGTTTGCCTTCACCCGACCCGTCATCGTACAGCATCCACGGCCCCGCAGAGGCACGCAATCGTGATGATGCCGGTGAACAACGGGGCTCCATGTCGTCCAGGCAGTCCAAATACCAAGTACATGTAGCCAACATTCTCCTTGGACGTCTCATCTCATATCCCAACTATCTCCATCTCATCAGTGGCGCAAGATGGTCGCTTTGATTTTGCTGACTGTCCTAGCGGCAACCCTTACGGCTGCGCAGAATGTCACCTACGACTACGTGATTGCGGGAGCAGGGACGGCCGGCATGCTTCTCGCAGTCGTTTTGACTGAGAATCCGAACGTCTCCGTATGCGTACTCGAGGCCGGAGGGGACGGTCGTGAAGACTTGAACATCACCGTACCAGAAAACAGAGGTACACAATCGTGCTGACACTGCTCAGGAACAAGCACTGACGCATCGAAGGCACGATCCAGGACACAGTATACGACTGGGCATTCACGAGCACGCCGCAGCCTGGCTTGAACCCCAATGGCACCGAAGGCGCGCAACCCGTGCCTCGTGGCAAGGTCATCGGTGGCACTTCCGCCATGAACTGGATGATCCACAACTCCGATAGCCGCGAGCAGCTCGACGTCTGGGAGAGCGTCCTAGGCTTGACCGGGTGGAATTGGGAGACTCTGTCGACCGCTTTCCGCGAGAGTGAGACCATGTATGGCCCGGCGGAGAACGAGACTCAATTCTTCCACTACAATCCCGCCTACCATGGCTCCAACGGCCCCATCCAATCGATATGGCAGCGCAGCGTTTTGAGCCTGTTCCCAGACTATCTCGAGCCGACGCTTTTGAACGCAGGCTACCGGATTCCGCCAGACCGCAACGGAGGCGATGCTGTTGGAGCCGGATTCTTACCGCTCGCCATCGAACCTGAGAACTACACGAGGTCCTACTCGGGGTCGGCGTACACTGCAGTGCAAAGCCGCCCGAACTTACATCTGGAGGTGCACGCACAGGTGACCGGTATTGACTGGAAATCGACCACGACTGGCAACGTAACGGCCGCCGGACTACGATACGTCAGCAGCGCTCCTGGGAGCAGCAACGCCACACAGCACATTCAAGGCCGCGAGGTCATCATCAGTGCCGGCTGCATTCAGTCATCGCAAATTCTCGAGCTCAGCGGTGTCGGCGACCCATCGATTTTGAGTCCGCTTGGGATCGACGTGGTGGTGGACCATCCGAATGTTGGGACCGGGCTAAGAGACCCGCCGATGATGAACTATCTTCCGATATCGTTCGGCGTCAACACGACATTCACCGGCTCGGAGTACATCCAGAACTACATCCAACTGGAGAGCGCTCGTAACATGCTCGACGATGCGGACTACGCCGCAGCCTCGCAATGGCTGAATTCGACGACTCACGTTGACGGTGTACGCGACTCCCAGCTTGCAGTCTTCAAGCAACTCTGGTTCGACGATCAACCATTAATCGAAATGGCGTGGCAATTTATGCAGCAAAACGTGACACCGTACAACCTCGTCCCCCTGAGTCAAGGCTCTGTTCACATCAACAGTTCGGATCCTTCTGCTCCGCCAGCCATCGACCCCAACTACAACCGGATCAACGCGACCATCAACGGCACTCAAGTCGCATGGGACATGTGGTTCCTGGCCAAGGCCGCGCAACACTACGAGACCAGCCTCGCGACCACCATGCCAATGAAGAGCATCATCACGTCCTCCGACCCGCCTTACGATCTCCCATTCGACCAGTACTACGAAGCCGTCTATACCCGCACGGGGACCTCGGAGCACTTGACGGGAGGCAACCCCATGCTCGCCCGCGACGACGGAGGCGTGGTCGACACCGAGCTTCGGGTATATGGCACGCAGAACGTGCGCATCGTGGACGGTTCCATCTTCCCTTACCAGCCCAGTGCGCATCCCATGGGTCTCACTTACGCAGTCGCGGTCAGAGCCGGTAAGCCAACCTGTTCAACCCCAAAAGTCGGTTTCCGTGTCAACTGACAGATCTCTGTTTAGCTCGCATACTCCAGCAAAGCCAGGGTGGTGGCGGGTTGACGTTCACCGAACAGCTGCCGTACAGCAACGCCAGTGCGAATGCGACCGCGAACTTCCCGACTGTGCCAGGCACGTTGTCTCCTACTACCATTATCCCCGCGCCCGGCAATGGCAGTGCGAGCGCGAGCGGAACCCCGAGGCCGAGTGCGTACACTGGCGATGCGGCCAGTCGCATGGGAGCGAGCGTGTACGTGGGATTGGCGGTCGTGGTGGCGATCTCTGCGTTCTTCATGTGAGAAATGACGGAGCTCACCACGTCCTCGTTGAGAGAAGCGATGAAAGTGCGCTGCTGTGACGTACGGGCATAACAGCACCTCAAAACGATCGTGTAACATTGAAGTGTCTTTCAGGTACAAGCGATGTTATTAGTAACCACACATGATCTGCATATGTACCATAATACACGTACTATGTAACCAGGTCGCTTCTGAAGAGCATGTACATATATAACGCTGCCCACTCTGTGTGTCTAGTGCTCTGCACGTATGATCACTAAGACGAGACGAGACGAGACGAACTCAAATCTCATCTAACGTCGCTTTACGAACCCGTCTCATCGTTCACCAGTCGACGTTGCAGTGGTAGACTCGACCTGCCAACAAGCGAGACCATTGCGCTGTCCATGTTGGCGTCGATGGATGTGAGCTTACCTTATAGAGGCCCAGACGACGTTCGCAATGGGTGTCAATGGACTCACGTGACGGGATATCATGCTACGCTATTGTGCTTCTTCCAATCATGCCCATCACCGCCCAATATAGACGAGCTGCGATTCTACTCCATCACATTGCTCTCGTCTGCTTCACGTCCGGGTCGTAGTGAACCCTATGTAGTCTCTACGTTATCGCTCGCACGATTGAGGATACCTTAGATTAGGAGTTGTAAGCCGAGAGGGGTCTCGGTAGCCTCGGCTTCAGTCAGAGACGATTAGGACTATCTACTGCCGAAGAAAACATTGAGCAACATTGATTTGCGTGGCATACTGGGCTATCATTGTTGCAGTGGAAGCCCAGATGACGGACACTCGTAGATTGTGATTGCCAACGAGTCTTTGTGAGATACGGCGGACGTTGCCACCAGAAGGGAGGGATGCTGCTACTGGCTGAACCGAGGCTAGCTTATCGATAAGAGGATCGGTCACATGCTCGCGCGAAGCATCGCGTCTTTGCAAGCCGGAATTCTTTCCAGCAATCTCCCAGAGCATGTAGACAAGATGGCACAAGACCGCCCGCCAGCGAATCCATCCAAAGACACTTCCAACCCGAAGAAGCGCAAACATGCTCCTCATCAACCCAACCACGTCAAGCCAGACAACAACAAGCGGCCGAAAGTTGACCACCGCGCAAAGCAACGCGACGCCCGCCAACTCTCGACCCAGACCGCATCCAAAGCGTTCAAAAATGGCGAGCTGGACGTTGACAAGTTTGTGCGGGCACGCGAATTCGAGATACGCGCCCTGGAAGAGGGAATGCAGAGGAGCAAAAAGGCGCTGAACCGGCGGGCGTTCCAGCAAGTGCCCAAAGAACTGCGGAGGAGGACGGCGAGTCACAACGTGAAGAAGATACCGAAGCGGTTGCGCGGGAAGGGCAAGAGGGAGGTATGTGATCGCGCTATGCTCGATGGCAAATGTCTGTGCTGATATGTCGGTTTGGCAGATGATCGAGGACAATACTCCTACGGTCACCGCAAGACGGAGGAAACCGACCAGACATATGCGATTACGGCTGGAGACGGCTAAGAAACTTCGAGATCTCGGCAGCAAGAGGAAAGAAAGCAAGAAGGTGAAGGCTGGTACAGCTACAGCTGCGGCTGATTCAACGGCATCCAAGCCAGCCGACTCCGACGCCAAAGATCTAAGTATCACCACCGCGGTCAAGACTCGCGCTCCCAAAATCAAAGAGGCCGGATTAGCACACCCTCCGGTACCGAAGGCCAAGTTCCGCAAACGCCAAATACACAAGTCATGGCTGCCAACGCATCTCTTCCACGCCAAGCGCGCGCACATGACACCTCCTTCCGCACCTCTATGGCGGTTCAGCGTTCCGTTGACTCCAACCGCGAAGTGCTACAGACCTATACATCGTGCGAGCCATGAAAGGGGTGCCGTAGCGTGGGATACCAGCTATATGTCGACTATGGGCGTAGAAGGACCAGAGAGAAGTGTGATCGGAACGCTGAGAGCGATGGGTCTTGATGAAGCTGAGCTCTCTGGACGCAAAGGACTCAAGTGGAGGACTGGCGTGAGGGTACTTGAGAGCATGGTTGTGGAGCGAGAGAACCCGACCCAACTCATCGCGCCAGTGACATTCATCTGGTGCGTCCCCACGCCAATGTCAGACGGCAGAATGTCAGTCGAGACCGAGAAACGAAAGCGGAAGCTGTTGCTGCGTGTCCACCCGTCTGCATTCTTTCCGCTATGGGAGGAGGTCCTGCGGTTGTCGAAGGTGGCTAAACCCGAGATCATGGTAGAAGACCTGAGGTTCGAGGTTGGAAGCATTGAAACGACAGGTCCAGGTGCTACGGAGGCACTGCTCGGCACACTCTGGCCGTCCGCGAAGCCATCGTTGTCACAAAGTAATGACAGTACCGATAGCGTGGATCCCGACATCAAGCTGAAAGACTCAACAGCAAAAAGCAGTGTCGAAACAATCTGGACTTCGCTTGCTGGACTCACGAGTACTTCACAGCTGCCAGCTAACGCGCTGCTTGGATTCGACATACAGGACCCACGCCTACACCACCCACCTCGTACCATCAAGCTCCCAAAGTCAGACGAAGAGCAAAGAAGTCTGCTCCGGTCGTTAGCACAGTGGTCGATTGATACAGTCCAGCAACCAACGGCTCTGTTCAACAGAGGTGCAAGGCTGGCAGCTATCAAGTCCCTTCCGAGCCAGCAAGCTATCAATCGCCGCAAAGGTCTCGCACGACCCGGCCAATACCCCGAACCCAGTGACAAGGACCCCAAGATTCCAACTATTCTGTACGCAGTGTCTCGACCTAATCAACAGACTCGAAAACGCGATTCTTCGTGCGGTTCCTGGACCTTACTCCTTCCCTGGAAAGCTGTCCAGCCTACTTGGTATAGCCTTTTGTACTATCCGCTTTCCACCGGCCAGCAGCCTCGATTTGGCGGCTTGAACGAGGTCCGGCAACTGGCATTCGAGGCAGGACGGCCGTGGTTCCCCGCGGATTACCCCGGCACGTACGCTGGATGGCAGTGGGAAGTACAGGAACGTGACAAGCGACACGCTGAGTGGAAGCGTAAACCCAAGGGTAAACGCGTCCGCTGGGAGGCTGTGGACCTTGGAGCTGGGAAACCGGGTGAAGTCGGTGTAGGCTGGGCTTGTGAGTGGGAGAGATTACTTCCTGGTTTCGTTCGATGGACGGATCACGAAACGGACGGAGTTCTCGCGACCAACCAACAACCAGCGAGTGACGGTCATGACGATAAGGTCAAAGAAGTTAATGCTACCGAAGGTCCGAAAGAGGCTACTTCTCGATCGCCATCTGCAAAGCCGAAGAACCTCACTCATATCGACGCTCCCCACGCTCTCATGCGCTTGACTACGACGACACCGACGAGCAATTCCGCGCCCACTGTAGACACTTCTTCGGCACTGTCAATCGTCCACCTCACTCTCCTAACGCGTGGCGTCCCCCACACTTGCGCTCGCATCTATCGCCTTCCATCAGGCCTCGAAAGTCGAAGGCAATGGCTCGCTCTTCTGCCATCGAAACACCAACGTTCTAAAGGACCGAAGAACGCCCTGCCACGCCTTTCCACCAATGTACCCTCATACGAGGTCCACAGAAGGCTGGCACAGTCACTGCTCGAGCCGCCTAGACCGGGTCAGGACAAATACCCTCCGTGTCCGGGCGAGGAGGACTTGGTGGGGTTCGTTACGACGGGGAATTTCAACCTTGCAGAGGGACAGGGTACAGGCATTGGGAGTATCGTGCTCGAGAAGGTTGTGGAGTCGGCGAAGAAGGGGGGTGAGGAGGCGAGGTTATGTGTTGTGAGGAACAGCGGCGAGAGTGTTGGGAGGTTGGCGCGGTGGAATCTGTTGTGAAGCGCAGGACCTTCAAAGAATCGAGACGAGCGCAAGATAGCGTTTTGTGTAAGGTACGCATGTACATAACCGTACGGCAATTGATGAGACCTCTCGGAGACAGCTTAAGGACATTAGATTGAGTACAGCGACCTGAACAACTGGTCCCTGAATCGTTCTGTCGCATATATCCCAGAGTACCTTAGATACACAGTGCATGACATGTACGGTCTTGGTGGCTGTACATGGCTTTCGCCAATGCTCGAATGTACAAGTCCGTACATTCGCGAAAAGCCGTCTCAAGTGCGTTGAGCATGGATGATAAAGTACCGACCAAGTCTGCCATGGGCAATCATGAACACCCAGATGTTCGATCACATGTTTGGTAAGGACTGGACAAGAGCGTTGTGACCTGTCGCGGATCGCCGCGGCGTCCCTGGACCCTGCGGCCCAGCCCGCGACCGGCGTCCAGGGGCAAGTCCACTTTCTGATTGTGGCACGCCGCACGAGCTCCTCTCCCCCAGTACATCACTACTATCCCCCAACTATTTCACTGGGCCAGCAAACCATATACTGTCCACTGCTGAGCGTCGCCGGACCACCAACCCTGACACGCTCCGACACACTGATAACGGCGTACATGCGACACAACAGAACCACTGCCAGCCATGCCTCTGAAGGCCCCCGAGTGGTACGAACTCGATCGTTCCGATAGCCCTCGACCGTCGCTCGACGAAGGTTCCCACTCAGACTTTTCGGAAGTCAACGAATTCGATCCGCTCAAGAACGACAAGCCATACACTGATGATGCGTCGCAGCCGTTGCGTAGTATCTTTGACTCGGAGAAGAGCACGTCGGGAGCATGGCGAGGCGCGCGCGGCAGGAGACCAAGGCTCTGCATGCCCAGTCGATTCTGCTGCATCCTCGTCGCCACTTTCCTCGCAACACTGCTGCTGCTGTTGAGTGCAGGTGGGTTGTGGGTTTACAAGGCCAGCGTCCCCAAGTACGGCCAGAGTGAACCGTGGTATCCTACGCCGCAAGGTGGGACGGTAGATCCGTGGCGGGAGAGCTACAAACGAGCGGCCGAGCTTGTTGGGCGCATGACGCTCGTGGAGAAGGTCAACGTCACGACCGGCACGGGTTGGAGCATGGACATGTGCGTGGGCAACACCGGTCGGGTCGACCGCGTTGGGTTTCCTAGCCTCTGCTTGCAGGACGGTCCGCTAGGCTTACGCTTCGCGGACAACATCACTGCTTTCCCAGCCGGTGTCACGGTTGGCGCAACCTGGAACAAGGAACTGATGTACGAGCGAGGGCGTGCGCACGGGCTAGAAGCGAGGCTGAAAGGCATCAACGTGATTCTCGGGCCGGGCGTCGGACCTCTAGGCTATCTACCAGCGGGTGGCCGCAACTGGGAGGGCTTCGGCGGGGATCCAGTATTGCAAGGCTTGGCGGCAGCTCAGACGATCAGTGGTATCCAGAGTCAAGGCGTGATGGCGACGATCAAGCACTTCGTCGGGAACGAACAAGAGCATTATCGTCAAAGCTGGGAATGGGGTACGCCGAATGCGATCAGTAGCAACATCGACGACCGCGCGTTGCATGAAGTCTTTGCTTGGCCGTTCGCGGATGCAATCAGGGCGGGCGTGGCGAGCGTGATGTGTTCCTACAACCAGGTAAACAACTCATATGCGTGCCAGAATAGCAAGCTGCTCAACGGCGTACTCAAGGACGAACTAGGGTTCCAAGGCTTCGTTCAGAGCGATTGGCTAGCGCAGCGCTCCGGCGTAGCCTCGGCCTTGGCTGGACTCGACATGAGCATGCCGGGCGATGGTTTGACCTGGCAGGATGGTAAGAGCTTGTGGGGCTCGGAGCTGACCAAGGCGGTGCTGAACTCTTCCGTGCCGATGGATCGGCTGAATGATATGGTGACGAGGATCGTGGCGGCGTGGTATCAGCTTGGACAAGACGACGAGCAACGCTGGCCGAACGCGACATCTGGCGGTGGCCCGAACTTCAGTTCCTGGTCAAACAACCGGACCGGTCTTCTGCATCCTGGTAGCCCTGGCAGTACAGCGACCGGCGTAGTCAACCAATTCGTCCCTGTGCGCGAGACTGAAGAGGGCGGCAACCACGATACTCTTGCCCGCAGGATAGCCGCGGAAGGCATCGTGCTTGTCAAGAACGAAGACAACGTTCTACCTCTCTCACGCAATGGGTCCAATATCACTACTAACGGCAGAGCCGGACGGGTCAAGATCGGTATCTTTGGTGAAGACGGCTTCTCGAATCCTGCCGGTCATAACGCTTGCGAAGACCGGGGCTGCAATGTAGGAACTTTGGCAATGGGCTGGGGATCTGGAGCGGTCGAGCTACCATATCTCATCTCTCCTCACGAAGCACTGAAGAATGAGTTTGACCGGCAGACCGTGGAGCTCGTGGAATGGCGAACGAACGAAGTCAAGCATATTGACCTAGCTGCTCATGAGCAGGATCTGTGCATTGTCTTCATCAACTCCGATGCTGGAGAGGGCTTCATCAAATGGGACAATATTCGAGGCGACAGGAACAACCTGTACCCGCAAAAGGGTGGCGACAAGCTAGTGCAGAAGGTCGCGGCTCATTGCGGTGGGAACACGGTTGTAGTGCTACACACCGTTGGGCCAACAATACTCGAGAAGTGGATCGACATTCCAGGTGTCAAAAGCGTGCTGGTTGCACACCTGCCAGGCCAAGAGTCCGGCCATGCACTCGCGGACGTATTGTTTGGCGACGTCAATCCGTCAGGCCATCTACCGTACACCATCGCCCGGGCCGAGTCAGACTACGGTCCCGCCAGTAGCATCCTGCGGATACCCAACGGCGTTGTGCCGCAGCAAAACTTCACAGACTTGTGGATCGACTACCGATATTTCGACAAGTTCAACGTCACGCCTCGTTACGCGTTCGGGTACGGGCTTTCGTACACGTCCTTCCAGCTGTCGGGCCTCTTCGTCCACATGTTCAAGTCCAGTGGCGGCCCATACCCCGCCGCGCGACCCAAAGGCATCGAGCCGCCGCACTTCAGCCCCGGCCTGCCGGCAGCGGAGACAGCACTGTGGCCGAAAGGTTTGAGGAAGCTGAAGAAGTACGTGTATCCCTACATCACCAAGCTGTCGGAGATCAAGCCAGGGCGCTACCCTTATCCCGAAGGCTACGACCGCTGGCACTCACCCTCTGCCGCCGGTGGCGGCGAAGGCGGGAACCCGGATCTCTACGCGCCCGTGGCATCCGTCCAAGCCTCGCTCATCAACACCGGGCCCGTCGCCGGCGACTGCGTGGTGCAGATGTACATCTCGTACCCGGCCAAAGTCGTCTCGCCCGCGTCCGGTCTGGAGGTCGACATGCCCGTCCGCGTGCTCCGCAACTGGATCAAACTCTCCGGCCTCGGCCCGGCGTCCTCGTCGCCGGCGGCGGAGAACCACCGGCAGTTCAAGCTGGAGCTCACGCGGCGGGACTTGAGCTATTGGGACGTGGCGGCGCAGAATTGGGTCATGCCGGAAGGGCAGTACACGGTTTGGTTCGGGTACAGCTCGAGGGATTTGAGGGAGAGCAAGACGATTGAGATTCGGCATCAGGGTGTAGGCGGGCGGGCGGGTTGAGGGGTAACTGTATGTGCTCTTAAGGGATAGCGTTGGCGCTTATCAGGCGTATTTGGGGGGCGCTCTTTTGTATAGTTGTATAGTTTATAGCATGAGAGAAATCTTGAGAAGCGGCCTACGAGCCGAACGCTATGTAGCATGTCCCGGACGTCGTCACAATGGTAAACAACCATTTACGCGAGGCTCCTCCGCTTCACACGGTCTGTCCAAGAATGCACAGTTGTAGATTTCGAACATGTGCACTCAGCAAAACGTTCGACCGCCTCGAAGCTGGAAGGAGTACCAGAGCCTGCCTGCCTGCCTGCCTGCCTGCCTGCCTGCCTGCCTGCCCGCCTCCCTGTCCGCCTCTTCGATTTCTTCGATGGAGACCGCCGTCAGTGAAGGGAAGTGTGCGATTCCGACTGAGAAGCCAAGACTGCAGGTTAACGCTTGTGAAGGCGCACGGAGGGGGGGAGCGGGGGGGAGGGACGGAAGCTCTCGACGTTCACAGCAGAGGGGAAGAGATGGCCTCGTGGAGGATGAGGAGATGATCGAGAGGACATGAAGCTTGTGATTATAGACCCACCATTCATCTTGGAAGTCATGGCCGGAAAAGATTCGTTTGATTACGGTGAGAGTCGGTCGTCTGATGAGAAGGGATAGAGAACGGCATGGTTTTGGTTTTTTGTCGTTGTTGTGTTCAAGTGCGTCTGGTCTCCATCTCAATGAGATGTGAGGTCCGGTGGCTTACATGATGAACGACACTTCCGTCGCGACTGTAATTGGAGGGTGGAGACCCTAATCGATTGTGATTCATCATGGGGTCTAGGCCAGACGACACCAGATGATGACTGTCTCCCGAGGTCGTTGATCATGAGATAGAGCCCCTGAGTCTCGTGCACTTTCATGATGCTGACTGGGGGTCATCTAGTAGCTGCCACCTGGGCAATTCGGAATCAGGTACACTAGTGGGTGTCTGATAAGCGCGCTGCGCGTTCGGAGACGCCGAAGGAGAAAAAGAACTTAAAGAGGGTTCATTATAGTGTTCTGCGGAGATGGTTGTTGATTGTTGATGATGAATGGAAACTTTCTCACGCATGCAGCATGCATCGTGCAGAAGCGCTGGGGTGAGCGGTGACTAGGCCTTCGCTTAAGGGAGGATGCGATTGGGTCGTATATCTAATTGATGAGCTGGGACAGGTGTGGGAGGCAGACACATCGAGCATGGGGTGACTATGGATGTATGTATGTATGCAGTCGTACTCGTAATCTCACGATCTAGCCCCGATACTGCAGGATTGGGCAGATGTGGAGTGGTTGATCTCTGAGTTGGAAGTAGGACGGCGGGCCGTTGCTCGATTGCTGAAGTAATGAATGAAGGATTGATCGGTGTTGGACAAACGGTGATCGGTGACATGTGTGACGGGGCTCCGGTCGATCATGTTTCTCGTGAAACGCCATCTTTTTCCGCCATCTCGGCCTCGGGAGCGCCCATCTCATCGCGCACTGCAGCCACGGCAGCGGTGGTGCAGCCTACCGGAGATCCGTGGGGGCGCTCGGTTGGCGCGCTCCTCCCCGGGCGGTGGTTTTGATCCCCAGACTCTCATTTTTATATATCGCTCCAGGACTACGAGCCAGCACGGAATCACAGAGTGCCTGGCAGCGGGCAAGCTGCACTGCTGTAGTGTGCTGCATGCAAGCCCTCACGCTCGCGGATCCGAGATGTCATTTCCAGCTGGTCGATCGAGTTGTCTCCGGCTGTGTGTGCGACGACTGCTAGGTTGGTTGCTTTTCAGTGCTGTCCTTTTTACGTAGGGTAATCAAATAAAGAACACCCCATCCGCTTGAGAGACTCGCCGAACCCGTGACGGTCAAGCCAGTCGCCTGATCCGGCTCGGTCATTATGCGCGCGTACACCTTACCTATGGTATGAATCTATGAGATCCTTTTCCGGGGGGGGGGAAAAGGGTCTCGCCAAACGGAAATGCTTTTCCTTTGCCAGGATGAGAAAGCACGTGGCTTTGGCAGAGACCCGCGCTGCACATGCCACAAGGTGACAAGGCCCACAACCAAGGAGCGCCGGGTGGGTAATAATATAAGGATGATGGATTCCAGGGTTTGCTGCTATTGCTGATCCGGTCGGGGTGATCCGATGGAGTTGCGCCGGCGCATATGTGGAGGGTAAGCAGAGATCAACTTACACACATGCCCAGTGCAATCTCGGTCGAAAAGCAAAACAGAACGAAACAAGACAGAACGGAACCAAAACAGAACGGACATGGACTTAGAAATCGCTTCGCATTGATTGGCCCTTGTGGGTGAGCGTGACCATACGGTAGGGAGGTGTCTTGGAAGGAAACCAAGTCAAGGTCAACTCACCTCACGAGTCCATCAACGCAATGAGCACCTTCGATCCCGATCTGGCGAGCGAAGAGATCGCAGGTGCTTCGCTTCGTTTGTCTGATGAAGCGGGATTCTCCTCCTCCTCCTCCTCCTTCTCTTCCTCCCTCCTCCTCTTCGTTCCGCTCGATCGCCGAGTTTCTTTTGTCTCGGACCCCACGTTGCCTTGATCGCGCTCAGGCCCCCGGGGGAGACACCATCTCACGGACTGGCAAACGCTGGTCGGTACTGGCTGTCTGGTAGGCTCATCATCACATTCACGGGAGGCGCAGACGCAGGGTGAACCCATGGTCCCGCGCGAAGACGCCAAAAAGCGCGGGAGCGCCGGCTGGGTGCTGGATACAGTAGATTGGTTTCCCGCTGAAACGGAACGGGGCTATTGGAGCTCCCACATCCCCGAGTCCAGACCAATCATGAGCGTGCTAATGAGCCGGGACTGCTGACTACAGATGTTGCTTTTTCCACTGCGTGTGTGTGTGTGTGTGTGTGTAGGGTCTGTGTGGTTTTAGCGAGTTGAGGGGCAAGGGATGGGGATTCTCGCCGTCGCCTGGAAGACGACTCTTCGCTACGAAGCGAACGCAGGCCGCTTGCTTGTTCGTGTCGGACTTTCATTTCCCAACTGGGACATATAGGAGCAGGGACTTCCCAATGCGATGTCGAGCGTTGCGGCTGGTCCGCAAGCAGATTGCTCACACAGAGAATATCGCACCCAACCTCGACGGCAGCGTATGTCACTGTCGTCAGTCAGTGCGACTCCAATCCGCAAAGAACAGCGGGTACGGTCTTGCTTGGGGGTAAACGGAATTCACTGGGCTGTCTGATCACGCCTTCGTCAGCCGTGAGAGGAGCTGTCCCGTTTCGGATCGTCTTGACTCTTGCGCTCCATCGATGGAGTAGGGTAAAATGAGTCGTCCCGTGTGGTCACTGCTTTTCACGCATCGACCACCACCACCACCATCTCTCCGGCTGAACGCAGACCCAGATTCTGCAACACAGACGCTGGGATCGCGACTGGATCCGTCACCCAACGCCCAAGCCTGGTCCGAGTCAGCACGCTAATCGAATGCTCCTCGTCTCTGACTGGTGAAGCTCGGGGTGGTGTACTGTCACTACTGTCACTACTAGTGAGAACATAGAGGGGGGGAGAGAGAGAGAGGGTGGACGAATAGTACAAGTAGGGAGGTACATGCACTGTGCAGGGTGCTAGCTCCCTGGGCCGTACATATACGTGAACGCCCGCAGGACAGGTGTGGTCGAAGCGTCCAGCCCTCGACCGCCATCCCGTCGCGCCAGGCGTCGAAGCTTAACAAAGGATCGCCACGCCCACATCACCACCATCGCAGCCAGCATCAATCGAAGAACCCACAGTGGCTGCGGCTCGGCATAGCACAGCGCTGCCACAGAGCACGGCAATCGACTGGCCTTGTCGCCTCGTCGTCGAACCTCGCCCACTCCACTCATCAACCTCACTCATCGCACCGTTGCCCGTTGTTGTGCGCCGCGCTCGTCGTCGCGCTCACCCCTCCCCCGCTTAGTCGGGCGCTCACCACGGACATTTCGAACAAAGAGAAACCAACAAGAACACTACCTACCCTGACTAACCCGTCGCGTCTCCTCTGTACGACCGCGTGCAACGCAGCATCTGCACAACCACCCTCTTGGGTCTCCCAGATCGTGGCCTCGACGCAGCCGGCCGACTGCACGATCGACCGGAGCTCCCAGGTCGCCGACTTGGAAAACGCCCGTCCACCCAATACGAAGAGACACGCCGGATTGCGCGTCCTAGAGACGTTTGGGACCGACGTGCATACGCCTGCGTCACTTGCGGTCGGGATTCGTACCCTCGCCCTCACCCTCACCCTTCCCCATCTGCCACCACCGCTGCCCTAAGGCGGACCTCTCCCGAGTCCTCGGTGCCTGGCTTGCGTACAAAGTCTGCCCGATACCCAGGCTGCCGGATCACCCAAGCGCATCATCGCAGCGGATTGGCGTCGCCCAGCTCGAACGATAAATCAACCGCCATCCTCCACTCGCCCATCCGCCACCCTTTGCGTCGTCGCCCTCCGTGGCTTCCACACGCTCATCGCCAGGCCACTCCTGGTCGAGCGAGAAGATCAACGCCGCGCCTTACAAACCTTCGCTCGCCCAGCCGCTGCTCACTCCTCCGGCGGACCCTTCACAGCCGCCGAGCTCCATCGATCCGCCAACCGCAAACGTGGCGGCTGCGATAGCGTACCCACCTTCGATGGTTTCCGGGAGCGACCCCATGGGTGCTCTGGCCAGCTTCACTGCTCGGAGACCGGCCGCCGAACAGCTGCCCGCCTTCCAACTCCCGCCCCCGCCACATTCGACGTTCGTACCGACGGCCAAGCACTCCTACGTGAATGCATCCCAGCCGGCGGGGGCAGCGACATTGACGAGTGTCGGGAACCTCCTCACGCCGCCCAGTAACAGCTCCGCCGACGGCCTGAGCCCCAACGCTTCTGGCGCAACCACGAGCAGCTCCGTGTCCAATCAAAGCACGTTCGCGCCGAACGGCGGTAACATGTGGCAGCCCTTATCGAACACCGGCACCACCCCCTACGGTTTCTCGCCGAACAGTGCGCTGCAACCGTTCGCCCAAGGCCGTGCTCCGAGCATCTTCTCGCCCTCGCTGAACTCCCTCGTCCGTGGCAACAACTCCCCGACGGCCAGCGAGAGCCTCCCCCTTCCGCCATTCGAGATACCCCATTACCAGTCGTCCTTGTCGTCCATGTCGGCCCCTCCAAACCTCTCAAGCCTCTCATCTCAACAATCGATGATGAGCAACCACAGCATGGGCGGGCAAACTCCCGTCTCCGCTGCCGTCACGCACGCCTCGCCGGCGAATGCGCAGGAAGCGTTCGCGCGGCCGCCTCCCACCCCGACCTACTACCACGGCTCGCAAGCCTCCTCCACCCCTCAGCAGGCCAGCTTCCCATACTCGACGGGCCCGTCCCCTATCGTCCAAAGTCCCATCAGCGCCGGCGGCTCGATGGCCCGGATGTCACCCGTGAACGCCCAAGGGCCCATCCCGCCTCTCCACGCCCAACCGTACCCATACACCCAGCAGCGGCAATACTCATACCCCATGTCCGGCCCCGTCCTCTCCCACCTCAACCACCCCAACAACCAGCTCGCCCTGGTCGGCGGCCTGTCGCACGGCATGATGCAAGGCTTTCACAGCAGCCACGTGCCACACATGTACGGCCACCATCACCCGCCGCCGCCGCCGCCGCCGCCGAACGACCGACCCTTCCGATGCGACCAGTGCCCGCAGAGCTTCAACCGCAACCACGACCTCAAGCGACACAAGCGCATCCACCTGGCCGTCAAGCCGTTCCCCTGCGGCCATTGCGACAAGAGCTTTTCGCGCAAGGACGCGCTTAAGGTAGGCCTCCTATTCCCCCGGCCTTCGTCGCTGTCGGTATTTATTTCGGCGCACCTGCTAACGCACGAGAAAAACAGAGGCACGTGCTCGTCAAAGGTTGCGGCAAAGCTCAGGCGGCGGTCGGCGTCAGGGAATTGAACGGCTCCGTCTCCCCCGGCCCCAAACGCGAAGGTCTGGGAACCAGTCCGGTCATGGCTGCTTCTGCGTGAGGTGAGAGAGTGTCGCGTTTCGGTACTTCTCTATGTGTGTGTGCGTGTGTGCGTGTTTTCCAACGAATGATACCCTTCGTCCCGGTCTTCGACTTCTTCTTCTTCTTCTTCTTCTTCTTCTTCCTGCTACTTTTTTCTTCGGCACGGTTGGGGAGGGACTTAAGTTACATTTTGGGTTTACGTTGGGAGTTCAGGGCGGATGGGCTTCAACCTGGATGACTATGTGTGTACGGATGGGGTGGGAAGGAGAATTTCATGACCTTTGGCCTACGCAGGTTTCCATGGTATTTTGTCGCGTGTGATAAGGCATTACCAGTGATGGAGAAAGGCGGGGATTTGGCTAGCTAGGTACATAGGTAGTATGTACCTGAGGAAACTGGCTGTTTTTCAATTGCTCACATTGGCTGGTGGATACATGTATTCTTTTCACAACAATTTTTTTTTTGACGGGTGTCACCTTTTCTCAGGAGCGACAGATACCTTTACAGTACAGTACCTTCATACTCTCCTCCAGTCACAAACGGCGGCGTACAGTGGACATGTGGTGTCCGTGGCATGTGTTGGATCGGTTTCCCGCAATGCCTTGCCAAACGCGAATGCTGGTCGTCGGAAGCAGGTCTCACTCACTTCATCACAGTGATCACACCATCCAGTACTGGTCTTTTCGTGTACGCTTGCGAAGAGGGGATGCCACTCGTGTATCGTGATGAACATGTATAGCCCGAGCATCGCCGTGGCGCTCAGGCTCGGGTCGCACACGTGCAGGGCCCATGATGATGAATGCAGGTGAGGTGAGTCTGGTGAGGGTGAGCCCGTAGATGTCTTTACATAATTACGAATGGAGCCCAAACGGGTTTAGTAGAGGGAGTACTGTCAAAAAGCACGGGGCATTGGCCGAGAGCCTCCCCATCTCCATTCTGCCCTTTTTCGTCTTCTCTCATTCTGCTTCTCCCTCGTAGACCGTACAGTAACATGCAGTCACCTGTACTGACATGCCGTCTGGAGTCTGATGAGATAGCGATGCCCTCTCACGGCACTCACTGATGACCATCTTTGGCGTCTTACGTCTCGGCGCAGTTGACATGCCTCTGGTGTGGTTGGAGTCGGGTATGTACGCCGGCATGGATGGGTGATGAGTTGGACGACTGTCAGGTGGCCTCGGGTCGGTGGGATGTCTTGGGGGTATGGATGCCAACATCGAGGTCCCTTTGCTCACGTGCGTGGTGCTGGTGTGCTGTGCCTCGGGCAGGTTGACGGTCTTGACGACGCGATATCAGCCTTCCTGGGTCGTGATACGTTGGCCCTGGCGGAAGCTCTGCCAGCCGTGCGTTTTGAGCTGATATGGACTGTTCGGCAGGAAGAGAAGCAGGGTATGGGCTCAACGGCCCGGTCAGTGATTGCAGGATGGTAGGTATGGCGGAGTGGGAGCGTCCAGGTAGGTGAAGGAACACACATCGGATTGTAGATGTGTTCTGGTGAGCTTGGCGCCAGTTACATTCCTCCTTTCACGTTTCCCAAACAAACGAGAGATCGCAAAAACAAACAATCCCTCAACGTCCTGGGATTTCGTTGCGAAAAGCCCGGTGGCACCTTCCCGCCAACCGCTTTCACTCGCTCCTTCCTCGCTCGTCCTTCGCTACAGCCCACAACGACCCTGCTCGGCGTCGAAAATTCGCGTCGGAGGTCACTGCTACTTATCACACACAGCCACTTCCCTCCTACACCCTCGACTCCATTGTCCAGCATCACGTCTTTCTATCCCGCATCTTGCCATTCATTCATCATCTCAAGCCACTTCACGCTCGTTCCGTTTGCCCCCGAGCAACGCGTCCACTCGCTTGCCGCACCACCGCCATCCTCTGGCCTCGGTTCACGCGCGCCAGCATATTCATTCACACGCTTCCACGTCCGCTTGGGCCTGGTGACGAACGAACAGATTGCAAACAAGGTAGGCTTGGATACGGGACAGAGCAGAGATATATTTTCGGCGGCATCTTCATCACGCGGCGTAACCCTTAACTTCAGCATCAGTCTCTCAAACAGTATCCGCATGCATGCAAACCAGCAATTGACCAGTCTGGACGCGTGATGGCTGAGCGATACCGGCACCCTCGCGGGACGGGCAGCAGGCAGCCACTGAGCGAGATCACGTCCGGAGCGAACACGCCACCGATACAGCGCAAACAGCCCAAAAACGGCAAGGCACCGGTCGTCTCGCCTCCCCATCTGCCGCATAACGAGTCGCTTGAACCTAATGGCTCTCTGGCGGTTCGCAGCAGCCAGACTAGCTCGCCGGAGCACAAGCGGCTGTCCCAAATCGCGGGTGAACACGGACGAGATTCGAAGCGCAACTCGGCCATCTCTACGGCTTCAACGAACGCTTCCGGCGGTCGGAGGAGGAAAACTTACATTGGCCACTGGCAATTGGGCAAGACTATCGGCAAGGGAGGGTGCTCCCGCGTTCGCGTCGTGAGACATCGCTTCAGAGATCAGTATGGTGCTGTCAAGATCATCACGCGTTCCACAGCCGAAAGCACCCGGGCCCAAAGTCTTGCCAACCTGATCGACAGCAGCAATGGTACCGCTGCGGTGTCGCCTTCGGGACACAAGCCGATCCCGTACGGGCTCGAGCGAGAAATCGCCGTCATGAAGTTGCTCGAGCATCCGAACATCGTGCGGTTGTACGATGTCTGGGAGAACCGCAACGAGCTGTACCTCATCATGGAGTATGTCGACGGAGGCGAGCTGTTCCACTACGTCGACGAGAGGAAGGGCTTGTCCGAGCACGAGACCGTCTACATTTTCCGTCAGATCGTGTCAGCGATCCTTTACTGCCACCGACTTCTCATCTGTCACCGAGACCTCAAGCCCGAGAACATCCTGCTGAACCGACAGAACCTGACCGTCAAGCTGATCGACTTCGGCATGGCCGCTTTACAGCCGGAGGGCAGGCTGTTGAGCACCCCCTGCGGCAGTCCACACTATGCAGCCCCTGAGATTGTGAGTAGCAAACCTTACGACGGGACTCAGGCCGACGTTTGGAGTTGTGGCGTCATTTTGTATATGATGCTTACTGGCACCACACCCTACAACTACTCTCAGGATGGCGATATCCGCGTGCTGTTCCGTGACATCGCGAAGGCACATTATTGGATGCCGCCGAATCTGAGCCCCGAGGCAAAAGACCTGATCAGGTGCATCTTCATCCCCAATCCGAAGCGCCGCATCACCATGGACGACGTGTGGGACCATCCATTGCTGCACAAGTATGATGGCAGGTTTGGATACGAGGGCGAGGCCGGCACCAAAGAGGCTGCCATCGGGCCAGCACTCACGATCGATCAATGGAAGGTGAAGCGCATTCAAGATGTCGATCGCGAAATCTTGCGCAACATGAGGACTTTGTGGCACAGCGAGCCGGAACAGAGTCTGATCCAGAAGCTCTTGAACAACGAGTACAATCAGGAGAAGCTGTTCTACGCTGCGCTGGTCAAGCATCAGGATGAGCAATTCGAGAATTACGTCGGCGGTACAGACGAAATGGAGTACTCAGCAAGTGACTACCACCACAGCCGCCCACCGACAGCCGCAAACGCGCCGCCCTTGCCCAGTGCGCCGCGTTCGCAGTCGCAGTACTCTATCCTGAACAACGAGCACCTCCGACCGAGCCACAGCTTCGTCGAACCCCCTCCTTCGATCAGCAGCTACGATCCGTACAGGGCTTCGAAGAACCCGATCGTCAACGCACGTGGCGAGTACCTCAACGTCACCGTCCACCGTCACGGCAGTGCGAGCACCCGCAAAGCCAGCGTCGGTCGCAGCCTGCGCCATCCGAACGCTCTACGTATCGAGATGCTGAAGACCGGCAGTCGTCGCATCTCCAACCCGTCTTCCTCCAGCCTGCCTCGCTCCAGAAACAGCAGGATATCCATGCCGCGTTCCTCTCTGTCCCGGAACTCCTTGACGAGCTCCATGTGGCCCAGCAGTCCCCCTGTCATCGCGACCATGCGTCCTTCCGACGTGCACAAGCGAGGTGTCAGCCTTGGCCATGTTCGACGCACGTCAACCGCTAGCGCCGCTACATCTCAGACGTCCTTCAAAGGCGCCGCTCCGTTTACGCCAGGCCCGTCTGACAGCGTGCGTGACCGTACTAAGCTCCGCCACGTCGAGCCGGATCAGACATTACCAGCTTCCAGCCCAACCGCGCACGTGGCTCAGGCCGTCCGATCGCGGAAGGAGAGGGTGGAGATGCTCGACGTGCCTCGTGGTAAGGCTCGCAAGCCGGAGACACCGCACCAGCACATGCGCAGCGAAATTCGAAAGCATAGCGTTGAGCTGGAGAAGGCGTGCGAAGAGGCATTTTTTCGCAGCTCGGTGGGTTCGAACCTGACCGCACAAACTTCGTTGACGGACAAGCAATCTCCGTTTGACACGCCTCCGTCTTCCGTCTCGGCGCGAGGTTCCGGGAGCCTACAACCGCCCGCGCCGAAACTTTCCGGTCGTCCGCTGCCTGATTTACCGATGGATACACCGACAAGCTATCTGACCAGGACGCTCGAAGAGACGCGTGAGAAGCTGGCCGCGTACAGGTCTTCCGGTGATGATAGCAATGCGGCCAAGTTCGAAGACGTGATGCGGATGCTCGAGAACATCATGCCGCCTGCGACTACGGAGCCCGTTCAGGAGCAGCGCAGCTTTAGTGCGCCGGAGGCCCGAACGCCTGACCATCGTGGCTTCTTGCCCGTGATCTCTGAAGAGAGCGATCAACGCAGCAGCAGAGATGGGGCGAGCAACTGGCAGCGATCCGTCACCACGCCAGTGCAGCCATCAAAGAAGCCCGAAGCCAAAACTATTCGGATCGTGCCGCCCTCCTCACCAGGCGCAGTGGCCCCCCTGAATGTACGCAAGCGAAGCAATGGCAGCGGGGCAAGCGACGAGACGCAACGTCGACTCGCCGCGCACAAGTCGAACGAGCGTCTGACGCGTAAGCGTACGAACGAGCATGTGGGAGGCCTCACGGTCATCGACGAGGACAGCACGCTGTTGACCGTATCTACGCCCACGCTGGTCAGAAAGAAAAAGTCTGGCTGGTTCGGTCTGGCGAAGAAAGCAGAAAAGGATGCTTCTGTCGGGACACCTTCCGGCTATGAGGACCTCGACGATCGGATGCAACGACGACCGTCGAACGACACCGGGCAGAAGGCTACGCCGATGCAGCCGCCGCTCTCCGCCCAGTCCGGCGAGTTTCCGATTCGCAAGAAGCGTTTCGGTGGCGGTAGGAAGGGGTTTTCGAAGTGGCTTGGAAAGATGGGTGGTGAGAAGGACGACGACGCTATGGACGACACTGAGATTGGTAAGCTCGCGATTTTGCTTATGTCTTCTCTGCGGTCTCGCCTTCAGGCGCGCGCACTAAACGTACTGCAGGCAACACTACGCACAACACTACGTTCGTCACCAACACGAACACAAATACGAACCGATCGTTGGACTCTCTATTCTCCGCCGCCTCGCCGTCTCCCTCCAGCAACGACGCTCCGCCCAGCGCCGGCCCCGAGCGATCCTGGTTCGCCCGCTTCTTCCACCTCAAGCCCGCCGCCCGCGTGCTCTGTTTCTCGATCCCGCGCGGGCGCGCGCGCCAGGAGCTCGTCCTCCTCTTCCGCGAGTGGCAGTGCCACGGCGTCCGCGACCTGCACTACTCGCGCGAGACCAACACCATCACGGCCCGCGTGGACCGCAACAACAGCCTCGACATCAAGCCCGTCACGTTCCGCGTGGAGCTGTTCGTCGTGCTCGAGCACGGGCGCAAGGTGGGTCTCAGCATCGCGCGGTTCGTGCAGGTCAAGGGGGCGGCGAGCGGGTTCCGGCGCGTGCTGGAGGTGGTGGATGGCGTGATGAGGGGGCGAGGGTGGCTGGTGGAGGACGAGGAGAAGTGGAAGGCTTTGTGTGAGGTTGTGGGGGGATGCTGAGGACCGTGTTTTTGGCGCGGAGCATCACTTTCGCCTGCAGCAGCTTACTTATGGTTGACATCGACATCTGCTCGGACGATCCTGGACAGTCAACCGGTTGCTGTTGGAGAGTGAGGAAGCACAGGGTGAAAAGGGGTTTGGGGCGTCCGCTTTTGACGCCTCGGGGAGGACTGGGAAAGCAAGAATGTAGGACGCATGCGTTTTCGAGGTGGTCTGCACGCATTTGGTTCGGGTTTCAACAATGGCAGATGCATCGTGTGCATTTGATGGAGGGTGGCTACTGTGGTATACTACCGCAGATAACAGGTGTTTGTTGTAACAAGTGTTTTAGCAAGGTCATGGGCAATTTCATCGATGCTTCACTGTCAAGCTTCCGTGAAGTGGTGATGGGTGGCGGCAAGCAGCATGCTTTGGTTCCAACTTGCGAACGTGTTCAGAGAAGTTCGGGCTCCAGGTCCGTGTCTTTTAATCTATCCGTCTAAACCTAGATCATCCATCAACCTCTCAATCTTACCCAACAAGATCTGATAATTCATGGCGTCCTGCGCGAATTCATCGCCGGCAATCTCGCCATCCAGCGTCCGCACCACACCCTGCGTCTCTAAATGCTCCAAATCAGGCGCCAACTGATCCGCTGCTTTGGGCGGCGAACCACCATAACCTTCATCGTCATTCACCTCGTCCTCCTTAGCATCACCATCCCGAGGATGAGCGTCCGCGGACTCCGCCACGCCGAGCGTAGATTCATCCATCATCTCGTCCAAAAAGGCGTCTTCGAACCGCAGGCGGAAGCGCTCGGAGAGGTAATACCGGATGTCGTCCACCAGTTCCACGGTATCCGTCTCCTGCCGCTTCTGGATGCGCGCGGCCGACTCCTGCACCAGTTCCTTGAACTCGGCTTCGTCGACGTACCGCTCCAGCCGGTAGGCGATGTACCTCGCGCCGAACTCCTCGAGCCGGTGCACGCGCGTGTCCCAGCCCGCGCGCACGATGTCGTAGACGTTGATGCCGTCCTCCCGGTCCGTCTCGCCGCGCGGGTTCGCGGCCTCGACGACCGAGGCGTTGCCGTTGCCGAGCGTGGAGATGAGGAGCGCGGCGCGCTGTTTGAGCCTGTCGATGAACAGCATGTCGGCCGCGTGCAGGACGTTCAGGGCGAGGGTGAGGGGGAAGTCGGCTTTTTCGGTGTACAGGAAGGTCAGGATGACCTCGAGGACTTCGGGCGTGCAGTCCACCGGTACGATTTGGAGGTGGGCGCTCGCCTGGCCTTCTCGGAAGGGTGAGGAGAACATGGTGGCGAAGACTTCCGAGCGGAGCAGCATGGCGCGGTGGCAGGGGTAGAGTGTCGAGCGTCTCTGTTTTCGTTTCCGGGAAGGTGACCTGGATTTCGCGTTCTGGAAACTGCCGATCGGTATGCCGTTGAGGGGGCCTTGGGTGTGTCGTACTCCTGGCGTATTGTCATGCTCATCCTCTCCCACCTCCTCTTCGTCATCTTCAGCCTCGTTATCAGCCCGCAACAGCACGTCAGCAAAGATGCCATTGTCTCTATCCCACTTCACGTCCTCTGCCTTCTCACTGTCGACCTCTAGTCTGTGCCGCAGCACATTCTCCCGAAACCACGCTGCCATCTGATCTCTGCCCCGCTCGACTTCCTCCGTCCTGCGTTGCCTTGCCTGCCGCCGGTCGCCAGAATGTAGAATATTGTCAAACAGCTGCGGCACCTCGAGCTGTCTCGAAAGCTTGTCGATACCCGTCAGCACAGCCTGCTCTTCCTCTCCGTCTCCCAAATCGGCGCCAACGTCGCCGAGATACAAATATCGAATGCTCGTCTCGAAAGACTGTGCCGGCACCGAGTTGGCGAGTCGCCACGAAGTCGTCTCAGGCGCCAAGGATAGCTTCTTCGCAAAGTACGGGCTCCGTGCACTGAGCACGAACTTGTGCAGATCAAAGGTCGCTTCTCCAGTGTGTACCGCTATGTCCGTGGTCTTGGGCGTTTCCCGCGTCAGGAGACCCGTAATATGTGCGGCAAGAGGCTGCAGGGGGTCGGTGGACTTCGAGTAGTCGTAAGACAGCAGGAGGTTGCGTAGGCGGTCGTTCAAGGCGTTGTAAAGACATCGCTCGCCCTGAAAGGTATCTCGTTCACACAACGCGCCTTGTTCGAGTAACATCTGCGCGACCTCGAAGTGTCCACATAGGGAGGCCTCCAGATTGCTCATCAGCCATCAGCTCGACTACCATGTCCAAAGCTAGACGGATCACATTGACTCACCAGGATCAGTGGCGTGTAGTCGAACTCGTCTCGGGCATTGATGTTGATGCCTTTGCCAATCTGCTCCTGACACACCTTCAGGTCTCCTCGCCGGCACGCTTCGCAGAAACGTCGGAAGTCGAGACTGGTGTCTAGAGGGTTCTCCTCCTTCAACCGGCCCGAGGACACGGCCTTGTGCTCTTCGTACAATGCTTTCTCGAGCTGATGCTTGCCCAGAACCGTGTCGGCCATGGTGGCGAGTTTGCGTATTTGCCAGTATCACAAGGGACAAGTTGGAAGGGGCTGACCAGGGTGATGAGAGGACTACACGTAGTCGTGGTAATGAAACGAGAATGAGGATGTCTGGTTCGGACGGGATACAACGTCCAGGACGTGTATACTTCTTGAGGCGCACATGAAGGCATGACGTCGCCACAAGGACATGTCGAAGCGCCTCTTCCGTGGCTCGTGCCGTCCCTTGCCGTCCGCCCGCAAGCCACTGGCTCGTTGCCCCAGCGATTGCGAAGTGTTTTGGGCTGGTCTTTATTAAGCGGCGCTGTCTGATCCTTGACTGCAACTACCGTCTCGAGCAGCATCGTGCTCAGTATAACAACATAGTACCAACTCGTTACGAAGGCCGCAACAGCTCACTCAAAACATACAGTTCCTCAGTACCGACAGTTGCACAACAGGTAGCGAGCAGCTTAACGTCGGTCTTTTACAAACATCCTGCACACTCAACGCAAACGCACACACTCACGACGCACGCTTTTCGGACCATGGCATCGTCAGCGCGACAGCTCTAATACGGCCGGCCGTTCACTCTACGACAGTTTGACCTTTGGCGAACCCACGACGGACAGAGTACTCTAGTGGTCGACAACAGTCATTGACGCATCGTTCCGACTGTGATACAAATACAGCGAATACAGCTCGTTTCCAAATGGCGGAGAAGGAAGAGGAGAAGTACGATGTGCTTGAGAAGATTGGTAGGTCGTGGTCATTTCTTTTACCATCGCTCGCTTTTGTGCTCTGAAGAAGTACTGGCACGAAGTCCTACTTACCCAAACCCTTCAGGCCAAGGTTCCTTTGGGATCATCCGCAAGGTCCGCCGAAAAGCCGACAACCAGATTCTCTGCCGCAAAGAGATCTCCTACCTGCGCATGTCGGAGAAGGAGCGCGGGCAGCTCGCGGCCGAGCTCGACATCCTCAAAGCCCTGCGCCACCCCAACATCGTCCAGTACTACAACCGCGAGCACAAGAAGCTGAGCCACGACCTGCACCTGTACATGGAGTACTGCAGCAACGGGGACCTGGGGGGATACATCAAGAAGCTGAAGGAGCGGAACCAGTACGCCGACGAGGAGTTCGTGTGGTCAATCTTTGCACAGCTGGTCGGCGCGCTGTATCGGTGTCATTATGGAGAGGATGCACCAGCGCCAGGGGAGGAAGGGGTGGTCAAGAAGGGCAAGGTGATCCAGACGAAGCAGGGATACCAGGTGATATTGCATCGAGATTTGAAGCCGGAGAATGGTAAGCCTGGATACCCGCTACACGTTCAAGGGGGGCTCGGCTCGCTGACTGAATGGCGTTAGTGTTTCTTTCCGAGAACAATGCCGTCAAGCTCGGTGACTTCGGCCTCTCCAAGATCATCGCCGCTCACGACTTTGCGTCCACCTACGTTGGCACGCCCTTCTACATGTCGCCGGAGATCTGCGCCGCGGAACGCTACAGTCACCACTCGGACGTGTGGTCTCTCGGGTGTATCATGTACGAGCTGGCGAGCCGGTGCGTGCCGTTCGATGCCCGGTCGCACGTGGAACTGGTCATGAAGATCAAAGCCGGCCGGCTCAAGTCATTGCCAAGCTGCTACAGCCAGGAACTCGGCGAGGTCATCGGCTGGTGCTTGAAGGTCGATCCCCGATCACGGCCGGACACGGCACAGCTGCTCAACGTTGCGCGCATCAAGCTTGCGCGCACCAGGTTGCAGCAGAATGAGGGCCTCGAGCGTATGCAGAGCCAGCGGGACGCGGCGCTATTGAAGCTCGCGGCGGCGCAGAAGCAAATACAGGATCTGCAGCTGGAAGTGGAGAGACTGCGGGAGTCGAGTAAGAAGGTGGAGATGGAATGGCACGCGCGAGCGACGCTGGCCATCGATCAAAGGGTGGCCGAGGAGAAGGCGGGCATGGAGAAGCAGAAGCTGCATTTCCAGCAGCAGCTGCAGCGGCAGTTCGATACGGCTCTCGACCAGCAAGTCGAAGAGAAGCTGAGGTTACACGAGGCCAGTCTTCCGACGAACCATGGCCTCGGTCTCGGACGAGCCGAGACCGTCGCGACTCACGTGCGCTCGAGCACGCCTCCACCAGGTAAGGGCACGACTTTCGCCACGACGGCGACCACGGCCGTGGAGTCGGACGGCTCGTCTGTCGCGCAGGATCCTGACGCGTCTCTGCTCGAGAGCGAGATCACCTCGCTCTCGATTATGGAACGGGAGGGGGCGGGGGATGTCTCGCCACTCGCGCAACGCGTCAAACCCATCAAAAAGGGTAGTGGCCGGAAACCTTTCGGCCGGGCCCAGACGCTCGCGCATTGCAGCTTCGACGCCCGCGACACGGCGTCGCCGATGGACGTGCACATGGCGGATCCCTCACCCATGCCGAATCACGTCGCGCCCATGAGCATCAAAGGCCTGAGCCTGTCGCCGAGACGCCATGGACCCGATCAGCCGTTCGGCGCGGGACTGCGGAGGAACATCTTCACCATGGCTGCTGATCGGAAACTCCGGCCTTCGGTCGGCAAGGCTGCGTCTGGCTCTTTCGCGGACGACGACGACGCCGACGAGGGAGATGACGAACTTCTCGACCCCGAGTTGGACAACTCGCCTTCGCGACCGACGAGCGGTCTTTCCAGCCATGCGCAACCGACATTCAGCACCGGCGACCCCTTCAAAGCCCCGGCGGGCTCCGGCCCACCACCTCGAGCCGCCAGACCAAGCCTCGCGCGCCAGCACACGATGCCAGTCCACATGCACCAGCGGCCCAAGAGCCAGCAGATGAACATCTTCAACCCACGCGCCAAGTCGCCAGAGAAGGAGAACCGGCCTCCGTCCTCCGGTAGCGGCCGCAGCGGCGTGCCGGTCATGACGGCGTCCCCCAAGCGAGCGCCCGTGGCGGGTAAAGACGGGAAAGTCCTGACGCCTTCGCGCAAAGCACCGCTACCGCCTGCCACCACCAACGGCGGTGGCCTGCTCTCCAAGGCGGGCAACCAAACCGCCCCGAACCTGACGAAGCTGGCGCACGCGAACAACCTGCAGAGTCCGGCGGGTAAGGTCAAGGGGAGGACGCTGGTGGAGCTGCAACAGGCTCGTCACCTGCCGCCGCACAGCGGGTCAGAGACGGATTTCGTCAACCCGGCGGCGGCGCCGAAGCTGCTCCCGAGCCCGGCGAAGTGGGACCCGATGGAGGTGGAGGACATGCCGAGTCCGTTTTTGGCCAGGAAAGGCAGGGCGGTGAGGTGATGTTTTTGGTGTTTGAAAGGGGCGAATGGTGTTGTCCAACGTCGGAGTAGGCCGCGTTGAAACGTCTGGGTTTGGTTTGCGTGATGGCGTTTGTCGGATGACTGAAGGGTCGCGCAAAGGGTGTGAGGGGTCTTTGGATAACGCAGTCTTTCGTCTTTCGCAACATCAGGAGCAGGTACCTCATGGTTGTTTTCAGGTGCATTCACGAAACATAGCAAATGCCAAAGAGCGCGGAGATGAGGGTTTTGACGCGTGAAGTTCCACCGACTGCCAAGCTGCACTGACTCTTTGGAAACACGTTCAACCTCCCTGAATGAGGGCTGGCCTCCACCTCGACGAACCGGCTTAGCACACTACTGACTGAATAATGTATGGCTGTTGTACTTCAGCGACCCGTATCTTATCCAACGGAAGCAACGCCACTTAAGCACGACCCGAGGTCTTTGATATACGGGCAGTCATTGTTAGGTACCTAGGTAGTGACAGAGAAGGTCTCGCTCGACTGGGAACGGGGACCTTCATCCTTGGATGCAGTCAAAGGCATGCAGCGACTGCAGTAAAGGGTGGACTCCCGGTGGCGTCCTCGTACGTTTTGGGTTGCCAGACTCTCAGTGGCCTACCTTGATGCATCGGTTGCAAGTGGCGTTGAGCAGAACATAGTCATCTTCTTCGTGATATGGACATGCCCAAGCTTCCCCTCTTCATACCGAGCTGGCGTGGCTGGGTACATGTATCAAGCTCTCTTTCCCGTTCAGTCAGGAGTGACCGTATGTATGTACGTCTGTACCGCGCCGGACGCATGCAACGACCCCGCTGTTCATGACCGGGCGGTTCGAATGCTGGCAAGTCAGTATACATAGTTATTAAGAGAGCATAGGGAGTCTCCGTCTTTCTGCAAACTTTCGGATTCAGTCTTTCAGATCAAAGGCCAGTTCTCGATTCTCCTCATGGCCTCCTTACACCCCCTCATCGACAACGGCATTCGCCAAGGCGACTCCACCAAAGCCGGAGGCAAACTTCACTGCAACTGTCCCGGCTCCGAGCGCGTCGAGGTCTCGCTGGCATCCAACGTCCTGCACAACCACGCGTGCGGCTGTTCGAAGTGTTGGAAACCGTCCGGAGCGCTCTTCAGCGTCGTCGGCGTCGTCCCGCGCGACAAACTCTCCGTCACGGCCAACGGCGACAAACTCCAGCCCATCGACCGCCAGGCTGCGATCCAGCGCCACGCGTGCCAGGACTGCGGCGTTCACATGTTCGGGCGGATCGAGCGGGAGCATGCGTTCAAGGGGTTGGACTTTGTCCACGTCGAGCTGAGCGATGAAGCGGGCTGGCAGGAGCCGCAGTTCGCGGCGTTTGTGAGCAGTCTCATCGAGCAGGGGGTGGAGCCGGGGAAGATGGAGGATGTGAGGCGGAGGTTGAAGGGGGTGGGTTTGGAGACTTATGATTGCTTGAGTCCTACTTTGATGGATCTGATCGCCGCACATGCGGCTAAACAGGCGGGCGCGGTGAAGGCCAAGTAAGTACTTGTTTGGTGTCAGGAATGTTCGAGAGCAGCCTTCTGACAACCTGGCCAAACGGTAGGATGTGATCGCGCGCCGGCCGATGCTCCGGCATGATTGCGGAGTGATGGTGAAGCGGGAGAGGATGTTGAGAGGCTCAACGGTCATATACTGGAAAGACGGCAGGTACGGAGCGGATATGTATCGATGAGGCTCATGGGGCAAATCAAATGCAGTCCAGATTTTCCGGGTAATAAACCCATCGAAGCGGTTTGTGAATGAGTCGCCATGCAAAGCATGCTCGTCGTCGTTCGGCATTTGCTTCGCCTGCGATGTTATTGCCGTTCGGTGGGTGGTTGCGGCAATGTCGGCTGCTGCGGTCGATTTTCCCTACGCGTGTGTGAGCATCCGCTCCGCACTCCGGCTTCCCCCCTTATCTCAGTGGCAATGATCGCCACCGTTGATGACTGTTGTTCGTCAAACAACGACGACGACGACGACGACGACGACGACGAAGACAACTATGTACCAGACGGACCAGCCCGTATAACCGTTTGGCAACGATGAGGTCGGATCTGGCCACGGACACAAAATTGATAGCAGCACCTTTTACTACTAGGAGTTTTCCCCCTCATCATCATCGTCAATCGCCTCCAGCTCAAAGCTCCAGTCTCTCCACACCTGCACCCAGCGGAGGTCCGGAGTTAGTAAGTCCAGCTCCACTGAACCGAGATGTGTCAGGGTCCTCAGGGACTCTTGGTCGAGCAACGGCGTAACGCTGCGGGCGCTGGAATCCTGGATGGTGGGGGGGTGGTAGGCAATCGCGGTGCGGATGTCGTCCCTCGGCACAACCCACCGGACGAGACTGAGAGCCTCCCCATCTCTCTCCCTCTCACGCACCGGCTATCGATACCTCGTGACGACATATAATCTTCCGTGACAACAGGCCAAGTACATTCTTCCCCCCCCTCTCTCTCTCTCTCTCTTCCTTACCCTCAACCTCAATCCCAAGCCCTTCTCTCCCTTCTCATCCGTACCACAACATGTCCCACTCTCACACCCAGACCGGCCGCGAGCAAGGCCGCAGCTCTGGACCCGTGAATGTCGACCAAGTCCTCCGAGACGTGCACGTCCTCGGCGACCTCAACGACCAGACCAAGAAGGTCTTGAGCAAGGAGGCCACCGTCTTCCTCGCCGTCCTCCACCGCGCCTTCAATGGCACCCGCAAAGCCCTGCTGCAGCGCCGCATGATCCGGCAAGCCGAGCTCGACAAGGGCAACGTCCTCGACTTCTTGCCCGAGACCAAGAATATCCGTGAGAATGACGCATGGAGAGGACCACCGCCCGCGCCGGGCCTGGTCGACAGGAGGATTGAGATCACTGGTCCGACTGACCGAAAGATGGTGGTCAACGCGTTGAACTCGGATGTGTGGACTTACATGGCCGACTTTGAAGGTGAGCTTGGTTTGGACCGCACGCGATGTGCTAGCTAACTTGTATCCTTCATCGACAAGACTCGAGTGCACCTACCTGGGACAACATGATCAACGGCCAACTCAACCTTTACGATGCCATCCGCAAGCAAGTGGACTTCAAGCAAGGAGAGAAGGACTACAAGCTCCGCACCGACCGCGTCTTGCCCACACTCATTGCCCGCGCGCGTGGGTGGCACCTCGAGGAGAAGCACTTCACCGTTGACGGCGAGCCCATCTCCGGCTCGCTGTTCGACTTCGGCCTGTACTTCTTCAACAACGCCGAGGAGCTCGTCAACCGCGGCACCGGCCCGTACTTTTACCTGCCGAAGATGGAGAGCCACTTGGAGGCTCGGCTGTGGAACGACGTGTTCAACCTCGCGCAGGACTACATCGGCATGCGGAGAGGCACCATCCGAGCTACCGTGTTGATCGAGACGATCCCGGCTGCATTCGAGATGGACGAGGTGAGTTTGCACTATCCGGGTCAAGCCAGAAGAAACCACAGAGCTAACGAGAAATATCGCAGATCATCTACGAGCTCCGCGACCACTCCGCCGGCCTCAACTGCGGCCGATGGGACTACATCTTCTCCGTCATCAAGCGTTTCCGCCAGAACAGCAACTTCGTCCTGCCCGACCGCTCCAGCGTGACGATGACGGTCCCGTTCATGGACGCGTACGTCAAGCTCCTGATCAAGACCTGCCACCGGCGCGGCGTGCACGCCATGGGCGGCATGGCCGCCCAGATCCCGATCAAGAACGACGCCGAGGCCAACGAGAAGGCCATGGACGGCGTGCGCGCGGACAAGCTGCGCGAAGTCCGCGCCGGCCACGACGGCACCTGGGTCGCGCACCCGGCGCTCGCCTCGATCGCCGCCGACGTCTTCAACACGCACATGCCCACGCCCAACCAGATGCACGTGCGGCGCGAGGACGTGCACGTCACGGGCAACGACCTGCTCAACATGAACGTGCCGGGCAAGGTGACGGAGGACGGGGTGCGCAAGAACCTGAGCATCGGGCTGGGGTACATGGAGGGCTGGCTGCGCGGCGTCGGCTGCGTGCCCATCAACTACCTGATGGAGGACGCGGCGACGGCCGAGGTCTCGCGCTCCCAGGTCTGGCAGTGGGTCCGGCACGGCGTGTCCACGGCCGAGGGCAAGAAGCTCGACAAGACGTACGCGCTGCAGCTGCTGCAGGAGCAGACGGACGAGTTGGAGAAGAACGCGCCCAAGGGCAACAAGTACCAGCTCGCGTCCAAGTACTTTGCCACGCAGGTCACGGGTGAGGATTACGCCGAGTTCTTGACTTCGTAAGTCTACGATATCCCGTCGTTGGATTGGAAAAGGTGTTCGATGAACTGACATTCCATCGCAGGCAACTCTACAACGAGATCACACATGTGAGTGACAAGACCCCGGCTGCCAAGCTATAAGTTGAAACGCAAGACAAAGTCTCTTCTCGAAGAGAGGCTTGACCGATGACGGTGTTCCAATTGGGGATGTAATGAGGCTATTACCATTTTGATGTAGCTACTGGAGTATTACGGAAACACGACTTTTCCTTGTCAAACACACACATACCCACACATCGCTGTTGGTTCCATAGGGCACAGGCTGACGGCTTTCTTCGTCTTGCAGGCCGGGACGCCGCAGCCTGCATCGTCGCTGTGAAATGTGACATGATATCGTTGAGTTGCTCCTTGCTCTTTTGCAGGAGTACTGGGCTCATTCACCAACTTCCATTTTGACCAATCCACTTTGTGGGTTTCGAGTTTCACCCAGCCATGCATCCTGTTCTCTACATTCGTCCAATTACCACAACACTTGCCTATAGACCTCGACGGGCATTGACTAGCTAGATAGACGGACAGACAGACAGACAGACCAACTACAGTAGAGGCCCCTGCTCCCATCCTCATCCCCACTCCCCGAATCAAAGCACATAGCCAGCCCCTTCGCGATCCTGATCCAGCAGGTTCGCCTGCGCCCGCAGCGCATCCGCCTGAAACTTCCGGAACGCCGTTTGGATCCGATCGCGACTCTCGCGGTCCGCGCCGATCTGTTGTCGTGCCCTAAACGTCCCCGTAAGAAGGCCCGTCTCGCCGCCGAAGAACAGGCCTCCTGCGCCGAGGAAGGTGTAGGTCGCGAACTGCACCCCCTTCCCGTTAGGCCCATATCACTCTACCCCGTCGCTGAGGAGAAGGGAAGTTGGTAAGCGTACATCACCCAGCCGACTCGGCCTCAACAGCGGCGTCACATCCGGCATCGCCTCCTCCCGCCCGCCCGCGAACTTGACGCTGACGGGTCGGTCGGCGGTCTTGAAGGCGGTGAACATGGCCTGGCGGTTCCCGCGGATGCGGTAGGCGAGGAAGATGCCCAGGCCGACGCCCACGAGGCTGCCGACCGAGGCGTGCGTGCTGACGGTGCCGGCGGCTTTGTTGAGGGCGTCGCGGTCGGATTGCCTGAGGCTGTTTGGGGTTTGAGTGTGTTATTGATAGGTAAGGAGGTTTTTTGGTGGTGGGTGTGGGTGGGTTTGATGGTGGAATGGGGGGACATACTCGTGTTTCATGTGCTGTTCGGCGAGCGCGCTGAGGTCCGGTCCCAGCCGGTTGCGGAACATTGCTACTGCGTCGGTGGACATCTCGTCGGTTGTGTCTTAGATGTGGTTGCAGGGTAGTAGTTAGTAGTGGGAAGTGTTTGTCTTGGTATAATAAGGGTACCTAGGTAGGTATGGAAGCGTGGCTTTCATGTCATGTCAAGAAACGGCCATGCATGGGATGTTCTCTCTCCACGCGACTCTCCCCGCTCACGTCACGATTCTTCTCCACCTCACGTTGACACCCGGACTTCGGCTGCGCGACACGGTCCCGCTCATTGAACCCAGACGACTGCAGTCGAGACGAGGAGCGAGGAGAAAATTTCTATATTCCTCGCGTTCGTGGTACGGGGAGTGCACCCTGTCAGGCCAGTTCAGGTATGGCGGATGTTCACGTTGACGGAGCCTTCGATATAGGTACATGTGATGACAGCGAAGGACGGCGCGTATGAGATGTGGGTGGAATGCTACTAAACGGGTTATCAACTACAAACACAGACGCTTGATCGGTAAGCGTGTCGAGACGTCATGTAGCATCCTTCAGCGCTTTGGTCTTGGTGGCAGTGTGGCCACCATCGAGGGTTGATCCAGAACTCCTACGTGGACCTTTTGTTCTCCTCATAGCGCGACCTCGTCGAACTTGCCATCCTCTTCAGCAATGGCGGATGCTTCTCGCTCCGTCGTTTGCTCACTTTCGCCCGGCTCCTGATGGTCCAAAGGCGCCTCATTCTTCTCCGGTTCGGTCTGGGCCGTTTCGTCGTCATCATCGCCATCCTCACCATCCTTGCCTTCATTTTCGTCTTCTTCTCCCTCGTCAGGTTTTGGCCGTTCGGCCAACGTAGTGCCCGCGATACTCTGCCCGTCCACCCCCTGCTCCACTTCCGCGCTCTCATCAGCAGTCTCTCCACGAGCAAAGTTTGGCGGCGTAGCCGATGGCTCTGCAGCAGCAGCCGAGGTGGGCGCAGCACCGTTCCGCGACGGCTCTCTCCCTTGCGTCGGCCGCTCGGGCGTCGGCGGCGTGTGCTCGATCCGCGGGCTGTCCCTCACCGGCGCCGTCGTGCTCACACTCGATCTCTGCGCCGCACTCGGCCCGATCTGCCTCTTGCTCGGATCGGCATCCAGATAGTAGCTCCTGACCCCCACGATCCTGCCTTCCCGCTCACACCCCTTGAGCCAGTCCGGCACCACCACCGGCACGTTCATCTCCACCGCCTTCTCCCACCCCTGACCCCGCGGCTCCGTGCAGATGAAGTGCGTGGTGTCGATGCGCACCTGATCGATCATCTTGGCGCCGATGCTGTTGACCGTTTCGGCGAGACTGTCGCGGAGCTGCTGCGGCATGACGCCCGGCGTGACGGTGATGCCGTGTAAATTGACCATCTGGTGCGTCTTGACGGTGAGCTTGTCGGAGCTGTACTGGCCGGCGGAGGTGCGCAGGACGAGATGAAACGTGTACTCCGTATCCAAAGCCAGACCGGAAATCTTGGTGACGAGCTTATCACGCGGGATGTTGCCTGCCTTGGCGCCGTTGCGGTATAGGCTCAGGCTGCGCAGCTCTGCCGTCGCGAGCTGGATGGGGTCCCATTCGAGCACCACCGACGTCTGAGTCGCGTTGCGGCATCTCAGCACGGGCGCCGAGGGCGAGGTGGTGCCAAAGGTGTCGAAGATGTCGGACTGCAGCGCGTTGAACTTTTGCTCGGCGATGAGCTCGGCGTGCTGGTTGCGCGAGACGTTGATATCGACGATGCTGCCGGAGTGGATGTCGGGCGGCAGAAGGATGGAGGGGAACTCGATGAGCCTCTTGTCTTCGGTGAGGAGAACCGCGACACCGGCGTCGACCTTGCCGACGGTGAGAGACACGAGCATGTTGCTGTGAGGTGGAGATGGATGTGGTTGATGTAGTGTTCAAGCTGGCAGCTCGACAGGGGCTCTCGGAGGTCGAGCGCCGTTTCGGCCAACAAGAAGCTTCTGCGCGCACGCGTTCCAACACCACCTCTTGATAACCGTCCTCAACAATCCGTGTTCTTATCCACACACACTGCAAACAGGATACACTTGATCGACAAAGTGGACATGCTCAATAATAAAAGAAGACGCAGCTTGACTGGTGCTACGACAAGAGCTACTGCCGGCGACTGGACTCTTGCAGGCCTCCCCGGTCATAATATGACAGAAGTAAACCCCCCTTCACCAGCCAATACGAACCCCCCACGACGCCGAAAAGGTCGATGAGTTAACCCACTCGCACCTGCGTCGGTTTGGCACGGCGGTAGGTGGCACAATGAACGGGCGTCGAGATCATCCGCTCGGCTACGGTTCATCATAAATCAGACTTCCCTAGCGATGCACCACTGAGCAAACCCATGCCTCGAGCAGACCACACAGTCCACACTTGACTCTAGAACTGCCCACTGCAGTGTTGGGGGAAGAATATAGTTCCAGCACTACTGCAGTCTCTCAATGTCATCTGAGCGCTCTGGGTGTGTGTGGCGACCGCAACCATCTCGTCGCCGATTGCGGTCCGGTTGCATTGGTAAAAGGAAGGTAGGTAGGTATGGCTCTCTTCTTTCGATCTCTGTCTCTTATCTCAACGTCGAAGATCAGTTTGAAAAACGACCCGAGGAATCAAGATGGGAGTGGAAGAGAACATCACGGCCGTCTCTGCGCCCTCCAGTGCGACGACATCCTACGAACCTCCATCCCCCAGTAGCCCATCCCACGAGAAATTCACCTGGCAGTCCACATGGCAGGACCTCAAGCACACCTTCACGACCCGCGAAGGGCTCATCGGCGACTACGACTACCTCTACCTCTTCACGCCCAACGTCTGGCCTCTGAACCGCCGGTACAAGGACCACACGCCGCCGTTCTTCTACCCCAACGATAAAATCCCCCTCTTGCTCATCGTGTTGCTCGGCGTCCAGCATGCCTTGACGATGATCAGCGGGATCGTGAGTCCCATCCTGGCCGTGAGCGGGAGCGCCTTCCACTTTGATACCCGGACGACCGAGTACATGATCTCCGCCGGGTTTATTACGAGTGGTGTCGCGACGCTGTTGCAGATTACCAGGAGCAGGATTGGTGGCACCCCCTATTACTTCGGGACGGGGTTGTTGAGCGTTGTCGGCCCTACTTTCGACATCATCCCGATTACGATCAAGTATACAGCGCCGTTGTATGCGAAAGGCATCTGTCCCACCAGTCCTAACGGGACGAAGTTGCCCTGTCCCGCGGCGTACGGTAAACTTCTCGCTAGTATACTGTGTACGGTTTGGGTCCAGTAAGTTCACACGGTAACATCAATTCTGAGTTTCCACGAGACTGACACCTTTTCCCTGCGCAGAATCCTGATCTCCTTCATCCCGCCCAAGACACTGAACCGCATCTTCCCAAAAGTCGTGACCGGCTGCCTCTTACTCTTGTGCGGCATATACCTTGTCGGCACCGGTGCCGAGAGCTGGGGAGGTGGAGCCAGTTGCATGGACGGCACCGGACTATACGCCCTCTGCCCGACGACCAAAGCACCGCGTCCGCTGCCATGGGGGGATCCCAAGCTCATCGGGCTTGGGTTCAGCGTGTTCGCTACGATCATCCTCGTGGACATCCTGGGCAGCCCTCTGATGAAAAGCGCGAGCATCATTTTCGGCCTTGCCGTGGGCTCTGCGATCAGTGGCGCCACGGGTTACTGGTCTGCCGCGCAAATTCACGAGGCGCCTACGGCTACGTTTGTATGGACCCAGACGTTCGATTTGCGCGTCGACGGAAGCTTGATATTGCCGCTGATGATCATGTTTGCCTGTGAGGTGAGTGTACACGGATCACGCAGCTACTGTTCATGCGACTTTTGCTCACGCCTGCCGGCAGGTCATGACGTGTATGCCTTCGATCGTGTCAACGTCTGAGATGTCTGGTGTTGAGATGGAGGGCACTAAGCTCAACACGAGGACTCAGGGTGGCATCCTCTGCGATGCTGTCGGCAGCCTGCTATCGGCGCTGGGCACCGGCTTGCCGATGGTCTCTCATGCGGGCAACAACGGCGTCATTGTCCTGACAAGTTGTGCAGTACGTGATTGCGTCCCAACAGATTGTATGAAGAATTTTGGCTGACAAGCTCTCACAGAGTCGAAGAGCCGGGTACTGTGCGGCAGTCGTCATCATCTTGATGGGTGTCTTCGGGAAATTTGGAGCGATCTTCGCTAGCATGCCTGCCGTGAGTGCCTCCGTATTCTTCATGATACGACGGCTAATAGCCATGTTTGCAGAGTGTCCTGGGCGGAATGCAGACCTTCCTGTACGCCACGATCGCCGTCGCCGGGTTGCGGGTGCTCGCGCTCATCCCCTGGACCCGTCGCAACCGTTTCATCCTGTCCGCCGCCTTGGGGATCGGGCTCCTCGACATCGTCACCCCCAGCTGGTTCAACAAGATATTGGCTTATCAGGGGGAGAACGTGCATTTGGCTGGCTTCGAGCAGGGCATCAACTTGCTGGTCGAGACTCCATTTGTGATTGGTGCCGTGGTCGCCGTCTTCCTCAATGCGATTCTGCCGGCGGAGAAGCGGACGTTTGGGGCACAGGGGGTGGTGGGTGGTGGCAGAAGTCCTGCTGGTGAGAGCGTGTTGACGAAAGTTGAGGATTAGATGTGTCGTCGCATCTTTCTTGTGATAGATGAATGTTAGAATAGAAATTGTACATACATATGTACATGTACGTTTGTTGGAGTTTCACGTCACGTGATGGTTAGTAATCGGTGGGGATCGCTCACTCGGAAAGTCGGAGGGGAGTTTGAGCAAGTTTCCACTTTCCACCAGCGTCAGACGGTCGAGCACGGCAAAGGTAAGTGGTGAGCATGTCCTCAAACATGCTCATCGCCCATCCAGACACGGTGATGGTTTGAGACTTTGAGTGCATTTCCTCTCGATTCAAATACATCCCATCGACCAACCTTCACCTGCAGCACATCATTCCTTGCGCGCTCGCACCTCCAAGAGACACCACATCTATACCAGCCTCTCACACAATCCACCGCCGAAATGGACATGAGCGGAAGCAGCATGTCGACCACCATGTCGATGGTCTTCACCAACACCCACACCTCCCCCCTCTTCTCCACGGCCTGGACGCCATCGAGCACAGGCGCCTACGCCGGCACGTGCATCTTCCTGATCGCGCTCGCCATCATCAGCCGCACCATGGTCGCGTACCGGCACACGCTCGAGCGCACGTGGCACGATAAAGCCGTCGGTCGGCGCTACGTGGTCGTCGCGGGCGAGACGGAGGCGGACCGGGAGAGGCAGGCGATCGGCGGCGGGGGGGAGAAGGCGGACGAGGCGACGTTGACGGTTCGCGGCCTCGACGAGCGCGTCAAGGTCGTGCGGACACCTGGCCGAGGGCTGGAGGCGATGCCGTGGCGGTTCAGTACGGATCTGCCCCGGGCGTGCCTGTTCACTGTCCAATCGGGTGTGCAGTATTTACTGTGAGTGCGAAGCTCGTGGAACACCCCCCTTTGGTGTCGGTGATGGCTGATTGGAGTGTAGCATGCTGGCCGTGATGACGATGAACGTCGGTTACTTCCTTTCGGTCCTGGCTGGTTTGTTCGTGGGAGAACTGGCGGTTGGCCGATACGCGCAGACGGATGACGGCCACCATTGATGAGTGAATTATTGGATTGAAGCGTGGCGTTGGAGGCGCAGTCAGTATGTCAATCCTTTACGTACGGTGTGGACTACAGTACCAGCCAAGCGTCGCGGTGCAGCTTGCAATCTTAAAAGAAAGTGTTATAACATTCCACCTTCTCCTCGACAGCGTTACCGCATTCTTCAATCTCTTTCGTGGGCTTGTTTGTTGACCGCACCGCACGCGTGGACTGACGCGATGAACCGCCCTATAACCACTGTGATGATGCTCTCTGTTCGAGTCCCAAAGCATCCGGGCACCTCGAGTCGTTTCCGCTTACACAGAAGTCATAGTAATTTCCATTCACCATGAAACAAACCACAGTCCTTACCGCCTTTGCTCTGCTCGGTTCGAGCAGTGCTTTTCCCTTCAGTCGTTCCTGGCCTTTCGGGAGAAGACAAGTGGAATCGCAGATGAACGACGGTAAGTCAGAGACTGCGCATGAACTACACGTGTCCGCACTGACAGCGACGGGCCAGTGGACATCCTCCGCTACGCCCTCACCCTCGAGCACCTCGAGGACAAATTCTACCGCGAAGGCCTGGCCAACTTCACGCAAGCCGACTTCGCCGCCGCCGGCTACGACGCGACCTTTTACCAAAACATGCAGGCCATCAGCGCGCACGAGACGGCGCACGTCCGCTTCCTGACCACCGCTCTTCAAGCGGCCGGGTACGCGCCGACGCAGGAGTGCACGTACGCCTTCGGCATCACGAGCGTGGCCGCCTTCGTCGCGACCGCCAGCGTGCTCGAGGGCGTCGGCACGTCGGCGTACCTGGGCGCCACGGCCCAGGTGGCCAACAAGGCCTACCTCACCGCCGCCGGCAGCATCCTGACCGTCGAGGCCCGGCACAACGCGTACCTGCGCGCCGCGATGAACCGCTCGCCGTTCCCGCAGTCCCAGGACGACCCGCTCACGCCCGACGAGGTGCACACCATGGCCCACGGCTTCATCACCTCCTGCCCCAGCGCGAACCCGCCGTTCCCCGTCAAAGCCCTCCCCGGGATCGGCGTCACGACGACGGGGCCGATCGCGCCGGGCCAGTTGATCTCGGTGCAGACGAGCGGCGTCGCGCTCGCTCCGAGCGATAAGAACGCGAAGCTCTGGGCCGCGTTTGTGACGGCCGCGGGACCCGTGTTCGCGGAACTGGCCGCGCAGGGGGACGGGGTGCATTTCCAGGTCACGGTGCCTGCTTCCGGTGTGCTGGGCCAGAGTTATCTGTTGTTGACGAATTGCAATACGACTGTGACGGATAACACGGTCGTGGCTGACCCGACGTACCTCGAGGTCAGTCGTTGAGGTTTCTTGACTTCGGGCTCATTCGTGACTGACGTTGTGCTAGATCACGGGCCCGTTGAACCAAAGTGCTCATTGATCGCGACTTGGAGGTGACGGTGGTGTTTCTTTCTGCGACATCGCGCCAGTCCGGCTCTTGATTTTCTTTTTCCATGAAATACTTTGCTACCGTCCGCGGCGACGATCTGGCCGAGATGCGGCCTTTGTTTTGTCCTCCCTACCTCCTAGTATCAACAACGTTTGCATGTATGAGACATCCCCCGTGACCCAGTAAAATCAAACCTGCCTTTTCACGCTTGGCGCTGATGATGAAGCTGGTATAGCGGGCGCCCGATACCTCTAGAGCATCGGGCTCCGGCGTTGAAATGGCTTGCCTTGTTGTAATAAGTCCATGGAAAGTTTCGTCTCATCGTGAGCTTTTGATTACCTCACGTTGAGATCTTGTCGGTCTTCACCCCATCATGGAAATCCTAGGGACGACGAACGTGTTGGGCGGCAATAGATGGCGTTGCGTCCGACCGTTGTGTACACGTTCGTAGGGGAGCTTCTCGATCTCCACATTGGGACGCCTATCGAGGACACTCCTGAAAGGCTGGGAGACATCATGAGCAATGCTAGCGTACTGAACTCATACTATGTAATGAGCGTGTCGCAGCATGAGATACTGCGTCGGACCGCTGGCGTGCGTCTTCCTGCTTGCCGTGAACCACTCACTCGGTGACGATCGGACCAGGCGGACCACCACGACGACGACGACGACGACGACGGCGACGTTTCAGACACCGCTTCAAAAGGAGGTTTCTCCACCAGATGCTCTGGTCGCACGAGTCGGACACGGTATACATGTCTTGGGAAGTACAGTATGAAACTGAACGAGGTCACCGGCGCGCTTCATGATCGACGGTCAGACGACTTTCGAGAAGTCTAGTGCTGAACTGCTGTGCGCAAAACGGTGTCCATCACTCTTCGTTGAAAGCGATAAAAGTCAAGACCGTAAAGATTCAGAAATCCTGATTCCATACCGAGAGGAGCGAAGCCGGTTGGGCTAGATACCGCGTCAATGATGGTTCATGGGCATGTCTCGTTTTCACGTGCCTTGGTATGCATCTCTTTCCCCGTGCCGTCGTACTGCAAGTCTGCACCATGATGACACCGGGGTCGGAACGCCCATGCTCAGGGCGGTCCATCATTTAACTCAACGTTGTACAGCAAAGCAAAGCTGGGCTGTTCATCATCAATAACGCGGTCTTGCTGCAGCCACTTCCGTCGGGAAGGATCATGTTTGCTTTTCGTAGCAACAGACATGTGAAATCGATATCCATGTGTTGATTGGCCTGTCATCTCATACGGACTGCGGTTCAAGGGGTTAGATCTGTCGCCGTTTCATCATTGATGATTATTGACGGGAGACATTGATGTCCGTCGTGCGGGAGCGAGACCCGCGTGCCGTTGATTATTACTGCGAGTGTGTCGGACTGCCCATCCGAGTCACCACTCGGCTCATGGGTCATACTGCGTCTCGTTTATTAGATCATGACACTTGGATGCGCTTGCTGATGAGCAGGCAGGCAAGCAAGATAAGGCGATCCATGTGCCTGATGAGGAATATGTATGATGGATCCGACTTCATACCCTGGGACCCTGGTCGTCTTGCGGAGCGGACATGCCGATGGGGGGAGTTTCGAGCAAGGCGGTGGAAGGGAACACTGATCCGGGGCGGGGGGGCCCAATTCGCGTGGCGAGCTGAACACACGTAGGTATGTATGTATGTGGCACTGACGATGAAACGGTCATGTCCATGTGCACCTATTGGTGGAAGTCGGTATCGTAGGCACGTGAGAGATCTGGTCGACGATGGACGAGAGAATCAGTAAACCAGTCACGTGAGTTCTTTCGTAGGCAGAACCGCCCGGCCCCTAGGTAGGGGTAATGTGACCGATCTGTAAAATAAATTATAATGATAATCACCGGGGTCTGGGGTTACTTTATAGTCTACAGATTGAAAATACGGGAATCGACTTCAATCGGCATGTCATCAGATGTCCTATCATCCGGGTAAACCGCATAGATTGAACTCTTGGAATCTTTGATCAAAGACGCCACCACCTGGCTGGTGGGCCTTCGCTCCTCATCAA
>Ga0058704_10000035_pt1 | contig 64906 bp, 68 predicted proteins | sample AgamicMgSfe_FD_71363 | JGI IMG/M metagenome (GOLD analysis project Ga0058704, IMG submission 71363) | Agave microbial communities from Guanajuato, Mexico - Mg.Sf.e | ecosystem: Host-associated > Plants > Phyllosphere > Phylloplane/Leaf | place: Guanajuato, Mexico | collected 2012-05-30
GGGCGGGCGGGCGCTGCTGGCGGGAGGGTTGGGCGCCAGTGAGGGTAGGTTGGAGATTGGGTTGGGTCTTGGTCTTGATGCTGTTGTTGTTGCTGGTGTCGTCGCTGAAGGTTGGCTTTCCGCTGCGCGAGAGTCGAGTTCTGCTCGTTGACGAGCCATCGTTTCCGGTCGGAAAGGGACAGATTGTCGCTATCGCTGAGATCGCGGCCAGACGCCGAGCCTGACGGGTCGGTGAGGTTGCGATTGGGAGGGCTGAAGGATGTGCTCGTAGCTTTGTTCCTCAGACGCTGGTTCCGCTGATCCATCAGGTTGTTGACACTCATTGCGTCAAGTGGATCCGAGAAGTTCCGGTATGGGGTAGAAGACCCCGGGACGTTCTCGATGGGCGACTCCATCAACGCTTGGGTGGTCAATGGTGCAGAGGCGTTGCGCACCCCTGCGGTCGCAAGCCGTGGTAGACTGGCGTGATCGCGAGCAAGCGTGCGTGGCTGACCAGGCTCGAAAGCATATACCGGTCCTGATGAGCCGCCAGGTGATGTTCTCGAGGGCCGCGGGCTCTGTCGATAAGGATTCTGGTTCCTCCCCGCCTCATCCACAGTGGGAATGACCTGTCGAAGGGCCTCGACGTCAACCGGCCTAGCAGCTTCTTCTGCAAAGGCATACTCAGGATGAATCCCAGGCGAAGTCGACTCGGATTCAGTTCCTTGGTCGGGTTGGTCCGCATCGGCGGAATGCTTCGCCCATTCGTTCGTGCGGTATGTCCTGGCAGCCTTTGACATCATCTGCGGCAAATGATCTGTGAGGTCGCCCGCGACGAAAACGTTGCTGTCGTCATCATGCAGCCTGAAATCTCCGTCAGAGCTTCTACTCGCAGTAGATCTTCTCTGAGAGTCTGAAGCTGATTGACGACGCTGCGGCTTGGCTTGACTTCTGACCGATCCCGGTCCCCTCGGCCGAACGATAGCCTCCTCATCATCGTCTTCGATTGGGAGCTCGATCAAGGAACGTCTTGAATCCGATGAGCAGTTTCCCCCATCTCCGGTTTGCCGCAATATGCCTTCTGGCTCACCGTCAGATTGACACGGCGACGGCATCTGCGAGAGTCGCGGCGCAGACCAAGCGTCTGCATCAGGATCCTCTTGAATCGTTGCTGCCACGGAAGAGTCATTATCATCGTCGATCAACGAAACAGCCGTTGTACTATCTTCTTCGTCCTTGTCCCTGAGGGTCAGGTGATTGACGTCCATTCCTCGCCTATCAACAGCAGACCGACGAGTGGTAAGTCTTGTTCCTGACAATCCGTCTCCAGACAGCTCACGCTCTTCGTCGCCCTCGGCTAGAATGGTGAAAGGCAGCGGTACGACAGCGGGGGATGCTTGCTCGTCCGACCGATCCCTTTCATAAGGACCTTCATGACGCTGCTCCAAGCTGCGGCCGGTGTTCCCGGCCTGTGCTGAGCTGCGAGAACCAAACGAGGGTGATCTGGACAAGCCACTGGCGCGTGGCCAGGCTTGCTGGGATCCGGTGATCGATTGCAGCTCTTGATCTTCGGAGGCGACGCGCGCAGTGATGACGTGGTGTGGCTCTGACTTGCCAGAGGGTTTCGGTGCAGCTGCCGGCATATCGAGCATCTCCAACGCCTCATTCTCTCCTTCCGCAATTGAATCCACCGTCTGTTCTCTCACACTCATGGACTTCTTCGGGATAGTCTCGATCGACGAACCTACACCGGAGTCGCCCTCGACAACGCTCTGTCTCCTGTCACCATACACCGCCTCCCAACGTGCACGTTCGCGCTCGTTGCGGGCTTCGATGTCGTTACCGACAGCCTCTTCGAGTTGCTCGCGACTTTCGTCCCACCGGAGTCGGTCCGCATCTCTGCGCTCTCGCTTTTCTTTGAGCACCTTCCAGATCTTGAACTGCGACATCAGACCAAACAGGAATACGATAACGGTACACGCGATCTCCACGCGGATACCACGCGTGATTGGATATGTGGGTGTGTTGATCGGGAATTCATCGTCGTTCAAGTCTGCCCATTCTGTCAGCATTTGACCTCTTTATTGTAGGTCCCGCGACATATCATACGCCAAATGTATAACCAGAACTCCTTCAGGCCTGCTCTACTGAAGCAGTCTAAACCTATGATCGAAGTCATGGCACCGGCGAACGCGGTGCCAAATATCAACCCGTAATTGCGAGTGTAGTGACTGCTATACGTCGAAAAGGATGCTAGAGAGAATGCGGCGATCAACACGGCTCGGCCAGTCGTAGACTTGACAAGGCCACCGGGTGCAAGGACCAGAAACCACATTGCCAGACAAAAGCCACCGAGCAAGGATCCAAGACCGTCGGTAAGCTCTTTGAAGACCAATGCGATCGATCCGAAAATGAGTCCGGTGAGTACGACCGCCACCACATACGCTCCCTGGACGGCGTTGCTGACGGGAGGATTCATGACATAGATGATCAGTACAGTGACTGACAGGCTCGTTAGCAAGGCAGTGCTCAAGAAGATGTGGAGCCATCTGTGCTTGATGCCGACCAAGCACAGTGCAGTGCCAGCAACAATCAAGAGGACACCAGCGATTCCGAGCCCGGGTGTGATTTCTGGTTGAATCGGAAGCCCGTCCGGTTGCACGGTTGCTGTTGGTGACAATGTCTCTACGGGAGATGCTGAACCAGATGGCGTTGCTACAAATGTTGCCGCATCTGCTCCAGTCGTTGTCAACGCGATGCTTGAGTGGGCTGTTGAGATACCAGTTGATCTTGTTTTCGAGCTTACTAAGGTCGTAGATAGAGGCGACGAGCCGGTCATGGTCCTGGTGCCGCTTCCATGAACCGTCGAGGAGGCATGCGTAGAGGATATGCCAGTTGTTGTCGTTGCGGCTGCGGTCTCCTGTCGTCGCTCGACAACGTGTCTCCCAACAACACCATCAATACACTCGAGTGCGAAAAGCAGCGTCGTCAAACCGAGGCGGGTTTGCATGGTCTTCCGATTTCTTTATTCCATCGACGGAATGAAACCTAGTGGACAACGAAGTTAGTAACTCAGCGAGCCTCTGCTCACAACGACACCCAGGGCGTTGCCTTTGCGTACTGCATTCAGGCAGGGAGTTAAAGATTGCGATGCGAACGACGGACGCAGTATTATTAACGACTGAACGACAGTCGATGCAAAGCACGTCGAGACGAAATTTGGGAGTGACACAATTGTAGGCAAAGAGAGAGAGTCAAGAAGTGGAAGCCTACTTCATCACCTTACGTGACCTTACCCTAGTCGATAACAGACGCGGAGTCTCTTGGTACCTCACTGTTTCGTCCGTCTTCACCGATTTACCTCGGCCACGGATCATACGTGGCGGCAACGACTCCGTGAGCTGCGCTCCGGCACTCGTGCTTTGCTTCGGCAGCGTGGCTGGTGTAGAGCCCTCACAAAGTCCGCGAGATTGCACGTTTTGCCGCTGACCGCGATCGTCATCATCATCGAAGCAAACCAAGGATTTGCGACAGGGCGCATGCTGCATGCAAAGTGCACAATGGCCGACGAGCCGCGCTGGAGCAGATGTGCAAGTGGCGGGTCTCGCTTGCGGCTCGGGCAAGGTAGGGGCATTCGGTGACTGGGGTGTCGAGTGGTTCCTCTCAAGTTTCAGGATGATAACGAGAGCAGATCCCGGCGACCGTAGCTCGGTGGGCGCATGGCTGTGACATGGATGCTGGTGGCGATCGACTGAACCGAGATGCGCTATATGATCGTCGTCCCGTGTGCATTGCGCTGCAGCCAAGTGCATGCATGAGTGCATGAGTGCAGCACGATGAGGCTAGGCATTGCTACCGCCTCGCTCTTCGTCGTTGGCGTCGTCTAGTCGCTCCCTTCTTCCATGAGTATGGTGTGCTGCGCGAAGGCGGGAGTTTGTGGGATACTGTCAATAGGACGGCGAAGTGTCAGTGTCAACTTCGGCCAAAGACCGAGATGAAGTCGTCCGGATGTGTGAAGTCCCGAACTCATCATTTGATTGTTCTTATTGATTTGCGGGGCAGCTCGGCGGCTGATCCCGGCGAACGGCTTCCGCTCTGACAACTGCATACCTTACATAATAACATGCATCTCTGGCGGTTTCATGTTCACCCCCCTCACCTTGCGAATGATGCTACGAGGTGGCGAAGTCTGCCAAATACGGACGAACCACAGGCTACAGCGCAACGTTCGTCAATGAACCGACAGAGTCGAAGGACAAGGGTGGCTATATCGATGCGGATATATGTCCCTCGCAGAGGAACTACGTCGTATGATCATCATCATCATCGATGAACGAGGCGGGCTACATTCGGCTACTGCACTGTGCACGCAGCACGCAGCACGCAGCACGATTGCACGTACAGGCGGCAGACGAGGCTTATAATGTGTGCGTCGCGCCACCGTTTCCCCTCGGAGAGAAGAGTCGACAAAAGGTCGATCCGGTCGATTGATTGGCTCCAAAGGAAAGCCCACCAATTGCTCTCGTGGCTTCGTTATATGGGGCAGCGGTAATGAGAGGCGTGGGCCGACTGGGAGTGGTCAAAGTCCTTGCGGACGTGCGACCCGGACGTGGCGCGGGAGATTGTCCGCTCGTGCGTGGCGCCGTTCAACATTGGGTGATGGATGGATGGTAAGTCGGTGACTGGGGACGTTCAGAGGAGACTCTCTCTCTCTCAGCCTGAACGTGCAGTTTCTGTTCGGGCATGGCTGTGTGACCCCCCGTTCTTGTGCTTGACCATTTGCCCACGATTCGCCATGATTCTTGTGCTTGACCATTTGCCCACGATTCGCCATGAATGAACCCGACGATACTGGCCACCAAGTATATATTCGTTAGGATGATGGCGACATTCGATTAGTAGAGGTACTTGAGCACTGTGATCTTTCGTAGGGGCGCAGTTGTCACGCAAGCGCTTCGATGACTGAGACGGGAGAACCCATCACATATCTTTGTTCTGACCAGCGAACAACCCATGTGAACAGACTCTGGTAAAGGGGCCGGGTGTATGATGCACCTGTTAAGCGTAGTGCTTCTGTGTCGATACCGTATTGGTTGTGTCAAACCAGCTTGATCAAAAGATCCGTAGCTTTGCAGCACGTACAATACAGCAGAGTTCGAGTGAACTCGGACCGATCACCCATCCTCGCCGAACGGATAGTTAAACTTCAACAACGAATTCAACCCGCCAACCCAATGATCCTCCCCATCCGCCGCCCCGCCACTCCTCACAATACTCGGCACGCCACCGCGCCAGTCCCTCGCCCCCGGCGCGCCAGCCGTGCGCACTTCCTCACCCACCACCCGGACCTCCATCCCCGACCTCAGCCCTTCCTTCCGCCGCACCCCATCGACCGAGACCTCGATCTCCTTGCCCCGATTCTCCTCGTCGATGCGGAGCGCGATGGGCGTATTGGCGGGTAACACCAAGGGCCGGAAGGAAAGGGAGCGAGGACAGATGGGCGTCAGTAAGATGGACGAGACGAGCGGGTGCACGATGGAGCCTCCGCTCGAGAGACTGTAGGCCGTGGACCCCGTTGGCGTGCTCACGAGGAAGCCGTCGGCGATGGCGGTCGTCAGGGTGCGCTGATGGGGCGGGGTGCCGATGAGGATGGTGATGTGGGCGAGATGGGGGAGAGCGCCTCGGTGTAATAGAACCTCGTTCAGGGCGAAGATGTCCTCGCACTGGGTGTCCGCGTGCGCGAAGGGCGGTTCGTGGGGGAGACGCTGGCCGGAGGGGTCGAAGATGCCAATGCGCAGTCGATTCCGCATGAGAACGCGCGATGTGCGTGACGCGCCCATGGACTTGCCGCGGACGTTGGCCCAGCCGGGAAGCGTGCTCATCCGCGGCCCACCGCCACCGTCGGTCACAGCAGGCTCAGCAGGTTCAGCAGGGCTCTGAGGCGGCGGCGGCGCGCCGGACATGTAGACCTCCCGCAATGCACGCTTGTATTCGGCGAACTTCCACTCGCCCAGGAAACCTAACGTGCCCATACTGAAGGAGAGCACGGGCGGGACAGACTTGGCGGTCGCGAAGAGCGAGGCCGCGTGTAGGATCGTGCCATCGCCGCCCAACGTCGTGGTCAGGTCAACTTTTTCGTGATAGGGCGTGTTGCTGCCGGCCAGGCCATTGATCGTATAGACGGGATCCTGGAAGGCCTCATGAACCTGCTCTGCGACAGACGGCTCGAAGATCAAGGCGGCCAGTGGGTAAGTCGACTTGATATGGTTCGCATATTCGATCAGCGCACTGTGTATGAGAGCATCGTCGTCCTTGCGGATCATTAAGATGTTGCGTGGCGGAGTAGGCCAGTGCAGGCCAAGAAGATCATGGTTGCTTGTCTCTACATCGTCCTCAATCAGACAACCCTCTCGCATGTCTTCCCAAAGCGTTTCTCACACTCACCTCTGAAGCCTGGATAGACCCGTGGCGGCAACTCTGCAATGTCGCGGATTTCGCGTCGCGGCGCGGTGGTCGTGAAGCATCGCACTGCGCGGCAACGGCATGCCAACAAGTGTTGCCATCCCCGTGTCATCACTCCTCCATTTCTCCTCTCCCTTTCTCGCGGCACAACCAGCGTGACGACAAGCTGGAAAGATGCATGTGCAGGTCCACGGGTATTCATGTATGTACACGAGTCAGGGCTTGTGATGACTGACTGAGCGTGCCGAGACAACCGAATTCGAAGCTTGAAACTCCAGGTCCCCAGAATCGAGGCAGCAGCGGCGCATCTTGCCTCAGCCTTCGTTCTGTTCCTGCTACAGTATCTATACCTATGGAGCGCTTCAAGCAGTCTTACGCCGGGTAACGGTCATCTTAAGAGTACGTTGAGGCGATACCTGTAACCCTGCACTACCGGCAGGCCAACTACCAAATCCGACCGCATCATGGCGACAACGCAGACCAACGGCGTCCACCAACGCAAAGGCGGGCCAACCCGCCCCGAACCAGGACGTGTACCCTCCGCGCTCGAGACGGAATGGCAGGCATGGTTGGGCAAGGCGGCCGACGACGGCGAGCACCCTCTCGGCAAACCCCGGCACGGTAAAATCATGCAAGCCTTCCGCACCATCGCCTTCGTCCTCTACTTCCTCGGCTCCTGCCTCTTCATCCACTTCGCCCAGCTGCTCGGGGCACCCCTGTACTTCGTCAGCAAGGACTGGTTCTACGCGTGGATGGCCATGACGAAGCAGTACTTTGGTCTGCTGGCGACGACGGGCACGCAGTGGTGGAGTTCGACAACCATCCGGGTCAGCGGCGACAAGAGCATGGCCGGGCTGATCAAGCAGGGCCGAGACGGGATGCTGCGGATGGAGCTCGGCGAGCGGGTGGTGCTCATGGCCAACCACCAGCTCTACACCGACTGGTTGTACCTGTGGTGGATCAGCTACACCAACAACCCGCCCATGCACGGCCATATCTACATCATCTTGAAGGAGTCGCTGAAATACGCGCCCATCCTCGGCCCGGCGATGATGTTCTACGGCTTCATCTTCATGGCGCGCAACTGGGCCAAGGACCAAGCGCGCATGCGGTACCGCCTGCAAAAGCTCAACACCCGACACTCGGGCCCCATGTCCGGAAGCGACGGCGGGCGCTCACTCGATCCGATGTGGCTCCTCATCTTCCCCGAAGGCACCAACGTCTCCGCCAACACCCGGCACTCGTCGCAGAAGTTCAGCGCCAAAGCCGGCATCCCCGACATGCGGCACCAACTCCTCCCCCGCAGCACCGGCCTGCAATTCTGCCTGCAGGAGCTCAAAGACACGACCGAATACCTCTACGACTGCACGATCGGCTACGAAGGCATCCCCGCGGGGAAATACGGCCAAGACATCTTCACCCTGCGCAGCGTCTACTTCCAAGGCCGGCCCCCGAAGTCCGTCAACCTGCACTGGCGCCGCTACCGCATCGCGGACCTCCCCGTCGACGACCACGACCTGATGTACGAGTGGACGATGCAGCGGTGGCGGGAAAAGGACGATCTGATGGAGGCGTTCAACAAGACGGGCAAATTCCCCGCCGACGTGGAAGCGGTGCACATCGACGGCGCGCCGCAGGAGAAGGAGTGGAAGACGCCGTACATCAACACGGAAGTCAAGCCGCGCATGCCGTTTGAGTTTCTGCAAATGTTCGCGCCCGTCACGGCGGCCGCGCTGCTCGGACGGGTGGTGGTCCAGGTTTTCGACCGGGTGTTTGGGACAGCGCCGTTGTTCTGACGAAGACGTGAGGCAGGTACATTGTTTCCGGAAGGCGTTCTCTTGGCGTTGACATTTGAGGGAAGGCATTTCTTGTGTTGACGATAAAATGGATACCCTAGATCACTTACATACTCGCCTACCTACTCCTATAGATATCGCGTACAGCAGCCAGCCATATTCGGCACCTTTTGAGCGGATCCTCGCGATGTGTGGGCGCCCGCCGCGCGATCTTGTCCACTGTCCGATCTCTTCGTTTATCCCTTTTGGCTGTGTAGTCTCCATATATCGGCTTCGAGCCACTTGACCATGTCACGTGGTGTACCGGAACAAGTAACCTCCATTTTATAGTAGAATGAAGTCCAAGGGACGGTCAGTCAACGATTCAGCCGTCTTGTGCGCGGCTTCCGCCGGAAAGGCTGAAGCGTTCCGGACCCGAGCCACGATTCCAGACGTAGGTAGCTCTACGATGTCTTCGTTGTGGCGTGAAGAGGGGATGATGCTAATGAAGAGGAACAATGGGGATTGGTAGGTGGAGTGAGCCTGCACAAAGAGAGGCACTGCGTGATGAGCAGCTGCGAGAGTCGCGTGTGTGAACGGCGTAAGGTCTGTCTTACGGGAGTGGTTGACATGTCTTTGAGAAGTTTCTCGATTTGAAGGGCGAAGGAGTTGTCGACGGTCGCTACTGAACAACAAAGCGGCATTCGTCCAGACAAGAGAGTATGAAGGAACATCGCGCGGTTGAACTCTTGGGGGTCTTTCTTGGGACCAAAGTTCGGTCAAGCGAAATATCCAAAAACAAACGCTATACAGTCCTAAGGAGATTATCTCTCATCCCAAAGCCCATTTTAGCCCAACGCTCGCGTGTGTACACTGCAGAATATGTCGTTTCTTTCCTTTAAACCTTGTCAGTCCCCGAGTGGGCGGCCATGCCCTTGGGCGCCAACACGATGTCGAGCTCGAGCTCGCGAGTCGCCGCGCCGCCGGGACCCTTGTGCTCGCTCATGCTGGCGGGGAGGTCCTTGAGCGGGACGAAGTCGACGACGAGGTCGTCCTTGACGGCGAAGACGGTGTCGGTGGAGAGCCAGGGGTCGTCCTTGGGGTAGATCTGGGTGATGACGGGCTTGTAGTCGTCGTGGGTGATCATCAGGTGGATGTGGGCGGGCCGCATGGGGTGGCGGTCGAGGGCCTGCAGGAGTTTGTAGGCCGGGCCGTCCTGCGGGAGGGAGTAGGCGGTGGGGCGGAGGCAGTAGAGGCGGTATTCGCCGTTGTCGTCCGTCTTGAATTTGCCGCGGAGGTTGTTGTCGGATTGGTTGTCGGAGTCTTGGAAGTCGTATTTGCCGTTGCTGCTCGCTTGCCACAGGTCGAAGACGACGTTGGGCACAGGTTTCTGCGTGTTGAGGTCGCGGATGATGCCGTGCATGTAGGTCACGGTGCCCTCGTGCGGGTCCTGAATGACGGAGTCGCCCAATTGCCTCCAGGGCGCGTTGGGCGACCAGAAGGGGCCAAGGATGGCGGCGGAGGTGGGCGAGTAGTCAGGGTTGTCGGTCTGGACGAAGTTGGCAATCTCGGTGACGAGCCTGGGCAGATTCGGTGAGCTGGCGCATCCTGTCCCGTAATCCTCGGAGAGTATGACTTACGACTCAAGACCGGTAATGTCCGATAACCTGTGCATCTCGTTCCTCTTGCCGTTGGAGTCGGCCCATAGCTTGCCCGTCTCGTTGAAGAACTTGACGCCCTCCAGCCATTCTTCCGGAGTCAGGTCGATCTCGCGCGCGAAGTCGTGCAGGTGCCTCATGGCCGAGGCGAAGATCTGCTTCATGCGAGGGGTGGTGTTGGGCCCGCAGGTGTCGATGACATGCTGGGTGAAGTTGGGGTCGTACTTGTGCTGTGTAGACATGATGGCGAAGTGTGTCTTCACAGGAAATGAGATCGTACTGCTGCTGGACCTGTTGCTGCGAATGGGGGATAGTATCGGATGGACGTAAAGGAGAGGTGGACGGGTCTGAAAGAAAAGAAATCTACCTGCTAAAGGAGTATAATAATTAAGAACAGCTTACCGCGGCAGATGGGTCGGAGCCATTTAAGCAGCGTGAGGATGTTGATGGCAAATGGAACCGGCAGTCAGTGTTGTCGACCACGATCCACGGCTCTGCTACAATCCCCTTCCCCCCCACTAGACTGGCTGCGGGGCGGGGCCAGATGACTTTAGGTAAGCAGCGGTCGGACGTCGACTTCGGCATAGGCTGAATCTTCTGCCGATTGAAGATCGAACCCGACCTTTGTCTGTCTCCGACTGGCAACGAACCGATGTGATAATAGGTATTCAAGAATGTGGTCGTGTGCGTGCGGGGAAGCAAACGATCGAATTCATTCTCATCAGACGGCTTGGTGGTCGGCAAAGCTGGTCAAGTACATGCCCAGATGATGTCGAAACATTTTGCGGCTACAAGGCGATGGCCTGGGGCTATCTTGGCTATCACGTGGCTGGCTGTGTAGGCGATATAATGTAGCTTCACATACACTACACGCGACCGACCCAAGCAGAAAAAGAAACTTGCCCAAGGTGCTACCACGACCGCTACAACATGAGCCAACCGAAAGGGCGAGGCGTACCCAAACTCTTCCGCCTTGCAATCGAATGCTCTGTACAAATACTTAGAGATGTACTACTGTCGTGTCATCCGTCAGCTTGCCTGTCGCCGCAACGGTCGAATGAAGTGTGCACCTCGTGCTATGCAAACGCAATGCAAAGATCCGCGTTGCATGAAAAGGGTATCTGTCCAGTGAGGATAGCGAAAAGCGCGGCGCGACAACACGGGTAGCGTTTCGAATAACTAGGTATCAAGGCCGCGATCTAACATTCAGATCAATCCAGCGCGGGCGCAGGAGCCGGCGGCGCCGCCGCCGCCGACCCCACCGCCTTGGGCTCCTTCTTCTTCGGCGCGAAAGGGTTGTTCCCACCCATCAGCATACTGCTCATCATGTCGAACATCGGATTGCTCTGCGAGGGGATCTTGATGCCAAAGTACATCTCCCCGAGCTGCGCCATCGGCTCGTCCCAGCCGGACTCCTTGAGGTGCGACGCGTAGTGCGATTTGAGCTGCTTGAAGAGATCCGACGAGCCGCGCTGGACGGCCAGGAGCAAGAGGCCGAGGAAATTGAGGAGTGGCAGGGATGGGTAGATGCGGATGTCCGAGCTCGGGGAGGATATGCTTTGGACGCCGAGGCCCGGGTGCGAGGTCGAGAGCTTGCTGGTGAAGAGGAGAAGCGCCTTGTTGGCCGCGCGCGTGTTGCCAACAAGTAGATAGGGGAACACCGCTCGGGCGGCGTAGGCGGGTGCCGTAGAAGGTTCATCGGAGCTGTACCACTCGTATTCCATGTCGCTGAGCACTTGCGCCGAGTCCGACGTCCCGAGCGTGAGATGTCGCTCGGCGTCGTACGTCTCGCCTTCCTCCGCAAACGACGCGCCGATAACGTGATGGAGCTCCGGGTCGCCCGCGGGGAACTCGCCGGATTTGCTCGACCACTCCACGATCCCACCCACAAACTTTTTTTTGGCCGGCTCGTTGGGCGGGAATGATCGCAAGAGGCCGAGGATGCGCGCTTTGTTCGGGACGTCGGGTTTGAGGTCCGCTTTTTGGTAGACCTCCATGAGGTAGTTGCAGAGATCTGCGCCGGAGCCGCCTTGGCCGGCTCTGAGGAGGAGGGAGGCGCCGGAGGAGAGGAGGTCAATGGCGGAGTCATAGTCGGCGGACCGCACATAACGGTTGGCGATTGTTCGGAGCTGCTGATGTGCTTCGTAGAAATCGCCTTCTTCGATCCTGTGTCGCGGTGAGTGTTCGCTCTTGGGTGCCTTGGTGGTATCAAACGGCTTACCTGGACTTCTGGCGCGCAAGCACCTTCTGGATCTTTGCGGACATCTTCCTAATCCAACGGCTGGAGATCTGTGCTGTACTGGTGAGAGTGTGGTAGAAAAAATCGAAGGTGATGTTTGGACAAGACCTCTGCGAATGGTGTGGCCTACATCAGGACTACAGCTCAAGTGACCAGTCCCCGCCAAGGCGTGTCGTCACCGAGGTGTTCCCAACCTGCATGTGTACTCCAGCTGCTCACGCAGCCTACATGGACCTACCTATCCTAGGTAGGTAGGTACATATCTTTCCAAACGTCTACATGCACTCACTCAACGCATTACCTATGCTTTTCGGCTTGTAGGTGTGAAAGGGGTATGTGTGGACCAGCACATTGGACGCCTTCGACACTGATATAAACCCAAGTTCCATTCATATACATGGGATGGCGCCTACCTCCTGTACTCCGTATCATTCACCGTCAAGACAATTGTTCATTCAAGGATTCGGAATCCAACGTCCTCTCGAAGGCTCCCGTTGGATCCCCCAACCGGACCAGATCATCCAGCCAACACAATATCCCGTCCAACCATGTGCATCAGAATCCTACCCAGACCTCTCCTCACCCGTAGCTCGTCCATACTGATCCTCCATCGCACCCAAGCTCGCTCTGTCCTTGGCCAGCTGTGCCTCCTGCAACGCGATCCTCTCCTTCAGCAGAGCAATCGTCATCTTCTCCTTCTCCCGGATGTACATGTCTTCGGCGGCTTTCTCGCGCCGATTGAAGCTGTCCGAGTACGCGCTGCCGCCCGACCGCACGGCGCCGATGTCGCCTTCGGCCATGCGACGGGCAAGGACGGAGAAAGGTCTCTTGAGTGACGGGGTTGCGCGGGTGGAGAGGTTGAGAAGGACACGGCGGTTTGCGATTTGGGACATGTTGTTGTCTTTTAGCGGTGAGGCCGTGTGTGGTTACTGACGTGAGGTGAGTTCGCTATGTGATACGAATCTTGAAGTGGGACTCAGGAGGTCGGTTCTAACTACATTCTTCACTGTGAGCTTTGAATAGGAGAGGCACGCGACCTCATTCCAGTCCAAGGCTCCCACAAAGGTCGAATATGTCCACACATATAGCATGGATGCAGTGAGCTACCGCATTCGGGGTGTCAGCATGCAAGGTGTCGCAGCGCATAGCCAGTAAAGTCTTTTTTGAGTTTTACACATGACAGCTTGGCCGCTGCACGGCGAAGACCACTCCGTCAAAGGTTTCGGAACGAAGCCTGCCCCTATCGACATGGTTCAGACTTGTGACAGGGTGACTTCCGTCCGCATAGTGTCTTCCAAGGCGAATGGGCACGGGTTCGAAGAACCGAGGAGGCTGAGATGAGTGACTAAATGGGAGGTGTTCAGATCCTTTACGAAGGTGGTGTCATTGGACTCGACGACTCTCGGCACCCTCACTTCGCCCGGCAGGTCGTGGTCGAAATAGTCAATTCTTGTACAAAGTATATTACACGACTCCTAAGCTTTAGTTGATCTGTTTCCCGTAGAATGGAATGCCGAGCTGTGTCAGCAATAGCCTGGCGTCTTGATCGTTGGTGGCGGTGGTTCGGATCATAACATGGCAGCCCGGGATCAATTTCGGAGGGTACCTTCAACGCTATCAGCATCATACACGACACACGTAAAGTAAGAGATGTAACACACATGTCGTAATTGACCTCGATCTCGGGGTACAGCGCGACCTGTTCTGGCGACAGGCCGAAGGCCAGATGGCCCGAACTGTCGCCCGAGCTGCCCTTGACGCCTTTCCAGTCCTTGATCTTCGGCATCACCACGTCAAGCGTCTTGCTGAGAAAGTGGTGCATGTCCTCGCCTTGCAGTTCACACGTCACACTGAGATACTGGCCCTCCCTGATCCCGAAGCCGGCCACGCTTTGCTTGGTCTTGTGTGCCTCGACGCGCACGTTAGTGATGGCCTGCATGGCCATGCCAGCCACGTGGAGAGGCGCGCTGTCCTCGATCGCTCCTTTGACGAAAGTATGGACGGTCACGCCGATCAAGCGCGGCACGTTGCGGAAGGTGATGGGCTTGCGCAGTAGTCTCAGCACATCGCCACCCCGAGGTCCTCGCAGCGGCCGATTCTTGAAGTAGGGCGAGTCGCCGACCCAGCTTCGGAGACGCTCACCCTTTTGGGGTGCTCGGTGGCCGGGTGGGAAGTGCTGGTAGGTCATGGTCATGAAGTCGGGGGCGAAGGTGTCGTGGTAGGTCTGCTCCAGCCGAGGCAGGGAGAAGGGACCTGGCTTGAACTCTCGAGACGCCGGGTCGGAAGGTCGAGGGGGCTGGTGTGGGTGAAGAGGGCCGCGATAGTAACGAGGTGGGCGGAACTGGTATCTTTGCGCATCATTAGCATTGTAAGCGGCCCCATGTCTTGGTCCTCCTCATGTCCCGACATACCTGCTCGGAGGCAATCTCCTGCGCCTCTTTGCCTGGCGCGCAGCATCGTACCCCTTGGCCTCCGCGACGCCATCGCTATCGGGTTCCAGGAAGGCGGAATGCTCAAGGTCCAGGGCTTCTCCGGCAGGTGGTTCGGTGGCATATTGGCGGCATTGCAGCCGGTACGCCTGGTACAGTGGCCCGCGAGGCCCGCGAAAGCGCCTCAGGAATGCTGTGGTGACCTCCTGTAATGCCATTTTGCTATACCGACTTTACTACTACCGCGTATTCTCACCTGGCCATGCACAGAACAGCGTTCGACATTTCGCGGGCACGTGCCGAGTCGGGGAGGTCGGGGAAGTCGGGGCGGGCCGTATCCTCGTAGCCGCCGAGTGGCAAGTTTAAGCGAAGATGCAGCAATTGAGTTGGGCGGGGGCGTGCCACATCGAACTTCTGCCTCGTGGCTCTGGGCCGACGGCGTAGTCTAGTACCGACGCACCTACGCCCTCTCCCTACATCTATACCTCCCATCCTGCCCTCCACCTTCCACCATGCTGCACACCTGCTCTTCGTCTTCTACCTACCCAGCGACCTCGCCGTGTTCTCACATCACCCACTGCCGCAGTCTCGCCAGCGCATATCTTGAGACGGCGCCGGTAAGCTCGACCGCGGCCACCGATCCCCCCATCCCTACCGCACCATCGACGAGGCATGCACGAAGCGGCGTACTCACTTCACGATCGCATTCGTTAGAGCCGGCGGACATTGATGGAGATAGTCGCGGTCTAATGCCGGTAGCGTCGACATGAGTGGTGTACACAGATTCCTTAGCCGCCGGGAGAAGAAGCAGCCTCATACCAAAGTATGCTCTCATGACCATCCCTCAGCTATGCATACGCGCGCTACACCCTTTGCTGTAAGATTGCGCTAGTGGTACCGCGAGCGCTCGATTCACTGCGTTCAGCGAGGATGGTGACCATCACGAGCTGCGACCCTCCGCTCTGTCCGAGTACAACATGCGCCAGGGAGCCGTCTCTGCACGCCTTTTCCCTACGTACAATGGCACCAGCAAAAGTGCGGCGCGGCAGTGCAGGCGCTGCGCGGTTGGCCTAGACAGCGCTGGCGCGTGACGGACAAGATCTCCATGTGTGCTAACCAGATCTCAGCAGGCAGCAAAGAAACCCGATCACTTCGGCGGTGTATTTGCGATTGAAGATGACCCAAAGAAGAAGCCGGACAAAGAAGAGGAGAAGAAGGTCAAGGCCGTGCTCGAGCGATTGCGGTACTATGGCGTCGATACCATTGTCGAGGTGAACGTGCAATATGCGCTACGGGCGCCCTCTGCTCATGGCGACCCCGACAATGCATTCCGATTGCTCATGCTCTTGCAAGATACCTATGAAGGTATCGTGAGACCATATCACCCAGACACGAAGCTGGTCGGCGCGGTCAACAGAGAAGGCGTAACTTGCTACATGGACGCATTATTGTTCGCCATGTTCGCGCGATTGGACAGCTTCGAGGCCATGCTTTACGACAACTTCCAAGACGTACCGCGCAAGAGACTAGCTGGACTGCTCCGCTTGTGGGTCAACATGCTCCGTACCGGTCGCCTCATAACCACAGACATTACGTGGCATCTGCAAGCTGCCTTGGCGGAATGTGGCTGGGAGGACGCGGCCAGGCTGGAACAGCAGGATCCGTCCGAAGCCTTTACCTTCATCACTGGTCAACTTGGATTACCTCTACTGACCCTCAAGATGGACCTTTTTCACACCGGAAAGGAGGATCCCCAGGATGATCACAAGTTCGTTAACGAGCGTCTTCTGGAAGTCGCGATTCCGGACGAGCCACTCGAAGGCGAGAGTGCGATTACCCTCGAAGTGTGTCTCGAGCAATACTTTAATAATCGCATCGAGGTAAAGCGACATCTGGAGATGCAGCGGCGAAATACACTCAAGTCGGTACGCTCAGCAGACTCGATCTCGAAAGTCGGGATAAAGCCGGAGCCTGGGTTGCATGTCGAGGTGGTGGATGTTACCAGTCGACCAGGCACGCCACTCGTCCAAACTCCCATAGCAGAGACGCCGACGCTGGCGGAATCAGCCGCGGAAAAGCTAAGACCGACGGCGGGAAGGAAACGAGCGGACAGCATCTTTAGTCAACGCAAGGTGAAGATGGAGTTGACTGGTGCCGATCATTCAACTACCGCTCCTGATGACCCGGATGCCGTTCAACACAACAGGACGCGCAAAATGAGCACAAGGACCGAGGTCCTCATGCCAGCATGGCAGTTCTTCAAGCTTCTGCCTTGGTATACAGATCACCTGCCAACTTCCGACGCTCAAGTGGCAGCACACTTTTCGAACAAACGACCCGTCCTGGGCATCTGCCTGAAGCGTTACTCGTACACAATGGACGGCCGGTCCACAAAACGCGACACATACGTGGACATACCGCTGGAAATCGGCGTACCTGACTTCCTGAGCGACGACGACATGGAAGAACATGGTTCTGTCGTGGGCAATTTCCGCTTGATGCTGCAATCTGTTGTCTGTCATCGAGGCGAATCTGTTAACAGCGGTCACTACGTCACTCTATGTCGTGGCAAGGCAGGCAACGCCCAACAGGGCGCGCGCCAGACCGAAGGGAGGGGTAGCAGTCCCGATGGTTCTGAATTTGAGGGTTCATGGATGCGGTTCGACGATCTGGCTCGCGAAAGGGTATCCTACGTTGATATCCACGACGCGCTGAAGGAAGAGACGCCGTACCTGCTCTTCTACCAAGTTCAGCCCATCGACGACGATGGACACTCCATCCACGAACTGCCGAGCTATGCTGAAGCAACGTCCCGATCACTGCCCGATGCGACAGTGTTGGAAAAGTCGAATCCCGACGAACGGTCAAGGTCCGATCATGCACTGACCAATGCCCTCTCCAACTTACCTTCCAACGAGCAAGCAAGGTCAGAAGTGGCAGACTTCGCGGCAGGTTCAACACGCACGAGTCTGGATGCCAGCACGACTCTCGAATCGCCACGAGGGCGCTTGAGTATTGCCGGCATCGAAGAAAGGCGGCGAAGTATCGCCTTTGACGAGTCGAGCTTTTCAGGCGCTAGTATTCGCACTGAACCAAGCTCAGTCCCGACCACGCCATCCGAGGACAAGAGTGGCGGCTTCTTTTCGATGGCGAACAAAATCGGCACTCGAAGAGGCAGTCGCCCTACCAAGGCCAACGGCGCTTCGCGCAGTAGACCGACTAGTACCGGACCCCAGGGCGACAACACCAACAGCGGCCGTTTCAGCTTGAACATGACCAAGCTCACGCAGCGCATGAGCAGAGGCGAGATGCCCGTCGTGCAGCCGTCCGACGCGGTAGCCGCGGAACTCGCCGGGCAGTGGGATGCAGAGAAGACACCGGCCGTCGCCGCGGTGGTACTGCCGCATAGCGAAAGCAAGGAGAGCGTCACTACGGCTGCGCCTGCTTCGAAGACTAAGAAGGACAAGACTGCTGTGCGGGAGAAGAAGAAACATCACCATCATCGAGGGATGCAGGAAGATCGGGACTGTGCGATCATGTGAGCCGTCGTCAGGCCATGCCAATCGCATTGCGTGGGATGTGCGCCCAGCAACGCGCATGGTCTTTCTTTTTTCTTATGACGAGCGTTTTCTCCTAGCCAAAGCGCATGACGTCTCATCAAACGTCGACTCGTGCAAGCATCACCGAGTTGCTTAGCATCGAGTACGGCGTCGTATGCATGGATGACCGATGCCCTCGCGTCGCATGTAATCACAGCACCGCGGCACAGTGGACGAGCTCGTTCACAAGGGCCTCATTGGTATTACTTAACTATACAGAAATCCACAATGTTACACAAAAACCATTCCAATCCACAGTGTTTAGGTATCCAACCAAGATCTCTTCATCGACCGTCAGTACTCGACCAAGAACGCCTTGCTATGCACGCTCAACGCCGCATTCGATGGACAAAGGGAACCGAACCCTTGATTATGCCCCTACTTCCTCGAGCCCTCCGCCGCCTCCTCAACTGCCGGCATTTCCTGCACACTATCCCTACTCTCCAGCTTCTGGCGCTTCGTAGCGGGAGAAGAAGAAGAAGAAGAAGACGCGAACAGATCACCCACCGTAGCGCTAAGACTCCTGACGCGTCCACCTCGCGGACTGCCGACGCCCGGCCGCATGTCCTCGTCCCCTTCCAAATCTATCTCACCGCTGGCGATGGAGTGGCGCTTCGCGAAAGCCGCCGAGGCGGCGCCGCGTTTCGAGGCGTCCGTATCGGGAGCGAAAAGTCGTTTGGGGCCTCCTCGCGATGGGCGTCGGGTCCGGAGGGAGAGGTTGGGGTTGTTGTCGATGCCTCGGCGCAGGGAGTCGGCGACGATGGCGCTCAGGGAGCTGCTGAGAGGGCTGGTGAGTGGGCCTGGGAGGAAGCCGACGACGAGGCGGCTTGAGCCGTTCGGGTCGAGAGGCTGGGTTTGTGGCTGTGCGTGGCGATTGGTAGGGGTGTTCGGTGTGGCTTTCGTGGGGCTGTTGGTTGCCGGGCCGGATTTGTATCTGTTTAGAGGAGTGCGTGGTCGCGGGGAGGAAATGGAGTCTACTGTGGGGACCACGGGTGCGGATGTGGTTGCGTGTATAGGAGGAGGCTGTTGAGAACGGAGCGGTGATTGCGTCTCGTCCGTTGGAAGCTGTGTCATGGACTTGGCGTGGATGGAGGAAGCGTTCGCAGGTGGGATGAATTGTATGGCCTCGCGCGATGGTATCTGGTCCAATTCGAAAGGCGGTGGTAGTGAGCTCGGTGACGCCAAGGGGTCTGTCGTTACGATGACAGAGGGAGGGCTGGATTCGGAAGTGCGGAGACGCCGAAGCTGAGGGCTGCCGCGAGATGAGTTGGTGACGAGCGAGTGCCGCTTGAGGTTTGCGTCTTCCCGTCCTCTAACCTCGGGCTGAACGCCTTCTTCGTCCAAAAGGTCGATGGCATCGTTTTCGCTCCCGAGCTCCTCATCACTTTCCGAGTCGTCGCTGCGCCCAGAGGTGATGCACCATACGCCAAGGAACGTTAGTGCACAGCCACCGACAAACTTTGCCGCATCACCAGCCGCCTCCCGTTCGAAGTCGCGATATAGCACTGCGCTCCCGATGATGACCGAGAGTGTGAACAAGACGAACTGCGTTGGGATGACCATGGTGGCGTTGAAGTGTTGGAGGGCCCGGTTGACGTATTTGATCTGCATCACAGCCGTGAAAACCAGGACTGCCAGGAGCACATAGGTTATAGGGAATGTGATCACCCTCCATATCTTGCTCGAGAGCAGGGACGAGATGCCCTTGGTCGACAGTACTGTGTATCCGCCGTACAGCCCGACAAGTCCGAGATCAATCAAAATCGTCCTGTGTCCGAACTTGTTGCTCGCCACAGAAAGCGCGATGATGAGGACAAGAGAAATACCGAGATATGTTTCAAACTCCCACTGAGTGATCAATTGCCAGATTTTGTCCGGGTTGAGCTTGGGGTTGCTTTCGCTCGCGCTCAACACCACCGTGACGCAGCCGGCAATAGCAATGATCACGCCCACTCCGTCCCGCCACCGGAAGCGTTCGCCAAGCAGCAAAGGTGCGATCAAGCAGTTCGAAATCAGCGCAACCACACCCAGCGGCGAGACGATCGATGCCGGTGCGAAGCCATATGCCAGGAAGTTGCCCGCCTCGCCAACTACCATCAAGCTAATGCCGAGCCACCATATTGGAGATTTGAGATAGGAGTTCCGCGCGGCCGTGTCGCCACCCTTTTCGTCCGGTCGCGCAGTATCGTCCGATGATGTCGATGCCTTGCGAAGATCGACATGCGGTATCAGGGGATCCGCTTCGGTAACCTCGTCCTCAACCCCTAGTGTATAGTCTGCCCCGTCGTGGTGGTGTGGCTCGGACTTTGCGTTCTTCTTAGCCCTCCGCTCGGCAATGTCACTCTCTTGAGTCCCGTAGCTAGTCGCCTTGCCATGCCTCGACCTCCTCTCCGCTCTCTGCTTCTCTTCCAACTCTTCCTGATCACGGCTCAATCGCATGTGCGCATACCGCTGCGTGTTGAGCGCGAAGGAGATGAGGACATTCCCACATATCGCCGTGACGATGCCTATCAAGCTCGACCATCCTCCCGCAGGCGCTTGACTGCCTCGTACCATCCAGGCATTCGATATCGCTGTCGGCTCGTAAGACGTGGCGGTCGATGGCGTATGCGGCAGATACATGACGCTCAGCAGTCCCGCAGCGGGTGATATTACCTACCTCGGCGTTCGTCTTGTACTACCGCATCGTGTCGTCCCAGAGATATGGAGTGTTGGAAGATTGATGCAGCAATAGTGCCAGAGAATAAATTGCGTCTCCCGCGTGGACGTGGGTTCGCGTCCGGGCCGATCAAACATCTGATGAGGTAATCCGTGCAGCATCACCTGCAAAATGCCGGAGGCCGCTAACGCTCGGCGGGGCAAACGACTTCAAGGCCGACATCATCACCACCACTGCCCTTTCAACGACATCTTCGCAATGATCAAGCGACGACAGGTCGTGCTAATGGTTTTCGTCGTCCATACTGAACTCGACTCCGACAAAGACAGCACACATCTGAGCAATCGCGTACTCGTCGGCGGTAATGTTGGTGGCCATAAGAGACGCACAAGGCCTTGCAACAATACTGCTAATCGACGGCTTGTATCTTATCTTGATCCACAGGTCTTTCCGCAATATTTGCCTTGAACATCTTACAATGCCACCCTCTGTCCTTCCGTCCACCCAACCCACCGTCTCACACACTCATCGACCTCCTTGACCCCAGCCTGACTCGCCTCGACCTCGAACCACTCGCGATGCTCCTTCCCGCACACCCCACACTGCTTCTTCACCTGCTTCTCCGCCAGCTCCAAGTGAATCAGCCTTTCCACCCGTTTCACGCACGGCACCTTCCTCACCCCACCACTTTCCCGTCTTGGAGTGGTCGGAGGCCGCGAAAGGTCCGGATAGAACGAAGCCTGTTGTCTCGCCGGCGACGTACATGGCGAGGGTGAGGCCGAAGAAGGCACGTAAGGATACCAGCGCACGAGGTTCAGCGCGTACCCGCACTGCCGTTGCCACTCGACCATGCGTCTCGTGACGTTGTTCGCACGCCCGATCTTGAGCATGATCGTTTTCTTGCTTCGGGAGCCTGTCTCGGAGCCATCGAACGAGTACTCACTCACCACATCGCTGATCCTTCGCGACGTGTGCTGACGCGAGGGTGGTGCTAGCAGTAAGCGCGCAGTCTCTTCCGCTGGCACCTGCCGAGCTTGTGGCGTCAGCCAGAAGATGTAGATATAGCCTTCTTCGTCGTGTTGTGAAATAGGTTTGCAGAGCTCGGCCAACAAAACGGACGTTGTCTGAGGCGACAAGTGTGGTGGGATGAGAGAGAGTAGTTGTCCCGTTTGTGATCTCGATGAATCCCTGCGTGCAGATGTCGACAGTCCGGTTGGTAGACTGTCAAGGGGCTTCCGTGCCGGGACAGAAGCGCTCGGCGGACCGGAAGTGGTGGCGGCAGCAACAGTCATGTTGGGAATGATCCTAGGAGCTGGTGGCCGAACGATGTTCAACTCCGGTGGCCGAGTCTGCTCGCTTCTCTTTCTGTGCCGAACGACTTCAACATAATCGTCATCTCCGCCTGTCATGCAGCACAAGCTCGCCCAAAACCCAGGCCTCTTCTCCTTCCTCCTCTGGCTGGCCGCAGGCACAAGCCCATACTTCTCCCCATAAGGCGCCACATCCACCCTTTGGCCCGACGCAAAATCACGCGTCTCGGTCCTCCTCGGTGGCTTCGTTACTGCAGTTCTTGTTTTTACCTTGCCGCCATCCGACTTAGGAATCGTGTCGATCCGGAGCCTCTGCACGAGCGTATCAATACTACTCCTCTCCCGCAATGGGAACGGCTCCGTGCTCCGCCCTTGCACTCCACCTATCTTAGCTCTCTTCTTAGTCTCCTCTGCCACTCTCAGCTCCGCCTGATCTTTATGCTGCCAGCAGTAGAAATCCGCTTCCTGCACCTCGCCATTTGCTTGCACGAGCGCGACGACGCCCCTTACGCCGGGCTGGAGTTTGCTCAAAGGTGAAGACTTGGGCGAAGCTAGGGCGCGCCGACATGCGCGTCCGGACGATGTGATTCCCCTACAGGTCGTGGCCGGGTTCTTGCTGTCGTTGCGGCCGAGAAGCGCCTCAGGCGTCCGGCCGAAGTTGGGCATTTCGATCGAGTGATGTTGAAGTGAAAAGGACAAGATTGAGAAGCCTTACCTATACATATATACCTATACAAGGAATGCGTGCATCGATGGGCTGCGCTGCCTTGCTGCCTTGCAGAGCAAATGAAGTGTGACGTGGAAGGTGGAATTCGCAGTTGGCGGCGACGGTCGAGTCGTGTGGCTGGCGATGCATGCTGAGTGGCTGGTGGGGCGCAGCATTCAACGCGAGAGCACGTGACTTGGAGATCGTTTATACAACGCAACAAGAATTGTTATGGACATATCCGCATATCTTCATAACATATCGTGAGTAGAGTCCCCGCGCCCGCGCCACCGCTGATGCATGCAGTCGCTACCTGTACCCTTTCACCCCCTGAAGCGGCCACCGACAGGCCGAGTGCTCCTGGGACTATCGTATCATCTGTACTTGGCTCTACATCTCGCCGAACAGCCTCGCCGTGATATCCCCAATATACTCCTCTTCGAGCTCATATTGCTCTCCATCGTTGTTGTCGATCCCGACGTACTCGAATGCCGCCACTACCTGCTCGACCTGAAAGCCCATGCTGGTGAATTGATCGACCATACTCTGATTGAACCCATGGTAAGCCTCCCTCCGCCGCTTCTCCTCCGCCTTCTTCTTCTCCTTCTCTTCCATCTTCCGCCTTTCCTTCACGGTCGCCTCATCCGAACCCTCTGCATGCGAACTGCTCCCTCCACTGGTCTTCCCACTACCAGGTGCCGGTCTTGGAGCACCCGCATACCGCACTGCCCACTCCCGTGCAACGTGAGCAAACTCTTGTGGCCGCGAGATCAACATGCTCGCCACCTCTGCATCCTGTGGATCCTTTGGCTCCGGGCTCGATAGCAGGCTTTGCAGGCTGATCAGCGCGCTTTTCAGCGTCAACACCGGACTCCAAGCCTCCTTCAGCGTATCCAAGCAAATGGCACCCGTCTGGCTGCTGACGTTGGGATGCCAGATTTTGGTGAAAAACCTCATCTCCGGCGGCTTGAATGGGTATTCAGGAGTGATGCGGATGTCAACTTCGTACATGCCACCTTCATATGGAGTGTCGGGCGGACCACGGAAATGGCCCATGAAGTGGGTGAAGTCGGTAATCTCATCGTCGCCCGAAGGTGAGGATAGGCGGATGCCGGAGTGTGTGTCCTTTGTAATGTCCTGGATCTCTTTCTGAAGACGGCGAACACGGTTCGCCGAGGCCATACTGAGTGACTGCTACGATTACAATTCGTTACTCTCGTGAGGTGACGGTGATTTTGCAGGGGTTGACGCCTCTACGGGCTCAGACTGCTGTTAGGTTGTGGCTGCGAATATGTAGAGAGTGTTCTCGCTCAGGAGAGTGAACAAGGTGGTGTTCGGCTGGCGTGCAAGGCTTGAGCTGTACCGCTCTACGCTATTGTCCGACAGAAGGCTTTCGAGAAGGTATTGATTGATGCCTAAGAGCGGGCCAGCAGTGAAAGACTGTTTCTGATGAAGCAGGCAGTGTTGCTTCAACGGAGAGGATCGTATGGTAAGCCAGAGCCCTTGGAGATCCGACTCGGGTTGTGTGAGCAATCTTCGGGTCGTGGGTGTCAAGTGCGTCGATCAAGGAAGTGGGATAATGTACCATCGAAGGTGGAAGCTCGACCACTGCTGAGGTAATCATCTCCCGTCTCCCGCGCAGGCACCAAACACCGACATACGCAGCATCACGAGCTCGACCATGACCACTTCACCATTACCAACATCACCAGCATCACGACTTTGATCGAACGCCATCAACACACTCTTATCCTCGTCACGTCCCTTGATTGCGTACCACTGGTTAGCGAGACTGAGACCCAGAGGCTCCAAGAGCTCGCAAGGCGATGGTAAGCACACGGCGTCAACTCCTCTTCACGCTCGTTCGGATCAGCTAACACGTGGTACAGGGTCAGAACCAATCCGGCCTCGGGGGCCCAGGCGGTCCTCCAGGCGCACCGGGTGACAACAAAGATAAGAAAGGCGACAAGAAGGACAAGCCGAAGTATGAGCCGCCGCCACAGCCTACCACGCGTATCGGACGCAGGAAGAAGAAGCAGGCCGGCCCGAACGCCGCCGCCAAACTGCCCACCGTGTACCCGACAGCACGATGTAAGCTACGGTATTTGCGGATGCAGCGCGTGCACGATCACCTGCTATTGGAGGAGGAGTTCGTGGAAAACCAAGAGCGGATACGGAAGGCCAAGGCCGTCAACACACAGGCACCAGCGACCTCAGGCGGTGACAGCGATGCGCTGGACAGAAATGCAGACGAAAGGAGCAGAGTGGACGACATGCGCGGTTCGCCAATGGGCGTCGGAAACCTGGAGGAGCTTATCGATGATGACCACGCGATTGTCTCCTCCGCTACGGGACCGGAGTACTACGTTTCCATCATGTCTTTCGTCGACAAGGACTTGCTCGAACCTGGCGCCTCCATCCTGCTACACCACAAGTCGGTCTCTGTCGTCGGTGTGCTGACCGACGACGCCGATCCGCTCGTCTCGGTCATGAAGCTTGACAAGGCTCCCACCGAGTCGTATGCCGATATCGGTGGCCTAGAAACCCAGATCCAAGAAGTACGTGAGGCCGTTGAGTTGCCACTTCTTCACCCAGAGCTGTATGAGGAAATGGGCATCAAACCACCGAAGGGCGTCATCCTCTACGGCGCCCCAGGTACCGGCAAGACCCTCCTCGCCAAAGCAGTCGCGAATCAGACCTCGGCCACCTTCCTGCGCATCGTCGGCTCCGAACTGATTCAGAAGTACCTGGGTGACGGTCCGCGTCTCGTACGCCAACTCTTCCAGGTCGCCGCCGAGCACGCCCCTTCCATTGTCTTCATCGACGAGATCGACGCTATCGGCACAAAGCGCTACGAGTCGACTTCTGGAGGCGAGCGTGAGATCCAACGGACGATGTTGGAGCTCCTGAATCAACTCGACGGTTTCGACGATCGAGGCGACGTCAAAGTCATCATGGCCACGAACAAGATCGAAACGCTCGACCCGGCTCTCATCCGCCCAGGCCGCATCGACCGCAAGATCCTTTTCGAGAACCCAGATCAGATCACCAAGCGCAAGATTTTCACCCTACACACGAGCAAGATGAGCTTGGCGCCGGATGTGGACCTGGAGGAGTTCATCGGGCAGAAGGATGATCTGTCCGGTGCTGACATACGCGCCATTTGCTCCGAGGCTGGCTTGATGGCCTTGAGGGAGAGGAGGATGAGGGTCAACATGGCCGACTTCCGGACCGCGAGGGAGAATGTAATGAAGACGAAGAGCGAGGGTGAGCCGGAGGGGTTGTACTTGTAGTCTGCTGCCACTTGTGCTGCTGCGGCGTCGTGTCAGGAGACGTGTAAAATTACATAGCAATGGCTAGTCTGCGTAGCGTAGACGGCAGGCGAGCAACAACCGTGTGTTCTGTTGTCAATCATAGGTATTCATTGCTCGGGATCACCTGTCTGTGGTAGCAGATCTTAGCGAACCTAGTCGGTGTTCACTCACATCCTTATATATTGAAACCGATTATCACGCTTAGGTACCTTAACACAGATGCCAACAAGATGTCATAAGATTACCGACATCCCTAACAAGGTGGTGCTTCCATGCTATCTCTATTTGCACCCTCAACCACTGCAGTAGTCTCTATCGGAACCTCCGCAAAAGTAGACATACGCAGCGCAAGAAACGGAGGTGTGACTGAATGGTTGAAAGCCATATCAATGACCGTAACATCCAGCATATGCATTCACCGCACTAATTATATGTGCTGGCTGCTACGTAGTTTGTCTGCGCGACATGAAAGAGAGAGTCCCGCCGGAGATCGTGGTACTGTCTGCCGCACTCCATCATCAATCCTTCAACGGCTTCATGCCGAGAACAGGGCACATGCCACTGCGAGAAGACCCCATTCGGTTCCTTGCGGGGTGCTCTGCATCGCTGTGTATCTACTCGGCGGCTCCTGTGTGCCTGAGGAAGTTCCGCTGCACCACGGCCCAAAGGCATAATTTGCATGGCGCGAGGCTGGATTTCTACTATTGCGTACGGTCTCTCACAAGGCACGAAGTCACGAGGCTTCTTCGTCCACGTGGCCGTTGTAACGTCGTCTGATCTCTGGCGGAAGGAATTCCGAAGCTTTGTGCTGTGTGCGTCGTCAATGGGGACGAATAGTCGATGCAGCAGGCCCTTTGCTTCCCATCCACCACGTGCATGAAGTTCGTCGTTGGCGCTCACCGAACGGATTGACTCTATGCGCATCATTGTTTGCTCATGATTGTATACAGCGCTTGCAATGGCCTGCTCATCGTCGGTAAAGGTCTCTCTCGCGGTTCTGCAATCTCTCTCGCCGAGCCTCGTCTTCTCTCTGACCTCTGTCACGGCCTGGACTTCTGCTCCTGGTCCGTCTCTGCTCGCTGGGGCCATCCCGACCATACCCACCGCGATCTCGGTACGGCGCATCCGGGTCACGGTAAGGGTCGCGATACGCGTTTTCTCTACTGCCGCGCCTGCCACGCTCGTATTCGCGCGGTGGTGGCCGTTCGTGCTGTTGTGCAGAGGAATAGGAGGGGATGTAAGTGTCGGTGTTACTGGCTCCTCGGTTTGCCGCCGCTGCTGGAGGCGGCGCTCCGCGTGCTTGCGTGTCGGCCTGGGACAATGGTATGTCTCCCTGAGGTCGAGGTGGAAGCTGATGGCCGTTGGTAGGCGGCGGAAGAGCTCGGTCGCGATCTTGTCTCCAAGCCGGCTGCCTTCCCACTGGAGCGTCGACCGGTAGACGGCCACGGCGATCGTCATAACCTCTCCCTGCCACCCCGGGAGGTCCTCGGTCCCGAGCATAGCCTCGCGGCGGACGATCTCCGTAGCCATAACCGTTTGGCAAAGGCGGACCGGAGCCTGTCCATTCGTCGGGACCCATGCCAACCGTCCCGCCTGCGGGCGCGGGAGGTAGTGCCCGTTGCTTTTCGTGCCCCCGGCGTCTGGCGTCCAGCTCGTGGCTATCCTCGTATTTTGGAAGATCTTCTGGCCTTGCAGGATGCGGTCTTGTTCGAAAGTACTCGTGTTGCAGGGCGTCGATAGCGTTCACGCGCTTCCTCCAATCTAGGCACAGTAGTTGTTTGAGGAGATCGAGACCTTCGGGACCAATATTTCCGAATCGTTTATCGATATCGCCTTTGCGATGTTCCCACTCACGGTGTCCATCGCAGCCAGGAAGTTCAGACCATCCACGCATGGAACTCTCACTGGGCGATCCGACCAACTGGAAGATACGGTGACATTGATCAACGTCGGTCTTGCCCTCGAGGATGGGCTTGCGCTCGAACATTTCACCGAAAACACAGCTGTAACAAGCATTAACGTTTCATGCGTGCGACAGCTGCGAAGACCGTGACTCACCCAACACCCCACATGTCGATGGCAGGCGTGTATCTCTTCAGTGTGAGAAGGAGCTCTGGAGGCCGATACCAGCGCGTAACGACCAGACTCGTGTAGTCCCGTACTGCTTCGCCGCTTCCGCGGCCTGGCTGAGGCGTAGGACCTTCATAGTGGCGGGCCAACCCAAAGTCCGCGATTTGGAGAATGCCTTTGTTCGAGATGAGAATGTTTGCCGCCTTCATGTCGCGGTGAAGGATGTGCGACTGGCCGTTGGGTTAGTACTCTCGAGAGCCGTCGCGGTGCAGGGCCAGCTACTCACATCATGCAGGTAGCGCAGACCTTCCAGGAGTTGCTGCATGTAGCACTTGATCTGTGCAATGGAAAAATCGATATTGGGGTTCGTGAGCATGCCGCTGAGGTCGTGGTCCATGTACGGCGTGACCATGTATAGCGTCGCACGTTTCTTGCCAGTCTTGCCTTTGTCGTCGCCTGTGAATATGTATAAGTCAGACCTGTCTGACAAGCTTGGCGCATTTCCGTGAGGCGGAAACTACCTTGTTGCCTTTCCACCGCCATCTCCTCCAAACGCAGGATGTTGGGATGGCTCAGCAGCTTCAGCAGCTTGACCTCGCGTAAAGCCGTGATGGGAAACCCCTCCTTCTCATTGTGCATCAAGATCTTCTTCAGCGCAACGACATTGCCGGTCCGCTTCGAGCGCGCCTTGGACACCACGCCGAAGGTGCCCTCGCCTAGCTTCTCCTTCATCACCTCGTACTCCGAGATCTTGGCACTTCCACGGAACCGACGCTGAGTTGGGTCGGTCAAAGTCGGCGGCGGCGAGGCGACTACCGCCATGATGTCGATTGCAAGTGAGGATTGCTAGAGAATGTGTTCCAGAGTCCCCAGCCGTCGTCGAACGTTTCGCGGTGGTTATTTGATCGCTGGCCCTGAGGCGCGATGTTGACTCGGTCGAGAGGACATCATTTGCCAGTAGTCAGTACATGTGGCGCGACCAGATGCAGGACACTTGAAGACGAGGTGTCAATGCAAGGCCTGAAGCCGTGCTTGCTATTGTCGCAAAGCGTCTCGTCACTGATGTTGCCATACCATGAATCTCGAATCCGCGGAGCCAACGGAATTAATTGCGCCCGCTCGCTTGCGGCTCGGCTTCCCCCGGCTTCTCCGTTCCGCCGCTAACGGTCCCTTGGCGTTTACTACATCGCGACGACTTCGGTGGACCTTGAGCATCACCACGAGCGCCGACCCGACACATCCTCACCCTCCGAGTCGGCGACTAAGAGTAGGTGTAGACACTGCATACACTGGAACATTCAGGCTCTGACAGGTACATTAGTAAGAAATCATGGCAAACACACCACCACGAGGCCACGGTGCCCATCCGATCCACGTCCACCCGGCGAGACCGCTATACAGGTTCTTCGCGACTGGTTTGGGAGCATCCATGTGGTTCTTTGTACGTTGGAGGCCAAACTGATCATGTACGAGTGATTGCTGATGTATGGCAAAGCTTTTCTACCGCGCGAGATACGATATGCCGGTGTTGTTGGGATGGAGGCACCCGTGGGAGCACTAGAACCTCAAAGAGGTGGAAAGGCCCGGGGGAGAGGACATTTGTGAGAATACGAGGAGAATGGTGTACAGATGCAGGATGGATATGGCGTTGGGCGTCAATGCTCGTTGCGAGAGTGGAAAGGTGCAAAGATATGCATCATCTGACCGAAGCAGACGGAATGCGGCATTTGGAGGAAGTCCAATACTTCAAGCAGGAGCTGTGGTGGAGCCGACATCATAGCAAGTGCCACACCTACTTGGCGGGTTTCTCAAACAGATAGTGGCATACTCCCCATGTCTCACCACCCTCGTACGCAAACAGCTCGGCGCAGGCCAAGTAAAACACCTGCCACCGATGGAACCACCGCGTCACGTCACCTTCGCCGTACGTTTCCTCCAGATGCGGCCAGATCTCCTTCCGACTAGCATTCATTTTCCGCAACCAGTCTTCACAGGTCTTCGCGTAATGCTTGCCACTGACCCACCATTGCTGCTTCACCTGCAGATCACCCTGGAAGTACAGCAGCAGGTCTGCCGACGGCATCGTGCCCCCGGTGAAGAAGTGCGTCGTCATCCAACCATCCTCAAAATCGTATGGCGACGTTTTATGTGCGAAGATGTGGACGAAGAGCTTCCCGTCCGGTTTCAGTAGGGTGTTGACTTTGGCCAGGAGCAGCTCGTAGTTCTTCATGTGCTCGAACAGCTCGATGGACAGCACGCGGTCGAACGCGCCCTCGAACTCCGTCCCGGCGAACGAGTAGGTGGCTATGTCGCCGGTCACGACATCCAGATTGCTGAGATTCTTTTTGCTGGCTTCTGAATCGATGTACTGCTTCTGGGTTTTCGAGTTCGAGAACGCAGTGATCTTCGAGTTGGGGAAGACCTCGGCCAAGTACAAGGAGAGTGAGCCCCAGCCACAACTTCGGGACGGTTAGCGATAGCATTAGTAGGAATCTGACGAGGCATCCCTACCCAAGATCGAAGATTCGCATCCCGTCCCGCAACTGCGCCTTGTCGACATAGCTCTCCAGCATCGCCATCTCGGCCTGCGCCAGCGTCTCCGTGCCTTTCGGGTACAGGCAACAACTGTACTTCATGCGCGGGCCCAGACACGCCGACAACACGCCGGTCCCGACCTCGTAATGTTGCTCATTCGCCGACGCGGTTTCGATAGCTATCGGTCGGGTACGCAACAGCTCGACATATTTCATCTTCGTGGCATAGCTGTCGGCCAAAGAGGTAGACTTGATGAGATTGATGCGTTGAGCAAGCTGAGCTCTGATGCCCCGGCGGAGCACGAACTCGGGGAGATAGCCGCCATCCACCACCGTTTCTATGAGTGAGTCTGGTGGTTCATGAGCGAGCGTCTGAGTGTGAACGGCAACAGGACTGACCGTAATTCATTTTTGCGTGTGTATGTTCATTCACTCCTCAACATCCCGCCTCAGAGTGGACTAAAGGTCGTTTGCCTGAAAAGCCCCAGACCGAATTCAGTAGCGGCGGCCAGGACAAATTCCGGTTCCTGACGTCACTGCTATACATACATAGGACTTCACAGCTGTCAGCCTCAATCCTGTCTGTATCTCGACACTATCCAGCAACAAATTGAACTCCGTCGCTTTGAGAAGCGAGTTCGCTCACGTCTACAGAACCACAACCCGCTCCTCAATATTAACAAGGCGCAAACGCCGTGGGAAAGGATGTACGATCATTCACGATCTCCAGACATCGTGTAGTCGTGTGGCTGGAACATGCGATGTGAGAGGCGTGCAAACCCTCTGAGAAAGCATGAGATGCGTAGGTCGCGGCACAACTCTTCTCGAGATGACCTCGCAAAAGCAAACGGCACAATTAGGTACCTTGGGGGGGGCAATGGGTCACTGCGCGCCACATCACAGGACGACAACCTTCAACAGACAGGTCGCGACATGCGCACCCTTTCTCGGTGATTCGATACTGTAAGCCAGCTGGTCGTGAGAACTACGATAGCGGGCGGCGTGGCATGTGCTCGTCACTTTAAACCCGTGAGAACGACATCATGTCGGGACTCATCAATGTCTGGCAGGCTGCCTCGTGAACTGCAACATTTTGATCATTGAACATCTACAAGCAAGACGACGGGCTCGAGCACTCTCTGTTGCTTTCTATAGTGCGATTTCATCTACAGGGAAGTTCTGAAGAGATCTCATCGTCACGCAAGGCCTACAAGTAAGAGCAACACCCAAACCCGCCGTCGTACTATCATCCTGGAGTATAATATTGACAAGGCTTCTCTCGCAGTGCCATCACTGCTCTTTGCGCGCAGAATGTCATGCCTGACGCAGGCAATGCATTTTGATGCCTTTCGGCGGCTGCCGTTCGCGTCGGCTGGATCTTGAAAATCGTTCGGCAATGCGATCATGTTCTCAAGGCCCAGATCTCAATCTACCAAACCACGCTCTATTGGTAGAGCCGCCGCGTGACGTCCCAAGCGCATGGCATTGATGAACTGCCAGACTACGCCTGCAAATACAGCAGTGAACGCGATGGACCATGGCAAGTCGTCTACCAGAGAAGTAAGTACGTGACAGTACACACTGCCGGCCAGATCACAAGTCATCCCGAGGGAACACTGTAAGATGATCGCACGGGCTATATGGCCGCTATATGATCGCCACATATATGTATAGACCCTTCCAAAATCCGGGATGTGGGCTCACCTGACGGTTCTCATCGGACTTCCATCCACGGAACGGCGCAGTCCTCCAACACGCTCGCAGCGAAGTCGCTCGCCAGTCCAGATGTTCGACGTTCCGAGGCGTTTTCTTTGGTACCGTTTGCTTCGCACCCTGACAGTTCGCTTTCCGCTATTGTCCCTCGTTCTGGATCACACGTACTCTGAACCACAAACTCCTGTACCGGATTCTGCGTGGATCCCTCGAGAAAGGATGAACGGGAGGGCCGTGATGGAGTTTGCTCTTCAACTGACGCATCTGCTGTCCGGCATCGCTGGCATATGTCCAGTTCCCAACAGCGCAGTACATCTATCGCCGAGTACGACTGAGGCCAAGCATCGATACGCCGAAGGTGCCACACCACGCTCAAGAATCTCCATACCATGCAGTACCTGTGGGAGAGACGAGAACGAAATTCCAAGGTGACAGACCTGTCGTCGAGCAGCAAACCCGTGGCAACGCAGCCGATCTCGAGTCCTGTGCAGTCAAGCAGAGCGTCCACACCTACCTCAGTCAAGACTCACAGCAGTGGAAGAAGCCCGCGTAGTGTCCAACATCCCAACACTCCACCCCGCCCATCCAGGCGTGGCCAGCCTAGCCTCTTCGACGAGGACCACCGCGGTTCCTTCTTCGATTGGGACTCAGAAGAAGATGATGCGTATGACCGTCGAGTGGCTCGAGTCAGACTATGGAGCAGGATGAGCATCAGAAGGATCGACGAGCCCGAACAGCCCGGCACACATCGATACAGCACCGCGGATAGAACCGCCTCGTCGACCCGGTCAGATGCTGGTCGCCGCGGTGCCTTCATCGAACCGAGCCCTAAGACTCACCTTTCCCGGATGTCTTCTCTGTCGATCCCGAAGCGCTCGTTGTCATCAGCAAGTAGGCTCTCGCCGTCGCGCAAACCGAGGGTATCAAGCATGGCGCGGGACACCAACCAAGCCACGCATCCAGACAAGAGTGACAAACACAAGCCATGGCAGAGCGAGGAGCGCCCGGAGTTCGCAACCCAGCGTCGGCCTGTTGGCAACTACTTCTAGAGAAGATCGCCAGAAGTCGTATGCCACACAGACTATCAGAGCCCACTCGAATGGCAGAGGCCTATCACCTGAAGGCACTATCACCTTTCATCCGCCTGCCAAATCGCTGGGTGAGGGACGATCAGGAAGCTGATGCTTTCGTCGTCATGCCAAGCAAGGAGCAAACTACTTCCGGCGCTTGTCTGACGATGGATCGGATCAAGAGTGGGAGCATGTCCAATCCGGAGTCCCGGACACCGGGACCTCGCTCGCACCATTCATCAGCATGTCGGACCGACCAACCAGGCACTCGGCGCTCCCCGCTCAGGGTTGTCGGTATCTATGCAGGTTGCAAACTCGCGCGTAGCTGAGGGGAGATTTGGCAGCAGATGGATGGGGTCCTTCATCCCGGAGGAGCGCTGAAAGCAGCGTAGTGTTGGTGGCGGTGCTTGATCCTGTCTCCATCATCCTTCGCTAATGCCGCGCGCTGGTCATGTCAGTGATGAGAGGCTTTGGTTGACAACTGGAAGTTATGAAATGTTTGCTGGGGCCCGGGGCTGAACCTCGGGTTTGCTAGTAGGGCTGGATCATGATGGCCCCTCATGACTCGAGGCAAATTGGTAACCTGCAGGTGGAATCAAATGAACTCACGAGATGTGAAGATTTTTGCAGAGAAAGAATTAATGTCATCATTCTATTATTCTATTCTATGTGGCGACTTCTACCGTGAGGTCGATCTGGCGATCCATCATTACTCGTGAACTCATAGTCATAGACGATGGTGTTGCTGTTCCTAATTTTCTGCGCCGTAAGACCGCGTACAATCCGTTGGAGACCGCGCGTGATGCGACGTCCCGTGTCGACGAGCTCCCGTCAACCCTGCCTAAGAACGCTCGCGCTTCGCCCTCTAACGGCGCGTGTCAGCCTTTCACGTCTGGATTACTGGAGGACCAACGCATGGACGCCGTTCGACATCGCCAAGTTTTCTGGAAGGCCATGAAACGTGCGATGCGGTGTTGGGCAGCGCTCCAAGCGCGGGCCTCGTCGTGCTCTGCCCAGTAGTCACTATCAAACCACTCGCACCAACTCAAGGGTACTTCCTTGAATCTGCGTCAGCTGCACTCCTTCACGCCCGGCAATACATGGACTACCCAGCACTCACCATTGGTAGTCTCTTCGCTGTCATCACTCGATGCACTGCCGGTGGTGAATGTGAGAGCACGCGCTGCGATGACGATGGGAGCGCCAATCTTACGGACATCGCAGAGATTGCAGTACATGCAGCAAAGATCGAGATAGGAGCTGGTCCACCAATATCGCCTCTTCGGACGTGTAGACGCCCTGGATGTATCGTGCGCGCGGGTATACATTTACACCGCTGCCGCCGCAGCTTTCCTACTGATTCCCTCGTTTTTCTCTCCCACTGCTGCACGAGCCTTGGCCCTTGACCTGAAGCCCTCTCCTGCCTACATAGTAGCCGCGATGTCCCTCGATCCGTTAGGAACCACTGCTTCGGGCGCTGAACGAAGACCGGAAATGGACGAACCCCTCCGACCTTCTCACGACAGCACTCAAGGCCTCCTTCGATCCGGTGTCAGACCGCTGGAACCGAAATACAGCACATCTGCCCCACCGGAGCCATACACCGCCCGCCTGGAGTTCGATCGATCACAGGACGAGCCTTTGCCGCCTCGCCATCCCTCTCGGCAGATGATGCGATGGGGTCCTCCACCGAGCGAGTACGGCTGGGACGACCGGGAGGAGAGGCGACCGTGGGGTCGGCCCTCCTACGATTACGGCCGGCCAATGCGGACCACCCCGGCACAGGACGACTATTACGCAGAGGATCCGTCCTTCAACCGGCCGTACCGACGTGCACCTTCTGTGCGGGAGCCACCGCCGTCCGCTCGAGGGCCGCCACGGCCGGCATCGCGACGAACGAGGCGAGCACCGCACTGGGACGATCTTTCGGAGGACGATGGAAGCGAGGAGGATGAGCCTGTCCGGAAGAGGATAGCACGGAAGAGAGTGGGTTCGACCTCGTCGCCACCACCAGAGGAGATCTTGAGACTGCCGTTTACGATGTGGATGAACAGCTCGTTGAAGAACCGTACGTTTGTCCTCGTTCAGCTGGGAAGGCTCGGTGCCTAATTACAATCTAGACTTCGTCGCTACCGTCGGCGAATTTGTCGGCACGACCATGTTTCTCTTCTTCGCGTTCGCTGGCACGCAAGTCGCCAACATCGGGGCAGTGTCCAATGCCTCAAACTCCACGACCAACGCATCGAACGGTTTCAGCCCGATTGTGCTGCTCTACATCGCCGTCATCTTCGGTTTCAGTCTCATGGTCAATGTCTGGATCTTCTTCCGTATCTCCGGAGGTCTCTTGTGAGTTTCGACAACCAGCTAAGACGGGATCTCAACACTGACCCTCGACAAAGTAACCCGGCCGTTACGTTAGCGATGTTGATGGTGAGGAGTATCGGCTACGTGCGGGCCATCCTGCTCCTCATCTCCCAACTCGCCGGCGCCATCTTCTCCTCCTACCTCGTGAGCGTACTGTTCCCGACCTCGTTCAACGTCCGCACGACTCTTTCGGGGACGACTTCGCTCGCGCAGGGAGTCTTCATCGAGGCCATCTTGACCGCCGAGCTGGTCTTCACCATCTTCATGCTCGCCAAGGAGAAGCACAAGGCGACTTTCATGGCCCCAATAGGCATCGGCATGGCCCTGTTCGTTGCAGAGCTCGTGGGCGTGTACTATACCGGAGGGTAAACACTTCTTTTCCCAATACGTACAACCGGCGGAGCTTGCACTAACGCTTTGATTCAGGTCATTGAACCCAGCTCGCAGTTTCGGTCCGTGCGTCGTCACGGGCTACTTCGATCAGGATCACTGGATCTACTGTGAGTTTATTCACGTCCTTCAGTCATGATCCTCCTCTACACGCTGGGAAACGACTAACCCGCGATCACAGGGGTCGGACCAGGCGCGGGCGCCATCGTGGCCGTGCTCTTTTACAAGTTCATCAAGATCCTCGAGTACGAGATGGCCAACCCGGGTCAGGACGAGACGAGCGACCACGCTGCAGCTAATGCGGCGACGCCGAAGAAGGAAAGTGTTTGAATGACGGGTCCCACATACGTCCCTTTCCGTGTGCGAATTCTGGATAGCGCTGGAGTTTGTGGGGTGGTGGAAGGATTGGGTGGAGGCATTAATTCTTTCACTTTGGCCTGCTTGGGTGTTGTGTTGTTCGGAGTCGGCGCTCTTCGTTTCTTCTACGGTATCGTGCTACTTGTGCAGATCTTCTTGTCATCAGCTGGACCTATTGGTGAGGCAGATCATGCATAGACAAGCTGGATAAGTTTGTGCTCGTGCGGTCATGGTCCAAATTTGAGCTGCAGGTGATGGTCGCAGGTTTTTCGTCGGGTGCTATGAAGATCGTCTCGGGTATGTGCAGGCGGTAAAGCGTGGACTTCGTACTGTAGATACCTGAATCGTCGAAAGATTGAGAGGTCGATCGACGCCCATGTCACGACGCGCGAATGGGTGGAAAGACTGATCTGCTCTCGAAAGGCGAGTCGATCGCTGAACCGCACGCAGTGTGAACGACTACGCGGTCTCCTCCAACGTCACGGCTCATGACGACAGCGAGGACATCAGAGCCTAAGGAGCCGCCGTGTCGTCGTGATATTTCAAGACTGCTTTCCCCCAAAAGCAGCACTTGTCCAGCAATGCGTTTTGGCTGCGAGTTTCGTGATGGTGAACGGGTGTTGGTTCAAGCGATGGCCGGGACACTGCCTGATGCCCTCTATCACTTCTGACCTACGATATCGGCCAGTACGTGAAAACCTAGCCATCGGTAAAGACAACCAACTCATCAAACATCAGGGATAGGATGTCATCTGACCCCAAATTCGCGGTTGAAAGCTCGTCCGATAACCATCCGCCTCACCTCGCTCGTCCCTGCCCCGATCTCGTACAGCTTCGCATCCCGCATAATGCGTCCCGCCGCCATCTCGTTCATATATCCCATGCCGCCCAAGCACTGGATCGCATCCAGCCCACACTCGGTCGCACGTTCCGCGGCATACAGGATCGCGCCGGCGCAGTCCTGCGTTCGTATTTGAGGGTCTTCGTAGCTCTCGTCGATGGCCCGAGCCACGGTGTAGGTGAAGGCCGAGCTGGCTCGGTACTTGGTGTACATATCCGCGAGCTTACCTTGGATGAACTGGTTTGATGCAAGCGGGACATCGAATTGTTTCCGCTCGTGCACGTATGGTAATGTGACGTCGAGGCTCGCCTTCATCAGGCCGAGGGATCCGGCGGAGAGGACGAGCCGCTCGAGGTCGAGCCCTTCCATCAGCACCTTGACGCCTCCGTTGACCGGACCGAGGATGTTGGCTGTGGGCACGAAGACGTCGGAGAACAGCAACTCGCCGGTATTGGAGCCGCGCATGCCCAGCTTGTCCAGCTTACGCGCACAGCTGAAGCCCGGAGTTGAGGTGTCGAGAAGGAACGCGGTCATGCCATTCTTGCCGGCCTCGGGCTGCGTTTTGGCATAGACGACGACGAGGTGCGCGTCGGGGCCATTAGTAATCCACATTTTCGTCCCGTTGAGCAGGTATCCGCCGTCTACCTCCTTGGCGGTCATTTTCATGCTGACGACATCGCTGCCCGCCGTATGCTCGCTCATAGCCAGTGCGCCGACCTTCTCGCCCATGATGAGACTGGGGAGCCACTGCGCCTTCTGGTCATCGTTGCCGTTCAGCATCAGCTGATTCACACACAGTTGGCTATGCGCCGCATAGCTCAGGCCGATGCTGCCACTCGCCCTGCTCAATTCCTCGAGGATCACGCAGTGAGCTTGGTAACCCATCGCCAAGCCGCCGTAGTCCTCGTCCGAGGTCACGCCCAACAGGCCAGCCTCGCCAAGCTTTCGCCACATGTCCATGGGAAATTCATTGTTGTGGTCGGTAGCCTGGGCGACCTCGAAGGGGATTTCGCGTCGAGCGAACTCAATCGTTCGTTCTCGCAACTCCTCTAGATCATCTTGCGTCGGGGGTTTGAAACCCTTTGGATGCTTCTTGGTCGAAGCGTGACGATGTTGAGAGGCGAAGACCGCTGGTCGAGGCGCTCTCGTCGCGCGCAAGAGATTACATCGCAGTACTGCTCCCGAAGAAGCCATTAAGATATGGGAAACGAGCAAGAGACAATGAGGCTTCAGGTTGCTTCAGGTTGTTTCAAGATCTGCTGGCATACCTGGGGTCCAGAGCAAGGGGAGGTTAACGGCTGGGGGTGGAGCCCGGCTAACGGACGGGCCGAGGATACAGTACCGAGGCACTCCGCACGTGTGCAGTGCGATGAGATCCGGGGTAAATTACCCGAAGATATGTTTATGCATATAGCTCGTCCACTACAGCCTCCAACGCGTGCAGTGAGGTGGTGATGGCCTCGCTGAAGGCTTCTATTGCAAGCGGGCGCGCTTTACGACATTATCCGCGTCGAAAGGTCGATCTGCGCCGATGCTTCAACAGAAGCGCATCCCGCTCAGTCGCGACATATACCTCACCCCACCAGGCTGCCCAGATCTCCATGCTTCCCACCACTCTCGACAAGAACAGCAAGACATATGTCGAGAATGCGGCCGCTACGGGTGAGCTCATGGCCAACCTCACCCGTTTACACGCCAGGGCTGCTCGAGGGGGTCCGGATAAAGCAAGGCAAAAGCACCTGGAGCGCGGAAAGATGCTGGTTCGAGATCGGATCACCGCGCTCATAGACCCAGGGAGCAGCTTCCTCGAGTTAAGTGCACTCGCGGGTCACGAGCTGTACGCGGGTGAGGACGTGCCAGCGGGAGGCGTAGTCGCGGGAATCGGTAGCGTCGAGGGTGTCATGTGTATGATCGTCGCCAACGACAGCACGTACGTGAAGTGGACTCGCTCGAGGTAACAGTGAGACAATATGTGCTGACCTACTAAGAGTGTGAAAGGTGGGACTTACTACCCGATCACGGTGAGAAAGCATCTGCGAGCCCAGGAAGTGGCCTTGCAGAACCGTTTACCCTGTATCTACCTCGTGGACTCCGGCGGGGCCAACCTGCCGCATCAAGCAGACGTCTTCCCCGATCGCGACCACTTTGGTCGGATCTTCTACAATCAGGCCCGTATGTCGAGCGAAGGCATCCCGCAGATTTCCGTGGTCATGGGCCCGTGTACAGCAGGTGGCGCGTATGTGCCGAGCATGAGCGACGAGAGTATCATTGTGCAGGAACAAGGGACGGTCTTTCTCGCCGGACCACCATTGGTCAAAGCGGCCACAGGCGAAGAGGTCACTGCGGAAGAGCTGGGGGGCGGAAAGCTGCATTCTGAGGTTTCGGGCGTGACTGACTATCTCGCCGTGGACGACGCGCATGCTTTGGTCCTCGCGAGGCGAAGTATCGCCAATCTGAACTACCCAGTGTTGGAAAACCCGTCCCGAAAGCAAGGCTGGGAAGAGCCTCTTCATGACCCGCAAGAACTCGACGGCATCATCGGCAGCAATCTCAGACAGGCGATCAACATGCACGATATCATTGCTCGCATCGTCGACGGCTCCCACTTCTCCGAGTTCAAGCCTGCCTACGGTTCTACCCTAATCACGGGCTTCGCAACCATCTACGGCCATCCTGTCGGCATCGTGGCCAACAACGGCATCCTCTTCTCCGAAAGCAGTCTGAAAGGAGCGCATTTCATCGAGCTCTGCTGTCAACGCAACATCCCGTTGATCTTCCTGCAGAACATCTCCGGGTTCATGGTGGGCAAGGACGCGGAGAAGGGCGGCATCGCCAAGAACGGGGCGAAGCTCGTCACGGCCGTCGCGTGTGCCGAAGTGCCCAAGTTCACCGTGCTCGTGGGCTCGTCGGCCGGAGCGGGCAACTACGGGATGTGCGGACGAGCGTACAGCCCGCGGTTCCTGTGGAGCTGGCCGACGGCGAAGACGAGTGTCATGGGCGCGGAGCAATTGACGTCCGTCATGGAGGCCGTGGGCCGAAAGGTTGACCCTCAACTCCGTGATCGCATTGAACGCGAGAGCGACGTGCTGTTTGCCACGGCTAGGTTGTGGGATGATGGGGTCATTCCGCCCAGCCATACTAGACGGGTCCTGGGGATTGGCTTGCAAGCTGCTATGACCGGCAGTGTGGCCACGAAAGCTACCAAATTCGGCGTCTTTCGGATGTAGGCGCCGCGGACGTGTAGAGGTGTGACGCAACGAGCGAAATGATGCTAAGGAGACATGCTAGGATTACAGGTATAATCCTTGTTTGAGATGATTGTCTACTCGACTAACAGTCCAGTCTGGCCCAGTCGACTAAGCAGGCACGTTCTCTTTGCTGTTGCCGTGCCTATACTAGACCTAGGCCGTGTGGTAAGCGGGCTTCCCAGACTCCACCAGCTTCACTGCCTCCCTCGTGCACTCATCCAGGTCCTCCTTCGGCAAGCCGAGCAAATCGTTGGCGAGCAAACCATGCTGTTCGTAATTGCCGCTACCGTCCTTGAAGAAGGTGCGACTGTACATTGCCTGCACGAACCCTTGCCTGTCGCCTGACTTGACCATCTCGAAGCCTTCCCTGAACCGATCGATCGAAGGTTGACGGGTGATCTTCCAGTCCGACTCCTGGGCGCCAGTGACACGGAGGATCGAAGCCAGCATCTCCTTCTGGCTGATCAAGAAAGAGCTGATATACAGGGACTGATTGAAGAAATGGCTGATGGTGACAGACTTGTCGTTCTCATCCTCCGGCAGGATCTTGAGTGCCAGCAAATTGGCAACAGCGCGGCCACACTGCAACCAAGTGGAAGTGTTGATCTTGGTCTCGCCATCGTCATACAGCGTCAAGGTCTTATCGCAGAAGTCGAAGCCATAGCATATCGGCGAGTTGGCGACAGAAAACTGCCTCATTGAAGCAAGGTTAGCAAGACGCCAGATTGGTGGCCAGTCACTCTTCTGACCGTACCTCGTACCAGTAGCTGCAAGTCAGCCCTGTCCACGAAAGACCCAACCTCTCAATCTGCTGCCTGGTAGCGACAACATGGTCATGGACGCCGATATCTTTGCCTGCTGCCGAAACGAACTGTGGACTGTACTCGTTCGGCATAATCCAGCGAACGTTTGCTTTCGCCGCTGCCTCAATCAGCTTGGACTGCGTATCCGGAGGCGCGGTCGTGGCCAAGGTAATGATCAGCGCATCCTGGCCGGCCAGAGCGTGGACGAGCGATGATGGGTCGTCGTAGTCGACTGCGGCTGTATGCACGCCGTCGGGGATTTTGCTGCTCCCACCTGCGCGAGTGATGGCGGTGATCCTGTGCTTTCCGTTCTTCACGAGCTGTTCCGTGATGTACTTGCCCATGGAACCGGTGGCCTGCGCTGAATGTGAGCAGCGTAGTCATCGAAGGCTCGTGGGGTTTGACGTACACCGACGATGGCGACATTCTCAACGTCATTCTTGAAGCCCGCTGGCTGCCTGTCGGCGGATTTCTGCGCCATTGGGACTTGGGAATGAGATGAAGTGGACTCGGGTGGACACCAGCAAAAGCCGTCTGCGTATTTCAGATGTTCTCCAAGAAATATATTGTGTTCTGTTTGTGGGCTGGGCACTAGTTCCTTATAGCCTTGGAATGCGTGGCCCCCTACTGCAGACTCCAGAGATATGTCCGTGGCCGCCTTTCTGGTACCTCCTAAGTCCGTCCAGGCTCGACTGTATCAAACGTTGGATCTCAACTCCAATGATGAAGACTCCGGGAACATGATAGAGGTTCGTAAACTCCGTTACCTTGTACGCCGTGTGTTTGCACCCCGCATCATCAGTGCACATGTAACGTCAGAAACGGGAATGTCGAAGCGAGACTCTCATATGCGATCTTCTTCGCTCGCTCGTGCATTGGGCTTGAGCGTCATGTGTGTTACCAGTGTCATGTAGAGTATTCCCTTCATACGCCCGACTGGAAGGCAGAGAAGGAGGTGTCGTTGGATCTTTATATTCCGTAGCACGCAGTTGCCTGCTTTGTACTAGTGCAAGTTGTAAAAAGCGCGTCATTTCGAGAACATCTCGACCATCGAATCACCCACAACAACGCCTCTCTCCCAATACCCATGTCCTTGTCCTTCCTTTCCTGTCCGCCTTTCTTTTTCTCGCAACCTAATACCGCCTGCCGTCTCATCCCTCCGGCGATCCGACTCGGCATGCTCCCATAACGCCTCGACCGCCCTGCAAAAGACCCTATCCCTCTCAATCGAGCAACCGCTGCCGGTCATGTTCGCACATTGCAACGGCAACATCTGGCGTGTCGACGACTTCTCGCGATGTTTTCAACAGGACTACCTGCAAACACTACTGCCGCTGATCGCCTGCACCATTTCTCTCTTGTACCTCATCTACCAAGTCTTCCGGGCCACGACACGGTCAACCAAAGCCGGCCATGCGTACGATGTCCTGCAGGATCGTGTATGGAAAGGGACGAACTCGGCGCGAGTGGATGGGGAAGGCAGTGATGACGATGGGGAAGAGGACGAGCGTACGCGCGATGAAGATTTGGCACTCCAACCTACCAAGAGCAGGACCGATGTCTCGGCCATTACCGTGGACAAGCCTCGTGGCGAGATTACGATCGCGGTCATGGAAGAGGTAGCTGTCTTTGCAGAAGTCGGTGTTCAGGTTGCGGCCCTGATATTGCAAGCCTGGGGTCCAAAAGGCACGGTGGCGGCAATCGCAGGTGTAGCAACGTGGGCGTACGTTGCGCTTTTGACGTCCCTGCGCTTGCTCTTCTCGAGCACGTCGAGACTGTCTTTTCCGATGCTGTGGTATCATACCGCATTTCTCTACGGTTTCCAATGGATCTGTACTGTCCTTATATTTCGGTCACAGATCGTACATCCAAGATCCAAGGTTTCCGAAGCATTGAGTAGTGCGCATTTTGCACTGACGACACTACTCACGCTCCTTGCCCTTACGTCGCGCAAGGGCAATAGGGCTGTCGAGCTAGAATACGAAGGCGAGTTGGAGCCGTCGAGAGAGTCGTTGGCGAGCGTTCTGTCTCTCGCCACCTTCTCTTGGGTCGATCCGATCGTCTGGAAGGGCTACCGGAAGACTACGGAGATGGTTGACGTCTGGAATCTGCAGTCGAAAGACAAAGCCGCCGCGGTACTGTCAGATTACAGACAGTTCAAGAAAACGAACATGTTAGCCTGGCATTTGCTCAAGTACTTCAGACGTGGCTTCATCATACAGGCAGCCTGGGCGGCCGTCTCAGGCATGATCACGTTCGTGCCGACAGTGCTGCTGAAAGTGATACTACAGTACGTCGAGGACCCGGCTTCGACACCGCGCAACGCCGCTTGGTTCTACGTTATTCTACTGTTCGTGTCTGGCATCGTCAACGCACTCTCCAGCGGCCAGGCTCTATGGATAGGACGGAAGATCTGCATCAGACTGCGCGCTATCATCATTGGCGAAATATACAGCAAGGCTCTTCGCCGACGTGCAGCCGCGACCTCTGACAAAGTTCTTGGTGGACAAGAGCAGAAGAAAGACGATCCAGAGTCTAAGCAAAGCTGGCTCGGGAAAGCCATGTCGTTTGGCAGGAAGAAGAAGGCCGAGACCGCAAAGAAGAGCGACGACCAGCAAACCAAAGTCGACGACTCGCAAGTTTCTTCCGGCGCAATCATCAACCTCATGGCCGTCGACTCGTTCAAGGTCGCAGACATATGTGCGTATCTGCACTTTCTCTGGGCGGAGACGCCGGTGCAGTTCGTTCTGGCTATTGTGCTGCTCTACCAAATCCTCGGCTACAGTAGCATTGTGGGTATCGGAATGATGGCCCTGTTGCTACCCGTCAACATGATCATCTCGAAACGATTCGCCACTGTACAGAAGCGTATTCTGGCCGCAACGGACGCCCGCATCCACACTACGAATGAAGTCCTCACAAACATACGCATTATCAAGTACTTCGCGTGGGAGCAACGCTTTCTGGGCACCGTTGACGAAAAGCGAGTTGTCGAGCTTCGTCACTTGCGCAACAGATACATCATCTGGGCCATCGCCGCTACCATCTGGTCTGGAGCACCGGTGGTGATAACCTTCCTCACTTTCTTGGTTTATACGCTTGTGGAGAAGAAGGCCTTGATACCATCAGTCGCCTTCACTGCGCTGTCCCTTTTCAGTCTCCTGCGCATACCGTTGGATCAGTTGGCCGATATGGTAGCACACGTGCAGGAGTCGAAAGTGTCCGTAGACCGTGTGGAAGAATACCTCAACGAGCCCGAGACCGACAAGTACAATCAGCTAGAGACCGAACGGCGCGATGAGAATGGCGAGTCGGTGATTGGGTTTGATCATGGTCATTTCAGCTGGGGAGCTAAAGACGGCGAAGACTTCAGAATGATTGACCTGGACATGCGCTTCCAGATTGGGAAATTGAATGTCGTTATTGGGCCAACGGGAAGTGGTAAAACAAGTCTACTCATGGCGCTCCTGGGAGAGATGACCCTGCTGGGAGGGTCTGTGTACCTGCCAGGTGGTCACAGCCGCGAAGATCTCAAAGCAGACCCAGAGACTGGGCTCACGGAAGGCGTAGCTTACTGCGCCCAGCAGGCTTGGCTCCTCAACGGCACGATCAAAGAAAATATCATCTTCGCCAGCCGTTGGGACACCACGCGATACAAGAAGGTCATCGTAGCCTGTTCGCTGCAGCGCGATCTCGAAATCCTGGACGCCGGCGATCAGACTTTGGTCGGTGAAAAAGGCGTCACGCTTTCGGGAGGCCAAAAGCAGCGCATCAGTCTGGCGAGAGCACTATACTGCAACGCCAAGCATGTATTGTTGGACGACGTTCTGAGTGCCGTCGACTCACATACAGCGAAGTGGATCTTCGATAAGGCGCTCATGGGTCCGCTAATGTACAATCGTACGTGCATACTCGTCACGCACAACGCTACGCTTTGCCTCCCCCGGGCCGACTTCGCAGTCGTGCTGGACAACGGCAGAGTCGCTACTCATGGCTCTCCAGCGGAAGTCATTTCGTCTGGCATGCTAGCCGAGGATGTGTCAAAGTTCGACTCTCATCCTCCGTCGAAAGGCGCGTCTGCGGTGCCGTCTCGGGTATCGTCTGTGATCGGCGATGAGAGTCCAATTGGTGAGAGCGAGGGCAACGGCAAGCTCATAGTGCCACATGGCGAGATCGATGGCGACGCGCTTACAAAGGTGGTCTCGAAAGATATCCCGGGTATGAATAAGGTGCTCGACAACACCATCGACCGGGAGAAGAAGTCGGAGGGCGCGGTCAAGTTCAAGGTCATCTTCATGTACCTCCAGCAAATGGGAGGTTGGTTCTACTGGACCGTTGCCGCACTCTGCTTCGTGCTGCAACAGGTGAGCCAGGTGGCGACGAACGTTTGGATCCGGCAATGGGCCAACGCGTACACCAGAAACGAGGCCATTGCAACTCTTGACGCACATCGGTCTTCACCCATTACGCATGTACAAGGTGGTGTGAGCAGCTCGTACAATTGCCTGCGCAGTGGCTCATGTCTTTGGAGTCTTCCATCGTGGGAGCAACCGAGCAGTCCATTGCGCGTGAGTGTGATGGGCAACGACGTCGACGTTGGCTACTATCTCGGGGTGTACCTCGTGCTTGGCCTTGCGTACATGGCGATCACGCTGTTCAGAGAGGGTGTACTATTCGGAGGCTCACTCACTGCGTCAAAGCGCATTCACCGTCAGCTCATGGAATCCGTGATGCACGCCAAATTCCGCTTTTTCGATTCCACGCCACTCGGGCAGATGATGAACCGCTTCTCCAAGGACGTCGAGGCCGTCGATCAGGAGATCGCACCCGTCGCGGTGGGCGTCGTGCACTGTCTAGCATCTATTATCACCATTGTGGTGCTGATCTCGGTCATCACGCCTGGCTTTTTGATCGCGGCCGCTTTCATCTCCGTCCTGTACTTTTTGATCGGCAAGTTCTACATCAATTCCTCACGAGACTTGAAGCGGCTAGAGTCCATACAGCGAAGTCCGCTTTACCAACAATTCGGAGAGACTCTGTCGGGCATGACGACAATCCGCGCATACGGTGACGAGCGGCGCTTCATCCGCGATAATCTGCAGCGGGTGAACACACATTCACGACCGTTCATCTACCTATGGGCTGCGAATCGATGGCTGGCGTTTCGCGTCGACGTGGTCGGCGCTCTGGTGTCGTTCTTCACTGGCGCCTTTGTGGTCATCAGCGTGGGACGAGTGGACGCTGGTGCTGCGGGGCTGGCCATGACATACGCCGTCACCTTCACGGAGAATGTGTTGTGGTTTGTGCGTCTATATGCCAGCAACGAGCAGAACATGAACGCGGTCGAGCGGGTCAAGGAGTACCTTGACGTCGATCAGGAAGCGGCGCCCATCGTACCGGAGAACAGGCCGGAGGCGAACTGGCCTAGCAAGGGCTCGGTCGAGTTCATTGCGTACAGCACGAGGTACCGCAGCGATTTCGACTTCGTGTTGAAGCGCATCACTTTCAAGATCCTGCCCGGCGAGAAGGTCGGTGTCGTTGGGAGGACCGGCGCTGGAAAGAGTTCGCTGGCTTTGGCGCTGTTCCGCGCTCTGGAAGCCGAAGAGGGCAAAATCCTAGTTGACGACGTGGATATAGGCCTGATCGGTCTGCAAGACCTGCGAGAGAACATCGTCATGGTCCCGCAGGATCCCACCCTCTTCACCGGCACGATCAGAAGCAACTTGGATCCCTTTGGGCTCTTCACTGACGAGGAGATCTTCACGGCCTTGAGGCGAGTGCAACTCGTCGGAGCACCGTCGGTGACAGCATCTGCAGCGCCGTCAAGACCTGAGACGCCAGTCACACCTACGAACAAGCACTTCACGACTTCCGACACATCGAGTCCAAGCACACCTACAAATCCTCCCTCGGTTTTGGACAACAAAAACATCTTCCGGAATCTGTCAACGCCTGTTGCGGAATCCGGGTCGAACCTGTCGCAAGGACAGAGGCAGCTGCTGTGTTTGGCGCGCGCGATGCTCAAGGCACCCAAGGTGCTCCTGATGGATGAGGCGACCGCCTCGATCGATTACGCGACCGACTCCAAGATCCAAGAGACGATCCGCGAGATCAAAAACACCACCATCACGATCGCGCACCGGCTGCAGACCATCATCGACTACGACAAAGTGCTCGTGCTCGACAAGGGGGAGGTGATCGAGTACGGCGATCCGTTCGACCTCGTCAACAAAGCGGGTGGCATCTTCAGTGGCATGTGCGAAATGAGTGGCGATCTCGACATTCTCCGGCGAGAAGCGAAGAAGGCTCATGATGCCCGGCAGCTGGTCGATGCCGATTGAACACCGCAGTAGGTCCTTGGGTAAATCGAGAGCATTATTAGTGGAGCGTTCTTTGGGTTTGCATGGCGTTGCGGCACCTTTTCTTCTGAGGCGCAAAAGCCTCTTCATTAGACAAAAGCATTGTAGATACCTCTTCTTTCCCTATATGTACACTGTGCACACGATGCATTGAATACACTCTCATATAACAACAAACCCGCTCACTTCGACTCCCGCATCCGAGCATCCGCGGCCTTGTCGACGTAGTCCTCTTCATACCGTCGCCAGACCTCGGCGTCGCGCGCGATTTTCCTTTGATTGCGCACGGCGACTTCGTGCGCGCGCAGGCGTCGGTCGGCTTCGATCATGCTGCCGGCCGTCATGCCGCTCATTTGGAGGAAGCTGCAGATGCCGGATATCGGTTTCCAATCAGCAAGGCCCATGAAAAATCTCTTGTCGGTAGGATCGTACACTTTGAATTGGAACGTGAGGCCGCGGTATAGTGGGCTGAAGGCCAGTCCGAGGCCGGCTGCGACGGCGGAGAAAATGCCCCACTGCAAGCGATGGCGACGAGCGGTTGTTAGCATAGATTTTGCCTCATAAAATCATGTACCTCCCCTTTCCTCATGGCGCTGGAAATTCGAGATATGTCTGGCAGAGCGGATCGTCACGGCCAGAGGAGGCGATTTGTGTGTAAACGAGGTGCTGCAACGTACCTTGGCCGCTCCTACGCCTGCCCCTCGCGCCGCGATCCACCCGGCCTCGTTGATCTCTTCATCGTGCACCAAGCTGCCGTGTTTTCGAACCATCGCTCCAACTCATCTGGTCTTGTCAGACCTGAAGGTTGTTGGGGGGGAAGGATATCACGTGCGTGTTGTAACAAGAGGGATGCATTGCGCATGTGAGGTTCGGAGATCAAGGTTGGACGTCATGCATCATGCTTTGGGCAAGCCTCGGCCTTCTTTAAGGGGTTATCTATGAATACTACCTATGTACTACGTATTGTATATTTTTATTGACCATAACAATACTTGCCGTTTCATTCTCCAGTTCACACACCGTCAATCATTCTCCTCGTCTCTCGCTCCATCGCTCATAACAAAGTCACTCCCTACTTCTTCCACGCACTTTCCTCAACAAGCCAAGTCTTGAAATCCTTCATGAAGGGATATCTCCGCCGGAGAGCCTTGACATCCGCGCCGAAGCCAGTATCTCTGATCCAGTCAAACATCATCCCCAGCTGCTCATGCATCAGCCATCGGAGGAGCCGGCCGACGAAGCCATAAGTATATGGAATCTCTTGACCCGTGGTCTCCTTGAAGATCCTTGCCGCCTCGTTAGGCGTGAGTTGGTCGCCGGCCAGCGAGATGGCTCGGTTCCGGTACTCGTCGCTGTCGGCGTTCAGGAAGGCTTGCGCGGCCACCTTGCCGATGTCCGTCGTGCTGATCAGCTGCATCTTGCGGTCGACACCGTTGAGCCGCCACATGGCCACAAAGCCTTTGCCATAAAAGTCCTTCGAGAGGTTCTCGAAGAAGGCGACAGGGCGCAGGAAGGTCCAGGTCGTGCCCTGCTTGCTGAGCTTCGCTTGCTCCATGATATCCTGCTCGATATGATACTTGCTGACGAAGTGCGGAATATTCGTCGCGTCGGCATCGCTTTCGATCTGACCTCCGCGCTCCGTCGCTGTGAAGACGATGTGTTTGACCCCGGAGTCGATCGCGGCTTTCGTCATGGCTTTGCCCTGTTCCTCTTCGACCTTGTGTCCTTGGTCGAAGGTGGTGACGGAGAAGAGGCCCCAGGGTCGATCGACTTGCTTGAAAATCGCGTCGACGTTCGCGTAGTCGCCCTCAACCACATGGACGTTGGGCTTGCTGGCGAGCGACTGTGCCCGTTTCGAGGTCCCGTTGCGAGTGACCGCATAGATCTGAAAGGGCTGTGACGGGGCAGACAGGAGCGCAGAGATGAGACTTCCGCCTTGTTTCCTATGAGTAGGAGCCACATGAGTACAGTTGCTGTGATGCCAATTGGTTCGTTTGACAAACTTACCCAGTCGCACCGAACACGATGATTGGGCACATGTTGGACATTGCGAGAACTGATGTTGGCTACCTTGACTGATGGGTTTTTCTCTGGTCTTTGGGATGCGAAGTTGAAGAATGGGAGTGAAGTGAGGGCTAGTGATGAAGTCGTTCCATACTGTGAACGATGCGACTACTTATATCTACGGGAGATGGTTCGGTCACTTCGACATAAACACTGCACCACTTCGTCCAGCATATCGGACCGCAGCTAATGGAGGAGATCGATCACGCCGTGTTTCGGACAGAGAAGGGCCCCTGAGATCAAAAAGACGTTCCTGTGGTTGCGCCGTAAAGTGAGAAGTCGACAAGCGCATTGGGCCGTGAAGGCACGACGCGGATGGACATTGTCCCGATCGCCGCCTCGCAATCATCCCGGCGGACACCCGCGGGCGAATACATACACCAGACTTCTCTTCTTTCCGCTGTCTTTGAGGAGTTGTTCCATGCATTAAAACGGTAGTCATGTCGCAAGGGCTAGACGCATGAGAAGACGACATCACTGACCACTGCCTGAATATAAGAGGCGTATCGCCACCACATGCAAAAGAACGAGGTAAAGCCAAGCACCAGCACTCTCACTCAAGCCCACATTTCCGTTCCAACTTCAGACAACAACAACACTCGACCATCATGCTGTCTTGGACAGCTCAGTTCCTCAAGTCCCAACTCCTCACCGCCGTGCCTGTGCCCACCTCCGACTTCTCCCACCAAACCGTGATCGTCACAGGTTCCAACACCGGGCTCGGGCTCGAGGCAGCGCGGCGCATCACACGTCTCGGCGCATCCAAAGTCATCCTCGCCGTGCGCACACCATTCAAGGGCGAGAGTGCAGCCGCGGACATTGTCCAGTCGTGCAATGTGCCCAAATCTACGCTGGAGGTCTGGAAGCTGGACATGAGCGACTATGACTCCATCAAGGCTTTCGCGAAGCGCGCGGAAGGACTGGATCGATTGGATGCCGCGGTGCTAAACGCCGGGATTTTGACCAACAAGTTGGAGAAGTACAATGGGATTGAAAGCCATATCGCCGTCAATGTGATCGGCTCACTGCTTCTGACCACCCTCCTGCTGCCCAAACTGCGGCAAAGCGCCCGTCTGACGGGACAGCGTGGACGGTTGACGGTCGTGGGGAGCGACACGATGTACATTGCCAACATCGTAGACCTAGAGGACGACGGGAAGATCCTCGACAAGCTCAATCACGCTACGATAGAGGACATGGGAGGACGGTACCCCTTGAGCAAAATGCTGCTATTCTACAGCCTCCGGGAACTGGCGCGGCGATCGCCGGTCTCGGACGACTCCAACGTGCTGATCACGGACGTGACGCCCGGGCTCTGCAAGAGCGAGCTCATCCGTCACGATCTGAGTGCCGTCGGGAGAACCGCCATGAGCATTATGTCAGGTGTCCTGGCCAGGACGACGGAACAAGGGAGCAGGACCCTAGCGCATGCCGTCTCGCCCGATCTGCAGGTGGAGGCGCACGGGCGCTTCTTGATGGATTGCACAATTTACCCGTAAGTCTTCTTGCACCACCTCCTGCTGGCCGCACTGACACTTCCTAGCGACGGGACGAACGTCGAGAGCGCGAAAGGCCAAGTCCTGATGAAGAAGTGGAATGCCGAGGTATTCACGTTGTTGGAGCAAATAGCACCCGGGTGCACACACCTATAGATCTTGCGGGATCGCCACCGTACCGTTGTCTTAGCGTTTGGCCTTCTTCTTCTCAGGTTCATCCTCCTCCTCATCATCGCTCAATTCGGCGTAGATGGTCTTGGGTTGGGTCTCCTTCCATGCGTTGGTGAACAAAGGGTCGTTCTTCGCCTTATCTGCAAACTTGAGCAGCGCCTCTCGCGGATCTTCATCTCGTAGGCTGGAGAGCGGGATTTGGCTCTTCACATAACCCGCGTCTGGGTTTGATTTCGCAAACGGTGTCTGGACTGGAACTTGTGGGCGCCTGGGATCTCTGCTTCGACCGGATGCTGTAAGACCAACAGTAGGATGGCGGCTAGTATAGCTGGCGGTAGACGGGAGTGCACCGCCCGGCACGATGACGGAGTCGCTCGAGACGCCTTGCGCGAGATCCATGGTGAAGTTTGGATCATCGTCCACATGACGTTTCTTCGGCGCCCGCGACATGACTGTCTTTGCGCCGCCGAAAGATGTGGTTGGGTTATAGAGAACGTGGGTCTCGGCCTTGGCTGAACCTGTGACGATCTGGTTGAGCTTCGGATGCCACAGGACGGAAATGAGAGGCGAGCCCGGGGTGACCGGCGTCACCAGCTCCGGCCTCAGCGTGGCCGGGTTGAGGATGTGGAGATGACCGGTCTCCGAACCCGTGACGACGTGGGAAGAATTTGGCGAGAAGCGGATGTTGCTCGTTGAGTACTGCGCAGCAGTCGATGTATGTGTCACGGAGTTCACCGGCTGCTTGAACTTGCGTGTGTCCCACAGCTTGATCGTATCATCACCGCCGCGAGTCACCACAAGCCTACCGTCGGCACTGACGTCCAAGCCACTTGTCCACGTGCCGGATTGATGCGCATCGCGTACCTCCGCAGCAGGTCTTGCATATGGCCCCTCGCCACTCCACATCACCAGGCTACCGTCGAACGCCGCCGCAACAAGCAGATTATTGCCACCTTGTAGAGGTGAGCCCCAAGCAACCGCTGTCATCCTCGTGCGACCAGCAGACCCGGCAGTCCTCGACTTGTGAACAACAACTTCCCTCTGCGAGCGTGGGTTGTTCACATCCCATATCCGCAATGTACTGTCCGTGCCTGCCGTCACACACAGATTACGATCGGTAGGGTGCCATGTCCCCGTCGTCACCTCCGAAATATGGCCTTTAGTGTTGTGCATGTCACGTAGGTACATGTCGCCTTTGGCAAATTCGGCCACAGTCTCACCGTCTCTCGATATGATCTTGGCTTGTGGCAGAGCCGTGGCGACGAGGAGATGACCGGCAGAGAGTGGGTTGAACAGAGCTTGGTGCACGGGGTGAGTCTCCACGTTCGCCGAACTCTTCGCTGCTGTAGGGTCGACCGACTTGAACGCGCGTATTGTTGTGGGCGTCATGGAGGCAAAGTCGTGGAACTTCAACGTGCAATCCATCGAGCCAGTGACCAGTCTGCCTCCGGAAGGGTCGAGCGAGAGGGTTGTTACGGCGCGATCGTGCGTCTTGATGATCATTTCGTGTGATATGGGAAACTCATCCTCATCCTCATCCTCATCCTCATCATCCTCATCATCATCATCGTCGTCGTCGTCGTCATCTTCACCAATCTTATCCCGATCACTGTCGTCGCCTTCCTTCTCATCGTCGCGCGCTTCGCCCACTTGCTCTACTGGCGCGTCTCCAGGCTTCGCTGCCACCACGCGCGTCCCTTCCAGAACACTCGTCCGCTTGCTTAGATCGAGTTGCTTCTGCGCGCTTGCCTGTCTTGACTGCTTGCCGAACGACGATGTGCCCAAGAACTTCTGCAGCTCATCATTCTCCTCGACTTCGAAATCTGTATCCTGCATGGTCGCGTCAAGTACAGGGCTGGACGTGTTGGACGTTCAGGTGAGAGAAGCAAGGAGCGTATGGCCACTTACTGGGATATCGACACGGCGGACTGCAGTGTCTTCTTTTTCTCTTCCTCGCAATGTCGTAGCCAACGTTGCGATAGTTCATGAGGACGGGAACCTTGGAGCCTTGAAGCGGGAGTCCCCGCTTTAGTCAGACTCTGCTTCCTGCATGTCCACGGGTGCCTTCAGGCCGCTGGATGAGCTCACTTCACTTATATTCGATACTAGGATACAGTACACCTTGGCGAGGATCTGAAGGGCGACAGGGTCTTCCTGTACGATCTCCGAGTGCTTCTTGTCATGGATTTCAAGCCTCAGCATCAACAGCGACACGATCTACAAGCTTGCGCGTCCATGAACACAATATCAGCATGAGGAGCCCGCCCGAGTCTCAACGATAGGTCCCTGAGGCATCATTCACAAAGATTCTCGTACTATAAGGTACTTCCATGACGGTCCTCTTCACTGCTCTCCAAGCCAGAGAAAAAAACCAGACCTTTTAGCGCTTGAACGCCTACCCAAATCCGTACCGAAGCCACTCGCTCGTTAATAGTGCACCCCATTCGTCCCCCCTCCACCCACGAATTTCTCCATAAACCTGACATAATCATACTTGGGCATCGCCCTGTCCTCTTGGAGGTCCAGTCCTCGGTGCGCCGGCATGCTCTCCATCAGCTTCTGCACGATCTCGTCCGGGATCAGCGAGTGCGTCAGGTCGAGCTCGGTCACGTACGGCTTGCCATCGGCCACTTCGCGGAAGCTCTCAAAGACTTGCTCGGCGGTGTTCTGGTCCTCGGTCACGTCGACCATGAAGCGGATGAATTGCTCGAATGTCACCGATCCACCACGACCGGCGACCTCGGCAAAGCGCTCGTGCATCTCCTGCTCGTCGTACACCAGACCCAGACTCGCGAGCGCGGCGGAGAACTCGAGTTCTTGGAGACTGTTGGAGAGATCGCGGTCGAAGTGCCGGAAGACCGACTCGAACTCCTCCAGCTGTACGGGTGTAAGGTTCGTCATGTTACGAGCAACCATCTGATTGTCGAGGAAAGCGAGCTTTTTCTGCACGCTGGACCGTACCAAGCCAAGCTCGTACGCCAGCTCGTCGTATGTGTAGGTCGTGAAGTCGTTCTCCTCGACGTTCGCTTCTTCACACTGCTTGTCCAGCTTCGCGATAAGGTTCAGGTACTGGTCAAGTGGCGGCAGGTTCTGGAATATCTGGCTTGTGTGTTGCAGTTGATCCTCGACGTCGCCTTCCAACCCGGAAACGCTCACGCTGATAGTCTTGAGCGCTAGGGCAAAGTCGTTGGCCTTGTCTGCAAAACTCCTTCGGAGGTGGTTCTTGATGTCGCGGATGGTGTTGTTGATCACTTGACTTCTTGTCCGTTCGGCTGCCATCAGGCCATTCCATGCATCGTCGAGAGCCTCCAAACTCAGCTCTGGCGGTGGCTCATACGGCCGCAGCCGGTATGTGCTTAGCTTCGTCTTGATATTGCCAAGCAGACCCGCTAGGTCACTTTTCTCTGCGACCCATGTCCGCTTCTCGCGGTGCTTGTACATTGTGAAGTCGTTGCTTTGCTCCTTCGCATCTGCGTACGTGCCATCGAAACGCGCAAGCTCCCAGGCCGTCTTTTGCTCCGCAATCTGCTGTAGCAGAGCGCGCATCCTCCGCTCGTAATTGTTCTGCATCTCCCACGCGCCGTTCATGCTGGACACAAACTTCTCCACGCGACGGCCGGCGTTCTCGACACGCTCCATCTGCGAAAAGGCGTGGAACCAGTACGCAATGTACGTCATGAGCGAGCGCTCGTCGGGCTTCGGTACGTCACAGACATCCTCCACATCCAGCAGATCCGGTATCCCAATCTCTTTCGAAGCGATGTCGAACGCGAGCTGCATGTTGCCGCGGTGGTCGGACTTGTCTAGCTTATCGTAGTCGATCAGATCCGGTCTGTGGATATCCAGAAGCGCGCAGAAGGCCAGACCATCGTTCCAACTTGCCGAAAAGTCCACCACCTGGACCTCTTCATAGCACGCCGTTTTCCGTTGACACCATAGCAACAGGCCTTCTCGGGCACTCAAGCCTTGGTCGTTGATGTCGCTGATCGTGAACCGTAGAATGAGTGTCCAGATCAGGCCCAGGATGATCTTGCGGTTTCCATCTACGATATCCTCAGCACCGATGTTGGTCAGCTGGATCTTCCGCCCCTTGATGAAGTCCAGCGCTATGTTAACGTTCTCGAACCGCTGCACTCGCAGCTTTGGCCTTGCCGCATATCTTCCCAGCGACTCATTTGAAAGGATCTCGAGTAGATGGATAAGGATGACTCCATCGGACAGATCGGTCAGGAGGTTGCTGATCTGGACGTCTCGCGACTTGAGCTTGCTGTTAAGCCACTTTCCAAACGTCTTTTCTGTACACATATTAGCATCTACCTTTGCGTGGTCGCTAGCAATTGGCACATGGCATAACGTACCCTGGACCTTGATCCAGGATTGCTCTAACAGCACCGCCATGTTGGTTTATTCGCATCCATCAAACGGATGTGTGGAGACTAGGAAAGATATAGGATGTCTGCATACAATACAGAGGTAGTCGTGATCAAGTACCTATGCTGCTCATAGTCCAGGAGTGAAGAAGTGAAGAAATGCAAGCGCTGGCCAGCAACTTGACCAGGGAGCTCCGGCCAAACAAAGAAATCCGAGGCCCTGGCAACCATCAGCCACTCACAGGCTCGGATCCCGGGACGTCAGCACGTTCCGTTCCGTTGTGGCGTTGAGAAACCGTGCGAACCTTGTCAACACATCACTTGTCTGATAATCACATGATGTTCTACTCAAAAGTGTCCCGGAGCAGGTCCCATCGCTGTACCATCATGAGTATATGTCTATGGATTTTCTAATTACCGCCCTGAAGGTAGCCGCATGGTCTTGGATATCGACTCGAGAAAGAGATCCTCTACATATATGTCAACAGCGGACGTTCCCACCAGCGGCGTTCCCACATGCGAGCGGTAAACGGCTTCCCCATTTGACACTTAAATAGATACGGACGTAGATGCAAGATCAATGAGTCGAGCACGATATGCCACTCCAATCATGCCCACCGATGACAGCGACACCCATCTCCCCACCCTCAATCGCCAACTTCATTGCCTCCATCTCACCACCCCTCTGCTTGACGACGAATCCCACCGTCTCCGACAGAGTCTCCCCATTATTGACGAACCAGTCACCACAATGCTCCCTCAGATACGCCTCCACCTCCGACTTCACCAGACAGCGGTCGCGAAGAAACAGAATCTGCTCTGGGTTCAACTTCATCATGTCCTCCACAACATAGTAGTGGCTGATGTCGTCTCCCCAGCCTTCAGCGCCCGGCTCGTGCCAGCGCGAGGGTTGCAGGCGGGCATGGTAGTTGGCAGAGGCAATGAGAGATTCGTCGAACCAGCCATCGCGGGCGAAGGATGAGGCTGCCGGCGGTGCACAGTCCAGGTGAACATTTAAGAGTAGTTGATGGTTCGACTCCGGGTGACGTTTGTGAAACTTCTGCCGGATCTTGCCGTTAGAGGGACAGATGTTGTTAGCCACGACGTCTCGCAGCATGCGGTGCACGTCAAGCAATTCGGCCAGCTCGACCGTCGAATAGTTGTGTAGCAGTGCGGCACGATCGTGAACGTAACGTGGAACGGAACGACAAGTGCGGTCATAGAAGCGGGCGTGGAAAGCCTCGTCGAAAAGCCAACGGCGGTAGAGAGCGCGACGGAAGACGTAGCATTCATTTGGTTTGAGGAGGCGTCGGTTGGCGAAGTCGGTCTTCCATTTTTTGAACGGGTATATGGTCTCGAATGCCCTGGCGACCCGACCAACTCGGACGACTTGCTGAATCAGGGCATCGGACATCGGAGCTGTTCGGTGGACGTGAGCAGCCTGGGAATAGTTGTGGGTGAGCAGCTGGATGATGTCGTCAACCGGGCCAAACTCAGACTCAGCAGCCTCGCTGAGTATCAGAAGGCGTTTCGAGGTATGGAAAACGTTGTGAAACCGGTGGCAGGTTGACGCGAGGGCGAGAGTGGCGGATATGCTCGGTAAGGACAGGTAGATGTGCGTGATGATCTCGGTTGGCAGTGTGTCGAACATGGCGGATGGTTCTTCTTGCCCTTGGAGAGTCGCGGTACTCCAGCCCTTCGCCCGCCACCGCTGAGCCATGCGCGGTCTTCGTTCACGGTTTTCTGGGCTCCTTCTTCCCTCCAGGTGGTGTGAGATCGGGGATGGTGCCGTAAAGCGTATCGTCGCCGTCCAGCGATAAGGAAAGGGCTCACAGGACGTCGACCCCGGCGATGGGGCTATGATTGGGGACCGCACACACAGCGGACATGTTGCGACACAGTTCTCTCGAGCCACACAGGGCGGAAGGTAAAGCGTTGTCCATGGTCGTGGTGTTGGGGGAAGAACGCCAGAGTACGCTGCTTGAAGCCAGCGTTGGACTCTCGCCGATGCGATAGTGCACGGACCACCGACTTAGGACTTCTGGTTCTGTCTCCGCCTCGTCGCAGCAAGCACACTCCTTCGCAAACGATAGTAACCTCGCACAAGCGCCATGTCGACCCTACTTCGAACACTCCGTAATCTTCGGAGCATTGGTCTGAAGGTCAGTACCCTCTCCCCGAGCAAACAAGCACAAGCGCTAACAGCATGCAGGAGTATGGCCACCAAATGCAGGTACGAATACACCACCTATAGCCCGCAACGCCCGAACCCGACTGACGGAGACTCCTTTCTGACGTAGTATATGGGTATGCGACTACCACTCAAAATGAAACGGCTAGGACAAGAGACTGAAGGCAGGCAGGCGACACCAAGCGCGGCATCCTCATAGGCAAGGACCAATTCGGCAACAAGTTCTACGAGAACAACGAAGAAGAGCTGCCGCGTAGGTTTGAGTTGGATATCGCATGAGAGATGTATGCTGAAGTATAGAACCAGTCCGAACAAGATGGGTGGACTACAAGGACCGGGAGTTTGAACCGTATGCGCTTCTCTACCACCACAACGATAGAATGCTCGACTGACGGCCAAGCTAGATCGCAGATCGAGCCCGGCTGGTATGCCATCCCGAACCGCGGACACCTTCAGAGGATGCTGACAAGCCGACTCGCCAGGCACGCCTGGATGTCCTACATGGTCGACAAGCCGCCGACGGAAGACCCGCTGCTGCGGCGCCAAGTCCGCGTTTGGGAGCCCGAGGCGCACAGGCCCGTGTTGACCTTCACGAGGAGTGCATACAAGCCTTACAACACGTGGGTGACCCTTGCCTCGGGAGGGTGTTGGGCAACGTGTGACTGACCGTATGTACAGGACGAAGAACAAGTACGCGCCATGGCAGCCAAAGGCCATTCCGAGGTAGCCGGAGCGCATGGCTGAGGGGAGTATTGGGCGTTGAGGCGAAGAGGGATTGTATATACTGTCATTAGACAAACAGCTTTCACACCACTGAGACCTCATTTTGACCAAACCAGGGTAAACCTACCGAGCCGCTGTTCTGCTTACTTGTTGTGTAATAATATCAGCAGTACCGGCTCGGATGTAGATTTGCGACTGTACAGTCAGTGACTAAAGAGGCACAATGGTACAACGATCGCATGGTGTAGGGTTCAGAGCCTGCCATCAAGGCCGTACTCGAGTATCTACGTAGGCAAGGCGGGACTGACATTATTCACGATAGTGCCCTCTCGACCGCCAGCGGTGCATATAACATCCACCCTTCAATCAAGCCTTCGAACGGAGAACCTTCACACCTAGAACACCCGACGCCCGATCCTCACGTTGCCAACGCCTCAAGCAACAGCCGGTACCGCGTCACTCACCCCAGTCATATCAACTCATCGCACACCACGAAGCTCATCCACTCACCAGCTTACCGAGCATGAACCCAGCAATGGCGAACCGATCGTACCCAATGCCCACATACGGAAGCAGCCCCATCCAACTCCCAGTCGTCGTGCGGTTCGAGGACTCGGCGAGGTTGCAGAGGCTGGACTGGCTTCGCCACATGGGCATGTTGCCAGAGTACAAACGAATGATCGCCGCGTGGATGGAAGCGAACGACCCGAATGACGAGGGTATTCACTTCGGGCCTGCACTTGAAACCGCTCAAGATCGGGTAGTGGTGCACCTGATGGGCCCTGCGTTCAATGGTATCTTCAGGGACCCGTTTGCCGAGTTCGGGGGCCTCGAACCGCCAAGCGGATTGGGAGGCGGCTCTCGGCGCAGGCGGTCGCGCAGCGGCTGCTGTTGCGTGATTATGTAGCTGTGCCGCCCGCGATGGCCGAAGCCCGAGGATCCTAAAGGCGGATCACGACTCTAGCACGAGGATGAGCGCATTGCTTCTCAGATGACTACTGTCTCTCCCACATGACACAGACCCACACCATGTTTTGAGGTGTCGACCGGCGTTCCCGTCCCTTCTACTCCTCCGCCACGCCATAGCCCTTCCTTCTCGGCAGCTTCTCGCCACCGTCGAGGCGGATCTCGTACGTCCTCATACTGTGCAGAGATACCACCGCGGACCGTGCCGTAATGCATGCCGATGCTGAGCTTCGACTTGATCTCTTTGTGTATCTGTAACGACTGCTCCGGCGTGGCATGCACGGTGCCCATGAACGTAGCTGGGGTCATGAGTCCGATGGGTAGCAGTGATATGTCGAACGGTCCGAGAGTCTGGCCAATTGTTGGAAATACCGGGCAGGGCGATGGCGTACCGACAGCTTGATAAGCCGTGTCGCCCGCGAAATACAGTTTCTTGTCCCCAGCTTCGAGAGCCCAGCTGCACCAAAGCGTGTGATCTCGATCTGACAGTGACCGCGCGGAGCCGTGTTGTGTCGGACAGCAGGTGAGTCGAAGACTGCCCACACCTTCCACTTTGACCTCGCAACTGTCCCACCAATCCAGATCACTGACTTCATCCGTTTGGCAGCCCACATGCTGCGTAAACCACGCTTTGTTATTCAGGCCCGCCAGGATGTGCAGGTGGCCTTTCCGTTTCCGGTACAGCTCGCTGATGAAGGTGAAGTCAAGGTGATCATAATGGTTGTGGGAGATGCAAACCACGTCAACATCTGGCAGTTCATCGGGCAAGCAAGGCGTCGGTGTATATCGTTTGGGACCCAACCAGGTGAACGGACTCGTCCGCTCAGCGAAGACGGGATCGAACAGTATACGGACACCGCGCTCGGCACCCGCCTCAACGGGCGTCTCGACAAGGAACGATGCATGTCCAATCCAGGTCGCTCGTAATCGGTCCTTTTGGTTGGCCGCCCAATCGGGCCGCAGAACTTTGACCAGCTCTTCTGAGCGTGTGCCGTCAGGGCCCTGCGGGACCGGGACGTTGTTCTTCTCTGCCTTGTTGCCGAAGCGATGTTGCATGGCCGAAGCGAGTCCAAGTTGGGTGGAAGACGGCCAAGGATTGACGAAACTTTTGGGCGGGTTCCCAACGTGATGGTCTTTGTTGCCGACCACGTTGGTGTTTGATGGCGGCAGCGACCTGACTGATACTGACATCCTCCTAGCGAAGTGGCTTCCCACCCGGGAAAACAATGCAGATCTCGACGTTGGATACATATGGTGGATGGACAGGCATTCACCGGTGAGCGATATGTTCATCTGGCCATGTCCTATGCGATCTTGATCAGGCTTCCTGGACAAGACGCGCGGTGTGCGGCTGGAGGAGATGTCAAATGCGCACTCACTGTACTCTATTGCATTCGATGTCGTCAAACTTCAAAGAAGGACGACCATATGATCTATGCGCGGTAAAGATTACTTACACTAACCCTTTCAGATGATCTTGCATCGAATAATGATGTGGCTCTAGCAGCTCCGATTCGGCGAGCTAGGTAGTTCTAGGCGAAAAGTGTATCCAGTCGGGTTTAATCACGTTATGAAGCTCATCTCTGACGTGACCTTGACCACACACCGTATTGGCATTTATCCATCGCTTATCCATTCACCTGCAAACCATACAATCTTACATAGGTACGGAGGTGTCGTGATCCTCCTCCTCGCCGCGGCGGTGCGACACCGAGCGGACCCGGCATGTTCCTCGAGCGCAACCTCCAAGTCTCTGGTGTACACCACTGTCGACACGGCTGGTATTCCGATTCCGGCCTGTGACGATGGATTGGTGCGGGTTGCAATGGCAGATGAGCTATGGCTTGGTCGCTTGGGCCCTGCAAAGCAAAAACTACATGTATATGTACCATCCGATCGATCGGCACAGGGTTGAAGATAAACCTCCTTCCCTTACGAGACAAGTGCTGAAGTCGACATCCACCGACCAGCAACCTTGTTCGCCCGCTTCGTTCTGTCGTCTGTCTGGCACCTCCCTAATAAAGCATCGCTAGGTCAATCAACGCGCGTAATCAACTACGAGGGGTTCGTCCGTAGCGCGATAACGTGTGTGCAAGGGAGCGATGTAGGTCCGAATCAGAGAGATAGATAGGTAGACTCATCCCCCCTCTGCTCTCGTCGCTCGCCATTACGTTCGTGCGAACTTCCTCCAAACGTCACTCAAAACATTCTTACTGACCATGCGACGGTTTACGATCCTCGCCGCTCTGGGCGGCACTGCTCAAGCCTCGCCTCGTGGATGGCACTTCGAGAAGCATTCGCATCCCGGCTGGTCTGAGCCCAGCGTATACACACCAGCTCAGCCGGAACCATCGTGGCCGTACCAACCCTGGTCTTCCCAGTCTACACGAGTGGAGTCCACCTCATCACCAGGTCCTACCGTGACGGACAGCGCACCGTCCACGACCACAGCTGCCAGCAGCACGCTTTCGGGTGGTTATGGAACAAGCACGGCGGCCTGCGCGAGCGTGTCCGAACTCGTTGCGTCTTTTACCAGCCAGAGTCCAAGCGCCACGCCTACAGTTCCGGCAGAGTTGGCGTATGACTGCATCACCAGCGTGCCCTTTAACGGCTCGGCAGCAGGTATGTCAGCTTGGGTGCGCGGCCAGCCCTTTGACATGCTCGGCAGACTAATGGACTCCAGTTGCTTTGCTGGAGTCGATCCGTCCGTACCTGGACTGGCAAACAACCATTGAATATCTGAAGAACCCTCCGGCAGAATATGCTGCGAACATCCAGCCGCCATACGACTTCTATGCCAACTTCGGTCGGATCTACAACAACGCAGTCAATGGCTCGTACGACAACGAGTACGCGTTCGGTTTCGATCTGTATAGATGTTTCCAGATCGCGCACGATGGTCACTTTGCCTTCTATCCAGATAGTGTGACGTCGATCTTCACATTCGGAAGAACGACGCCGCTTGTGTCGGTCTCTGTTGACGGTGTCGGCATCCCGGAGGTCTACGCCTATGCTGATGTCCTGAGTGCTTCGTTCGGAAATGTCAGCTTCACGCCGAGCCCGCTGACGATGATTGACGGGGAGAACAGCACTGAATGGCTGCTCGACTTCTCGCAATACGGCAGTCTACAGGACAGGGATGCTTTGTGGAACAACGTCTTCTACGAACTCGCTCAAGTCTCGCTTGGCGCGAGTGGAAGCGGTACGGGTACATTCTCTGGAGGCGGTCGTGGCCGTTATATCTATCCTGGTCCCACCACGTCGCTCACTTTCGCCAACGGCACGAACGTGACGATCGAGAACTTTGCGAGGGTGCTCGTACCTTTCAAGGGCATCACGAACGGTGACGATATCTACAAGACTTACTTCACGCCGCCACCGAGCGACGTCGAATCTGCGGAACAACTTGCTACGATGACCACATCTTCTACTTCTTCCTCCGCCACGGCGTCAACGACGTCCAGCACCTCCAGCACCTCCAGCACCAGCATTCCCGCCCCGGGCTACCCATCACCCATCGTTCGAGAGAAGAGAAACCTCAACTCAGGATACTTCCTCGACGGCGAGGGCTACGACGACGTGGTCGTTCTGAGCGTGCCGTCCTTTGTAGGAAACGCTAGCGATGAGCGGCCTTTCCAGTCCGTCAACACATACACCATCAACCGGGCGTTAGCAGCCAACAAAACCAAGCTCATCATCGACGTCTCGGCCAACGGTGGAGGCACCATCCTCCAGGGCTACGATCTCTTCAAGCAACTCTTCCCACACATTCTGCCGTACGGCGCGACCCGTTTCCGAGCCCACGAGGCGTTCGACCTGATCGGGCAGGAGGTCAGCTACTATTCCGGCCTCGTGCCGAGAAGCCCGAACACCAACGAGACGGTTCAAAATCTGGTGTCGACGTCGTGGAATTACAGGACCGATGCCGACGTCAACTACCGCCCTTTCACTTCCTGGGCCGAGAAGTTCGGCCCGCACGCTTACGGACCGGGGCCGGACAACTTCACCAGCATCATCCGCTGGAACCTGAGCGACGTGTTGACGCCCGACAACAGTGGAGGGATCTACGTGAGCGGCTACCTTAACCGTACCAACATCACCACGCAGCCCTTCGCGGCGGAGGACATCGTGATCGTCTATGACGGGTACTGTGCCTCGGACGTCAAGCCCCGCCACACCCCACGCACTGAACCCTTGCTAACCTCACGACAGGACCTGCACCATCTTCTCCGAGCTCATGCGCCAACAAGCCGGCGTCAAGACCATCGCCCTCGGCGGCCGTCCGACCAGGGACATCATCCAAGCCGTCGGCGGCGTCAAAGGCACCAACGACTTCCCCTGGACCTACATCCTCTCGGGCGCCGAGATCCCCTTCCAAACCCACTCCCTGCACAACGCCGCCTACTACAACAACCACACCGTGCTGGGCCAATACTCCGACCTCCCGCTCCTCCGCTCCACCAACGCCGTCGTGAACTCCCGCGACGGCCTCCGGCAGGGCGACGACACGCAGACGCCGCTGCAGTTCCGCTACGAGCCGGCCGACTGCCGGATCTACTATACGCCGGAGATGGTGGTGGACGTGACGGCGGTGTGGAAGAGCGTGGCCGACACCGCTTTCTACGGCGTCAGCCACTGCGTCGCGGGCAATTACACCGCCGGCACGGGCGGGACGAAGAGACACCACCGTCGCCATGCGCCGACCAGGAAGCACACCGTCCGCCGGGATCTCAACGGGAGCGAGCATATCGATTCGATTGCGAACGTGTGGACGGGTAAAGGTGGAGTGACGCTGAGTGGGGACGCCATCATGTACGTGTGAGACGTTGCGCGAGGGAGCAGAACGTGGCATGTTTGTTCTGTAAAATCTTGGGAACTTATGTAAACTGGGTATAGCGCGATTCCCACCAAACACCTGTGCCCTTCGAAATGAAAAAAGAAAAGACGGATGAAGTGTGCTCGGAAATCCCACGTCACATGTTCGCCTTGCAACAATGTGGTTCAGACGCCCAATCTCCAGATCCGCAAGATAGAGTAGATCCTGAC
>Ga0058704_10000036_pt1 | contig 63936 bp, 65 predicted proteins | sample AgamicMgSfe_FD_71363 | JGI IMG/M metagenome (GOLD analysis project Ga0058704, IMG submission 71363) | Agave microbial communities from Guanajuato, Mexico - Mg.Sf.e | ecosystem: Host-associated > Plants > Phyllosphere > Phylloplane/Leaf | place: Guanajuato, Mexico | collected 2012-05-30
ACACCAAGGAGGACATGATGGAGATCTTCGCCGCCGACGTTGACGGCCGCCCGCGCGAGTCCCGGCGTCTGATGGGTCGGAGGAATTACCTCGCGTGCGTGGTGTACGACCCGGAGGTGGTGCAGGGCGCGTTTGGATCGGCGACGCCGGGCCAGGGCAGCGGGAGGTTGAGTCTGGCTGCGGATTTCATGGTGCAGGGTGATGGTGGGTATGGGCAGCCGATGAAGTACGGGCCTGTGATTGTGCCGAGTTTGGAATATGGGCGGTGAGGAGCATGTAAAGATGATGATTGAATGAGGCATGTGATAGGTTGGGTGGGATTTGGGTAGCAGTTGTGTTGCGCTGGTCTGTGGAGCATGCTCATACGTCAACAGTGCGGTTTAGCGAGCGGTTGGATGTACTATTTCTTAAGCAATGTCAAGCTGTTTCGAGACGATGAATCCGCCATTTGGGCGTGACGCTGGTTCGTCAATGGTGTTTTGCAAGACAGGGGACGTCTAACGATCCGTCTCTCTAAACGCACGTTTGACAGCTCACGAGTACAATCTGAACTCGACACATCGGAGATTGTCATGCTCAGGTTGCACCAGGACAAAGACAGCCCGGACAATACATAAACATGTACGATCGGGTGCACACTCAAGTCCTTGCCTGACACGTTCGATGGCTCATGAGATGCCGAAGGACAGACCTATGCTCGATATAGAAGGGTACGTTTTGCTGTTATACACGCTTGATCTGCCACCACCATTCCGCATCACTGCCCGTCTGCCTGCAGCTGAGGATAGTGACCGGTCAAGAGTTCTCCGTGCTCGTCGTAATGTCGCTGCCAGGTTTGCTCTATACCTTGAACCCAGGTATACTGTATTTCGCCACTAATGACGACTTCCCATATCAAACACGGCCAAAGCGATCCCGGGCGCTCGGTGTTTTCGCATGCGAACACGGTGACGGTCTTCAGGACTTTAGGCCCTAAAGCTCGGTCTGATCTCCACTGTGCGAGCATTAAGGCGATGCCGTAATTGTTCTTACTCGCAAGCAACGCGTCGAAGCACCTAACGATGTATTAGTCGAGCGTTTTCCCAATGAAACCTTGTCAGGATCAAACTTACCATGAGCCAACTGGGAACGTGACCCTGTTCCTCCAGTCTGGAACGTATCCCCATTCGCCGGCTCCAGCCTGGAAGAGGCATTCTAAGACGAGCTGCACGGTGTCCTCCGGACTGTGGATTCCCTGAATGACGATAAAGTTGAGGAAGCCCCTATATTTGAGAAGGTCGAGTTCTCGTGGCGGCTGTATGCGTGGTAGAAATCCGGTTGCAAAATCGCCGAAACCGGTCGTGGTCAGGTGCGACCGAGTCCAGCCTTTCATGGCAAGATCAGACCACTGGGCGACTTTCGGCAGATCTTCACGGTTCATTTGTTGACCTGTTTCCAGGTGCCACATGTAGCGGCAACCCCAGGCGGCTGTAACCACGATGACTCCGTCTCGAGGATTGTATATCATCTCGAAGTACCCGTCAGTTCTCTAGGTGACAGTCAGTGTATGTACATAAGCGGGCTAGCATCTTTCACCTCCTTACTTCGTGCGTGGCATGTGGGTGGTGAGGTATAGTATAATCTTGATCCTGCGCGTATCTAACCCACACGTTTGGTCCCCTCGGGTAGAGCTGAGTGTAGATGTTATGCCTCTTTTGCCACGCTGGGCTCGATATATCCAGCGAACCAACCCGGAGCTGAGCGAGCGCATCCCATAGGATGTTGAACACTCCAGCTTGAGAGGCTTGCTCTGTCAAGATCTGTTCCGTCCAGGGGCCTGTTGATCTAAGGGCGGACTTATCACGCTGCCATCGCTGCCCGAGCGGGTCAGTGCCGAACATGCAATCCATCGCGGATACAACGACCGCACTGTCCGCAAAAAGCATTGCATTGAATGCGTCTCTCCCACGCTGAGCACGCGATATCACGTATTGCGGATGAGGTCGAGTTGTCCCTTGCAGATGATTGTCACGCTTGGAGTTCCTACCGGCCATGAGGTGCTTATGAGCTCCCGCGAACCACGCATCGGCATCGTATTCCCAAGTGCCCATTAGCTTGTCGTCGATGTAGTCGGTGATGGTAACGTTGAGTAGCCTATCTTCGCGGGACTCTGACCCTCGACCGTCAGACGAAGAAATGGCCGGGCTCGCGGAGAGGACGTTCTGTTGGAGTACTTCGACCGTACCGCGGAGCTGGGTGCCAAATCGGAAGGCAGAGTAGGCGTAGACCGAGACAAGAGCCAAGAGTAGGGCGAGAAAGACAGCGGCCAGGCCGCGGTTACCGTAATGCTGACGGGTCAGCATTGTGAGATTTGTGGTTGTAGGGATGACAAATGGCTATGCTCTCGTGTCAATTGACTTTCGTGTGTAGGAAATATATTTTGAAGGAGTTAGGAAGGTATTTTGAGTATATTATTTGATGGAGGAAAGTGGTGGAGGAGTTTGATGGAGGAAAGTGGTGGAAGAGGAACAGAGGAGCAAGTAGATATAGTATTCGAAGGCAGACTGCATGTGCTTGCGTCTTCACATGTCCGAAGACTGTCATGTGTCTCAGTTGGAGAGTTTTCACGGGTTAGTTGGAGCTTCCTTGGTGAAGACTTAGAATGCATCTACCCAACAGGCATGTGCCGAAAAGCTGAGTTTGCTTGTGCTTACCATCGACAGTGCTAGATCCTAACAAGCTACTGATAAAGCCTTACGACAGGACGTCAAGCTAGCGTGCTTTCACTGGTAGACCTTGTTCGATGCTCTGCTGCGAAAGAGAACATGTCCAGTGCCCATGCGTGTGTGCAAACTTCGGACATGGAGAGGTAAATGGTCCTACTATGTCAACGGAGGGTTTGGAGCGGATGCTGGGACACCGTGGCAAACAGTGAGTGGCGGAAACTGCATCTCGTCATCTTTCACTATGATGTGGCTGTAGTGCTGATTGACTCTCGCCCGGATGGTCGCATTGACGGTGCACTTTTGGACTCGTTCACCCATCGAGACTTTGCTATTACGTGTCTAACAGACGAGAGATTGATCGTACTGTTCGCTGAAGGCCCTTGAGTGGCTTCTCCTCCACCTGCAGCCTACTCACCGCACATGCTAAAAGTCTTCGACTTCAAATCGAGGGACTGATGGTAAGCCATCAACGTAGAGCGGCGGCTCAATGAAATGCATCGCAGGAAGTGACTTGTTGTAGATTTCAACATGGAGAGTGTCAGCTGTCGTGCGATCAAGCATAACAACGGACGAACGGTGGCCGGGACGGCCCGTACGGCAACCCCAAACGGTGGCTTCACCCTTGAATGATGACCAACTTACCTCTGGAACGCCATGCAAGTTTCAACGTTGAAGAGACCATGAGCCTGCGATAAGAAGGATACAGCATGACCACCGACGTTGCCACACCGGCAATCTTGCAGTACATCGATAGTGGGGTATATCCTGAGTCCGAAGACACCGCCTCCGCCATCCTTGGAACCGATGCCCTACACAACCTCCTTCACGAGTTACAAGCAGCTCAGGACTCTGCCAGGAATGAGATTCGTACTCTCAGCCAAACGACCGCACCCGACATTGACACGTGGATCTCCCGAGCCCATGGTTTGCAGGCTGACATCCTCCGCTCGCGGGACACCGCGCGAGCGATTGTCGCCGAAGCCGAGAGCGGTAGGGACTTGAGAGCGAAGATTGAGGACGCAGGGAACAAAGTCGGACTTTTAGAGAGGGAAGTCGCTTTCAATGAGACTCTGACGGCAACATTGGAACACGTGAGGTACGCCAACGATTTGCTGGGACAGGTGCAAAATGCTGCTGTGCTTGGGGAATTGGAGGTAGCGTTGGAGCGATTGCAGCAGGCGGAGGCGAGCATTGGTGGCTTGGAGGGCTTAAAAGACAACCGGACAGTGGCGTTGCTTGAACGCAGGGCAAGCGGTCTCAAGGAAAGTCTGGAAGATCTAACGACAGAGTGCTGGGATGCTCTGATTGAGGTGGATAGCAAGGCGAGGAGCGTCGAAGTTAAGACGCAAGAGCTAGAGACCTATCCGCCCGGGTCTGCGCTTGCTCACACTGCTTTGGAAGATGTTGTGAAGATAGCACAGGGGTTAGGCATTTTCGATACTTTGGTTCAAAAGTTGGCGAAGAATGTCGATCGAGTGATCCTCAAGCAACGAATGAAGGTCAATGACGATGGACAGGTTGCTGACCTCACGATCGAGAACGAACGGTTATCCTGTTCTGGTTCAATGCAAGACACGAGCTACGCTACCCTCTTCAGCGACTTGGAACGGATGATTGACTTCCTCGCTACGTGCCTACCATCTTCGATCACCCCGTCTCTCTCGGCAGCACTTATCCCTTCGTTGGCGACGCGTCTGGAGGAACACTGGCTCGAGCCTGCCGTCCCGCTTGACATTACCGAGATGCCCGGCTTCCAGGACACACTTTCCTGCGTTCAGCGACTCGCGGATCGGATAGACCATCACGGCTGGCATGGGACAAAGCTCCTTCGTGAGTGGGTACGGGGTGCACCCCGTACGTGGCTCACCAAGCGCAGAGAGGCTGTACTTGGCGAGGTACGCAACCTGGTGTTTGCGGGTCTCAGGGATACCAAAATCGCCGAGAGAGTGGAAACGCAGGTTGTGGCGCATGACGACCGCGAATTGGGACTTGCTGTGGGTGGTACTAAGGAGGAGCTTGCTGAAGGTGAGGGTGGAGACGCGGACTGGGACACAGCGTGGGATGAGCCAGAACCCGAAGAGACAACGTCGGCTCCGCGGGCTCAGAACCCACGTAGCGAAGCTGTCGGAAAGGAACATGCGGAAGAGGACATAGAAGATGCAAGTGCGTGGGACCTGGATGACCCCGAAGATAAGACTGATGAAGGCAGTGGCGATGGAGACGAAGACGATGCCTGGGGCTGGGGCGACGACCAAGAAGCGACAAACGGATCGGCCGCGCAGGAAACCGCGCAGAACGCTCCATCTGCTATATCTGCAACATCAGCAGCCAGGGCCAACGGAAAGGCTCGCGCCCCGCAGGACTCCAATCAACGTGAGGTGACACTGCGTGAAACCTTCACTGTCACCCTCATCCCTGAAAAGCTTCTGGTAATCCTCAAGTCGATCGTCGACGATGCGCAGACTCTGGCAGGTCCATCATACTCGGAATCACCTATAGCACCCGCCGCATCAGCACTTTATACCTTACCCACTCTCGCATTGGCCATCTACCGCGCCACGGCACCCACTGCATACACCAAAGCCCCCAGCGGCAATAGCAACATGCTGATATACAACGACTGCTCGCACCTCGCCAACGAACTCCGCTCATGGCAGGCAAGCCAACCACCCGCCTCCCGCCTTCGTCTTGACGGTGACGTCAAAGCGCTCGAGTCGTTCGCGAGGCGAGCCTACAGCTCCGAGATGGAGAGCCAGCGAACCATCCTCCGTGATCTCTTAGACGGAGCACAGGGTTTCAGCAACTGCACGACTCCACCGTACAAGGGCGAGTGCGAATCCGCGGTGCAGCAAGTCGTGTTGAGATTGAGGGACGTGCATGGCTTGTGGAAGGGGGTGTTGTCCAACGGCGCTTTGCTGCAAAGTTCGGGCTCGCTTCTGGCGACGGTGACCGGCAAGCTGATCTCCGAGATCGAAGACTTGGGCGACATCGGCGAGGCGGACTCGCATCAGCTGCGTCGGTTGCTGGACAAGGTGTCGGAGCTTCGCGACCATTTCACTCAGGCTGACGAGACCGGCGCCGGAGGCGAGGGCGGCCGTGATCTCACCTTCATATACTGCCCCAACTGGCTAAAGTTCCAGTATCTCGGCGAGATTCTGGAGAGCAGTCTGGCGGATATCAAGTATCTGTGGAACGAGGGTGAGCTGTCGTTGGAATTCACTGCGGACGAAGTGGTCGAGCTCATTGAAGCTCTTTTCGCGGAGAGCGATCTCAGGCGCAGGGCGGTGACGGAGATTCGGAGAGGTGGGAGAAGATGAGGAGCCAACATAAGTCTCCGCGTAAGCTCACGTCTGCCTATGCTCCAAGCCACCCTTTAATCGAAGTTTAGTTCTCTCCACACAGATGACAGCTCTGGAGCTGCCGTGCTGGACGTGCGCTTGCACCTACCAGCTCCGATAAATCTCAAAATCGTCTTCCTTGATGAGACCAATGAGCGTGATCGATAGTAATGTGACCCAACCTGCTCTTTAGGCACCGGGCTGGGTAATCCGGTATAGTCTTGCTCAGCTGGAACATCGTCTCCACTTGCTCTTCTTGAACACATGCCGGTGATGCCATGTTTGTCAATGAGGCACGAGTACCATAACAATGCCTTCAGTCCTGTACCCACGGGTTCCCTTATACACACATACCCGGTCAGCTCAGCCTCCCTCAAACACCTCAAACTTGATGACTTCAGGCACGAGTGTCTCCATATTCATCACCACAATCTCGCCGGTCTCGCTGAACTTTGGAACGGTCACCAAGCGCACCCTCTCACCCCTAGGTCCTTCGATTATTGTGGTTTCAAACTTCGGCTGATTGCCAACAATGAAGACGTGCGGACACTCCTTCAGCACGAATTGGTCTCCATCTTGGAATGGGTAGCACCACAAGGTGTCCGGTGCGGTAGGGGCCGTCAAGCGCCATCGGAGCATCGCCTCCATCATCTCCAGACGCTCTTCGCCGGCGACGTACTTATAAACATCATCGACGGTTTGGCCGCCGGTACCGAGGAAGCGATAGCCGTCCAAGTCGAAATCGGCAGGGTTAGTCTGGCTGTCGAACCAGCTTATTTCCTTCGATGAGCCAAGTGGCAACTCCATGTACGCTCTGCTGTGGGGGAACATGGCTGGATGGATGGGTTGTTGTGGTAGACTTGTGCCTGTGGGGTCTGAGTCGCCTGGGAGGAGTGTGATGGGTATGGATGGTAAAAGTGAAGCGAGCCAGGTGTCTAACCGATCGGTGGGAGCGGCATTGTAATTTGAGCTATCGTAGCCGTACTTTTTCTGCCCACGGTTCTTGGATGTTGCCGCAGCTTCTTGGCGTGTGGGAATGGGCGAAGCGTTCGAGAGGGGGTTGCCTGCGATGATGAGGCGGGAAATGTTGGCAGCTTCTTCTTGGTCTAAGGGAGAGGTGGACTCTCCGAGCAGATACTCCATTAACAAATCCAGCATGACGGTATCGCCTGCATCGCCAGTGATGCCAAGGCCCGAGACGATGGCAACCTTGCCAGCATCCGCTCGTTTCTGCGTAACCTTCTTCCCGCTCAACGCGGCTTCACCATCGTCCCTCTCCCATCTCTGAGGCTGCCGCGGCAAGTCTGGCACGCGCAAATCCAGCACCTCGAAATCACCGTCTTTGTTTTCCGTGCCCAATACTGCCACGATCGCTCCCGTGACCAGCAACACGCTTTGCAAGAAGCCGCCTGTCAACCTCAACCTTCCCGACTCATCCTCAAGCATGGTCTGCGTGCCCACGCCCTGAACACCACTGTGCGCTCCCGCGGCATCCGTCAGACCGAGCCCACCATCACCGTACTTCACTCGTGGAGGCGGTGCAGCAATCCAATGCTCCTTACCAATATCCTCCAAGACATTCGGCTTCAACGGCATTTCCATGTATGCGGTCCCGATCACCCAGCACAGCTCGCCTTGTCGCACATCCAGGACTCGCTCGACTTTTCGCGCCAGCTCTCCTGCAATCTCGAAATCCGAGAAAGACTCTGCGGCGATGCTCTCGACTGCAGGCTTGAGCTGTGCGAGACGGGCGAAGTACATATCAGCATACTGTTGTTGGTAATGTCGGTTCTCGCCCTTGGGTAGGGTGTAAGTGCGGAGAGGGCTGTAGACGGAAGGAGTACGGTCGAAAGTTCGGTGCTCGTCTTTCGAGGGCGCAGAGAGAAGCATAGTGGCGCTATCTTCGGTTTGGAAGTCCATGGCGACCTGTGTATCTGGAGATGCAAACACATCGGATATTCAAGACCAGCAGGTGGGAACGCGTTCGAGCAGACGCGATGGTGGACCCCACTTTACGCGAGCTTACATAACCCATCAGGCTTCAAGTTTCCCGTCAGGGCTTCATGGATACTACCTATGTACATACTATGTAGGTACGCGCATGCATAGATAGTCCAATTAAGGTACTTGTACGGATACTCTGTAGGCCTGATGACAAGCACGTTCAATTTATTTCCCAGTGCCGTTGTATGGTACAGGCATGACTCTTGACACATTCCCAACTATCATCAATGATCAGTGTGGACTGGACATTGACAGCGGATTGATCTTCCGCCACACCTAGGGACTAGGCATGCTGGTGTCCAGTCCTCTGTCCCTCCTACCGCCCCAACCTCACCCAACATGTTCCACAAACTCCGAACCGCCAGCCTTTCCCTCTCTTCACGAGCCGGCGATGGCGCAAGAAGAAAAGGCAGTGCTGTCTCAGCCTCACCGAGCGCAAGCAAGCAACAGCAACACAGTCCCATCACAGCCTACCCCGAGCGATCGCTTCTCGGTCTACCACCTGAACTCCGCGATCAGATCTACCAATATGCCGCTTCGTCCACCACGTTGACTCTCCCACCCACAAACCCCCGTAAACGACACAATCCCGTAAGCCTGCTGCTCGTGTGTCGGCAGATCTGGCACGAATATCGCCTCCTCCTGCTGGCGTTCGCCACCGTCATCATCCAAGTCCAAGGCTACGATTTCGCCAACGCGATTCGGGTGTTGCGCAATCTTCATGAGAGCAATGCGGCGCCTTTGAGCAGCAATAGTCGACTATGGATCCTGCTGCTCATGTCCCACGTCCCGAATCGTGATCAGCGCCAGGGCTTGAAGGCGTGGTGCGAGTACCGACAGCGAACCCAATCTCAAAACAGGATCACTTCACGTGAAGAGGGCCAGGCACAGGAACATCGGATGCTGTTCCACTATGACTTCAAATGCCTGCCAGGGATGCGCCCGCCGCGACCTCCAATACGCTATACGAACCCGTTCGAAATGCAATTGGACCTGCTACGTGCTCACCTGAGAATGATTGGCGATCTTCGGGACACGGCTGAGCAGCAGAGCCAGAAGAGCGACGAGGTTCGTGCGATGCAAGTGAATTTGCTCAGGCTGGCTAGGGTACTCGAGGGGTTTGCGTACACCACACACTGAGAAATAGTGCCTACTGAAAAGGCTACAATGGCAGTCCTATCGACCGCGAACGACGGAGCTGGTGCTCTGTCTTGGCGGGATGTCAACATGCTTTCTTGGGCTCGAGGGATGATACTCTTGCTATATGCTCACCCGAGACTCGATGCTGTTCATGCCTCGATCGATGAATTCGGCAAGACTGAACCGCCCGCGATACGCCTGTAGTACTCCTAGTCCATTTGTTGACATTGGCATGACGCCTTACGATACAGTGGTCGTCTTGGTCTTCTTGCTGCTCGGGACCTCCGCCTCCGCATCCGCAGTCGCGTCGATATCCCTCTTCTCCGCGACCCCGTTCAGCTCCATCTCCTTTTGCACAAACTTCTTCTTCTCCTCGTTCGTCAGGTTCAACAGGGGCTTCTCCTGCTCGGCAGACAGGTTGTAGTGGAAAGTCCGGATGATGCTGTCGGCGTCGTCGATGGCGAGCGGTCGGACATCCGCCAACGCCTTGATCTTCACGGTCACGGCCTTGATCTGCACGTCCGACATGTTGAAGCCGAGCTGCTCGGCACGCGACTTAATCGCGTTCCAGCCGGTGAGACGGGATGCGAAGTGGACGTAGCGGCTCATGCCGAAGTCCATCGGGTTGATGATTTCGTATGTTGATGGGTTGTTCAGGATTGCCTTAGCGTGAATGCCAGCCTTGTGGGTGAAGGCGCAGAAGCCGGTGATTGGGTTGTTGAAGGGCACGTTGACCTCCACAGCTTCGGCGACCAGGTCCTCAATCTCTTTGATCTTCTCGAGCTTGTACTTGGACTTGACGTAGTCCCGGTCGGCGACGATCATTCGAGCCATGAGACCACCAAGGGGAGTAATGCCGTTACGCTCGCCAATGCCGATGACAGACGTGTCGATGTGTGTTGCACCAGCTTCCAGCGCGCAGTAAGCATTTGCGATGGCGCAGCCCGTGTCGTTGTGAAAGTGAGTCTCGATGTCGCAGCTGACGACACCACGGAGGGTGCGGACGAGATCGTAGACTTGACGAGGCGTAGCGCAACTTGTGGGCATATGTTAGTACTAAGGTAAATGATGCGAGAAACGTACTGGGCTATACATACCCAACAGTGTCGGCAATACCCACGCGGTTGACGCCGATCTTGTCGACCGCGCTGTAGATTGTAAGGAGATCCACCAGGTCACTTCGGAACGAGTCTTCGGAGCTGAACCGGATCTCCTTTCCCTGCGACTTGACGTACTCAATCACCTCGATCGCGGTGTTCTTGATATAGGTTATGTCCTTGCCGTGGCTGTGCTCCATCAAATGGCTGCTCGTGCCAATAACCACATCCACACCATCCACGCCGGTCTCCACGGCCATCTTGGCGTCGCTCATGTTGCATCTCACATGGGTCAAGGTCTTTGCCCGGAGACCCAGCTTAGCGATTGCCTCACAATCTTTGCGCGACTGTTCACTCGCGGCCGGTGAGGTGAGCTCGATGTAGTCCACGCCAAACTCATCCAGCGCCTTGGCAATCTTGATCTTGGTTTCGGTGTCGAAGAAGGCATTGGCGAACTGCTCGCCTTCTCGCAGTGTCGACTCGATGATCTTGAAGTTTGACACGTTACTGAGGAAGTCTTGTACAGGCGCGTATGGATTACTGGACTGAGGACGAGAAGCTTGGTGGGTGTTGATCGCTCTGTATAGGCAGGACAATCAGCATCCCTTCGGCTCTTCAACTTCGGGACTGGACCGGGAGATGTACCTATACCCGTTGTGTTCACCGTTGCTGGCACCATTATTACCGTTCGAGCTGCCATTGGCAGTGCCATTGGCCTCACCGTCCGGCACTGGGCACATAGTTGCGATAGAGGACTCTGTCCGGACTGTGTTTTGTACCAGCCTTGGTCGCGAGTCGAAGGTGGATGCTGAGTGCAAGGCGTCGGACTTATGAAGAAGGCCAGAGTAAGCAGGCGGCAAGCACTTTTTGCACCACTCGCTAGGCGATGAGTCAAATGGAGGGAAGTCAGGTGAGTGATGTAGTGGTGTTGCTGGGGTGCGGACGTCGGTCTAGATGACGCGGGAAAAATTGAAGAATTGATGAGCTTCCTGGCTGGCGTTGGTCGTGCGCTCCGTGCCTTGCATTTGCGGTGCGATGTCGGCCTGGCCGAAAGAGGAAATTCTCCACGAGGAGCCCGGCTGAAAATGGCACTAGTCTCAGTTCGGAACTTTACTCCTCCACGAAAGTACATCACCGGAAGACACTGGCAGTGAGACACGTACAGAGCTGGATCTTTCCCTTTATTTTACAAAGCTACAAAACGATGTTCACGCAGTAACACCTCAATGAATTTTGGATCGTAGTCATACCAGTATTGATCGTTACCACTGTCGCCTCATCAAGGCTTCACACACCAGCTTCATAATCTCGGGATTGGGGCGATCAATGAACCCCAAAATTAAGTGTTCGCTTTCCAGGGGTCGCTGAGCATGTATGGCAACGAGAGTGCGATTAAGCGAACGAGACAGCGCTGTCTCTGAGATGAGGATAGCATCTCCGGACGAGTACACTCCCAAGCTTTCACGTCGCCAATGACAAACACGCCCGCACTTTGTCGCGCATAATCACTTGGTAGATGAAAGGGGGTGCTGGTAACCAACGATTGTTCATTGCCTGATGTTGCACACTCTGGAAAAACACTAGACACCTGCAATCTCCAGACAGGACCAAACTTTCACCAAGAGTGGCGCTTTCGAAACCCTTGTCACGTTGGGACGAAGAGCACTATCAGCGAACATTGCTGACTTGCCTGAAGATGAATGGTGTAATCGCAAGTCTTTGTGAACAACCTGTCACACACATCGACATGTATTCTATACCCTTCCAATAGCTTGTCGCTGTCGGCAAGCAACGTCGCCGACCACTGCGCCACTTACTGCGAGCGTCTCCGGGTTTGACGCTCAACAGCATATTACGTCCAACTTGCGGGCACTAGGCGAGTAGAAACGTAACAGTATTGCGTACCTCTCCTGCACTTAGGACCATTCTCTTCCTGTTGAAGGGCTTACCATCTGCCACCATGGAGCTTCTTCGAACTTCACGAGAGGAGAGACTTCTACGGTCATGCCATTTGACTCAACGTCAGCTGGTCTCGAGAGTGGTCTCCGACGTTCTGCAATACACGGCGCTAACATGTGCCATCCTCGATCTACCACATCGAGGCTTCGTCGTCAGCTGCACTGTGGTCATCACGAAGACACGGATCAACAAGCTTGCTTCAAGAGCTTCGTGGTGATGGTACCGAAGTATCGCCTGTCGAAGCCGAGAGCAGAGTACGGCGTGTTGAAAGGGCGACTAGTGTCGAACAGTTCACTACCATAGATTTCAATAAAGCATGTGAGACAGCTTTGGAGGTCTGTCGTCCTGGCGGAAGACCGAAAGGTGTTGTTGCTTCCATTTCGGGACTAGCGCCGAGGATAGAAGCGCGCTTGCTTCGCGTTCCTTGATGGACCAGCATCAAACCAACGTCACACAATCATACCATCTCACGTCTAGCAATGGATCGCGCTCAGGAGCATCTTCAGACACAAGGACGGTCTTGTTACAAACGCAAGGACTTTCAGAAGGCGCTCGATTACTTCGACCAAGCGGTAGGACGTGCGCCGTCAGTTCAGTTGCTTGACAATCGAGCCGCATGCCATGACAAGCTCGGCAACCTTCCGGCCGCGCTGAGGGACGCGAAAAAGGCGATCCAGCTCCAGCGAGAGGATCCGACAGGTTATCTGCGAGCGGGTAGGGTTCTGATCAAGATGGAAAAGCAGAGCGTGGCTCTGGAGATCTACTCGCACGGTATCCGAACCGTGAAACACGTCGGCCAAGGCTTCGAACTTCTGCGAAAGGAACATGATGAGCTTTCGAATCGGCTATCACCCCCGAAGAGCGTCGATCCTCTGACCGTCTTGCCTTGCGAGCTCGCGGAGTACATCCTAGAACTATTGACGTTCAGGCAACGCATGATCGCGTGCCGGGTGTCGAAGGATTGGGCGTTTTTTATCCGCTCGACGCCCAATCTCTGGCAGCACCTCGACCTGAGTGACGCGAGACGGGTAGTCAAGAATAAGTTCATCAGTCGCGCGATCAATATCGGACGAGTCAAGCTGAAGACAGCGACCTTGTCGAATCTGCAAGACTTTGACAGAACGATCGAGGCCATCGTGCGACATTGCCCGCTGGAGGACCTGACATTGCTCGATACTGGTCTACACAGTCAGGGCCTGCTCGAAGTGCTGCAACGTGCAAAGCAACTGAAGCACCTGCGAGTCGGCGATGGTACCGAGATCGGGCCAACGACGCTTGACGAAATCGTGAAAAGTTGCGCCGCAAGGCTTGTCACCCTGGACGTTATATCGGGACCGGCCGTCCATAGAGATTCTGTGTTGACGTTTCTGGTGCCATGCGAGGCACTGACGACCTTGGAATTGGTCACCTGGACCGTTGGTCAGGCAAGAAGCTTGGAGCGCCTCCTGAAGAGCCTACCGCACTATGCGCCAAACCTGCAGCGTCTCCTTGTGTGCGGCAGTGAGTACAGCCACCTCCATCCAACGGGCTTCGACTGGGCCTGCTTTCAGCATCTGAAGCATCTAGACCTAAGAGTATTGGTTCCAGACGCGCTGCGTCTCGCCCTGCCCCCAACGATAGAAACACTATCGCTTGGCAGAGTCCTCCGCGAGCCGTTCTGGACTCCGTCGGACGCTCACGCACCCACCTTTAGCTACTGGCTGCCACACCTTACGGATCTCTCCCTGAGAATACTGAAGCTTGACCGGATCACCCCATTCCTGGCACAAAAGGCAACAACAGCCGAGGGGGAAGAGATACAGCAAGCATCCAATATCCGTCGCCTCTGCCTAGGACCTCCAGCGCCTTCTTTCGAAGCCATAGATGACCTCATCACCCATCCAAGGGTGCAAGATTTGGAGGTCTTGGTGCTGCGTGGAGTAGACTTCTACATCGACCACATGATAGAGCTGGTTGCCGCAAGGCTCAAGAAGCTGCGAACGGTCGACTTGAGCGGCACGGACGTAGACGGCTGGGGAGTCCGGAAACTGGTGGAGCAGGGTGGCGTTCGACATCTCATCTTGAATGACTGCCGTCGCCTCGGCGCCGATGCCGTGGACTGGGCAAGATCCCAGGGCGTTCGCGTGGACGCGCGGACGAGGGAGTCGACGAATGGTGGCCGCAAAGTACGACATTCTTAGTGACGACAAACGTACATCTGTCGACCCTTGCGCAGCGAAGCACAATCCTGAAAAGGGGGGCTCAGCGTGCTCATGAGGTCTTCCAAACTCGTCAGGAATGACGGTATGCTTGCATTCATAGGTTTCGGCTGCGGGGTATGTGAAGGCGTTGCCGCCTCCGTCCACTTCTTTGCTTGCACTTCTTGTCCCAACGCCAAAGCGCAGCAGTTCCCTCAGCATCGATTTCATCTAGTCATGCGCTTCGTACATTGATCAGAACTCAGCCTCCCAGTCTCCCTGTTCTGCACGCTCAACGCCTGCCATGCAGTCGGCTATGATAGGTCCAATTCCAGCAAGTTGACAAGAATCAAAACGTGCGTAGAACGCTAATTCTCCAGCCCAATGTGCACATTCTTCTGGCCCTCGTTGACGCCACTGAACACCTCGGCTTCCTTCTTACCCTTGAGATGCGGCAGTTCCTTGACAGCTTCCTCAATGATCCGTAACGCGATCTTGATCTCCTCCTCCGAAATGACCAGCGGCGGCGCAAGCCGGATGATATTTTGGTGTGTGGGTTTGGCCTGCGAAGAAGATGACGCGTTAGCGTCTGGGGATTGCGTCGAAAGCGACGGGTCCGTCGGTCCAGCATGGTGTTGCTGGACGTGGGCGATTTTCAAGGCGCGGCCTACCAGAAGTCCTCTCTCCTTCATCAACATGCACAGATCCCACGCGCTGTGGCCGCCTGTCCTGCTCTCGTCGATCACGATGGCGTTTAGTAGACCCTTGCCGCGAATGGTCGTGATTATGGGATCTCTCGACTGAATATCGCGCAGCCCCTGGCGGAAAAGCTCCCCTAACCGGTCAGCTCGCTCGGTCAATTGTTCCTCCTCGACGATCTCTAACGCCTTGATGGCCACGGCGCTGCCGAGCGGGTTCCCGCCGTACGTGGAGCCGTGGGTGCCGGGTTCGATCGTGAGCATGACGTCTTTTCGTCCCAGCACGCACGACACGGGGTACATGCCGCCACTGATCGCTTTGCCGAGAAGTACGAGGTCGGGTTTGATGCCGCTCCACTCGTGGCAGAGAAGTCGACCTGTTCGCGCAATACCGGTTTGGATCTCGTCGCAGATTAAGAGGACGTTATGTTGCGTGCAGAGCTCCCGGACTCGTCTGAGGTAGTTTTCGTCTGGTACTACGATGCCTGCCTCTCCTTGTATCGGCTCGACGAGGAAACCCGCCGTCTCTTTACCATGAGCCTCGAATGCTGCTTCTATTGCGCCAATGTCGTTATACGGGATGGCTTTCTTTGTTGCTGGGCAAACCGCGCCGACATTGGGCAGATATGGGCCGTAGTTGTCCCTGCTCTCCGGGTCTGTGCTCATCGTGATCGCGGCAAACGTCCTCCCGTGGAAATTTTCCTGCACGCTGAACACCAACGCCTTGTCCCTCGGAATCCCCTTGACTTTGTAACCCCATTTCCGCGCAATCTTCACCGCCGTCTCGACCGCCTCCGCGCCCGTGTTCATCGGCAGCACCATATCGAAGCCCATCATCGAGGTGATCTTCTCCGCAAACCGGGGAAAGACATCGTTGTAAAAGGCTCGACTGCTCAGCGTCAAGCGCGATGCTTGCTCGGTCAAGGCTTGGATGAGCTTGGGGTGGCAATGGCCTTGGTTGACGGCCGAGTACGCGGATAGGAAGTCGAGGTAGTGCTTGCCTTCTGGATCCCAGACAGAGCAGCCGGAGGCTTTCGCGAAAACAATTGGGAGCGGGTGGTAGTTGTGCGCGGCGAACGAGGCCTCAGCCAACATGGCCGATTGCGAGGACGAGGCATGGTACGATGATGAGGGGAGCGAAGCTGGGGTGAAGGTGGCAGCTTTGGCGTTGAGGGTGCCGTTGGTGGGGCCGTTGGTGTGCTGCTCGTCGAGAGCCATTGGTGCCATCTTCGCCGCAGGTGAGTTGTTGGTTGTCGATAGGGTAGGACGCGGTTGCTTGGGAGAAGGATTCGCTAGGCTGTAGGAGTTGTCGTTGTAGTAGATGTTCAGAGAGAACAAGAAATACTGGTGACAAGCAACTTTGCCTTTGGTCTACAAGAATGTAGATGTGCAGTCGCTTTCGAGAAGTTCTGAATGCACCCCGCCGGCACTTTCACATGTCGCTTATCAACCGCATTGCGCTGACTACTGATTGGCGGAGACGCGCAGGCCTCCGCCATAACGCTTTCGGTCGCGGACGATTTCCTACTTGTACCAGATGACACAGAGGACAGACTCTGTGCAAAGGCGCACTCAGAGTGCCCAGTCAAAGAATGATCGATCGTGCGCCGTAAACAATGACATATGCTACCTCTGACCAAGCAGTAAAGGTGTGTTCGACGACTGGCCTGGCCAGCAGCTGGCGAATCGTACACATCAACAACGACCTACTGCGAGGTCAGCTCCTGATGCCGGCTGAGCCTTCACACAACGACGCTCACGCAAGTCACGAGATACTGAATCAGCCGCCTAGACTGCTGGCTACGGGTTACCGTCGCGGCTCTACGGTCCTGCTAGAAGCTCTACTGTCTGGTTACACCCAAGGCTGCGACCGTCATGATCGGCCAATGCCGCGACATCGCCAATGTGTCCGAAACGAGCATCAAGACGATGGATCGTTGCAACGAATCTGTTTTGAGGAGAATGTGTTGAGCACCAGTACTCGTCCACATCGCCTACAATGCCCTACTCTGTCACGATCTGTTCAGGGGTTCAAGCGACAACTCTGTCTAGAACTATCGTTCGGTATGATCATCGTCGGACTTTGCAAAACCACAATCTACACCGTAACCACACTCTGTGAACAAGAGCAGCAAACATGTAGGTCCACAATGTTGATACATCAAGGACACGAAAGACTCACATCGTTTGTGAATAATAAGCAGGAGCAACAACAGAACCGAGGACGCATGGCAGAGCGGTGTAGCCACCCTTTTTCGTCTCGCTCATGACCGCGTCGACCACAGACTGCGTCCACGATTGCTGGAAAGCAGAACACCCAGCCTTTCCGCCATCACCTAGCCCATATCGAATATTACAAAGAAGATGGGCAAACATGTCGCTTTCACTACCCTTCCTCCATCCCTCCTTTCTTCCCTTTCCCAAACCGAGTACGCTCACACAGTCTTTGGATGGATGAGCTCGTACGGTGTTCGAGGGTTGAGAGAAACCAACTCCTCTGCAGACGTGCGCATCGGATCCATACTCGATGTGCCCGAGGAACCCACCGCGAGCGACGCATCACCATCAGATCCGACTGTTTGATACTCCGGGACGTCTTTTGTGATATGGTACATGGTCGGAAGGCGGTACCTGAACCCTTTTTGAACTCCCACTACCGAGTCGGTCAGTGAACTGCGACTGTGAAGCACGTGCGACTTACTGATGAGAAGCCACAAGTACTCGACGAACACCGGTACCCAAACAGTGATCGCGATCAGCTGGCCGAGCGTCCAAGTCTTGACCGCTGGACTGTAACTGGTAATGCCGTACACGCAGTAACCGCTGAGCAGGGTGAAGTGACAATAGAAGAGCCAACCGTCCACAGAGGCAAAGAAGACTCGCCTCACGCCTCTCCCCACCGATCTCCACACGCCACTGTCGAGCTTCGGGAAGGCTTCGGTGAGGTTGCGACGGAGATGCGCGAAGACGTTGCATTTCGCTCCAGGATCTGCCGGATTGTCGAAGATGGCAATGGCTTCCAACACGAAGATACCTTGGATAAGGAGAGTGATTGTGAGTGATTGAGAGTCCTGTCCAGGCTGAGTCGAGATTCCTCCTTCCAAGCAACAAAGGATGGGAGCTCCTGCTGCACCACCACACTGCTCGATTGTGAGGCCTGTGGCCGTCGCATCAAGATGTTCGGGAGTGGGTTTTTGAAAGCTCCTGAACCAGGTCACCACCGAAACAGCGATGCAGACAGTGGTCCACACGACGAGGTAAGGCGATGCTTTGTTGGCCTTCCTGAGCGTATAGAGGTTGAAGACCAATGGGTTGATACCGCTACTACTGATCGTCTGAAAGAGCTGCCTGTTGTTGTCCAGCGCTTGCCAGGTGGGTGCCTGTAACCACTGGATGTTCTGCAGTGCGATCAATGATGCTATCTGGATCGTCATCATGTAGAAGATCTGGGTCTTCTGCAACTCCACGGTCGTCGAGATCAAGATATCTGTATGGCGAGGGAAGCTTAGTCGCTTCTGAGCCTGTTCCGCGATAGACCTCGCTCTCTGACGATCTTTGCAGAGTAAGAGAGAAAAGCCGTAGACAATATACATGACCCAGGACGTTGCGAAACTGATGATCATCCAAATGACCATTACCATCCCGGCTTGCAGCATGTAGGAGATGAGCATCTTTTGCCAATGGATGTTAGCACGTGCTTCGTGATTGGCAGAGACCCTGTTGAGAGGACAATTCTTACGCCCAACCCTCCCACATCCGTGTTGACTGACTGGTCAGCCACTGCCATATTGTAACAAAGCACATTTGTTGACTACCGAAGAACGACAGAGTCAGCCAAGCAATACTGGTCCCAAGCGCATGGAATGAGCTTACGGCTTACATAAAACAAGTCACTATCAGAGTAGACGGGAATGCCCGTCTGGTTGTGGTAGGCGTGGTAACAACTGTTGATAGCTTGCCATCCATCGGTAGTGTTCGCCGATAGGTTATTTCGGAATGTTGTACTTCTGGAGTACGGTGGCGTTCTCTTGGAACAATCCTGTCTGAGCAGACGACGCGAGGAACGGATAAATCAGGCAGTTATGGAACGTCAAGGTCGCGTTCGTCGAGTTCCATAGGAGTGCGGGGGCCCTGGCGGGATCAACGCAAGCAGCTGTACAGTTCCACTCGTTTGGACCGACTCTGCAACCGCCATCCCATAGATTAACGTCGCCGTGTACTCCCAAGTAGCGCTGTGATTCATTTGGCTGTGGATAGTCGACCCATATTTTCGCATCTTCGGTCGCGTCTTGCAGACTGTACCATGGCCATTGGGTCGGAAGAGTCGTTGATTCGGCATACACGTACCTCAAGGGTGACGACATGTTTCGAGGAGAGAATCGTGATGGTAATCGATGAAGTCGGCTTGTCCGTATGCGAAACGTCGAAGCCTGCATCTACATGAACCTATATATATGTAAGCGGGCAAGCCTAGATAGATGTACTTCGCCACTTCAGCCCCCATGCATCTTACGGTGGCCTCTGGAGAATCCCACTTCGTCACTCCAGCCGCTCCGCGTCATCGTGTCACTCAGAGACTGGGCTGTGTTATGAGTACATGCTCTCAGCCTCACTGATGAACGGCGTTGAATGGGAGGATCCTCATGTGAGACTGCGGGGTTGCCGACACCACTCATCAGTGCTGACACCACTGAGCAGCGTGCGGTGACCGCTGGCAAAGAACCGCAAGGCTGCGCACATGTGTATGTGTGTGTGTATGTGTTCTGGATGGAAGGCTGTACATGAAGTGCGGTCGGGTTCATGCAGGTGTAGTTCAGCTAGTGCGGTCCGTGCGGGGCTGCCTACAGCGCTCCACCGAACCACGTGACGTATGTGCGTGCATCCACGCATCGTGGATGTGGATGTGCAGACGCATTCAATCATGTACATAGCCCGAGACCTACATATAATGAGGCAGTACCTCCCTACATCCATATCCATACGTGCACAGTACAATAGATTCTCCAATAGTGCCAGAGACAATCCGGATATCCTATCGGACATACACAAGACGAGATCGAACTCCGCCAATCTCCCTCAACGAGGCTGGGACGTCCAGGCATCCGCTACAGGGCACCGTTTCCAGTGCTGTCGAAGATGTCGGTACGTGAGTACGCTTGGAGAATCCGGAGGCAAGCTGAGTCCACAGAAGGGGAGCGCTCTCTTCGCCTCTTGAAAGCTCCCAATGTCGTACGACATCGCATTGCATGATCAATCCTATAGTCGTCTACAACTTCGCCTTTCCACCCTTCTCAGCCTCCTCTCCTTGATACTTGGCCTTCAACACCCTCCGCAAGATCTTGCCAGACACACTCTTCGGAATCTCTTCCGTCCACCTGATCCCACCCCGCAGCCTCTTGTGACTCGCCACCTTCTTGCCCAGCCACTCCGTAATCTCTTTCTCCAATGTGGGAGACGGTTGGACATCCTTCTTCGGCACCACGTAAGCGAGCGGGACCTCGGTCGCCTGCTCCTCTTTCCATACGCCCAACACGGCCACGTCGTCGATGTGCGGGTGGCTGACGAGCAAGCCTTCCAGCTCCGCCGGAGGCACTTGGAAACCTTTGTATTTGATGAGTTCTTTGATGCGGTCGGTGATGTAGAAGTTGCCTTCCGTGTCTTGGTAACCCACGTCGCCGGTCTTGAAGTACCCATTGGGTGTGAGGGCGTTCTTGGTTCCCTCCACGTTGTTCAGGTAACCTTTGAAGACGTTCGGACCCTTGATCCAGAGTTCGCCGACCTCGCCAACGGATAGCTCTTTCTCGTCGGCACTCATGTACTTCGCCGTCTGGTTCGGAAGCAGTGTTCCCACAGCGCCAATGGTGCTCCTCCATGTTTCCCAAGTCTGCGTGTGCGTCGTGGGACTCGTCTCGGAGAGCCCGTAGCCTTGCTTGACCGGGACTTTGATGCGGGCGTAGAGCGCATCGACGAGTTCACGGGTCAGTGGTGCAGCGCCGGAATTCATCATGCGAAGGCTGGAGAGGTCGTATTTCGAGACGATGGGCTGCTTGGAGAGCTGCAGTACGACCGGCGGCACGACGTAGGCGAAGGTGATCTTGTACCCTTGGACAATGCGGCACCAGGACTCAAGATCGAACTTGGGCAACACGACCGTCTTCAGGCCACGATAGAAAGATTGATGGACCACGACCGTCAAGCCGTAGATGTGGAAGAAGGGAAGAAAGGCAAGGATGCTGTCGCCATCTGGATGGCCAGGGCGAGGGACGGGGGAGAGAGGCTGTTCCGCGGCGCAGATCTGAAGCGTGTTGGCTACGATGTTGCGGTGCGTGAGCATTACGCCCTTCGGATGGCCGGTAGTGCCGGAACTGTAGACGAGGAAGGCGAGATCGTTGGCGGGGTCGGCCACTTTGGCCCGGCGATACCGCTGCGTGCCGGAAATGTTGCGTACAGAGGTGAAGTGCTTGATACGGCCTTCTGCATCCCGTTCATCTCCGATAAGGGCAATGCGGTCTGTGGGGATGCCGACCTTTTGGCACGCCTGAAATGCAATGGGAAGTTGAGGGATTTGTGTGATGAGGGCCTTCGCTCCGCTGTCCTTGAGTTGGAAGGCCAATTCATCGGCGGTATAACCGGGGTTGGCGGGAGAGACGACGCCGCCGGCGAAATGGCAGCCCCATGTGACGATCGGGGTGTCGATGGAGTTTGGGGTGTAGAGGCCCAGCACGTCGCCTTTCTGCCAGTCCCAGATGCTCTTGAGACCCTTGCCAAAGTCCGAGGCGGTTTGCTTGGTTTGGGCATATGTATACGATCGCTTCGTTTGAGGATCGACAAAAATCACTATCAAATCAACGTCAGCGAACTCTACGTGATCCTGCCGACTACACTGTGTTCCATCTAACCTTTATCGTCTGGAAACTCCCGCCTCTCACGCTCGAACAAGAAGTCCCAGAGGCCAATGTTAGGGATGTCGATAGAGGGGTACGTTGATGAGGTAGGCATCGTGTCGATCTATGTGTTCGGTTTCCTGAAGATTAGATGGAGGGAGAATCGGAGTCTGCAAGAGCAAACCCATGGTAAAAGATGAAGGCATTTTGATTGCTCTCAAATCGCTGTCCCCGAGGCACGACTGCTGCGTCGTGACAACATGCCGAGGCAGGATGGCCTCCCGGTTATTAACACCGATACCCCAGAAGGAGATAGGAAAGGCTAAATAAGGATGCGGCTCTTCGGCTCACGGCAATGGTTAGGTATCAGGGGGTAAGCCTCACGTGATGTTTCGTCCCCAATATTTCACCCCCATCCATTCTAGCCTGGCCATTGAAGTACACCGCATGCCCGACGACGCCTCCATCATGGTTGCGGGTGTTCCTACTTTCGGTCCTTGCCTACGTCGCCACGTTTGGAGCATCCAAGCGCCCTTCCGCTGCTACCAGCGTCGCTGGGCTCAAGTCCACGATGTTCGCTTTGTTGCCACACATCAACGCTCCGATGTCATACTATCGCGATACAAGGACAAGCTGGATCAGAAGGCGAAAGAGAAGGGCTTGAACAACGTCGACGAATTGAAACAGGTGTACTCGGAGAAGATACAGGAGCTCAGGCAAAAAGCCATCGTACCGGGAGCAAATGCGCCGTTGGACGCACAGCAGTCCCAACCAGCACCAGCACCCGAAGCCGTGGCAACCAGTGTACCCTTTCAAGCCCCTCCGCCTCCTAGTCCGCAGGAGGCAACAGCGGACGCGCCGAAGGTTCCAAAAAGCAAAGACGGCGTGAAAACATTAGGATCATTCGTCGACGTGGACAAAATCGCCGAGCTTCCGCACAAAGAGATCGAGACCCTCTGGCGCCTACGCCATGTTCGTGACGCACAGTCTTTGTGCGCAGTAATGCATGCAGAGACCTACGGCCGCGTAGCAGCCACCGCGCGCAAGCACCCGCAATTCATCCTGCCGCTTCCACGGGAAGGACAAGGTGCGGAGATTCATTTCCTGCAATGGACGTTTCCGTCTCCGACCACAGCGACGGTGCTCTTCACGCATCTTGCGGAGTACAAGCTCAGGGGTGAGTTCGCGCAGCCGCATACGACGGTGACGCACCATCTGGATCTGGCTCGGAGAGGGAAGGGACTGGTGTTATTGGAGGGGCGGGTGATGGAGAACCGAGGCGTGACGGTCGACGAAGGCAAGTGGTTACTGATGTGTCTGCAAAAGTTCTATGGGTTCGAGGCACGAACAGAGGAGGCGAAGAATGGGGTGCAGAGGAGGAAGAAATTGATGGAGATGTTTAGTGGTGGCGATGAAGGGTTCAAGGTGGAGGAGCTGCTGGAGGAGGCGGAGAGGGTTTGATCTTCGCCCCAGTCAGCACTGACATAGTAAGAATTATGTGTCTGCGGACACGGTGATGGCTGAGCTGCAGTGCTGCTGATAGATATAGATACTCGATAGAAGGCCTGTACAGCTATGGGAGCCCCGTGCATGGCATACGCGCGAATACTGGATCATCGCTTTCGCAACGAGAACCAAGGTCAATCGTGGCGGAACGATTCCACTCTGGGCCGTGCAGGTGTCTATTGGATCGTCGTCTTTACCTACTCAACTCCGCCTCGATGTCTGCGGGTTTTTGGAGCACCAAATGCAGCGTTGTAGTACGCGCGGGCACTGGAATGTCGCCTTCGCAACAGTCGTGGCTCGGCGATTCTGCTCTGGGCCGTGCAGGTGTCCTACTAGGCTGTGGTCTCTGCTCACTTCGGCCTCAGGGTACGGGTTCTTGGGATAACAAATGCAGCGCGGCAAGAGTAATTGTTCGCTGACTAGGACGCGTCCACGTCTTCCGCTAAACGCAGAGCTCCTCGACTGCGAGGAGATGGTCAGATGTACGACCTCCCCACGTCGCAATGAACGAATACGAGGTAGTCGTGAGCGCCGCAGGATTTTTCGAGGGTTGAAAGGTTGCAAGCGGTTGGTGGTTGGGGGTCAAGGATCCTGTGCAGCTAGGGTGGGTAAATCGATGGACACTGGTTGCTCGTGCTGAGCGGTTTGTGATCGAGGTCGCTTGAGTGAGACCGCTTGAGTGACTGCTATGGCTTCGTAAGTACGCCTTCGTAAGTGGTTCGCCGATACTTCAGTTGCTTGTCGCTCGATCACTTGATGCGTGTTGCGAGCCTATCCTTATTTGCAACTTCGTCACTTCGACGCATACATCTGTCTCCTCTTACTCTTCATCAAGGCCCCTATTGCCGCATCGTACGGGAGACGGTCAAACACATGTCACAGCCTCCTCCACCTTGAGATCGTGAACGCTCTCTGAGTCCGGTCGTTTTCCTCATCCTACTCTTACCTGATCTCTACCAACACAGCACCACAGATCGAATCCGTGGCTCACTGGTCTTACTTTGGATGTAGAGGTCTCCCACCATCCGCATGACCCAGACTCACCACTAACCGAGCTGAACGACACTCATATTTTGGTATAACTCGGAGACAACCACGTCAACCACATCTTGAGGCTCGTTATCTGATAGCAGAAAACAGGACTTGAGACCCTCTCTCAGAGCATCACCTCGACCGTGAAAGTGCGGCAATCGTTACTTGCGCCGGAAGCGTCACTCAGCCGGCTACCCACTGGCCCCAAGCCCCATCTGTGTCACACGATCGGACTTGCGAGGGAGCAAGGACACTTACCACAACCTCACATCTGTCTTTCAACAAGAAGGAAGAACGATGTGCTACGACTTCGACTTCGTGAACGCCGACTCGTGGACCGTGCGCGAAACCATCGACACGGCAAGCCCTGAGAACACAATTGTGGAGTCAGCAGCCAGCGACAGTTCTACCACAACACCGGAGAAGAGAGCAGCGCCTGAAGGAATCGTGCAGAACCCGGCGAAGAGGACGAAATTGAATGTGAATGTGCGATACCCTGATAGGGAGGATACCTTGAAGTCTTCAGGGCCTGTCGCAATCGCTAAGCGAACTGGTAAGAGCGAGACCGCTACAAATGTCGAAGATGAAATGACTCGGCCACTTTCTCTATCTGACAGCGAAGCAGAGCCAGTGGCGGAAGAAAATCTCCTCGACTCCACGACTTCTAGAGCCGTGCCCGCTGCTGACGAGGGACAAGGCTCGCACAGGTCTTCGTTAAGGCTCGTCGACGAGCAACGCACCGAGGTCGAACACCTTCCGGAGCTACTGAAAGAGTCCCAGGAGAGACTCGAGCAGAGAAGCACTGATCGTAAGACCTGGCGCTCAAGATTATGCGACTTTGGGGCGAGAGAAGAAACCCGTGAAGTAAGAGTCGCAGAGCTGGAGAAAGCACTACGGGAGGCGGGTAACCAGTGCGACGAGTGGCGTTCGCAGGCTTGTCGCCTGGAGGCAGAAGAGCAGAATCGTAAGGCCGCCGCGCAAGAGCTGCAGCAAGAGTTGCAAGAGACGTGTGAAGAACGCGACGAGTGGCGTTTGCAGGCGTGTCGCCTGGAGGCAGAAGAGCAGAATCGTGAGACTACCGCGCAAAAGCTGTCAACAGCCAACACTACGACCATGAAGACTACGATGCAAAAGGTCGGCGCTTCGATGAAGGAAAAGTGGCAATCGAAGATGGCGGCCCAACATGAAAAGGCAGACGAGAAGTACTCCGACCTCCGTGATCGAGCGAACGCGAAAGTTGTGGAGCTGAAAGAACGGCATGGACTCGAGCTGCAAAAGAAGGACGCAGCGCACAAAAAGAACAAAGACGAGCAGAACGCGAAGCACACAAAGGAGGTTGGAGACCTCAAGAACCAGATAAAGGATATGAAAGAGGATCGCAAGAAGGAGACAGAGGAACTCGGCAAGCTGAAGAAAGCCCTCAAGGAAGAGCAGCGGGAAGAGATCAAGAAGCACAAGCCTGACACGGCTGCGGCGGTCAAGGAGAAAGACGAAGCATTGAAAGAGAAGGGCAAGGAGATCAGGAAGCTGCAAGATGAAATCGGCAAGCTGAAGGAGGAGTCCGACACAGTTCAAGCCGGTGTCGCTGCCTTAGCTAAGACACAAGAGACCCTGCTCCAGGCCGTCGACAACCACATGTCGCTGAGGAAAGTACTGACGGAGAGGCTCGCCGCCTACGAAGCCAACGCCAGAGAACTGATCGCCAGCAGTCAAGTCTTGAGCGAGGAATACGAGAAGAGGCTTCAAATTGCGGGCGAGCGCTGGCAGAAGCAATATGATACGGCACAATACCATGCCAAGACCGCTGACGAGCACCGTCGTGGGCTGTTTGTCTTGCGCTCGAGTCACGAGCGGATGGTTACGCAGAATGAGGATCTTAGGAAAACTGTGCGGGATATCACGGCTGAGGTTAGGAGGCTCAGGGCGGAGAAGGTGGCGAGTACGGATAGGGCGATGAAAGAGGGGCAGGGTATGTCGAAGGAACACAAGGGCACGATCGACAGTGCTGTCAAAACTGGAACAGAGATCGCGGACCGCAAAACCTCCGTTGAAATTAACGTGGCTGAGACTGTGGGACTCGGGGCAGAGAATGTGGCGGGTATGGATTGGGTGGTGAAAGCGGAGGCTGGTGTGTCGAAGGAGCACGAGGGTACAAGCGGCGGTGCTGGTACGGTTGGATAAGCTAGCACAGATGCGTGCTTGCTTGTTATGCTTGAGTGGCAACCTGCGGAAACGGTTGGCTAGTGATTCTGCTCACGGGTTTTAGGGTCATGATCAGGGCGGTGATTGCAGCCAGGGTCATGCCGTTAGAGACCAAGGGGCAGGAGTTGTACCATTATGTCATAAGTTAGCGGGCCTCTGTCTCAAAGAAAGTCTTCGGCAAGCATTTCCTGTCCCTCAGTCGCCGACGACAATTCATCCTCTACCGGGTTGATCTCCTTCTGTAGCCTTGCCGCGACTTTATCCACCTCATGCCACACCCGCAGCAGGTTCCGTCCGGCGACCTTCCCGGCATCTTTCTCGCTTACGCCGTTGTCCAGCAACATCTGGATCAAGGCCGGATACTTCGAGACATCCTCCAGCCCTCGCGGCGTACTGGGAATGCCGTCGAAGTCACTCCCTAAACCAACATGATCGTACCCTATCAGATCACCAATGTACATAATGTGTTTTACGACGTGCTCAATGGTGTTCGTCGCGTTGACAAAATCCGGAAGTCCAGTCGAGGCATTGGAGGCTTTGCAGCTGATGAAGTCGGGAGCGAAGTTTATCATGACCACTGCGCCGCGCTTCTTTACCAATCGTAACACATCATCCGGCACATTCCGCGGGTGCGGGCATATGGCTTGCGCGCTGGAGTGGCTGAAGATGGGCGGAGCAAGACTGCCGTTCCAGCCTTTTTGGGGACTGCCACCTAGGACATCACGCATGGTGTCGACGCTGACATGGCTCAAGTCGACCAGCATTCCGAGTCTGTTCATCTCTAGAACAAGGTCCCGGCCAGCATTGCTAACGCCACCGTGGTAAGGTTTCGACGCAACGGTCTCGCCGTCAATGCTCACGAGCGCGGCGTCGGCGTAGATATTATGGCAGTTCCATGTCAGCGTCGCGTAGCGCACACCGAGCTTGTGATACAATCGAAGCGTGGATAACGAGTTTCCGATTTGATGCAAGCCTTCGATCGCCAACGGCGAGATGAGTTTGCCTTCCTTGTAGAAGTTATGCTCGGCTTCTTTGGCGCTTCGTGCCAACGTGAAGTACTTTGGGTACTTCTCCGAGATCCTGTTGAACAGGTCGATCTGCTCTAGCGTTGCTCGTACGTACGGGGCATAGTTTCCGTTGGAAAAGTCGAAGCCGTCGGCCGGACACGGTACAAAGGCACTCCAGAAGGACCCGCCCATCATACCCTCGTCTGCACGAGGCAGATCGAAATGGCCTACCATGCCACCTTCTTCGAACGGTCTGGTGAAGTTGGCGTGGTATATCTTGTTGCCCCAGATCGCTCGGATTAGTATGAGCAGATCATTGTGGCCATCAATGAGTGAGACGTCCGATAGAACCTTGGCCGCTCCGCTCTTGGCTGGGCTCATGATGTATTGTAGGAAGCCCCATCGAGCAATGTCGCCGATGAGCCACAGGGAGAAGAGCAAAGCTATCAAGACCAGCCGGGTCTTGTTGGGAACGGTTGGTGTGCTGCTGGTATTGTAGCTGCTGTTGTCGTAGCTGGTTGATCCAGTTGATCGAGACTCGCCCCGTTCTTCACTGCGAGAGAGTATAGGCTCCTTTTCCATGGTAAAAAAGTCTACAGATTGGAAATGAACAGTGCGGTAATGGTCGAGCAGATAGAGATATTATCACTCACCTGGGCATATCTGAGAGTCGGTCGGCATGATGTGGTTAACGTCAAGCTGGAGGTAAGGTACGTACCGACTACGGTAGGCCATATCAGACGACAGAGCTGTATGGGTTTCCAAGGTTGTATCATGTACATCCTTGATGTATCTTTCGCTCGACTTTGGTCAGATCTAGACCGCACACAAAGGACACAACCAGACGACAGCATGCCGCTCATATCAGGATTCACAATCATCCGAGCGCTGTCGCTCTTCCACATCACAGCGGCTTACTTCTTCCTGACTGCTCCCCGGATGTTGACTGATCAGAATGTCGTCTTCATCTTGGGAGAGTCAGTCAGGCTGGTGAGCATACAACGATGGGCCACCGGGACGCGAAACTACTGACATGTTCGACAGCCACACATCACATCCATGGACAGACCCAGTGAAGCCTCCGCCTTCATCGCCGTCATCCTCGCTTTCCTCGGTGTCTCCGATCTGACGGCAGCTTCCATGGACGAAGGCATCGCACACCAATACTGGCTGGCAAACGTGCCCGTACGCCTGACCTTCCTGTTTGCGCTTTCGGGCTACGTGTACCTGTTCAAAGAGGACGGTCTATTTGGCTCCGGTTCAATCAATAAGGCGAGCATCGGCGGCAACCTGCAAAACAGCTTGGTATTTGCGTGGAGCTTCTTCGAGACTGCGGCGTGGTTCTGGGTGAGTTGGGAAGGTGCTGGATATGTCACGCGGTCGTTACTGATCGGTACAGATCTTCACAAGCTTGCGAGACGAACGTCGAGAACTCATGCGCAAGCGCGCTGAGCAGCTCCAGGCGGAACAGGACAGACTTTGAGCCATGTATGTACAGGCGCTACCACTGCGTCTTCCGCGTTCGCCACACTCTGCCTCTTGTGCAGGTCCGGATCAGCAGGGATTGGAAGTCATCAACAGGCTTCGTAACTTCCTCTTTCGGTCAGCTTGTTTGATCCGAGCGGCACCGCCGAGTGGCACTCGCCCGAGCTTGAGCAGTCACAGCTGGATCGAGTGGCTTGGTTCGTTGTTCTCCAAGCTGCTTGACTACGTAGCCGACACGTCTTAGCGGCCAGTACACTTCGAAAGACAAGAAAGAACGTCGAGGATCAGATGAGGTCTCATCTAGCGGCAGCAATCAACGTGGTTGAAGGGCCGGAAATCAACTCAACAGCGTACGAGAGGACAAGAGCCAATGACGACACACCCGGCATCCAGACTCTGGAGCATCCTATGCGAGACGAATGTTACTACAATGATGCTTCTGGCTGTGATCGTGCGAAGCGCAACAGCGTTGATGCCAGTTTCAGGCGCGTGAGAAGCAAGGTATGGCGTGGCGGCCTGGTTTGAGTCCTAACAGCGAGCGAGCGAGCGAGCGATCTGAACGTTCATGTCACTGACAGCCAATGCGCGCGCGGTCTCATGCGTAGCCCAGACGATTATATCACGAATGTAAATATTGAAACCGTACCAGAACCATTGCGCGGCCTTCACAGAGCCATCGCCCTCTTCGCCGTTCATTTCATGATTGATGTCACACTCGCGTGGGTATTTCGCGACCACCGTCCTTCGGAGATGAAAGATGTAACAGACATGCGAGAAGTGGTACGCAGTGCAGATATCTGTTTCATCAGCTATCTGTAACGCTGTCACTTGAAGAGCATGAATTGCTGCTCGTGGGACTGCACAGTTTCGAGGATGTTGTTGAGGCAATCGAGCCGTGTATGTCACGTGTTTAGGTTTCGCTGCAGCTCCTCCACATTTCATGTTCGCAAACGCTTATACTCCTTGCGCAATCCGTAGAGGGCCAATTTTGTTCTTCTCTATCGCTTCGGGCAGCAGCATGGTCGCGGCAAGGATGCGAGGATGGCGCCCAAGAGCGCAGATCATTCATGATGCCCGGCTTGGATCACCCTAATAAAGCCCACTGGTCTGGGCCTATACGACACCGTCAAGTTTTGACGATGCGCCAGGCTAAATAACAAACAAGCCTCGGTAATTTCTGGTGACGATCGCCACCTTGTCAATCGTGCCCAAGCGCTGTTGGGACGGTCAGGACTCAGAGCCTCAGAGATCACTCAGCTACCGTCGGAACTGTCTAAGGGCACAACTACACGCGACGCGGCGACGCCCAAGGACGAGGGGGCAGATGGACTGGCCGCCCGACCGCGCACCTTGTGGTACTCGCCCTGCTTCAGGTGGTGAGGCGGGCGGAAACCTTCGGTCTTGTCTCAAGCACGCGCGCGAAGAGATGATGAGAATTCTCACAAGACCCAAGTGACATGACCAGTCAGCATCAACAACCTCACGCTCGCCCCGTCGTCGGTAATGAAACGACCTCGCTGGACAGGTGTCAAGGAGATTTTCGAAACATCCCTGCGGTAATCATCGTGCGCCGAGCTCCGCCCGCGGTGCGAAGACGTCGTCTACTAGAGATTTGGGCACCCCTTCCGACTTCGCCGTTGTGGTTTTCACGCAACGTCGGCACATCCCACGTTCTGCGACCAGGTGATCCTTGAACGTGCTGCTAGCAAGGCGCACCCGTCGGGCATATATTGCTCCCTTATTACGCAATCAGCTTGATGGGTAATCCCCATGTGTGTCGCTGCCTTACCTTTTCAGTGCCGCATTATATCCTTCAGACGCCCATAGCTCTCTGGCCGGACTCGCCATGGCCCTGACTTGGGCTGCCAATCTTACGCCAGACGCAAGAGATCTTCGCTGTGGGCTGTCGAATCGACTTTCAGCACTCTACCGACCACCTACAGTCTGAACTACAGAAGCTGGACCATTTCCACGGTGGCCCTCACATCACGGGACTCACACCATGACTACCGCACCGTCTGCTACTACGATAGGATCCTCATGTCTACCTTCGGATCCCCGGCGCGCAACTGCGTCACCGGGTTGGTTCGAGGAGCCGCTTGCAAGAGAGTATGCTCCGTCCTGCTTCGGCGTCAGGAACTTAGTGGGCAACCGCTGACGTTTTCCAGACAGCGATTGCAACGTACGGGTGAAAGAGACATCTGGGCGGGGTCGCAGCCACAGCTGCCTACGCTGGAGTATGTGCATACTCACCCTCGAACCTCGCACTTACTTACGCCCCAACTCCGGAGCTTTGCGCCGTCCAGTGCGGCCGGCAGTGAGCGCTCGACTGGTTCATATCCGCTGTCCTCATCACAGCAGGCCGCTCGATCGGCGCGACGAGGCTGGCCCAATCGACAGCCTGATGAGTACCAAGACACTGTCTTGCAGACGCCTTGGCTGAGCTCACCATTACCGAGTGCCTACTCAGCTGAACCAATGTCCCTAGCTGGCGAACCCAGCTCAAGATCAGCCTACGCGAACTGGCAAGGCGGATGGCAGACGTCGTCACTGCGACGGACATCCTCAGAGGACACCCGCTTGATACACTACTACGGCAGTGAAGGATCGTCAAACGCGACAAACTTACAGGCGAAAAGTCACCCGCAAAGGCGACCCTCCAACCGGGACGAGTTTGATGGACCGTCACAATTGCTCGACAAGCCGGAGGACAGCAGCTACGAGCCAAGAGAGGAAGATCTTCCGCAACTCCCGATCACGCTCTACGCACAAGAACAGGACGAGATCCTGTCAAAGGTCAACGATCGACTGGCGCAGTGTGCATTCGACTTTGTCGCGAAATACCAATTCCCCATCCCGGTCGAACCCGACAAACGTCCGGTCCGCGTGCCCGGCGACCGCGAGTGGTCCGAGTGGGTGTACCTGCTGAAGCGACTCGCGACGAAGCGCCGGATCCCGGCCCGGGTGTTATACAACGGCCAGATCAAGCAGCTCATCACGATCCTCGAGAACAGTCTGGAGATGCGGCACGCGGCGAAACATCAATCGCGACCGTTGAAAGACGACCGCAATATTCTGCAGCTCATCAGCTCCGGGCTGCAGGTCGCGAAGATCCTGAAGGATGCGCCGGCGATGCAGTATCTCGACGGCTTGTACATCCAAACGGAGCGCGTGGTTCAGAACCGGAGGCAGCATGTCTCGAGTCTGACTTACTCTTCGTGAAAGAGCACAGCCACATCAGAGCGTTTATCAAAATGTAATTGGGCCAGTCTTCGAGGCGGAGGCAAGCTCGTCATTTGCCAGACCTATGCGGACGGCTGATCGCTAGTGAGTCTGAGCTGTGTTTGGATAATACCGGCGGCAAAGTATTCTTTCGTGTACGTTCCACCACTTGGTCTGGAGCGCGGACAGACACGGGACTTCGGTTCGCCATTTTGGGCAGCGGTTGGAAGGCTTGGATCACAGGACGAAACCCCAGTATCACATCGACACTGCGTCGTCGCCAACCAAATGGGGAGTCTTGGCATTCTCCACAGCAAGGTCACACAGATCAGAAGGTGCGTTGATTGGGTCAATGCCAGAGTACAGACATATCATCATCGTCAAAGCAGCGTCAACAGAGTCCACGGTAAGGGCGAGGCATCTTGAAATATTGTTGAGTGTCAGCGCATCAAGGCCGTCATTTTGCTTAGATGTACATATTCATGCAAGCAAGTATCGATCTAGAGATGCTTTTGCTGTCCTACCGTCGTGGTTTTTCGTCATGTTGCTGAAGTGATAGCAAGCAGCACGTGACGTTTTGGACATACATGTAGTCGTGCAATCTCACAACAAGCGACTTCAAATGAATCGTGGGCAAGCCTCCCGTCATATCTTAACGCTGAAGAAACTCCACGTCCTGCCCGAAAAGTGTTAAAAATCTATGGCACGACGTAGTCTGAAAAGCAACCTAATCGTAGTACTTCACCTTCACACCACCAAACACTTCCTTCTCCTTATGACCACTCTCCTTAGCTTTATCGAGATTGCCCTTCACCCTCGCTTTCACCCAGTCGCCAGCCTTGATGCCCGCGGCTTCGTCATTCTCCGGTTTCAACCCCAACCTCTGCAACAAAGGGCTATCCACCGTTTTCAGCGTCAGATCGTGCGCCGGCCGGAGGAAGTACAGCAGTCCAAGCCTGTCAAGATGCGCTTGATCCTCCGGCGGCGCGACGACGCGGTGGATGGAACTCTTGAGGTACCCCGCCGTCCAGAACTGCAGCACATCGGCGATGTTGACCGTGATGCTGCCGGGGTAGGGTTTGACCCATTTCCACGAGCCGTCGCCCGTCAGGATCTGGAGTGCGGCGATCGGCTGCCGGAAGAGCAGGGTCAAGCTCCCGAAGTCGCTGTGGCCGCGCGAATACAGATTTTGGTATTTGGCGTTCTCTTCTGGTGTGCGAGCACGGTAGATCATGTAGCGGAGGTGGCAGTCGCTCACGTCGTCGTACCTGTGGCCGTTGGTCAGGTAGTCTTCCGGCAGTTCGAGCACGATGGCGATCAGAGCAAGGAGCTTCTGCACCGTGTCCTCCGCAACGTGTCGTTGAAAGCTTTCGATCTCGGTCTTGTGCGCTCGGATGGCTTCCGGCTGGGTTCGCTCTAGCTGTGGGATGAACTTGAAGACGTTGTACATCTCGATGTTGTCACGGAGGCCTGGGAGCAGTTCGATGGAGCCCAGCGGGCGGTAGCCGCTGTAGTTCCCATGCTCCAGGTCGGCACGGTACTTGAGCTTTTCCTCGGTGGGAAGCTTGAAGATCTCCTTGCCAATAGCGAATTGACGGTCGACTTGCTCCTGGCTCAGAGCAAAGTTCGTGATGTAGAAAAAACCGACTGTATGCACGGCTTCCTTGAGCTGCGCCGCCAGCTCCTGTTTACCTCCAGGCAGGTCGAATTTGGACAGATCGAGGGTGACAAGGTCGGCCCAGTCCACTGCTTGAGTGTGAGCCTGGTCCTTCGTTGATCGTCAGGGATGGGTATACTCCCGTACGCTCATGTTTGGACTCGGCGGCTTGTTCGTACTTCGGAAGTGGCCGACCTGGGACACCCGTTACGGTCTCAACTTCTGTCGCCATAATTGTTGCTGTGTTCGCTGGCCGTTGCGGTCCCGATGATGCAAAAATGGAATCGTCTTTTGTTCGTGTAAAGGAGAGATTGAGAAGTAGAAATGAAATCCTCGAGATCCTCACCATCCACCTACCTCAGCTATTTACTCACATCCAGATCGGCGACTTCCAGCAGCTTCCCCTCACGCATCTATTGGGTGATGTCGGGATACGTCTCTTCGTCACATGGAAACTCGCAGTGATGAGCTTAGATGGCGTGCTCAAAAGCCTTCTGCTGCCCGGACAGGCAAGAAGATTGCAGCCTTAGGCACCAATTCCCGAAGTCTTTCCGATACCGACCGCACGCGAATATCACCGCGATCCGCTATACACTTCGCTGCGCATGCCTCCATCCTACACCGCGGCGGAATGGCACCATGACGAACAAGGTCCCTACCGAGAGAATGGATAGTAAAAGCATTATCTTCTCGATGGCTTCTCGCTTGACGACAGCATTATCAGAACCAAGGGAGAAGATGGTAGCAATGCCCAATCGTGCGAGTAGGGAAGGTCAAAGGTAAGCATCATCGTCATTGACATGGACAGCTATCGCTTCATCATGTGCAGCCCCATATCTCAGCAGACGTAAGAACGTCTTCTTCCTCTTCTGCTTCCTTCAATCGTCCTGATTTGCATCTCCTTCAGACAGGCAATATGAGTTCCATCCCAAGCGACCGACAAGACAGCGTTTCCACATCTCTCAAGAGCGTGTTGATGAGATACGACCATGTATCGAAGAAAGAGGCCGCAACGCGCATCGAATCCGTATCTGACTCGCTTCCTTCAAAAGAATCACCAAGCGAAGATCCTCGAACGTCAGACGTTGCCTCATCACGGGCTCAACAGCAACATGAAGTCCTACTCAAGACTGCTTATCGCAAAATGGATGTTCGTCTGCTGGTCATATACTGCCTCATAGAGCTCTTCATGAAGCTCTCCGCACGAAACATCACCAACGTGGCAATCATCAACCTCGAGCAAGGCACGGGCATCAAGCAGCAACTGGGAAACCTGACGTCAGCACAATGGGCGTGGGTGCTAAGTATCTTCTACTATCCCTACATGGTTTTCGAGCCGTTCAGCACCATTGCAGTGAAGTGGTGTAGACCTAATCGCTGGATGAGCCGGATTATGATATCTTGGGTGCGCGCAACACACGATCCTCGAAAACCAAGACTCATATTAACGTGATGATAGGGCATCATAGCCATGTGTCAAAGCGCCGCCCATAGCCACGGCGGCCTCCTGGCTTGTCGCTTCTTGCTGGGGCTCGCGGAAGCGGGTCTTTGGCCGGCGATCATGTTCCATATCAGTTTCTGGTACCCAGCCGACCGCTTACCACTCCGCATCGCCCTGCTATCGGCTTGCGGGCAGTGCTCGGGAACTTTCTCCGGTCTGCTTGCTTTCGCGATCGCGTATCTGAACGGCGCTGCAGGCCTCAGCGGGTGGCGGTGGGTCTTCATCTTGGAAGGCATACCAGCACTAATCTTGGGTATCGCCTGTCTCTTCTGCTTGCCGAACTACCCGGAGCCAGCCTTTTTCTTATCAGCACAGGAACGCCAGGCAGTGCTGGATGCGATGCCGAAGAACCAGCCCACCGCCGGATCCAAAACGTGGGATTCGGAGCAGGTCAAGGCCACGCTCAAGGATCCGGTGTTCTATACCTTTCTGCTGATCTGGACGTGCCTGGCTATCGGCGGTTGGGGCGTGACGGTCGCCTTTCCGAGCGTGATTTACGCTCTACGCCTGCAAGGCACATCCATCTCACAGCTGATGACGATGCCGCCTTACGCTATCGGGAGCGTGGTCTTACTCCTCGTCGCCCACCTTATCCGCAAGAAAAAGGTCAAAGCCTTTCCCTGTGCCATTGCTTTGGAGATCGGGTGCTGCGCCTGCTACGTCTTACTCGTTGTGGTCCGCCATGCAATTGTCAAGTACGTCTTCGTGTGCTTGACATTAGTGTGCTGCACCGCGATCTTACCAATACTATGGCCGGAGCGCATCCGTGCCGCTCAAGGCACCACATCCACTGGACTGGCGATCGGCGTGACGAGCTCGTTGGCCCACCTCGCCGGTATCGTCGGCCCGCAGCTGTACCAGTCCCGCTTCGGTCCGACGTACCAAGTCAGCTTCGTCACCTCAATCGGCCTGTTGGCTGTGTGTATCCTAGCTACGGTGGCAAGTTGGGCAATGCTTAAACGGAGAGAGGTCGTTCATGCCCGGCGGCAAAGCGAGGAAAGTATCCAGGGTCGCGGAGCAAGCATTGCGATGTGTGCAGAGGCTTGAAAAGTCACGGTCTCCGAAATGGCGAGGAAGTGGGTGTGGCGTGGTCTATGTCTCCGATGGCGGAGTGACTACCCCAGTTGAAGTTCTGGATACCCTGACGTCGCACAATCCGACAGATGCCGCCAATCAATAGAGCGTCCACACATGCCTTCAGCGCGAAACACAACCCGATCTTGCTAGTGTAATGTCCTAACTCGGCGATACTGCCGGGATTGGACAGATCGCATGGCCATACAAAGCTGAAGGCCAGGTATAATTGGCGTGTGACTTGAATGATAGATGAGGCCTTGGGCAGGGTTGACTGTATGTACGAAGTGGCGATAGCTCTCCAAGTCAGCGTCTCGAGAGGCAGTCGAAGTACAGTCAGGAAAAAGCCGTCGATGGTTGTCGCGAGGAAGGCGGCCGGTAGATGTGCGAGTGATGTAGAGCGATATGTTTTCATATCAGTTGACGTGCTGTGCTCTAGCAATGAGCAATTCCCCTCGTACTTTACAGCTGCGCCGGTATCCCTCAAAGTAGATGGGCACCAGAGAACCCAACCGGACCAGTATAATACGATGGCCCTAGCTCGATAGGCCTTGTCAAGCAGCCAGCCTAAAGGATCATGGAGAAGAGACGGAGACTTAACATCAATGAATGGAACATTGAGTGCAGGAGTGCGGAAGGATGTGAGTATCGAATTGACGGGTGTGTCGTCTTCGTCGTCGATTTCGTTGAAGAGAAAGCTCTTCATGACCAACAGCGCTGCTGGAGAGGTGAACGCGCTGAACACGGACGTGCTGAGCAATGGTCTCCAGCCAATATTGTGAAGAGAGTCTCGACGCCAGGGCAGAAGTAAAGTAGCTGCAGGCAGTAGCGGAAAGGCAGGCGCGATTCCGAGTTGCTGAGCGATGGCATAGTATGAAAGTGGGATCAGGGCGAGGTCGATGCCAAACAAGAGGACGTTACGCAGCACTCCGAGGGCAAAGAAGAGGTTCTTTCTTGGTTTTCGCGATGCAGCCTTGATGATAGAGTATCCGAGTGGGCCGATCAATGCATGGTCGAGGACCATAACGACGCCAACTCGGAGGAACTGATGCGCAAGATATGCGACAGATCCGGGTAAGAATACACTGTAAAGCCCTTTGGGGCCTTCGATATGCATATCGGTATACACGCTTCCCACGATGTCGACGAATGGCGTCCTGAAGTGATGCAACCCGACGACGCAACGTCTGAAGAGACAGTGCACCCACCACTCGAGCGGGACACTGACGAGCTCCAAGATCATTCCCAAGTCATCACCTCGTGCATTCTCGGCCTCCAGTACATTCTGCCTGGCCTCACGGATCTCGCGGTGCTTCGTCCAGTCGTGTTGTTGCTGAAGGTCCCGATCTTCTACCACTCCCACAAGTGCAAGTATGGAGTTCTGCGCGCGACGCAGCTCGGCATTGCGAGCCTCAGTTACCGGGTTGATTGGACGGTCTTTTGAATCGTATTCTTGAATGTAGTCGCTAGCTCCATGGTCGTCGGGTGATTGGGTGTGTAAGTCTTCAGAAGCTATAAAGGGTGACGCATTTGCTTCTGACTCTTCTGATGAGTCCTGGAAAGCTGAGCGGCCCAGTGCCAACCGAGTGAGATGTTGCTGTCGACCCATCTGGATCACATGTAGGTGTGATTGATGGGAAGCAGGATACGTGACCAAGACGGCGGATCTTCCGTCTATTCATTATGCTTGCAATGGCCGCCGCGTGATTTTGTGCATCATAATGAGGTCGCTTAAGCTACACGAGACTTGTATGTGTACATCACACGCTTGAAATGAAGGCAAAGTGTTGTAAGATGATGAGGTCGGCCAGTGCGCACGGACCGCATTGCACCGTTTCCTAGCGTCGCTTCCAAGGGTTCTTCCTCGAGTCGCCATGTTGTTTGTAGCACTGAACTTACTACCTCCACAGGCGAATACCAGGCCGAGAGCATACTGGAAACGTGGGAGCTTCTGGAACCCGATCGCGGACGTCGAGCTAATCTGGTCTTATAGCGTGAACACTATGGACACCCCCGAACGACCTTCCGGAGACGGCCTGAAGCGGCGGCAGAGTGAGAGTGGGCTTTCGGAGCAGGAGAGCAAGAGGCAGCGCGTATCTCCTGGTAAGAGCTCACCAACAGCACCCAACGATGCGACAAGCGACAAGCAGGACACGCCGACAGAAGACGCAATCGCGCAGGCTGAGCCAGACCCGCGCCGGGAAAAGCGCAGGAAAAGCGGCGTCGCCGACGAGAAGCAGCGCAGTAAGCGCCTGTTTGGAGCTCTGCTGGGCAATCTGAATCAGCCTAGCGATCGCACGTCCAAGAGGAGGCAGGAGATCGAGTCGAGAAGAAAGGCTGAGCTGCAGAGACAGGACGACGAGCGACTCGAAGATAAGCAGCGACGTGTAGAGCAACTGATTCAGCGTCGGAAGAAGGTGCAGAGGAAGACCGATGAGCAGCACGTATGTTCGCGACAAGGAGGGCATGATTACTGGGCTTGGGTGCTGATTCGGTCTCCAGATGCATATACGGCACCGCAATATGCTCGATGCGGCCAATTTCTTACAGACTACCGCGGAACCCAGGCTGGTGGGTGCAATCGTCGATAGGAAGTTGTAGTTCCTGGCTGACAACTGCTAGTACTACCGACCGTGGGAACTCCGCGCCGACGAAGAGGACCGGATCGAAGACCAGATCAGGGACGCGCAAGCGTTGATTGACAAGGACCTCGCAAAGTTTGATGATCAAGGCAGCCCCGACTCGGCATCGGAAAGGCAGCATGAGGGTACGGACCTATGAGCGAAGAAGTACGAACATGAGCTGACCAAGTACACAGATGACGATCCGTCGACGGTCAAACGCGATGTTGGCTTGCCTAGGCTGGACGGCGTGGACGCTGGGATGAGCGAGCCAACAACCACAGGCAAAGACGTTGAAGAGCACGCACAAGCTAAGTCCGATGAAATTGACCGCGCCGTTAAGCCTGTCGAGGTCCCAGAAGCGAACGTCACTAACCACAGCGATGTTAACGGAGATGAGGGTACTACGAGTGCTGATGCGGTTTCTGGGAACGCAGTGGAGGAGGCTGGGGATCATGTCGTCGAAGGTGACGAAGATACGGTTATCTACTGAGCGAACCCGACGTCAAAGTGCGCTGTACGACGATTAATGAAGCTGTGAAGACTCGCGATGCGAGCTGTAGGCTTGTACGATTAGTAGCGTAGCGAAAGATCACGAGTCTCGTTCACTCGTTGGGTGCTTTGTGGACTCCGTCGACTCAGAGTGCTCTCCGCCTCTGCCTGTCAACGTCGGATAGCTGATCAATCCAGGGGGCGCCTGACTGCTGATCGGCATGGTGTAGTCTGACTGCTGCGGCTGGATGTGTAACAAAATCCAATGTTGAGGGTGGCGTGAAGTGCGGAGTCGTAGCCGGAGCTCTTGTCTCACACCAAGGTTGCTCTCGAAAACCATCAACTACACTTAGTCGCTGTCCCAAAGTCCGAATCGATATTTACATACTACACCAGTACGACATATGTGACACACCAAGATGACTGTCGAGAAGCTCAAACCCAACGACCCCAGGGTTAAAAGCCTATACTCTGAGGTCGGAGGACGACGATGGCGTAGGTCGACCCTCTCTACATACATGTAGTCCATTCTGACCTTCGATTCAGACTACCTTGATGCCGTCCCTCACGGCAATCCACGAGGCACCGTCGTCCTCGTCCACGGCTTTCCTGATCTCTCCTTCGCATGGCGCTATCAAATCCCCATGTTGTTGCAATTTGGGCTGAGATGCATCGCCATCGACTGCATGGGCTATGGTGAAACGGTCCGTCAATAGCCTTAACATCTCGTTCAATCGAACATTTTGCTGATATGCTTCTCCCAAAGGGCACCTCATCCGACTTACAGGACTTTACGTTCAAGACTCACGCCGATGCCATCGCCTGCATCGCTAAGGATATCGGCGCGCCCAAGATTATCCTTGGTGGCCACGATTGGGTATTACCTACGTTGGGTCGTAATTTGTAGGTGGCTGCTGATGGTCCCAGGGCGGGATCGTGGTCTACCGAACGGCTCAATGGTACCCTGATCTCGTCTCGCACGTTTTCAGCGTAGCCACTCCCTACTGGGGTCCCACAGACCAGTACATCCCCACCGAGGATCTAGTCAACGGTCCCTTACCGCAGTTCGGCTACCAGCTGCAGTTCGGCTCCGAGGACCAGGTTGTGGAGAAGGTGGTGCATGGCGAGGAGAGGATCAGGAAGTTTCTTAAGGGGATGTACGGCGGTAAGCCTTTGTCGGGCTGGCCGGCGATGACGCCTGAGGAGGGCGTGAACCTTTCCGTGATTGAGAAGGATGATGTGGCCATGACGCCGTTGCTCGATGAGGAGGAAATGGGCTATTACGTGCAGCGCTTCGCGGTGACGGGGATCAACGGCGCGTGCAACTGGTATCGGACTCGCCGTGTCAATTACGAGAGTGAGAAGGCCATGCCAGCCGAGGCGAAGAAGGGTGTAAAGCAGCCCACGCTTTTCATTCAGGCTTTGGGCGATACTGTCTTGAAGCCCGAGATGAGCAAGGGTATGGAGGAGAAAATTCCTAAATTGACGCGTGGTGAAGTGAAAGCGAGTCATTGGGCGCTTTGGCATACACCAAAGGAGACGAACGAGATCATCAAAGGTTGGTTTGAGCAGGTGGTTTTCGGTGGAAAGAGTAAGATCTGAGCGTAAATGCTATACGACATCAATCTTCGCGGCCTGTGCCCATTGCCCATCTCCTTTCACGCTCGCTTGTCGAATGTGATACAGCTCGTCGATGAACGCGGGCACGAAGCTACCGGGCCCTTTCACATCTTCCCGCTTCGCTGCATGCTCGGCGGCGATCTCGTACATCAGTATGCCCGTGATCGCGGCGAACAGCTTGTCCTCCCTCGACACGGCCATGACGCTGGCGATGGTCGTGCCGAGCGTACATCCACTTCCCGTGATTTCACCGAGATATTCGTGCCCGTTTCGGATCGTGAATGTCCGCTGTCCGTCAGAGATGATGTCTGTACTGCCCGTCATGAGGATGACGTTCCGCTCACGCGCCGCGGTGCCTTTCACCAACTCGATCCTGTCCTGCAAAGACAGATGCGAGGCTCCGCTGTCCACGCCGTGCTGCTTGACGCCCGTAGCGCCCGAAACAGTCCTGATCTCGCCTTCATTGCCCTTGATCACGTCGAAGTACCCTCCGGCCATCAGCGCCTTGACACCCTCCTTCCTCTGCTTCGTCGCTCCAGCGCCGACGGGGTCGAACAGCACCGGTCCGCCGACAGCATTATACGCCGTAAGCGCTTGCAGGTGATTGGATCTGATCTCGGGCGTGGTAGTCCCCATGTTAATCACCAGACTTCCGCCCAGCGCGGCGAGGTCGCCGGCTTCGAGCCCGTTGTTCGACATGATGGGCGACGCGCCCACGGCGAGCGCCACGTTGGCGGCGAAGTTTTGGACGACGAGATTGGTCATGTTATGACACAGCGGCTTCCTCTCCGCCATGCGTTTGATGAGTGCCGGAGCTCCCGCCACGATGTCTTCTCGAGACAGCTTCGGCTTGGCGGCAGAAGTGGCGAAGGGTGGAGACTCGAAGAGCAGCGCTTTTAGATCTGATGTGGCCTGTTTAGGCGTATTGGAGGCCATAATTGCACTTACGACGGCAACACCGTCGAGCTTCTTTCGCGGAGAAGAGGATTGGTACAGAATGCGCTGGGCATTCGACGCGTTTACTCCGCCTATGCAAACGGTCTTGACGTCGAGCTTCTTTTCCGCCAGCGAGGTGAGGATATGCTGCACACCCGCCGTACCGATGATCGATTTCGTGTTCTCTTTGGTGAGCGTGGCGTACACGGTCCCGATACCCAGATAATCCGCGCCGTCTCTGGCAGCTTCGAGAGCCTCTTCTTCACTGTTCGCCGTGACACCGATTATGGCCTCCGGGCCAAGAAGTCGACGCGCGGTCTTCAGGTCCAGGTCGTCCTGACCGACGTGCACTCCTTCGACGCCAGCCGCGAGCGCCACGTCCACGCGGTCATTGATGAGCAGTGGCACGCCGGCTGGCTTGGTGACCTTGTGGAGCTCTCGGGCGACTTGCACGAGCTCGGCGGTCTCGGAAGTCTTGTCACGGTACTGCACTATGGTGGCACCTGTGCGAGGGGAGCGTGTGAGCGATTGTGGTGGTGGTGGCGGCGGTCACAGGCAGCCCGTCCAGCTACATTCTCTTACGTACCTCCTTCGACGGCATCCTTCACTACGGAGACCAGGTCTTTGTACCCAAGAATGGCGGGTGTCGAGTCTGTGACGAGGTACAGCGAGTAGTCTATATCACGTGGAGCCATATCACGGAGCGGTGTTGATGGTATGTGAATGGGACGAGGCTGATCACTACCAAAACCCCGAATATCCCTCTACCTTCGGGACCACCTTGACACACGCCATCCAACTCATACACGGGCAAACCGATGTGGTTCTCCGGCGTCGTTTGCGTCAGGAGACTACCTCACCCATCGCGCAGAGAGCGGGTGAGCACTTAGACAACGTCGTCACGACATCTCTGCTCTCTTGACTACCGATGTACATGTACATACTATGTACAGTACTGTCTTGTCGCACCGCACCGGCGTCGGCAAGCCGCATACTCCGTGTAGAACTCACCACATGCGTGATGTTGGAGGTTGTGGTCATGGAAGAGCGTGTCAGGCCGTAGGGACGATACGACGTGATAAATGTACTGTATACTGTATTTCACGCAGTGTTTGCTATGGAAGTAGCAGACAGTATCTCAGGTGGCCGTATGCGGCAAGTTGGTGGATCAAAAACGTGCAGCACGTGCCGTGCGGGTGGCGATGGCAAACTCAGGCAAAGCTTCTAAGCGTGGGCTTGGTAGTGCAATAAAGACTCTTTCCCTGTTCCTCACTTCATCCTCTCCTCGTCTTGTTCCAACCCACCACCACACCAACACCATACGCATCCCTCAGCCGGGCAAACCTACGTAGTCCACGCATACGATCCAGCAAACCGCCCTCCATACGAACCGACTGCCGAAGCAAACCCTGCTCGCTCAAGTCCGCCAGCGTCACCCATCCACATTACCCATCGAGGATACTCGCCCATCCCATCCGCCGACCATCTTCAGCTCGCGTACAGTGTTTATGTATTCGTCCCACGCGCACGCTTTCGACGTCGAACCGCCGCCGGTGCAGCAATCATTCCGCATACCACGGAGACCTCGCAGTAGCGGCCACGAAAGGAACAACGGCTGACTCTAGGGACTTCGAAGAGCTTGCTACAAACTACCAAGAAGCCTAATACACATCTTGCGTTCATCCGCCAAATTCAGTGTGGTCTTCTCGCTACGCAGCGGACAGAGCTTGCATGTACTGCATGTCTGTCGCAACTACTGAAAAGTTATTTCAATCTATCGTCACCCAGGCCGACCAGCTCCGCTCTCGTTAAAGCTCTGTTTCCACTCGAATTATCAAGAACATCGCAACCATGGCCAACGTCAACATTCGCCGGGATGTCGCCGATCCCTTTTACCGCTACAAGATGGAGCGCCTGCAGTCCAAGATCGAGGGTAAGGGCAACGGTATCAAGACCGTCATCGTCAACCTGAGCAACGTCGCCGACCAACTTGCTCGCCCACCAAGCTATGTCATCAAGTACTTCGGTTTCGAGCTTGGCGCGCAGACCAATATTGATCCGAAGGATGACCGCTGGATTATCAATGGCGCGCACGAGGCCAGCAAGCTTCAGGACTATCTTGACGGCTTCATCAATAGGTTCGTACTCTGCAAGGACTGCAAGAATCCGGAAACCGTTGTCATCATCAAGGATGGGGACATCGTCCTGGACTGCAAGGCGTGCGGTCAGCGTTCGCACGTCGACCTCCGTCAGAAGCTTTCTTCCTTCATCCTGAAGAACCAGCCAAAGAAAGGCAAGAAGGACAAGGCCACGAAAAAGGCCGACCGTAAGGCGCGCAAGGAAGCGGAGAAGAACGGCGGTGGTGATAGCGATGAGGCGGCCGGTAACGGCCACCATAGTGCCGGAGATTCCGGTTCCGACCACGGTGACGACAACGACGCTGCCAACGACGCTAGCGACGACGATGCGCTGACCCGTAGGATCAACGCCGAGGCCAAGGAGCTTAACCAACTGGAGATCCGCGATAAGGAAGTCGAATGGTCCGTCGACATGTCGGAGGAGGCCATCAAGGCCCGGGCCAAGGCTTTGCCCGAAGACCTCAAGCACACCCTCGTCGTCGAAGAAGGCAACGAGGAAGCCGAGCACGAGGGCTCCAACGCTTACGACGAGCTGGGCAAGTGGATCGAGGAAAAGGCCAAGGTAGAAGGCGGCGTCAGCAAGGTCAAGGATGTGGACATCTACCTCAAGGCCAAGGAGCTCGGCATCGAGAGCAAGCACCGCACGCCCGCCGTGCTCGCGCAGTGCGTCTTCGACGACAGCATCGTCAAGCAGATCGAAAGCCGCGCCAGCATGCTCAAGAAGATGATCAACTCGGAGCGGCACGAGAAGGCCTTCCTCGGCGGCATCGAGCGCTTCATCGGCATCGACAAGCCCGCCCTTGTCCCGACCGTGAGCGCCATCCTGCTCAAGGTCTACGAGAACGAGATCGTGTCGGAGGAGGTGCTCAAGGCCTGGGGCAGCAAGGCGAGCAAGAAGTATGTCGACATTCAGACGTCGCGCAAGGTCCGGAAGAGCGCGGAGAAGTTCCTTGAGTGGTTGGAGACGGCGGAGAGCGATGACGACGACGAGGATGAGGATGATGAGTAAAGGCGTGGTTGCGACGCTCAGAGTCTGTCTTGCTCTTCGGTCACTTATTGTCGGTCACTTGGACTCGTGTTCTCTTGCTTTTGGTTGGATGGATCATTCGTGCTACGCTACTCTACTCTACCGCGGACGTGCTCTGATTCGATGTAGCAAGCATTGTGCAATGTCGTCTCCTCTCCTACCGCGCTGCTGTTCCTCATTTCGGCTTTGTCACCCTCTGGATCGATTAGGTGTGCTCGACTCAACACAAAATACACTGTTGTCGAAGGTAACGGTCGAAATCACGTGCCATACACGTCACATTCGTAGTATCTTTCTCACGGCCGGATGCACGGTGCGCCACTTGGGATTTTGAAATTCCATAATGTCTGCACACCTTGACTGGTACGTACTGTGCTGGCAGAAGAGGTTGCCTCGTCGCCCATGTGTTTAACCATTGCCCAAAGCTTGCCCGTGGCAACCATGACACCCATGGATCGCAGCGCGAGAGTACCAAAACGGCCTTACTATCTTCGAGCCTTAGCTCAAGCGCCATACGATTTGACACGGCACCACTACTCACAGGTGGTAGGCGGAACGAAGATCGCATAGCGGGAGTAATACAGCGCATAGCGGTAGTAATACAGTACCGATTCAAGTCCGCACCTAGCGCTACCTACTGAGGCTGCAACGGCTTCCATCCTCGCATCTCCTCTCCTTCCCCATCGTCCATCAACGCCTGCGGTCGAGGCGGTAACGGCGGATTCGACGACTGAGTCGCTGCCGGCTTGCGCAACAGCTGTCTCGCCGGAGGCGGCTGCGGTGATGCTGCGGTGGCCTGTGTTGTGTTGGTCGCATCGATCGACCCGCTCGCAGGTCGTGATGGTAAAGCCGGATTGCCAGTGGGAGCATTAGACCTCCGCGGCTCTGGTGGCGGAGGTGGAGGCGCGGAGCGGTTCGAAGCTACGGAGCCCGTGGACTGGTTGCTTTCTGATCGGAGTAGGTTGGGTTTGTTCGGTTTGGGGGGTGCTGGTTTCCGTAAGGTGGGTTTCAGATGGACTTTTCCGTCGTCTGTCGTCGGTGCAGTGGAAGTTTCAGGTCGAGGTGGCTTTTCGGGGGGTGCTTGAGTAGATCCATTCGTCTTGAGTGGTGGCGGAGGCATTTTTCTAGGCGTAGACCCGTTCCTCGCGCTGGACGCGGTACTCGCCATCGACGTTGTACGCAGAGCTGGCGGCGGCGGTTTGTTGACCTGTACCCAGTCCGGTTCCGAGGTAGGGCTGAACGGATTATGTGGTCGGGCGGGATTCGGTGCGTAGCCGTTGCCTGGCGGCTTGACGGTCGACCGCGCGGGCATGCCGTTGTCGAGCCACCATTTCCGGCGATCCGAGCTTGCGGGAGGCAGGCCTGACTCGACAGGGGTATAGCCCAGCAGCGACTCGTCGTCGCTTTCTGCATCCTGAGACGCGGTGTGAGTACCGACCGAGGCCCGGCGTTTCTGATACAGTTCACCGCTGATCTTGTCCTTCTTCGCCTGGTCGACCACGTTGATCGTGCATAGCAGGAGACCACATACAGGTCGATGGTCCGAGAACTTCAACGGTGCTGTGCCGTAGTACAGTTGCCGGAGATTGTCGCCTCTGGTCACGATGCGGTCACACCACGCAGGTATGCGAGCCTTCTCCGAGCTGTCGTACTCATCCGTGCCAAGGTTGTACTTATACGTCGGCAAGAACGTCGGCACTTTCTCCTCGTAGTGCTGGAAAGCCTGCCCGTGCACCATCTGGATGTTGAGCTGATCATTTTCATAGAGCGTGCTGAGATCGCCCGCCTCGATGAGCTGTCTGGCGCGATCGTTGTTCATGCCGATGCGATAGTTGAAGTCTCCAAACCAGATGACAGTGTGGTGATCGTCAATGAGCCTGTTTCGCTGAAAGTGCAACCCGGTAGAGATGGTCCGATAGTCTTGGTTGCGCTCTTGATAGTTTGCAAAGCCAGCGGCAAGATGCGCGGTAACCAAACAGATCGAGGTATCGGCGTAGTCCATGCGAATGGCGACGGCACCTTTGTTACCCGCCATGCCGCTCATGCCCGTCTTCTTAATAGCGCCTTCGACGTTGCGGATGTGTGGCAGAACGCTTGCCTTAACGAATACCGAAAGCGAGGCCCCCACGAGTTGCCCACCTCGCAGTAAGACGTACTCTTCACTGCCGTACCTCTGGGCCTTCATGTTAAGCGCTTTTCTGACAGCATCTTCCCAGAGCTGTCGCCTATGCGGATCCGTGGACATGATTTGCTGAACGTCAAGCTCGACAATCTCCTGGAAAGCAACAGCGGCAACCTCCGGCATCTGCCGTGATTTCTCGACATCCGGACATAACCAGGGTGACAGATCCTCGCTCAAGCCAACCGTCTTACCGTTGAGATTGAATGTGCCGACGAAGATGCTGATCTGTTGTTTTGTCGAAAACTCCATCTTCCGGTCACTCAACTCCGATGTCACCCAGTCGTTGATCGGGTCGTACAGGTGTACGGGCAATTGTCCGATTTGCCTGCCCAGTAACATGTCAATCGTATTCTGCCTGCCCTTGTCCTCGAAGTTGTTGATGTAAAGCCTTTGAGCAGACTTCCGTACATCCGCCAGGGCGCCAGCGAACGACATCTTACCGGAACGAGTGAATGACGATTTCAGCGCTCCCGTACCGGCATAGATCTTTGATAGTGCATCGCCACAGTCTGCCCATAACATGCCATGTCTGGCCCAGAAGTCAGACGTTGGCCTTCTGCCATCGCGCTGCGTCACGAAGAGCTCAAGCGCCGTCTGGGACAGGATGGTCTGGACAAGATTGGTACGATCGAGACAGTCTAGACAATTGGTTCTGAAGACACCCGTTTGTCTGAGGATCTCGTTTTGCTCCGTGACAGACTGACGTCGGTTATCTTTGACAACCGTCTCTTGGGCTTCTTCACTCAGAAAGTATTCGAAAGCAATTGCCGAGTCCATGATGTATCTTCTGATGCCGCTGGCAGCTTCGTATCCGTTGGGACCTCGGGTTTCGGCATGAAAGTCATAGTTGAGAGCTTGTAGATGCTTGTGCTCAGATGATTCGGATTCGCCATCCTCGTCTACGCGCTCATTCAAGGTACTTCTTGCGATATGCTGCTCGTACCGCTGCGTTAGCATGACCTCACTAGGCTTCTCCTCACTCAGGAGGTTGACGACGAAGACATCTCCATAAGCACTGGAAAGCGTTTCGAAATGCTTGTTGAACGCAGGCTCCGTCGCTTCAGCTGATCGAGTAATCTGTACTTTTTGTTGTCCTGGTAAACCGCTCGCTTGCTCCCAGAATACGGGTATGCTACCCCGACACTGTACGTATGAGTAGCATATCGTATCGGTGCAAAAGATAGTCTCGCTTTCCACGAAGTTGGCGACGTTCCCATCGTCGTCGATGCCCCGTGCGTTGAAGCGGGTGCCCGCTCTGCGACATGATAACCGTGAGATGAGCGTCATGCTTGACGGAAAGCCGGAAGCCTTACTGCGAGCGGGCGAAGAGGAAGCAGGTACGGTCACGGTAGCCGCAAAGCCGCGAATAGCAGAGGTCAAGATTTTCGACTGGTCCAGAGCATCTCGCTCTCGTTCGGACAGCCGTGACCGGAGATCCACCAAAGGTTGGATCATGTGCGTATTCCACAAGAAACCAGCGTCCAGACTGTCGATCGCCACTGTGCTAGCCTCGGTCGGTCGATCCTGCAGCCTCTTCGTGAGATCAAAGTCTGCGCTGTAGTAGAAGCTGCCGCCACTGAGCAATTTCTTGAGCGCCATGCAAGGATGCTCCACCAAAGGCTCACGGTGCCCACCATAGTCATGTCCGTCCGCGTCGAGACTGTCAGTCGGAAAAGGATTGATCTGGTCATTCAGCAAGTGATCGAAGTCCGCCCTGGTCAGGCAATGGAACTCGACGCTCAGGATTTTCTGAACTGTTTCGCCCGGCCTGACGGTGGCTACGGCCGAGCTCCCGTTGACCACACACAGAAACACATCGTTACCAATCGTCACTAAGCCCAGAGTCCCCTGCACCTTCAAGGATGAGAGTGAGCGGTACTCGCTCATATCGTGGCCCTCCCATGGCGAGAATTCAACGATGCATCTCGGCGCGCCTCCCTCAGTGACCGATGCGTTGGACGAGGTCTTCGCCGCAGTAGCGGTCGCCGTCGGACTGTGCCGAAATATCAAGACGTGCGTCTCTGTGCCGAGTGCGATGGCGCGTGAAGGGTAGTCCTTGAGGAACAGCTTCATGTCGACGAATGCGCATGCTCGTGTGCGGATTTGCCCGCCGAAAATGTGTTACTTCGGCGACATGAAGTTCATTGCGGCATTGCTAGCCGTCCATATCTGTTTTCAAGTGTTTCGCATGCTCCAGGATGAGGCTTTCACTATGTGCTGTTGATACGGAGTGTGTATGGAGAGTGCGGACCACGATGGAATGTGTGGCGTGTGTGACGATGAGGTTTGAAGCCGGCATTTAGAGTTGTGGCGGAAACGGATGCTAGGGATGACTGGCAATATCTGGCATACATAGTACACGCGATCGTTTGTGTGATTTCTCCACTACATACTGCTCGTGACCCGTGAGGAATCACTGCTGTGAACAGAATGCGATTTCGAGTGAAGAATAAGCCGTGGTCTCCCTTGTAAATGCTCAACACGACAAGATCGCTCGCGAAAACTGGCACACAACGCCACGCTGCCCACGCATACCAGTATCCTCGACTACGATACTGCCAATAGGAGAAGCAACAACGCAAGCATCAAACGCGAAAATGCAAGATCTCACGCCTATGCTCTCAAGCAATACCAACGGCCATCACTACCTGTATTCGTTTCTAATCCTGCCATCCTCAATCACTACTCGAGTCTCGCGGCTTGCTCTCGGATCGGCAGGCCTGCCATCTTGAATCACCACCCTAGTCTCTCGACCTGACCTTGGATCGTGCGTGCCGGCCCTGCTCGTGCTCCGCCGCGCGTCAGGCGGCGCATTGACATATCTGTAAGTCTCGTACTCATCTCGGGGCCTCGAGTAGCCCCTCTCACGCCGGAACTCCCTCTCCCGCTCGTGAACGCTGTACTCGCTCCGAGCACTTGTGACTGCGGTGGGCGCCTTCGAGTGCGAGGACTTGCGAGTGTGAGAGGTGGTCCTCGATCGCACGTCTTCGGAACTTGAGCTTGCGCTGCTGGAATCGTCATCCGGTTCAGGCTCGACTTCCACATAGTGAGAGCGAGCTGTCGTTCTCACACTAGGCGCTCGGGAAGTGCGCCGGGACCTAATGGACTCTACGTTCGTCGGGCTATGGACGCTTGGTGCTGGTGGAAGGGACGGCGGCGGCGGAGGAGGTGGCTCTACAACAGTTGTTGGTTTCGAAGGTGGTGGAAGCGAATGGTGAGGAGGACGCCGTTCCTCTATGTAAGCCGAACGAGAGTATCGAATGGAGCGTGGCGGCGACGGCGGCGGCGAGTAGCGGCGGACTCGTGTGACTTTCTTGTACCTGGCCGGAACCGAGAAATCCTGTTCCTCCTTCACGTTGAGGAGGCACATGGTCTTGTTGGAAGATGGCGGTCCGAAGGCAGATGCAAGACGTGACCAGACTGTTTCGCTTCTCCCCTTCCCTCCACGGTAGATGATGTACTGGTGGGAGTTATGCGTGCCAAATGGTGCTGGACGAAAGGGAAGAAGAGACGGAATCAGAGAGAAAGGCGCAAACAGTGGTACTGTACCGATGACTTACCATCCATCCCTGGGTGAGCTATGGTACAAGAGACAGGCTACGATAAATTGCAGGGCCTCGCAACGACATTAGCTGATGATGGAATGGCGCACATGGACAACGAGGCCTGGTCGTGACACTGGCACACTGCCCGCTAAAAACCTGCATGTCAGGTGCTTGGGCCAATCCCCCTCCACGTCGGAGATGCCCGTGAGAACCAATATGCTGTGGCGGGTTCGGCAGTACAATCCCACTGTCACGGTTGACGATGTAACGTATGTGTTGTAGCTCGTCATGAGGACAGGAGACGGACGACACAGACCGAACCTGCATCAGTGTGTTCTACAGAACTTCTTTGTGGAGAACATCTGAACGCCAGCCGGTACCACACCAGAGCGACTAGGGCCGCAAACGGGGAGATCGCTCAAGGATGACGGCGACGGCCGAATTGTACATACACGACCTTGAGCAGATGAAGCCTTTCCTATGACACTGCATCTTGGTGAAGCCCACCATGAGCGCCCGTTCTACAACGCCGCAGAGCACCGGCAACCAACGGGTGTCACGGAATCTGTCCCAGATCCGCCGAGCCCAGCTACACGATCCAACACCGCGAAGCAGCGACAATGTGCTTGCCTCTTTACGGGCGACGCAAATAGTGGCGACGAAGCCCCTACTTCCCGCCGAACTCATCGCCGTCGTCTTGGACTATCTGCCAGTTCCGGATCTCTTGCGCTTTGCTCGTGTGTCCCGCAGGCTACAGGAGATGGTATACGATGACACGCGATGGATACAGAAGCTTCGGATGATGGGCGTGTGGAACGAGGGCGAAGCACGGCAGAGGGTGGAAGATGCTTTGAAAAAGAAGGCGGACGCTCAGAGGGCCAAGGCGGCAGACGAGGCAAGGAGGAGGACGGGTGTCAATGGTGCCGGAAACGCGCATGGAGTCGCTGGAGGTGGTAGGCGGCATGCCGGTAGTGTGACGCTGTTCGATGCTGGCGTGGAAGAAGACCGGTACAGGAGATCGCTCGAGAAATCACAGGTTCCTTCTTCGAAGAGGCGAGGGACGCTTGCCGACGGTTTTGATGACGAGACTACCTCGCCGTCTTCGCTCTCAACAGCGAGTACGAAGCGGTGGGACCCGGGCTCGGCGCTCCATGTATTGAGCCAAGTCCGGTCGGTACGTGGTTACGCAAAACATGAGTTTGGTAAGGTATATGGAGCGCTCGGACCTCTGTATCTCGACCTCACTCGAGCGAAAAGTCACTCGGATGCAGTCGTCTTTCGCACATATCACGATCCGGAGCAGCAGGCGCAAGTCCTAGCGAATCTGAAACGCTTCGTGCAATGCGACGTGGCGATGGGCTGGAGACGTCGAGAAGAAAAGCTGGACTCCATGACTGGTATGTTTGAAAACGCCGTGCTGCGAGAGTTCGAGCAAGGTTACGCTGCTGGCGATGCCGAGGGTCGCATGCGTCGGTACGCTCACGTGCTGGTGACGATGAACGGCGGATTAGCTGGCATAGACTCCTTCATTTCGAACCATCCGCTCATGGTGCGCAATGTCCATGCTGGTAATCCTCTGGACTGCCTGGAAGATGTGGCACCAGGCCACGTCGATCTAAATCCTTCACGGGCCTTCTTCGAGCGTTTGGCCTCCACGATGGTAGAGCAGGCTGTTATCATCGACCAGGTCTTTCCGCCGTCCGTTGACGTACTGACCCCTTTCCTGTCTCGCTTGTGCGATGGACCGATTGCGGAGTATGTAACGACACTCGTCGATGAAGCGCACATCCGTGGTGCAGAGACCTACGTCAAAGCCGTATCCGGCACATTTGAGCAGTCCTTACGATTCGTAGCCTCATTGAACCCAACCAAGGCGTCTCCGCCTGATTTCCTGGACAGAGCAAAATCAATGGTCACTCAATGCTATGAAAAACACATTGATCTGTATCTTGCTGAAGAGCTTTCAGTATTTCGGTCTAAGTCCGATGCGGAAGTACGCCATTGGGAGAAGGAGCTGTCCGAGCAAGAAGCGTCCACCGAATCTTTCTTCATGTCGAATATCAACCGGCAGGCCGCTAAGCGTGACTTCTTGTCCTCCTTCAAGAAAGTGGTCATGATGCCGGTCAATGTGCTTCCGGCGTTCCCACTCTCGTCGCCATTCGCGACAACAAAGCCCATCTCGAGTGCCACGAACAGTCTGACACTCGGTGAAACGGGGTATACTGGCGCCCCCAGGTCGATGACACCAACTGTCAACGGCACCAACACTCCCCAGCGTTCCTCCACGCCTGCGCCAGAGCCTCCAACTACCGAACTGGCAGCCAAAGCCGCAATCATGAACTCGCGTCTCGAAGGCATCAAGTCGCTGTTCAGCCTTGAGGTGGCACTCAACTTGACTCACCTGGCCAAGGCTTCGTTGGAGCGTACAGCGAACATGGTCCGTATGGGTGGTAAACATGGCGATGAAGCTAGGGAGCAATGCGGAGCTATCTTCGTGACCCTTCTGGCCATACTGGGTGATCGCCATGTCAAGAATGGGTTCGACAGGGCCGTCGGACACCTCAGCAACTACAGCCCACGCGAGGTACGAGAGCTCAGGGCGAAATCTGGCAACGGTCAAATGGATGATGGCGATCGCGCCGTGGGCGTGGAGCCCCTCGTTACATTCCTAGAGCTCGTGAACGTAGGCGATCTGATCCAGCAGATGGTCGACGTCTTCTACGTACAGGAGCTCGTCGCCACGAAACTTTCCGACCGTGACGACTTTTTGGATCCCACCGTCAAGGAGAAGAAGCGGTTCGAGCAGATGCTTGACGACCGAGTCGCTGCCGGTCTGAACAAGGGCATCGACGTGTTGATGGACGAAGTAGAATACATCTGCGCCACCACGCAGCTGGCCACAGACTTCAATCCTGGCGCAGGCAGCGATGACAGAAGTCGGATGGTGGGTGTGGTGGACGTCGGCCCGTCGACAACCGCCAAGCAGGTCGTCGACACGATCAGTTCTCACCTTTCGCTGCTGTTCGGGAGCACCGACAAAAACATGCTCGACGTCTTCGTACAAGAGGTCGGGCTCCGGCTATTCGCCGTCATCTGCAAGCACATCAAACGCCAACGCATCTCGGTCGACGGCGCCATCAAGCTCATCTCCGACATCAACCACTACAGCTCGTACATCGCCACCTTGCGCCAGAAATCCCTGCAGCCCTATTTCTCCGCCCTCCGAGAGCTGGGGCAAATCTTCTTGGTGCACATCGACCCGCCCGCGGCTTTCTTCGCCGCGGCGAACCCCAAGGCGAAACGAGGGAGCATTCTGTCCACCAAGGGATCGAAGACTAGTGCTCAGGCGAAGGAGCTGGCGACTATCATGGCGGACACGCAGCGGTATCACGGCGTCTTTCCGACGGAGGAGGTGTATGAGTACGCTGAACGTAGGCTCGACTGGCTCTTGGTGAAGGGGGATGTGGAGAGAGCCATGTATGGTGAGTTTATGACGTGCTTGATAGTACACGCAGTATTTTTGGGACAAGACGACTGACTTTGAATTGTGGTCTTACAGGCGTGGGCTGCTCTGTCATGTAGCGCTGAACATGTCTCTCACAGTCCATCGGCCTCACTCTTGCGTTGGCTTTCAGAAGAGTCGAGCTGCTTTTTGCCCGGTATAGCCCGGGACGTTATACCACCAGGCATGATGACTTTATGCGCAAGCTTTGGCCACTATCGACAGCCCCAGAGTAATCACCAATTCAAGCGGTAAGCCGCTTCCTATGCAAACATCCATGGTGTTCCCAAGTCCGAGGAATCCACGTCCGCGTTAACGATCGCGCGTTGGACATCAAGCCTGGCCGTGAGGAGAGGGCACTCAACCCCACTGTATGTAGCGGGTCAAAGGCGAGATCTGTACCTTTTCAATTCTGCTGGCCCTGCTGCCAGATACGACTATGTCTCGCGGCACGATTGCACGTCGCCGTCTAGAAAAAGTAATTCAGGACATAACGAAACAGCCCTTTGCTTGGGGTCTAGTACAAGTGACTCGATTCCTCTTGTGGTGTGTAGGTAGACCTGGATGGTAAACGCACGTTCAACAAACCGACCATCACGTTACGGAAGACCGACGGGCGACAGCAATCCATGCTATAGTACATTCTGCTGATGGTAATGTGTAGGCAAAGCTCAACTTTATCGGGTTCCTTCCACCCCCCAATCCCTCCACAACTTCTGCAACCTCGCGCGTGCTTCCTCGCTAATACACATCGCGCCGTCTAATTTCTTGACCTGATCACTGCCCGCCAGACTCAGCGCCGCGAGCCCCAGATAGCTGTGATACAGATCCGGGAGATCTCCCGGGAACTTGCCGAAGCCTCCGAGGATCCGGTGTTGCGTCTTCTCGAGCAGATATTTCCGCAAGCCCTCGTGGTCGGCGAGAGCCCGCTGCTGCATGATCTGCAGGGACGCCGTGACCCAGAAGGCGTAGCAGGTGTCGGCCACTTTGTTCACGCGCCCGTTCATCCCCGCGTGGCCCGTGTCCAGGTCGACGAACGAGGCGGTGGATTTGTCGGGACTTTGGTGGATGGGGGGTTCGTGCATGATGGCTTCCTTGGCGCTTTCGCCGATCTTGACAGGAGGTTCGTTCGCGGAGTTGCTGAACTCAGTGTCCAGGATGCCGTCGGGGTCTATGAGCTCGGTCTGCCTCGACACTAGCCAGGCGAGAACGTTCTGCGGTTTTGACGGTGCCCGTGACGGATCGTTCACGGATAGTGAATCGGTGTCTAGCCGCCCGATGAATGTCAGCGCCCCTAGAGAGCAGAAGGTATAGCCAGCGTGTGGCTCGTGAAAGGGCATGTCCGCTATGCCTCCATCATATGACTGCATGACGTGTCAGCCTGGTGCGAAGAAGGAATGGTTGTGGCGTTTCAGTGCAAGAGTACCTACTTCGGCCGCTCTCACACAGCGCACGAAGCTGTCGAGGTCCACGTCGTGCACTGTGTCGCCGTCGACATCTAAGCTTCCGTTACTCGTTCCTCGTAGGATATATCGCGCGCCGGTCGCGCAATAGCCGAATCGAGGATCGTTGCCGCCTTCGAGCCGGCCGTTCATCAGCGTTTCGCCAAACGAGCCATCGGGCCGTTGCATTTTCTGCAGCCATTGTAGAGTCTGCCGCCGTCCGACCCGCCGGAAGTCGTCGCCCAGCGCCAACAATGCGGCGAGCGCGAAGTACGTCGCCGGCACATTCGCAGGGTCCCAGCGGGCGTTGGTCGCGTTCGCACGTTCGCCGAAGTCCGTACCAGGCCACATTCGGAATCCACCATCGGGATGTTGACATCGATAGATCCAGTCGGCGTAGTCCCGCCGCTCCGCTTCGCTCGAGACCGTCTCCAACGCGTCCAACAGGTCGAGCGCGGAAATGATGAAAAAGCCCAGGTACATGCGGTTGCTCTCGTTACTTGTGTATTGATGTGGCAACAAGGTTTTGAGGCATCGCGTCCAGTACTTCACATGTCTCGCCTGTAGGTGATCAGTCTTTTGGCGCCTTCCGAGCCACCTTTCTTCTCAGTCCAAGAACCCTACCTTTTCGAGTTGCGGTTCGGGAACGTTGATGTTGTTCAACGCCGTGGCCATGGCGGCCTGTGACTTTGCTGGTGAAGGCAAATTACCTGCCCCATTGGTATTGGCGAAGTTTTCGTAGCCTAGGTCGACCGGTGGGATGTCGAAGGGTGTTGATAGCATGTGACGAAACGGGTGAGGTCGATCTCGTTATAGGATGCGGGAGATCGTTTTCCGGATGTGGCGCAGCAGCGACCAACGGGTTGGTTGAGAGAGAGAGAGGCTTGGCGGCAATCGTTCACTTCGCCTCATCACTTTGCGGCGTCGGGCATCAACGACTTTGGTAGATGAGATCGTGATAAAGTCCGCCCGAAAGAGAAGGTTTACCTTGAGCGGCCAGGAGTTCTCGGGTCATGGATTAGTTCACTGCCCTCGTACACTGCTGGCAGTCGGTCTACAGCATGGCCTCCTCACTATGGGCCTGGGCGAAGCTGCCGATGTACTTCGGCGGCGGCCTTGTGAGCCTCGCTGGTGGTATGTTATACTACTACCAAAAGTGAGAACTGCATACGTACCGCTGTGGGAATGGACGGGAGCATTGATGGAATCCAGTGAAATCATATATCCCCGAAACATCCCAGCGGGCACCCGGACTGAAGTGCCAAGACCGCCGCAGTTCGGCATCGACAACTACGAAGAGCTCTCGCTGCCCACTCCGGACGGCGAAACCTTGAGTGCGTTCTTGATCAAACCCGACAACAAGGCCAGAGCTCGACCGATCACGATCCTGTCTTTCCACGGCAACGCCGGAAACATTGGGCATCGCCTGCCCGTGGCCAAGGTCCTGGCAAACGACGTCCACTGTACGACGCTCATGCTGGAGTACCGTGGCTACGGCCTGTCGACCGGCACGCCCAATGAGAAAGGCATCGTCATTGACGCTCAGACCGGTCTTGATTACATCCGCCAACGGGAAGACCTAAAGGGTAACAGCATCGTCGTCTACGGCCAGAGCCTTGGCGGTGCAGTCAGCATCGACCTCGTGGCGAAGAACAAGGGCTCTGGCGACATTCGCGGCCTGATCCTGGAGAACACTTTCCTAAGTATCGCGAAGATGATACCCAATGTCATCCCCGTTGCCAGGTATCTGACACCACTTTGTCACGAATACTGGAATAGTGAAGGGATGATCCCCCAGATCACCGATATCCCGGTTCTGTTCTTGTCTGGCTTGCAGGATGAGATTGTCCCGTGAGTCGAGATTGCGAGGCCCCTGACCTTGGCTCGACTAATTGTCTACAGGCCATCGCATATGAAACAACTGTTTAGACTCTGCCGATCGAAGACCGTTATCTGGAAGGAACTGCCCTACGGTGACCACAACAATACAGTTGCGGAGACCGGCTACTTCAATCACATCGACGACTTCATCACACAACATATCAAGCCAAAGCTCTAGAGTCCTCACCGCGAACATTTTGCGCATAGTGGCTATAGGCCGTCGATTGCTCTGATGCGGACAGCATGGTGCACCAGCATCTGTTATATCAGAAGGTGATTGGCGGAGAAGGACGACTGCATCGAGACCGGCCATTCGAGCGAACGCCGTTCGGCATGTACTCTGCACCGAAAAGTAGTTCTATGACTGCGGCAAGGAGGCAAGGGGATCAACCAAATGTTATGTCAGGTGTATAATGGAGCGACAGTGATAGAATATCAACTGAACAATGTTGTCCGTAAAAAGAGTGCTCACATCAATTGGTTTGCCACAGCTCTGCAACCATTGTGTATGTCAGATCCGTCAGTCGTTCCATGAATATGTACATGTATATATACTATGTAGGCCAATTCGAATGGCGCACGTGACCCTCGAAAAGCTTTAGTATTGTTCCTGCATTAGCTCTCCCATACCAACGAACCCCCACAACCTTGCCCCGCATCATCACAAGTCGTCTCAATCTCGATCGTGAACATCAAGATACAAAACCCATTCAATACCAACGCCAGCCTTATAACGATGGGCAAATACTCCGAAGACCCCGCCTGGGCCGATGTGACTCCCTTGCCAACCGACGAAGGCGGGCCCAACGCCCTCGCCGCCATCGCGTACTCGGACGAATACGCCGAAACGATGGCCTACCTCCGCGCCGTCATGGCCGCGCACGAGTTCTCCCCTCGCGTGCTCGCGCTCACGGAGGACCTCATCGACATGAACCCGGCCCACTACACCGTCTGGCTGTACCGCGCCCAGTGCCTTTTCGCCCTCGACGCCGACCTGCGGCACGAGCTCGACTGGCTGAACGAGACGGCGCTGGCGCACCAGAAGAACTACCAGATCTGGCAGCATCGCAACATGGTCGTCGATCGGTTGGGGGAGTGTGAGGGCGAGACGGACTTCGTGGAGGAGATGTTTGAGAAGGACGCGAAGAATTACCACGTCTGGTCCTACCGGCAGTGGTTGGTGAAGAGGTTTGGGTTGTGGGAAAAGGGTGAGTTGGAGTTTGTGGATCGGATGTTGAGGTTGGATGTGCGGAACAATAGCGCGTGGAATCATCGGTGGTTTGTCGTGAATGGACGGGAGGCGGAGGGGGTGCAGGGGATCACAGACTCGGACGTCCGGGCGCGGGAGGTGAAGTATGCTATGGAGGCGATCCACAAGGCGCCTCAGAACCAGAGCCCGTGGAACTACCTACGCGGCATCGTGAGACTGAGCGGCATGTCGGTCGCGCATCTGAGAGGGTTCGCGGAGCAGTATGCGAGCGTTGACCAGCCGGACATGGTTCGCTCGAGCCATGCGCTGGATCTGCTGGCGAACATTCTGGCGGAAGAGGAGAGAGGCAAGGAGCAGGCTGGTGTGGCGCTGGATCTGCTTGCTACACGGTACGACCCGATACGAAAGAACTATTGGCAGTACAAGAAAGGTCTGCTGGGCTTGCCGACCGCAAGCGTCAGCGCTGCTGCGTGATGAGTTCGGTGGGCGGAGTCAGGAGTGGCGTTCGGCGTATCATGATATTGAGAGACCCCATATCGTTCTATTCTATCATGAAAGAATGGATCTTTGAATGCCAACCCCTTCGTGTTCATGAGACTCCATTCGGCGCAGTCGCATCGCTAGGCACGTCCGCCAACTGTGCGTGCGCATGTCCGTTCACCCACCCATCGTCGAGGTCTCCAAATTGCTTCCTCCACTCCTCGACCATGGCGACGGTGACGTTCTGTCCCCCGCACACGACAATCACCACTTTCTCCTCCTTCCTGACGGGCCTGCCCAAAGCCCTCTTCAGCCTTCCACCATAGCACAGCGCGACGCTGACGCCGCACGCCAGCTCGACGAGCATCCTCTCGTCGTCCGCGAACCGCCAGCATCCCATCGCCGCCTCGGCGTCTGTAAGAACGGTCGTCTTAACCCGTCCCGTGGCACGATACTTGCTCGCCAATACGAACGTCCGCTCACTCACCGTCGTCGCGCCCAGACTCGTCGCGAGCGAAGTGATCCCGGGCAACGTGACCAACTCCCCTTTCTCCAACGACTGCGCCAGCGAATCCGCCCCTTGCGTCTCCACGGCCAACACCGTCGTCTGCGCCCAGGCCTCCTGCTTCTCCAACCCCTGCACAATCCCATTAAACAATCCACCTCCACCCACACTACAAACAACCACGCTCGGCCCCTCCTCCTCCGTAGACTGCTCCCTCATCTCCTCCACCATCGTCGCATTCCCCTCCCACACATCCCCATGATCAAACGGCGGACAATAAACCGGCTCCTCCCCCCTTTCCTCCGCCCGCCGCACCACCACCTCGCGCAAAAACCCATCCGCCTCCTTCCACGTCGTGCCGAACTGCACCACTTCTTCCGCCCCCGCGGCCCGGATCTTCGCGACCATCATCGCCTTCGTGCTCAGCGGCACGACGACCGTGCTCGGCCGGCCGAGCGCATTCGCCGCGTGCACGACCGCCAGCCCCGCGTTACCGCCCGAGCTGGAGTAGAAGTGCACGCGGTCCGGGTGCGTGGCGCGGGATAAGGCCTGGGAGGTGTAGTGGCCCAGGCCGCGGGATTTGAAGGAGCCGGCGGGTTGGAGGTTCTCGAGTTTGAGGAAGATTCTGCTTCTGCGGTTTAGTTTGGCTGGGTTGAATTGGCTGGTTGGGGGAAAGGGGGAGGGGATGGTTGAGTAACGCACCATCCTGCTGCTTTGGAGAGGTTGCTGGATTCGATCAAGGGCGTTGTACGCCATGGTTTGACTTCGTCCATGGTGAGAGACGTATACGAGAGGCCGAGACGGAAGGACGATGGCGGGAAAGAGTCAAGGTGATGGTGGGACGAAGGAAGAAGGTCGGGTGGATGTATACAGGTACTTATCATGGATGGTGTTCAGATATCGGAATATCTTTGCTGCAAGAATGATTACGTATAAGCATGATAAGCACGATTGATACCACCGACCATTTCGTCCCGCCTCATTCGCGGACTTGATCTCGGCAAAGGTGGTTGATGAAGGCACAAGGAATCCCCAAATTGGAAATTCCCCAACAGTCGACGCAGGTACAGCCGCGCCAGCCGCGCTAGCCGCCATCATTTGTCGTCAGTCGATACCACACGAGACATCCACCCCTACAGCAAAGATCATTCACCCTCGTCAAGTCGACCGACTAGGCAACCGAGCGAAGAACCACCTGCCCAACCCAGACGCTCAGGTCGCCCCTCCCAACGCCGTACATCCAGTAGCGTAACAAACCGACAACATCACGGCCGCCAATACTTCCAAGCGCCTCCATCCCTCCTCGCGCCCACCAACTCCTCCACCCCTTCCCTGCCCTCCGCACCGAGAAAGACCTCCTGGTCGATTTCCTCACCGTCGATGACGGCCGGGTACAGCACGCCGACCCCCTCCCCACCCAACGTCGTCTCGTACTTCTCGAACCCTTCCCGCCGCAACTCGCCTTCCAAAGCCTCCAACGCTGAGGAGTCGTGATGATCATCTGATGCAGATTTTGCAGCTTTCGATTTCAGTAAAGTAATGGCGCACCCGCCTCCCCCAGCACCGGTGAGCTTCGTCCATCCGACGCCGGCTCGATCGACCAAGTACCGAAGCCGCTCGAGTTTAGGGTGGGAGACGCCCAAACTCGTGAGCAAGCCGTGATTGATGAACATCAGCTGACCCAAGTGCTCGATCTTCTCCGGCGAACCGGGGTCGTCGCCCATGACGACGTCGTGCGCCGAGCGCACGATGGCGTCGATGGCGTCGAAGATGGCGTCCGCGACGTGCGGGAGCGTCGTCTTGAGCCGGCCTACCTTGGCCACCTCGGCCGCGGTGGATTTGGCCTGGCACGTGTTGACCAGCAGGAGGGGCAGTTCGGGGAACTCGCGAAGTACTGAGACGGCGGGAGGTTTGCTGTAGTCCTTTCGCTGGAAGAGCACGGCGTGCCCGTTGGTCGCGACGGTGTTGTCGACGCCGCTAGGGTTGCCGTGGATCAGGAGCTCGCCCACGAACGCCCAGCGGTTGATCCGCTCGAGCTGCTCCTCCGCCTCGCCGCTCAACTGATCCGGGTGCGGTCCCGCCAGCGCCCGACACTGAAGCAGCAGCGCGGTGCTGACGCAGACACTAATAGTCGCGCTGCTGCCCAGCCCCGCGGCGATGGGAATAGTCGATCGCATGGCGTAGATACAAGGCGGACTGCCCTCGGACCCCAGCGACAGGAACAGGTACAAAAACATGCTCGCCGCACTCTGATGGATCTTCCTCTTCTCCGCTTCCACACGCGGGCTTACGCCCGCCGTGTGCGGCTGGATCGCCGCGATCAACTCCTCGTCCAAACTCGTTACCATGTCATAGTACCTCTTCTTCCGACTCGGGTGCGCGAAAGTCTCCCACGGCAAATCGGGGATGTTCCACGTATGATCCAACCCGATATCCCTGAACCTCAACGTCACCGTGCGCTTGGATTTGGACAGCGTGGTGACGAGCAGGTACGAGCGCAGGGAGATGGCGGCCGCGATGGCCGCCTTGCCGTGCACGACCGCGTGCTCCCCCCAGACGATCGTCTTGCCGGGCGCGGAGACGATGAAGGGCGGCGCGAGCGGGTTCGAGGGTCGGCGGTGGTGCAGCGAGGTCGGCGCGAGCCCGTTGGCGACGGGCGACGCGCTCGCGCTGTCGTCGAAGCTCGTTTGTTGCTTGCGGTCGTGCATTCGCGGTCGCGATGGGATCGTCTCCGTCGCGTCGTCGGCATGGCCGTTCGCGTCGTGCGCGTGTGTCCCGTTCATCGTTATCGATCGAGTCTGACCGTTGTTTCCCTTCGTCCTTTACGCCGTAATATGTCCTCCTGGCCTTTTCTCAACACCTCGCCCTTGTGTTTCTCCGCGAGGTAAGTCGTCCACGCCCCGCTCATGTCGCGTCGCCCAACAAGTAGGATGTAACGACTGTGGCGTAAAACAGCAGCATTGGGGAAATTTGATGGTTCGATTGTTTTTCTAGCGAACACTTTTTTCTGGGGCGCGCCGATCGATCAAGCTTCAAGGGGCAGACTTACATAATCCGGGGTGCATGAGCTTTCCAATCGGCAACGTCACAGCATCAAAGTACATCCAATATACCCGACGTGGATAATCGTGGATGTAAGTTGAGATAAAGTACAAAGAGCAACAGGTAGGCGAGCAGGAGATGTCCGAAGCGAGCGTCCAGAGCTAGAGGTCAGTCCACCAGTCCGCCTCACTCCACAAATGCACATCAGGGACCTGCACCAAACAAAGATGCCCAAGTACATCTGGACGATGAATACCACTCATCCCATCTCGTGAACGATCGATATATAAGTACATACCTAGGTAGATGCCCCTAGGCAGCAGTAACGAGAGAGATGAAGAGAGAATCCCACAGCAAAAGCGAACAAGGAATCCTTGACAGCGGACGAAATGGAAAAAGCAAAAATGACTGTAGAGAATTCGAGCATATTCCATTCCATCCCGATTCATATGCACCACCCACCCAGCTCTACCCAGACTCAGGAAGCTCAATCAAATCGCATCCCGACGAGAAGATAAATAAAACCGCTCCCCACGCTATTTCGACAACGCGGTACAAAGAAACAGGAACACACAGCATCGATACTCGTACATGGAGAATTCGTGAAACAAACCAACCCCCCCCC
>Ga0058704_10000037_pt1 | contig 63772 bp, 61 predicted proteins | sample AgamicMgSfe_FD_71363 | JGI IMG/M metagenome (GOLD analysis project Ga0058704, IMG submission 71363) | Agave microbial communities from Guanajuato, Mexico - Mg.Sf.e | ecosystem: Host-associated > Plants > Phyllosphere > Phylloplane/Leaf | place: Guanajuato, Mexico | collected 2012-05-30
GAGGAGGTGAAGGGGCTGTTGGCGGGGAATACGGAGTGGGCTTTGAAGGAAGGGGCGTTTGGGTTGCCGTGGTTTTTGGCGGAGGATGGGGAGGGAAGGGTGGAGAGGTATTGGGGTTTTGACTGTTTGGGCCAGGTGGTGGATCATTTGGGATTGGAGAGGGAGGGGAGGGGGTTTAGGGCGATGATGTGATGTGTAAAATGATGTATGGTTTCTCCATCTGGGGGATTTCAATTGAAGGGTGTTGGAGAGCTTGTCGTGGAGGTCGGGATTCTCTCATTCGTATCATCATGAACGCCGTGATCATGTGCAAGCACTCCGGACTAGCTTTTGTTGCTGACCAAAGCCACGCCATTGTAAAGGATTAGGCATGGATTACGCCTGTCCGTTGACCCCATTCGCCGCATTCTTCACCGGGCCCAATTTCTGCCTCCTCTCCGCCACAGCCCCAGCGAGCTCTGCGAGCACAGTCTCGGTGTCCTCCCATCCAATGCAAGCATCGGTGATCGAAACACCGTACTTCAACCCCGCCTTACCCTCCTTTGGCACCTTCTGACTTCCCTCGTTAATATTGCTCTCAATCATCACCCCCATAATGCTCGGCTCGCCGCCCTTGATCTGTTCGGCCAGCACGTGCGCCACCTTCGGTTGGTTCTTGTGGTTCTTCTCACTGTTCCCATGACTGCAGTCGACCATGAGCTGCGGACGCAGCCCCTTGGCCTCTAGCGCAGCCTTAGCGTCCGAGATGGACGCGCTGTCGTAGTTGATACCCTTCTTGCCCCCGCGCAGGATCACGAAGCAGTCGTCGTTGCCCACGGTGCCGACGATGGCGACGTTGCCGGGTTTGGTGACGGAGAGGAAGTGGTGCGGGTGCTTGACGGCGCCGATGGCGTCGATGGCGACGTCCAGCGTGCCGTCCGTGCCGTTCTTGAACCCGACTGGGAAGGAGAGGCCGGACGCCAGCTCGCGGTGCACTTGCGACTCGGTCGTGCGCGCGCCGACGGCCCCGACGGCGATTAAGTCGGCGGTGTACTGGGGACTTATGGGGTCCAGCATCTCGGACGCGAGAGCCATGCCTCTCTCGGTCAAGTCGACGTACATCTGACGGGCTGTGCGGAGGCCCTTGTTGATGTTGAAGGTGTTGTCGATGTCGGGGTCGTTGACCAGACCTTTCCATCCTACCGTCGTCCGTGGCTTCTCGAGGTAAGACCGCATGACGATGAGCAGGTCGTCTTCATACTTCTTCTTCAATTCCAGCAAGCGGTCGCAGTAATCGAGCGCCATCTGCGGGTCATGTATACTGCAAGGCCCGATCACGACCAACAACCTCCGATTTTTGTCCACCCCATGGACCACGTCAACAGCTTCCTGGCGGCCGTTGATGACCGTCTCTTTCGACTTGGCCGTTTGCCGGATCTCATTTTGCAGGACATCCGGGGCGGTCAGAGGGGTCAGACCGCGGATTCGCCAGTCTTCCACACTTTGGCGATTGCCCACGTTGGTATTGGGGAGGAAGAACTGCGTAATGCGGTCAGCGTAAGAACACGATCTTCTGACGCAACGCTCGCCATTCTTAGGAACTCACTTCAGACATGGCGCGCGATGTTTCCTGGATACAACCGTATATCGAATTCGAGGTGTTTGTCTATGAAGGTCGGGTTGTTCACTAGAATTTTCGCGCAGATGGAGTCAGGCAAGCTGATGGCCCCGCTCGTGACAACGCCACACTGTGCCACCGCCATTATTGGCTTGCAGCAAACCGTCACGTGCCAAACATACTATGTGTATGCTATCGCTTTTACAACCTGGAACATTTGGAATGGAATGAAGCCTCGAGTCTACTGGAATCGCTCTCTTCGTCGAAAAGATGAGGTTGCAAGCTTACCTATATAGGTGGGAACGGTGGTGCATGTGGGAGGCTGGGAGCTCTTGACAACCCCTCGGACGTCATCATCCGTTTACATCACCATGAGCTGAAGATGCATGTACTCGCTTCCTGAGCCGTATAAAACACAACTCCCATCATGCCAGACTCGAGACTCGAAGCATTCAAATTCTCCATGGGCCCCACCGACACAACAACCACACCCAACATGGAAGGCCTCGACCGAATTCCCACCTGCTACGCCTCGGTCTCAATCGGCTGCAAACCAGAGCACACCTTACCCAAGAAACTCGACGCCATCGCGGCCGCAGGCTTCCAAGCCATCGAACTCGGCTTCCCCGACCTGCTCTCCTTCGCCAACCAGCACCTCCGCCCCGGCCAGCAGGAAGGCGGTCCCGACGAGATCACCAACCATGACTACGACAACCTCTGCGCCGCCGCGAAGGTGGTGAAGACGATGTGCGACGCCAAAGGTCTCGAGATCCTCATCCTCCAGCCCTTTTCCAATTTCGAGGGCTGGCCGGAAGGCAGCGAGGAGCGCAAGGATGCGTGGACGAGAGCGGAGGGGTGGATGCGGATCATGGAAGCGGCGGGGACGGACATGCTTCAGGTGGGCTCGTCCGACTCTCCGGCGGAGAAAATTGGGAAAGATCGGAGTCGCTTCGTGAAGGACCTGCAGCAGCTGGCGGACATGTTGGCGAAGAAGAACTTCCGCGTGGCGTACGAGAATTGGTGCTGGTCGACGCACGCGCCGGATTGGGCGGATGTGTGGGATATCTGCAGGCAGGTCGACCGGCCCAATTTCGGTCTTTGTTTGGACACCTTCCAATCGGCCGGTGGCGAATGGGCGGACCCGACGACACCCTCCGGTGTGCTCGAGGACGGTAGGAGCAAAGAGCAACTCGAGCAGGACTGGAAGGCGTCGTGCGAGAAGCTTGCCAAGACCATCCCGCCGGAGAAGATCTTCTTCCTGCAGATCTCGGACGCTTACAAGACCCAGCCACCGTTTGAGAACAAGGAGATTGATGGAACTCGACCGAGAGGAAGGTGGAGCCACGACTTCAGGCCTTTGCCCTTCGCAGGTTACTTGCCGACTGTTGACTTCGCCACGGCTGTGCTTAAGACTGGCTTTCGAGGCTGGTTTTCGTATGAGATCTTCGACGGCGGACCGGAGGGTAAGGGTAAAGAGTACGAAATGGCTTCGTTCGCCAAGGATGCAATGGAGTGCCAGAAGAAGCTGCTGGAGGCGTGCTCGAGATCTTCGTGAGCTGGACGGTCCACTATTGCGGGTCCGAAACAGTGGCGCCAGGCATAGCAGTGCGCGCATATGATGTACATACGAGCAAACGAGTTTCTTTCTTCTGCTCGATTTGGCCTATTGATTGACACGCGTACGATCAAGCTCCCAATGCAACAGAATGCTGTCACGCTCGCAACGATTGTTGCGAGGTCCGCCCTTCGAGCGGAAGTGATCAAGGCGTTAAAGCCTTCCCCGTCAATGCTTGGACAAAACGTGCTCGTTCTGTTCTGCACATGCATATGGAACTTTGAAGGTGTCTTCGAGTTTGAACGGCCGGGACCCTGCTGATCAGCAGCCGTCTCACTGCCAAGAAGTATTAAGGCTTCGAAAGCTGCGTGCTGTCGCTTGAAATGGGACAAGCCACACGAAGAAGCATGCTGTCTGTATTGGCTCGATCCCGTTGGCCCGTCTTCATCGCAACGGTGTCGGGTTGAAAGCCCTCGATTGATGCGCAAGACGCCGGGATTTTTCCATTCTCTTCATGACCCTACTGTTTATTTCCGATTGGACGCGCAGGCCGCGTCTGGATCGCTCCAGAGTCCAACGAAGACCACAGCCGTTGATTCATTCGCGACCGAATGTAGTTTTGGCAAGGGCGACGCCTACGTAGAGTGCAGTGTTAAGAATTTGGGCGAGGGGCCAGTAAAGGAAGGCCCATGCGAGGAATCCCAGCGAGACCGTCAAGCGGTCCTCCGTCTCGAGCTGGAACGGGGCCGCGATCGACAGAATCGCGGCTTTTGCGCTGAGATGCCACAACCGATTCAGGACATGCATCTCGGCTATGACCCCGGTCGACAAGACGTCCAGGGCCATCTTCAGCGTCTGTAATCGAGCCGGCGAGTTCGGCATCGAAAACCATCCAGACATTGATCGCGCGGCAGCAGCGCAGTCCCGTACACTCTCCACCGAAATATGTTGGTGTTGAGCCTTCAGCCGTAAGACCTCCATGTGCGCTTGGGTCACGCGCAGCTGCCAGCCGGGGTAGGAGTGTGCGCTCGGTGACGATGGCTGGGATGCCTGCTTCGACGCCTGGGCCCACAGACGTTGCATCGAGTGTTCGTCAAGCTCCTCAACCATGGCGGTCAACCGCCGCGTCCTCAGCACAGCCCTGTCGAGATAATCTGGCCGAGGGCTAGGGTTTTGCGATGGCTTCGGCTTGCGAAAGTGCTGCCTGCACCACGACGGGGAGGACGCGAATTCGCGAGCGTGGAGAGGGGCGGCCCTTACTATCGACGGTGGTCCGCCCACGAAGAGACGGTATGGCCTGCAGCGGTCGATGGTGCTTTGGAACATCTTGCAGACCGATTGCCGTTGCATTTCGAGAAGTGAATGGCTGAGATTATAGTCAGAATCGATGGATGTCCTGATGCCTGTTGTAATGTGATGATATGAAACAGGATGATGTGGAAACGCGGATGAGGGGAAGGGGAGAAGTTGTCGATGATGAACGTCCCTTGCATGAATGAACGGATTCCAAAAGCGGCGCTTGTGCTACACAGCACTTTGGACTGTACATGTACATGTACATGTATCTCATCAATGATTTGCCCGCCATTGAACTGCAGCCCTTGCAGTGTTGCCAAAGCGGGGTGGGGACGTTCGGTAGCCGAGAGACCTTCAGCAGTTAGCAAGAATACCATGCCATCGAACATGCCTCTACTCGGGTACTTTTAAACTGCTATAGACAGCTCGCAACGTGGCTTTGGGACGTGTCTACCCCGTGATCACAGGCGGAGGTCGACGGAGCCGCTTCAGTCTTAGACTACGGGCAACGCTCAAGTAGCACACTTGGCTCGCTCGTTGTGCCGTGAGCATACCTCGTTCTCTCTGTCCATCAACATATTCATGCCAAGTATCCTCGTAGTCACGATAGTCATGGGACTCGCTGAAGAACTACGTGACTCAATCCCTTGCAATCCTGCGATCCTCCACCTCCCGCTCCACCGAACCGCTCTTCACCAGCCCCGGGTCGAGCGCCGCCACGGCGTTCGCCACCTCCTCGAAATTCGGCGCCCACACGCACCACTGACTGGCGTCCGTCGCATCGAGGTCGTGAATCGAGGGAGGAACGTATTTGAGCGGCTTGAAAGTCTCGGCGAACTTCGTTTTATACTCTGTCTGGGGCATATCGGCAATCCAGACGCCGATATCCGCGCAGCGCAGGCAGTCGTAGTCGGTCGTGGAGTCGCCGACGTAGATTACGATGGGTGGTGGCCAGTCAGCAGTTGAAGAGTGCTGGGCCTGTTGGCCGCTGGTTTTATGTTGGTTGACGGGCAAGTAGCGCAGCTTATCCGCGCTCGTGCGAATCGTACCTCGGACGCTGCCAAGTAAACGGCCAGAACTGCCATGCGGCGAATCTAGACCGTGGATCTCGTTCGCGAAGATCTCCATGTCGTTGATGAAGTGTAGCAGCGCCGACTTCCTATCCTCGCTAAGGCTGGTGGCTCTGGCGGCGATGTACAAGGACCAGCGGATCCACGTTTCACTCCAGTTGACACTGATGATACTAAGCTTACTTCCAGCGGGCGGACATGCGGAGGACCGGAACATCTCGAAGAGTTCGAGCCAGCCCTTGCGGAGCTGGAGCTCGCCGGAGGACAAGGCACGTTCGGCCTCGACCGCAAGATCTTCGGTTTTGACTGCACGCAAGAATCCCGACTCCGCAACGCGACGTGCACTAGCCTCTTCCACTGGCTTGAGGCTGGCCAGCCAGTCGCTGCGAGTGTGTCAGATTGCTGCGTACCAACGGCGCTGTATTCATTCTCACTGGACAGAGGATCAGCAAGACTAGCGGACTGCTGTAACTTCGCGGAGAAACATACCCTGAACATCTGCTGATCAACAGCTCCGTGTGGGAAGTGTTTGGCTTTGTGGGCCACATAGTCGGACATGTAAACGTCGGAGAAGCGCTGCCATGATGCAGGTTCCCCGAAGAGCGAAGAGTCTCTTGGTCCCTGATGAATCTTTTCGCTTGTAGAGACATGTCGTGGATGGGCAGCCTTGAACTGTCGATAATTACGCGTATCGGGCAGCCGGCCCAGGAAGCTCATGGTATCCTTCACCGTGAGCGTGCCGTCCCAGTCTAGGACGAGCCGAACTGGAGTTTGGAGACGGCGAGCTGGAGGTGCCATGGTGTTCAATGACCTTGATCGCACTGCGGACAACGAAGGAAGTGCTCGAAGGGTGGATTTCATGTATTGTGCAGAGGACTGCAAGTGACGATTGTCTTCGACGAGGCAGCCGCTGTCCGCCTGCTCAACTCGGTCGTTACTACATCATAATGCCAATCCTAGCCGCGTAGTGGTCGATGCCGCTTCCATTCTCAGCTGATGATGATAAGAGGATGGATTTACAGACCAAGATGAACTCCATACACCGGCGGATGGAGGTGAGTGCGAGTGAGGTTGTGGAATTTGGTGTTTCCTCGTCACGTGTCTCGGGAATAGGGAAACATCGGCATCAGCCAATCGGAAGGTAGATAATGTAGTGTCAAACGCCGCCCGCCGCTCGCATCATTGATAGACCACTTCCTTCACTGTCATCTCGACACACACACGACATACAGTACCCTCCCACCCGCCACCACCTCCCACTTCTCTCATACAATGGCGCTCCGACTCGCATCACGGCGCCTGGCGCTTGGCCCTCAGGTCTTCCGTCGCGGCCTGGCCTCCACCATCGAGCACACCAAGGAGCCCCTCTCCGCCATCAGCGAGGCCACCTCGGCATCGCGACCGCCAGAGCCACCGAGCAAGACGTCCAACATCAAAGAGGCTCAACTCGGCCCCGAAGCTAAGATCAAGACATTTCATATCTACCGATGGGATCCCGACCAGCCGACCAGCAAGCCGCGCATGCAGAGCTACACCCTCGATCTCAACAAGACGGGCCCCATGATGCTCGACGCCCTGATCCGCATCAAGAACGAGGTGGACCCGACTTTGACCTTCCGAAGGAGTTGCAGAGAGGGCATTTGTGGCAGCTGTGCGATGAACATCGATGGCGTCAACACGCTGGCTTGCCTTTGTACGTCGCACCAAAACCTCGCCACCTTGAATCCACCCACTAACACAATTTCACCAGGCCGCATCCCAACCGAGAACTCGAAGGAATCCCGCATCTACCCTCTCCCCCACACCTACGTCGTCAAGGACCTCGTCCCAGACTTGACGCAATTTTACAAGCAATACAAATCCATCAAACCATACCTGCAGCGCGACACGCCGCCGGCCGACGGGCGCGAGTACCGGCAAACAAAGGAGGATCGACGCAAGCTCGACGGCCTGTACGAGTGCATCCTCTGCGCCTGCTGCTCCACGTCGTGTCCCAGCTACTGGTGGAACAGCGAGGAGTACCTCGGCCCGGCCGTGCTGTTGCAGAGCTACCGGTGGATCGCGGACTCGCGGGACGAGAGGACGTCGGCGCGGAAGGACGCGCTCAACAACAGCATGAGCATCTACCGCTGCCACACCATTTTGAACTGCAGCCGGACGTGCCCGAAGGGTTTGAATCCGGCGTTGGCGATCGCTGAGATCAAGAAGACGATGGCGTTCACTTAGGTTCGGTGCGTACTGGTGTAGATGGATCGTTTGTAAATAGTGATGTATGTTCATTGTTCTTTCCGACACGTCAGCAGCCCATCACTCCGGGAATCCAGCATGCTCGTATGCGACGGGATGAACCTGGCCTTTTGTACAAGTACGAGCAACAGAGCCTGAACAGTTCCAACGCGCGGTCATCGCAGAATAAGTTTCCTTCAGCTGCATCTCTCCTCTCGACTTATCAACCAATCTCTCATCGCCGTCCTTGACCTCCTTTGGTGCTGGAGAGATTGAGCGAAACAGACATGAACGCCACTACTCCTGGGATCTTGCATTCCACGAGCACGGTCTTCACTGCATGTCGCCTCTGAGCGAGCCACATGAGGTTCGACATCCCTTCTCACTGAGTCCGACGGGCATTACTTGTGAATTCAGAGCAGATCAATCATGAGGAGTGGCCATCTTGATCGAAGGGGACGGAGAACATGGATTCGGGGCATTAATTTCATTCTTGAAAAGATCGTTTAGATTAAGACTCATAATAAGACCGTATGTGTACAGTGTGTCTCATGATACATTTGCCCTTGCCAATCCATGGCCCAAGAAGTTCTCCCTCTCGCCCGTCGGGTCTTCGATGAATGGATGCAATGCCCCTAAAGCAAGGCGACCGCAGCCAACCCAGCACCGACCAGACCGCCCGCGAAAACCGAGCCCTGCACGTTCGCCGCCGCGGCCGCGCTCGTCGCCGCTCCCGCAGCGCCAGAAGTAGCACTGCCACCCGCGCTCGTCACAGCCCCAGCAACACTTGACGCAGCGCTACCACCCGCGCTCGCCGCGCTGCTCGCACCGCCCACCGCCGTCGACCCTGCGCCCGCTACGGCGGACGTCGCGCCCGAGCCTGCCGAAGCCGCTCCTGAGGTGAGCGAACCGGCGGCACTGCCTCCGGCCGAAGTCAAAGATGTACCCGCCGCGCCGGCTCCAGAAGTCAAAGTGCTCGCAGCGCTGCCTGCTGCCGCCGTACCGGTCGAACCGGCCGATGCGGCAGCCGAGGTGAGGGAGCTGATGGCGCTGTCCACTGCTCCCGTCGCGGTGCTCAGGACGCTGCCCGCGCCGGACGTGACGGTCGAGAGGATGCTCTCTGCGGCGCTGGTGAGGTCGCCTCCGGCGCTGGTGGCCTCGCTGGCGATGCTGGAGATGGCGCTGGTGACTTGGGCCGAGCAGAAGGCGGCTGGGGCCAGGAGGAGGAACTTGGTGAGTTGCATGGTTGCGTCTCGGTTATGGGAGGGTTTGTTGTTTTTGAGGACGGGTGTGTGGTCGTTGGGTGAGGTTGGTATTTGGTGATGTAGACGTCCGCGCAGAGGATGGAGAGGATGCCGATTGCAGGGAGGAGTTTGAGGAGGCCGGGGAGGGTGTAGAGGTCGTATGCTCCGAAAGGATAGGAAATGACGAGAGGGATTATCATTTTTGTAGGTCGCACTGGAAGGAATGGTGACGCTGTGCCTGGCTCTTGAGGGGGGAAAGGTTTGGCACTGACGTTGAATGTGAGGTCACAGGGGAAAGGGAGAGTTTCGATTCAATGGATGGGTCAGGGAAAAGGTAGGCAGTGTCTGATATAAAGATGTAGTTACCTTACCTATGGATGTGGACGATTCGGAAGTAATAAGAAAGCCAGACCTCGCAATACTCTGCATGATGTATGTTATTGCCACCGCGGTCATTGGTATGCATACATAGTATGTCGGAACCGTCGGAACTTGGAGGTACCTATGGGTATGTCTGTAAACTCCGAAAGCCATTTGGTTCGTAGCATAAGGTATCTTCGCTCGATTAACGTACAGAATGCGACTCGATGGCGGCACTTGATCATTATTCCAGGACGTTATCAGACAGGATGTCAACAAACTGAGGGCACGTGAGCGCTAGCCGCTTATGATAGTTCGCGTGAGCCGAGGTTCTTTCGTTTTGACCTCCGACTCCAGGCACCTCAACAGCCCATCACGCATTACAGGATAGAGGCCATCATTTGTCAAAATTTGCTGGAAACAAGGCGATCTTCGCCGCGTGCCCACAGTTACCATGTCCGATCACGTTCGAGACCGACGCGGTGACGCTGCTCAGGATCCTCGGGCAAGCTTCCTATACCCTTGGGCAGGGGCGCCGGACATCATCCGCTCGAACCAAAAGGACGCGTACTTCCAGTCGGTGCTGCTCAGCGAGCTGTCGGCCGTCATCAGGTCCCTGTACGGCGCGAGGACGGCGCACAAATGGACGAGCGAGGCCCGCGCCTTCACCGAGCTGCTCTATCTCGGCCTCACGACGTTTGTGGGCAATCGCACGCTGGGCGAGGAATACTGCGATATCGTCCAGGTCGAGGATGACACACATCGTCTGCCTGCCATTACCAGACGCTCCGGTTACATCGTGTCCAGCGTGCTACTTCCCTACATCCTGTCACGCTTCCTGCCTGCCTTCCGAAGGCGCCTGAGAACCAAACTCGAAGCCTCATTGCGGAGATCGCACCGACGGCGAGCCTCATCCCCTACCAAAGACAAACAGCCTCCGACGCTCACCTACCAATTTCAAGAATACATCCTCAAGCACCTCGACACCATCACCTCCCCGTCCCCCATCTACGCCCTGAGCATGGCCACCTTCTACTTCACCGGCGCCTACTACCAACTCAGCAAACGCGCCTTCGGCCTCCGCTACATCTTCACCCGCCAGCTCGACCCCAGCTCCCAGCCGCGCGCCGGCTACGAAGTCCTCGGCATCTTGCTCGTCCTGCAAATGATCGTGCAAGGCTACCTGCACCTGCACGAGACCTACACGTACTCGCAGCAAAGCAACACGAACGTCCCCACCTCCGCCGCAGGTACCAGCGCTGTCATCGACGGCGGCGTCGAACTCGACGTCGACACCACCATTCCCGCTCCATTACTCTTCGAAGCACCCCAGGGCGCCGACCCAGCCATACAACGCGAACGCATCGCCCACCTCACGCACACGCTCCTCCCGCAGCCGCACCGGCATGATCTGCAAAACGCAGAGGTCATGCAGTGGGTCGACGGCCAGCAGCAGCGCAAATGCACGCTGTGCTTGGAGCCCATGAAGGACCCGGCCGTCACCACCTGCGGCCACGTGTTCTGCTGGACCTGCGTGACCGATTGGTTGCGGGAGCAGCCCATGTGTCCGCTGTGCCGACAGAGTGCGCTCGTGCAGCACGTTTTGCCGTTGCGGGGTTAATTGAATTAGAACAGTTGGGAGAACGGAAGGAAAATTGTTGATGCTTCATTATCAATTATGCATTACCACCGCTATCTTCCGCGGATGAATATCCTTCCCGTTACACTACGCTACGCTCAGAACGCAAAACCACGCCGTATTACGACCATGCGCGTACGGGCATCACCCACACACATTTCCATACAGACAACCACCCCTCTTCAAGGTACCTTCCTCAACCCTCCATCCGTCCCGGCGCCGTCTTCGCCCTCCGCCGCAGCCCGCTCTCCCCCACCAACCGCCTCGCCACCCCAGCCGCGAGACTGAACCGCCTCCCAAGGACGACGGGCATTACCTCCCTCGCGACGTGCGGTTCGATGACCAAAATCTCATACACGCCGTCGAGCGTGCGCAGGTCGAAACTGCGTCGCGACCGTTCCCGGCGGAGCTCGTGGGACCGTTCGCGGACGTGCCTATAAGGTCTTTGAGGATTGTTTCATCCATGTTAGCACAGATCGTCACTTGGATCTCGGACGACGACGCTGGGCCTGGGTTTTTACTTCTTCACGAAATTCTCCATCACATCGGACGCCAAGCTCGGGCGAGCGGACCAACCGCCAACGCTGCTGGTGCCGCCGATACTCCGCTTCAGCGTCCGTTCGCGGTCTTTGGCCCGGTCGTTCGGCGACGTCCCGTTGCCCGCTACGATCGTGGGCAGAGCGGACAAACCATCGCCGTGACCGTCTCTGACGCCCGTGGCAGTGCGCAGTCCGAGCTTCTGCTCGTTCTTGAAATCGATGTACAGTTTCGCCGCCGAGCTGAGTGGGATCGGCGCCTGTTGCGCGGGGATCTCCGCCCCGTTTTGCAGGAGCAGCTCCGCGACGGCGAAAGGTTTTCGTTGTGGGGTGGTGGGGCGGGGCGAGGTGATGCCCGCATTTCCGCCGTTGGTCGTGGAGACTCGACTGGATAGGGAGGAGATGGAGGACGAGTGGGAGTGGGAGAAAGCAGTAGTGCTGACACCGGCGGGCGAGGCCGGGTCGGCAGCAGCCAGGGCGAGGAAGACCGCGTGTGTGGATCGGGAACGGTCGTGGGCATTGGGGTTCGCGCGCAAAGCCAGCGCGTGCAGGACGTTCTGGATGTCGTTGCGCTTGATGCTGGTCAAGAGATGGTCATCCGGCGCCTGGCTGGCGAGCAACAGGGTGCCCTGCACGTACGTACGCTCGGCGTACTTGGCCGTGATGAAGTGCAAGCGCTGCTCGCGCGTCGAGTGCGGGGAAGGTTTGAGGAAGCGGTCGAGCTTCGCTTCCCAGATCATGTTGCTCACGCGGTTGCCGACCAGCAGGAGGATCTCGACAATGTCCGGGGTGAAGGCGGACGTGTCGAGGGTCAGGGAGCGGACTTTGGAAATGTGCGTGCCGAGCGAGCGGTGGATGCCCGAGCACTCGATACACAGCAGCACGCCGAGGTTGATGGAGCACCAGTCGACTTTGCTCTCGGCGCCGCAGTCGGCGCAGACTTTGTTGCCCTCGTCCGCGGCGCGGATGCGTTGCAGGAGGGCCGAAGGCGGTTCGGGCTCGCTGCCGGCGCCGCCGCCGCTGTCCGTGCGGTGGTAGGCGGGTTTGTCGCCGATCGTGGCGTGGCGGTTCACGGCTTTGGCGGCTTCGTGGCGGTTGGGGTTGGAGACCTGGCGATGGCCGGAGAAGGACGAGCTCTTACCCGTCAAGACGGCGGCGATGTCCTTGCGGTGGGATCCGCCTTGGGGAGACGGAGAAGGCGAGCTCGGCTGCGGCGCGTTCCGGTTCTCGAACGCGCTCTGTAGCGCATTGTTGATAGCCGCAATCCACGACTTCATGTCCTCCTCCGACGGCGCTTGGTAGACGCGGGTGAAATGCGGCGTAATGACCTCGAAACAGAACCGCCGCTCGGACGTGCGCGCCTCCCGGACCGACGCCATCCGCAGATCGATCGGTTCCATGTGCAGGTCCAACCTCTCCTTCCAATTCACGTACTCGGATAGCTTGCCCTGGTCCAACACGATCCAAAACTTATGCCACCCTGGCTTGGTGATCCCCTTCGGATCGACGTGGCTGCCCGGCCGGCTGAGCGACCACAGTAAGCCTTCCTTACGGTGCGTGCCCCCGTTCGTCGTGATGCTGGTGTTGTCCTCGAGGTCCCGGATGCCCTTGAACTTGCTGTTCGGACTGACCGTGCTCGGAGTCGTGGCGCTCGCGGGCGTCGTGAGCATCGCGTTCGTCGGGGCCTGCACTGGGAGGGACCCGGTGGTCGGTGGTGACTGCGAGAGTAGCGCGATGGACCCGCCGTAGCTCGCCGACCGGCTGTGGTCGACGTCGCTCGGCCGCAGCCCGTTACTCTGCGACGCTGTGTGTGATAATCCGGGCGGCACGACCACGCCGTCTTCGCTGACGAGCTTGGTGCTCTTCTCCAGCACCCGTCGCTTCTCCTCGCGCTCGGTCCGCTGCAGCTGGAAGTCTTGGTCCGCGACCCTGACTTCGGCGATGAGCGCGTCGAGCTGGGGCATCATGTCCTCGACTTTCTTCGCCGTCGCGAGATACCCTCGTGCCTGCGCATCGGCGTACTTCGTCAGTTGAGATAGAACTTCCTGGTCTTTCCGGCCGCCGTGCAGGTCGTGCATGAAGCTCGAATAATCAAAGCGTTTCAGCTCGAAGGTCCGACGTTTGGCTTGGTACTTCTCATCGCTCTGTTTCTGCTTCTTCTCCTTGAGAGATTCGCTGCGCTGCCCGAGGTACTTGCCGACGTAGGCGTAGTACTCCTTGCTTTCCTCGTCAAACTCGCGTTTCTTGAAATCGGCTTGCTTGATCTCCAGGTTGTAAAGCCGGCTGACCGGTTCGATGATGATTTTCTGAAGGTTCAGGGTGTTCTGCCTTTCGTACTGCAGGATCTCCTTGGCGATCTTCTCGAAGTAGTGATCCAGCGCCGGTCGCACCGCGTTCGCGTTTGAGCTCGAAGCCTCTCGCAAAGCTTCCGTGAAGTCCACCACTGCCTGATTACACGTCTGTTGTGCAGATTGCGCGGACTCGGCTGTTCGCAGAACCTTCTTCATCCGTAATCGCATGTTGCCGGTCTTCAGCTCCAACGACCGCATGGTAGCTCTGAATACCGGTCCATCATCATTTGCGGCAGGGTCCTCCCCGGGCTTGCACGTCGCCACGTCCACCTTGACCGTGCTACCGGGCAACAACGGCGGGCCCGTGGAAGCGGCTGTCATCGTCGGTATCAAGCCCAGCCCGTTCTCCGGGATGGGATCGAACATGGGCGACTGAGGTTCCTTGTAATCCTTATAGCTCCCCTCACCCTCCGAATCGCTCACATTGCTGAACCTCGATTCGATCGACTGCGCAGAAGGCACCCTAAGCCTTGGGGGAAAGTTGACCTCCAGTCGTGGCGACTTTGGCGTAAGAAACCGCTGCGTATTCTGAACCCAAAAGCTGAACGTCGCCAACGTGTTCAGCCGGTGCGCTCGCTGATCATACTCCACAAAACTGCAGCTAGTGCGCCATCCGCCTCCACGGTCCTCCGTCGGCTTGGGAGGCCGCCATTTCCAAGACCAGCTGAACTGCACGCTCGCGCTGCCGCCCGTGGTGAAGTCCCCGACCAGCTCGACGTTGGGGTTCTTGTGCAGGTTGGGATCGGAGTGGAACTCGCGCACGACCAGGTTCTCCACCTCTTTCGGGCTTGACGCGTAGATGTAGGTCAGGCCCGCAATCTGTGTGTCGGGCGCATTCGAGGAGACGGGTGCGCCGTTGGCGGCCGCCGGGCTGGAGGGCCCTTGTTGCCGTACGGTGAAGGTGAAAGTGAATATCAGGTCATCGATGTTCGATAAGCGTAGGAGGAAGGATGGAGGGAGGCCGTTGGCCAGGCTTTCTGGATCCTACGACAGGATCAGTACTCCCCGTCCGCCGAGTGTTGATCATGCGACATACCTGGATATAGTCGATTGGTGTATCGTCGCCCACATCTTTCTGCGCGCGGTATCTGCTGGCTGGGAATGCGGTAGGCGCTATCCGTAGTAATGTCTGGCCGCGTGTATTGGTGACGGTGACGCCGGTGACCGTGACTGCAGGTCCGTCAGCACGTTTGCTTTCCCCCGAACCGCGATCGGAAGCGCATCTCACATCGTGTTTGGTCGCGGATATAGAGGGGCGTCCCCTCGTCCGGCCTGCTGCTGACAACTCCCATGCCAGGCCGCCGTGGAGGCGTCTGAGAGGCACGACAGCCTCACGTCGCGCGAGTCGTGCAATGTGTCGGCGGGGATAGTGTGAAAGTATGTTGTGGAAGCGAAATGCGCGGTGTGTGTCGCGGGAGGAAAGATGGGCGAGGTCGAGTTGTTGTTGGATTGAGTGAGCACGAGTATCGGATGTACCGACGTAGAGGGTACAGTACTGTGGTGGACCCTGAATATCGATGGCGGGCGCGGACGAGACCGACCCCGTCGAGCTGCAGGTGACCGGAGATGGCGGGCATGCGAAAGGAGAACGATATCGAAGAGCATATGTATAATAAAACGACGACGATGTTTTCTTCCACGCGCGACCGACTCTACACTATATGTATCTAGATCAGATTCGATCGGCAGGGAAGTGTCGAGTTGATTATATTGATTTACTACTTCTATCATGGTTACCCAAGCAGTGGCGAGCTCCGACCCAACGTCGTCGACTGGATCATGGATCATGGAGGTTGGTATGAAATCGGCAGTGCACCCCTTATACCTTTGTTACCTACCTACCTACCTAGGTAGGTGTAGTTACCGGTACTCTCGCGATTCCATTCGGTGGCAGAAGTTTGTGAACGAAGCCGAGCGGAGCGCGGAGACTCGGAGTCGGGCGAGTGTTTTGCCTCGGTTGGTCGTAAAGTGACCGAAGGGGCCGAGTTGAGACTCCCTACATGTAAGTACGCCCCGAGCATGTACATCGTTGACGACGTAGGTATCAGGATGTATTTGCTTTCGAGAAGAAGCCGAACTATCAAAAAGGCAGATTGTGTATACGTGTAACACCCGAAGGAGCCCATCGCAGTAGCTCAACATCCGTGAAGGATCTCAACCCGATCCATCAAACAGTGGTGGAGAGTACACCACCTCCAGAAGAAGAACAAGACAAAAGAGAAAACCATGAAGTTCGCCGACGCAACCGCGGTCGAGCAAGTCGACTCCCACACCTACTCGGCCACATTCCAAGAAGGCTGGACGATCGGTACAGTCCCCCACGGCGGTTATGTCACCTCGACCTTCCAACAGGTCGTGCGGAAGCACTTCGACACCACCCTCCGCCAGCAGAACCAACCGCACACCATCACCCTGCACCTCGACTTCCTCCGCCGCACCCAGACCGGCCCGGCGCGGTTCGCGGTCAAGGACGTCAAGCTCGGGCGCCAGACCTCCGTCGTCCACGTCACCCTCTCCCAAGCCGGCCGCGAGGAAGTCGTCGGCTACGTCACGAACAGCAATTTCGAGGCGGAGCGAGGCGCTTCGTTCGACACGCACTGGTCACTCCATCCCGAGCCCGTACCGGTCGACGTCGCGAAGCTCCTGTCCGACGACGACGCGCACTGGGCCGAGCGCAAGGAATGGCCGTTCGCCGAGTTCCGCGCCGTCACGAGGAATGTCCGCAGTTGGTTCCCGCGCCGGGGCCAGCACAGCCCGGCCGTCGTGGACATGTGGACGTGTCTGAAGGAAGGCGAGGATCGGTGGGGTCAGGAGAGTCTGGGGTTCGTGGTGGATTTCTTCCCGCAGATCATCGACCGCTATCTTCTCGACGGGCTGGACATCTACGGCGTGCCGTTTGAGCGGGAGCACAGTGAGGAGGAGCGGCGGCGACTGATGAAGTCGGCGCGGGCGAGGATGTGGTATCCGACTCTGCTGCTGAATTTGGATGTCAAGAAGGCGTTGCCGAAGGAAGGGGTGAAGTTCTTGTTTCTGCGTCTACAGGCGAAGCTCATCAAGAATGGGCGGTATGATCTCGAATTGGTGGTGAAGGATGCGGAAGGGGATGTGGTGGCGCTGAGCCATCATGTCGTGTTGGCCGTCAGCGCGGAGAGGAATACGGCTGCGAGACGGAAAGTAGGTACCAAACTATAGACGAGAGATATATGTATGAGAATGTATGCTGGGCTGTGCCACTGAAACTATGGTAGCTCATTCAGGTTTGGACATCGTGAGCACCTCAAACGACGTGACGGATTTTCTGATCTCGCAATGAAAAGACCTGGATTGGTCGAACATCCAGACAGCGCATGGTGGTGGCGTGCTGTCTGAGAGGACTGAACTTGCTGGTGTCAATTGTGATACTGTACATGTTGCTTGATCTTCACAGCTGGTTTTGTCAAAGGGGACATGAAGGATCCTCATCCATCTGTTGTTGCGACAGAGGATGGGCTATACATGGATGGAATGATCCTACGCTCATCACCACTGCTGAGGTGAATGGTAGCGGTGTCTGGATGGTGTTGGTCTGTCGAGATGGCGAGGTGTTGATAAGGAAAAGAAAATGCAAGAGGGTGGAAGAAAAGTTCGTGATGAGGCTTGAAGCTGTCGCGTGTCCCTCTCCGGCCCATGCGCCATCATCCCCTGCAGTTCTACAAGGTCCCAGAAAGGAAGGTATCAGATTCCCAACTGCACGCTCTGCTGTATATATCTCGCTCGCTTTGCGCCCTTGTTGCATAGACGAGGTATAGATGAGGCCATTGAAGCCTCGTGCAGTCACTCACTCGGCGTTGCAACTCCTGCGACCGCCATCGGATCCTCGAAGCTGCCGCAAGCTCCTCCCACGTCGCGAAGCCCGCCCAATCCCTCATCGGACTCACACCACCACTACCGCCTTCGCCTTCTCCAGCCTCACCACACCGCCGCATCTGTCCCACTCAAGCGGTCTGACCCAATCCGGCACATCGAACCCTACTCGCCAAGTCTTGCCGAGCACGACGAATCGCATCCCCGCTACAAGAAGACACTGCTCCCACCGGAGACACAACATGTGCTGGCAACAGCGCGAGGCGGAGACCGCCGACACCAATATGGACATCTCCAAGGGTCGCGAGGTGCTGCCGAAGAACGTCAGGCCGTTGCACTACGACTTGACCCTCGAGCCCAACCTGGAGACGTTCAAGTACGAGGGCACCGTCACCATCGATCTTGACGTCGTCGAGGATACCAAATCGATCTCGCTGAACACGTTCGAGGTGGATATCCACGAGACCAAGGTCACCTCCGGATCGACCGTCGTCAGCTCCTCGCCGAAGATCAGCTACGATGAGGACTCGCAGACGACCAAGGTCGAGTTCGACCAGACCATCCCTGCCGGCTCCAAGGCGAAGCTCTTCCACAAGTTCACCGGCACGCTCAACGAGAACATGGCCGGCTTCTACCGATCCTCGTACAAGGACGAAAAGGGCAACGAGAAGTACATGGCCACCACGCAGATGGAGCCCACCGACGCGCGGAGAGCCTTCCCCTGTTTCGACGAGCCGGCGTTGAAGGCGACCTTCACCGTGACATTGATCGCGGACCAGCACATGACCTGCTTAAGTAACATGGACGTCGGAGGCGAGAAGCAGGTCGACTCGCAAATGGTCGGTGGCAAGCGGAAGGCCGTGACGTTCAACAAGACCCCCTTGATGTCCACTTACCTCCTCGCGTTCATCGTGGGTGAGCTCAAGGTCTACGAGACGGATAAGTTCAGACTACCCGTGCGGGTCTTCATGCCGCCGAACCAGGAAGTCGAGCATGGGAAATTCGCGGCCGAGCTGGGTGCGCGCACGCTGGAGTTTTACGAGAAGGAATTCGCGAGCGAGTTCCCGCTGCCGAAGATGGACATGGTGGCCATTCCGGACTTCTCGGCCGGCGCTATGGAGAACTGGGGACTGGTCACTTACCGCGTGGTCGACCTGCTGCTTGACGAGAAGACCGCGAGTGCGAACTCGAAGCAACGGGTGGCCGAAGTCGTACAGCACGAGCTCGCTCACCAGTGGTTCGGTAACTTGGTCACCATGGACTTCTGGGACGGGTTGTGGCTGAACGAGGGCTTCGCCACGTGGATGAGCTGGTATTCGTGCAATGCCTTCTACCCGGAATGGAAAGTGTGGCAGGGTTACGTGACCGACAACTTGCAATCTGCTCTTGGCTTGGATGGGCTCAGGAGCTCGCATCCGATCGAGGTTCCCGTCAAGCGTGCCGATGAGATCAACCAGATCTTCGACGCCATCTCCTACTCCAAGGGCTCGTGTGTGATTCGCATGGTTTCGAAACATCTCGGCGAAGATGTGTTCATGGAGGGTATCAGGAGGTACATCAAGAAGCACGCTTACGGCAACACGACTACCGGTGACTTATGGGCGGCGCTCAGCGATGCCAGCGGAACGGATGTGGAGCGCGTGGCTGACATCTGGACCAAGAACGTCGGCTTCCCCGTCGTCACGGTCAAGGAAGACCCGAGCAACAGCTCCATTCACGTTAAGCAGAACCGCTTCCTCCGCACCGCCGACGTCAAGCCGGATGAAGACAAGGTCCTGTACCCTGTCTTCTTGGGCTTGCGTACGAAGAACGGGGTCGACGAGGACCTCACGCTCAACGAACGTGAAGGCAACTTCAAGGTCCCCGACATGGACTTTTTCAAGGTCAACGCTGACCACTCGGGCATTTACCGCACGAACTACACGCCCGAACGGCTGCTGAAGCTAGGCGAGAACGCCAAGGCAGGCTTGCTGAGCGTCGAAGACCGTGCCGGCATGCTTGCCGACGCTGGCGCGCTGACCTCGGCGGGCTATCAAAAAACGTCCGGCCTCCTGTCGCTGCTCAAGGGATTCGACACCGAGCCCGACTTCGTCGTCTGGGACGAACTCATCGCCCGGGTCGGCGCCGTGCGCGCCGCCTGGATCTTCGAGGACGAAAAGACCAAGGAAGCCCTCAAGACCTTCCAACGCGACCTCGTCAGCGACAAAGCCCACAAGCTCGGCTGGACCTTCAAAGACACCGACGGACACATCGAGCAGCAATTCAAAGCGCTCCTCTTCAGCAGCGCGGCCTCGTCCGGCGACGAGCGAACCAAAGCCGCCGCCTTCAGCATGTTCGAGCGCTTCAGCCACGGCGACCGCACCGCCATCCACCCCAACCTCCGCGCGGGCGTCTACGCCGTCGTGCTGCAGTACGGCGGCGAGGCGGAATACACCGCCCTCGTGCGCGAGTACGAGACGGCGAAGAACAGCGAGGAGCGCAACACGGCCCTGCGCTCCCTCGGCCGCGCCCGCTCCTCCGACCTCATCCAACGCACCCTCGCCTATTCCCTGAGCAAAGCCGTCAAAGACCAAGACGTCTACCTCCCGCTCGCGGGCCTGCGGGCCCACCGCGAGGGCATCGAGGCCTTTTGGGCCTGGATGAAGGCCAACTGGGAGCCGTTGAAGAAGCGCCTCCCGCCGTCGCTGTCGATGATGGGCTCCACGGTGAGTATGGCCACCAGTGGGTTCACCAAGGAGGAGCAGATGGAGGACGTGCAGGCCTTCTTTGACAAGGTCGGGACGAAAGGGTTCGATCGGAATTTGGCGCAGAGTTTGGATGCCGTGAGGGCGAAGGTGGGGTGGATTGGGAGGGATGGGGAGGATGTGAAAGAGTGGTTGGGGAGGAATGGGTATTTGTAAGTATAGATTTGTATACTTACCTACAGGGTGGATGGAATGCAGGCTGGTGAATGTAAGTAGAACGGACCTGCCTTGCGAAGCTGCTATAGCGACGCGTATCAACACACGTACAGGATATGTCGACTCCAAGGCCTTTACCCCCAAATCTTGCCGCATCTCACACGGAATCCGAACACCCACGTGATTGTACTTTACTTGGCACGAACCGCTTTCGACCAACATCATCAGAGCAGCGGGTACCGAACCTCTCCGCACCGAGACAAAGGATGATTGTGAACAATGAATTCTCCGAGGCTAAGCTCTCGTTGAACGTATTACGGCCTCGAGGGTCCGGACCGCTATTAAAGTACAAAGAACGCCTTTTGTGGCAGACAAACCGATTCGTTCTCGCTGTTATCATTTCGTATTATCCAGGCCAACCGAGTAGCCGCATGCAATGGGGTATAGAAGAAAAGTCATAGAACTCCTTTGTCTCGCTGGCACAATGCTTGGTATCTCAATTCCCGATCTCAATGACGATAACTTTTTCCAAGCCGGTGCTTGCCAATTTACACTGCAATTGCAAGAGTGTCAATGTCACTCTCGTGCCGGCCAATGCTCGATATGCCACTCGATCCCAACGATGGCGACTTTTTCCAAAGCAAGTACTCGCTGCTTGCAACCCAGTGATGAGAGTGTCGATCCCATTCTCGCGCCAGCCAATGCCTCGTATCCCAACTCCCCGAATCCCATGAAGACAATCTCTTCCAAGCCGGTGCTTGCCGCTTGCAGCCCAATTACAGCAGTGTCGATCTCATCCTCGCGCCACCGCCCCATCATGGTGCACGCACTCCTCCTTCCAGTCTTCAAGGTAGAACAGGAGACTTGGACTTGGCTGGGCCCCCGGTGCATGCTTGAAGACTCTCACCCCCGACACGACCTTCCGCCCGAGCTGCTTTTTGTGCTGAGCGAGCAACCACGCGACGCCGCGACCGTTTGGCGTGCCGAGGAGTGCCTTGCCCTTGTCGGTGTCCATTCCAAACCAATCCCCCGGCCACTCGCGCACCGTCTCTCGCCACGACGTGACACCCAGGACCGCCTCGATGATGCCGAGAGTCGCTCCGTTCGTGATACGCAGCCGAAAGACGTATCGCAGTTTCTGCATCGACTCCGGGCTTTGTTGCTGCGCCCGGGTGAGGGTTTGGTAATCCAGGAATACGACGTCCGACCACTGTCTGATGGGGATGAGGTCCGTGCCGGTGACGGGCGGCACCTGCATCCCGCCCCATGTGGCGGGACCCCAATTGGTGTTGGCTACGATGGCGTGGGCGCGATCACCGGTGTTGTAGAAGTTGTCGTAGTCCGCCAGAGTTTTGCGCCACACCCGACCGCCGGCGTGCACGTCGTAGACGTGATTGTTCTCGATGTGGTAGTTGTCTTCTCTGTCCGTCGATAGATGCAAGTCGTCAAAAATCTTCCCCAGCGGTATAGGGGCTCCTTGCCTTGGGTCTGCGGCTCGAGGCGGTTTGCTGTTCCACCCGTACTCGACCATGCTGCCGGAGTCGGTCCACGGGCTTTGAGTGACAACAGCTTCAGACGCGTACAGCATGCATAGCAGCCATTCACCTTCGGTCTTTGCGTCATCGAACGACTGTTTGCTGACGGGGACTGCGCGACCGATTATAGCATCGCTATCGAAAACGTTGGCTGGAACGTCTTTCTCCCCGTCCCAGACGCTTATGGAGTCCGATGAAGAGGCACGCTCGGCCACATCGTCGTCGTAGTCGAGGCTCAGAGAGAACAACGCCCGCTCGTTGCTGTCGGCCTCCATGGTTGGTGAAAGCGTGCTGGTTATGTTGTTCGGGTGTGAGCTCCAGGTGGCTGTTGTAGAAGGCTGCAAGCTTCCGAGTGCATATAACAAAATGGTTGCCAAGACAATAACGGCCAAAGCTCTGCAGCGGGAAGGTTGCAAAGCCATGATGGTGAAGTGTTACCGGAGGCAGGAGCGTGAACCCCTGCAATGTGAAACTGGGAGAGCCTATCCTGGGGCTTGCTGTCTTTAGCGTCGTTCGCTGGGTTATCGGATGGTGAACGGCCTCCTCTTAGCCGCCTCGATATGTCTTAATACGCACCGAACTGTGAGTCGTCGCAGTAGGCTTTGCCGGTTCAAGCGAGATTGGTTATCTTCCTCGTGAAGAGAGAAGGTTGTTTGGAAAGAGTCGTGAACCGCGACAGTCTGCTAGCCACGGGATCAGTTTGAGTTGCCCGCGCTTATGATCCGAAGCGCACGTGCGACTGCCACCCCGAAGCGGAAGTTCAAGGTGAAGGCATTGGAGCAGAGGTCGAAGGTATTCCAGGGCAGGGCCAGCGCCGTCTACAACCTTTGAACATAATTGGCACGTGGATGATGTGGCGCTGCTCCCACAGGCATCTACCAGAATGAGCCCGCCGAAGTTGAAGTTGAAGCTGAAGTCACTGAAACGGGAATCGACGGTGACCCAGGGTAAAGCCAGCGACGTTTAGCAATCTCTGATCACGGGCGGGATCTGGATGATGTGGTACTGCTCCCGCGGGCATCAACCAGAATGAACCCTCTCGGCCTTCCGGACCGCCTTTCGGACCTTCCTGATTTCGACCTCCACTTCGCGCATGCCCCTTGCTGCGTTGACCGCTATAAAACTCGGATCATCAACGGCAGACACGAAAGATGCTTGAGCAGAGCGCAGCTCACGCGGTACGAGGATGCCGAACCATTGTACAGGATCACGAGGTTTCACGGCTTGCTCGGCACGAGTCGAGGCGTCGTTCTTTTCGACAGGAGTCGAGTCATCCCTCTTGCTAATACCGGACTCGGCAAGCTCGGTCAGGTCACGCTCTTCACCTTTGGCAGGAGGAGTCGCGGGTGGGGATGGCTGCTGAGAGACCGAGTCACTCTTCGAAGCATTCCCATCATTGGCCACTAATTGCTTCTGATCCTCGGTCCCTGCAGCTTGAGATGAGCGATATGGGACAGGAACCACACATGGAGGTGCATCTGCGCTGGTTTGCACGCAGCATCGCCTGGTCGCCTCCATTCGCTGGTCGTAGAAGTCTTGTCCGTAACGATTGCGGTTTAGAGACTTGTAGTTGGCTTGTGCAAGCGAAAAGAATCCCTGAGCAGCCGAGTCAGAAGATGCCATCAAGTTTGTACTACACAATATATACTCCGACATACGGATGATAGCTGCTTCCGCAACGCATTCTGTGCTCTCTGGTACTCATCAAGATGGTTGAGGTATTTCTCCCATAAGGCATCGAGTTTGTCGTGAAGGGCGGTCACATCTTCGACCTCGAGGCCATTCTGGGAGGTCTCTGGCTGCTCCGACAATGCAGCCATCCCTCCTGATGCGATGGTGCCCAGACAATTTGGATATGCCACGAGAGGTCATCTTCTCGACGGTTTCGTCTGATGTAGTTGGCCTGAGGGCCTCTACGGCATACCACAGCTTTCACGCTTCTGTCTTGGCGGCGCGGGCGTCGACATCACGATTCAGAGGCGGCGAGAGCTCCGCTTCAATCTTTTACTTTCACCTCAGCACAATGTTGTCCAGACGAGTCACGATCAGCAGGATACCGCTCGTACGGCCTCTTCGGCCGCCAAGCATCGTCACCACCGTCCCGAAGCCGCGACTCTTCACGCAGAACACGCAGCTGTTGCTGGTTGCCCATCGAGCTTCTCGCCCACAGCTTCCGTATCTGTCCCAGCCTGCATTCCATCCCTATCGTCATACGCTGCTCGGCCCAAATCCGCAATTGGCCCGTCTACTGTCTACGGAGACCAGGCAATATATCGGCCAGCAAACCTTCTTAGCCGCCAAGTGGACTGTGGTGCTATGGACGTTCTTGGCTCTCTTCGGTATCGCATATGTCGGGATACAGATGGAGAGTGAGGAACGAAAGAACCCAACACCAGACGAATGGCGCTTTTGGACGCGATGGTATCTGCGGGCTGCGAGGGTGGAGCTGGCGGATGGTGCAAGAAACGGTGTTGTAGACTGGGCGAACGTGGGCAGCATCCTTCGAGAGGCGTTGACGTGGCTGGAGGATACGGCCAAGGATGGGAAGGGGTTGGTAGACCAGGTCGATGGGGAAGGCTTACTGATACCGGAGGTTGGTCGGGCAGGATATGATATCTCCGCTAAAAGCTGGCCGTGGCGGGCGGGATATTTCGAGGTCATCATGGGTTGCGCGGTTGCGGCCGAGCATCTGGAAGACATGGTTGTGGATAAGACAAGGAAGATTGTGTTCTCGAGAGAACATGTGATCGGGCCCTCGAACCCGGACCCGCGACCAGTACCGTCGTACATGAAAGCCGCGCCGCTGGAAGAGAACTGCGAGCAAGCTTTCGCATCTCCAGAAACCTACTACATGCGCGTTTTGACGACCAAGGGTTTCACCGCGGACCAGAGACTGGACGCTGCGCTTGGGTATGCGAACTGGCTTGAGTACAAAGGCCTGAATGACAGCGCAGAAGAGATGTACAACTGGGGCATTGACATCGCTAAAGCTGGTCTTCCTACCGACGTTGATGATCTCATGGATGCACAAACTTTCGTACTGGGTGCCGAAGCTGCTACGGGCGTAACATCGAACCTTCTCCGCGCGACCACCGGCATGGCAATCCACCGAGCGCGCACTGGCGACGTATCGTCGGCCCTGCCAATCCTCCTGTCTGTTTTGCGAGCCAGGCGCAACACACCGGTCTCATCCTCATTCCAACAACTCCCAACGACACCAGCAACCGAAAATGCCAAGACCGACATTGGGCAAGCTATACAGACCCTGAGTCTCTTGCAGAAGGTCCTCCGTCAGCCCCAGTTTCCACCGCCTCCGCCATCAGGCGATCTTGCATTCACTCGGACATCAGTGAAGCCAACATGCGACGACAGCGAGCTGATGCTCTACATCGGCGAAATCCTGTTTGCTACCTCGCCCGCCTCCGACGAAGGATTGGGCTGGACACGGCAAGCGGTCACTGTTGCAGATGCGATCCTGCAAGCTGGTGACAAGAAAGGCAGTGATGGCGTGGATAACAAAGCCAAGTGCCGTTCTTGCCTGGCGACCGGCGTGTCGAACTGGGAGACGATGCTCCACCAGGTCGCTAATCGCCAGTCCAATACTACGTCTCGAGAAGGTGGTAGAAATGCCGGCGTCCTGGAGTGGCGAGGATGGTTTGGTGGCGATGGTGGTCAGAAGGGCAAGACGCTCGACGAGGTACGCGATGGAACGATGGAAGAGGAATTGAAGCAAGTCGAGAGGCTGAAGGAACGGATCGCAAGAGAGGGCATTGAAGAGCAGATGGCGAAGGTGAAGAACGCTGCAACGGGTCTGACGTGGATTGGCTAAGGTCAACGGCGAATGTGTTCGGCGACTTCGGGCATCACGGCAGCGGCGCGATTACCTATATCTGGGTGTTTTTTGCGATGCACAATAGCGATGTCCGCTGCAGCCGCGTCGGCTGTGGGCATTCCGCAAGAGATCAGTCCTCCTCGGATCCGATGCTGTGATTTTGGGACATACCAGAGCGGCAGGATGGCACTGATGAGCAAGATTTTGTCGTAACGCATAAGAAGGCGACGATTTCTGGAGTTCCCCCCCCCCCTTCGCTGACGCGCTCGCCTGTATCCATTCAACACCAAGGCTGCGAGGTCATCGCCTAGCTTGATTGGCAACACGGCACGGCGAAGTGAACAGCGCGGACTTCCCTCTCTGGCAACGATTCCAAGCATCAGAACGACCTCGAAGCTTGGAAACGCCGATGGCATATCAATCACCTGAACACATCGATCACCTGATCGACTGTCGGCGGTACCGGGCCGGTACTAGAGAAGACTCTTGAGCCACGCCGAGAGTCAAGCAATTGGCTTCGGTGTTTGTCAATGCCGGGGCGGAAACTCGATTCCGCCAACCTGCCACTGGATGTTTCGATAGGTGGAAACATGGCCCTACCAAAGCTTCCCCGCGTTTTGTGGGTGCGGCTCCCCAGACGTCCTCCTCCGCATTTATCACCGGCTAATCAGCTCTCGTATCGAGTTCACCGATGCGGAGATGTCAGGCTAAAATGTATGTACCAATTCCTAGTATGATGAGTCTGTATCGCTGTGTACAACCTTCAATCATGAGATCGACCTCGGCGAAGATGGAGCGGTACTTGCTGCGAGAAAGGCAAGCCGACCAGCGACGAAGCTCGTCGGTGATTGAAGAAGCCAGCTTGAACAAATTCACGCCAGTCTTTGGCGTCTTGTCGACAAAGATACAGCGAACCTATACTGCCAAGCCCGCACTATCCGTTTCGTTGGAAGAGAGCCGGAGGTGTGGTTCGGTCGTATCGTTGCCGGGTCCGTAGGCTACTGCGCTTCGGCGGAGGCCATAGAACAGTACTCGCAACTTGTTGATGAATGATGATGCGTCCAGCCGAGAGATCCACGCGTGGCCGTACCTCCGTATGATCAGCACCGGCCCGGAAGACGAAGTTTCGATAGATAAAGTGCTGTCCTCCGCCTCGACCTCTCACGTTTCTGTCCTGCTTCTTGACGGTGTATTTTACACTTTCTGTATCATTGTCTTCACACAGCCATGGCCAGCACCGGGATCGAATCGCATGGGCATTTGCCCGACCACAAGGGCATGGACGATCGGCTCGAGTATGTCGCCGAGAAGTCCGGCAGCGAGGCGCCGTCCGGCGAACTCGCCACCGTCGAAAAGGGCTACAAGGACGTCCTCGTCGAGCTGCCGAAAGAGGAGGGCCGACGCATCCTGCGCAAGGTCGACGTCCGCCTCGTCCCCGTCTTGGCGCTGCTGTACCTCGTCGCCTTCATCGACCGCTCCAACATCGGAAACGCGAAGATCGCGGGTTTGGCCAAGGACCTTGACCTTCATGGCTTGCAGTACAACATCGCCGTCACCATGTTCTTCGTCTCGTACGGTGTGTTCGAGGTGCCGTGCAACGTCATCCTCAAGATGATGCGTCCGAGTCGGTGGATGGCCATCATCATGTTCGCCTGGGGGACCGTGATGACGTTGATGGGATTGGTCAAGAGCAAGGAAGGCCTTTACGCCGCGCGCTTTTTTCTCGGTGTTGCAGAAGTAAGCCGACGGTTCATACGACACTTCTGAATGATCTGGGGCTTACACACAATCTAGGCCGGTTTCTTCCCTGGTGCAACATACCTGTTGACCCTGTGGTAAGTCATCCCGTTCTTAGTGGACGCGATATTGCTGGCGATGCTGATTGTGGGTTTCAGGTACCTGCGTTATGAGGTTCAAAGCAGAATGGCCGTTTGTAAGTCCCCCATCAGCGAGAGCTTGTCGTGTTGTCCTCTTCACGAAGTCCAGACCTGGTAGACAAATTGAGACATAGCGCGCGCCGATGAAAACACATGCTTCCGGATCCGGCTGAAAGTCTTTTTACTCACTCTTGGGATTCCAGTCTATGCTTCCGCTTCGCTTTCTGGCGCTTTCTCCGGTCTTCTCGCATACGGAATCGAAAAGATGGACGGTGTCAGTGGACTCGGTGGTTGGCAATGGTGAGTGACCTGCGCAACTCTTTCGCACAACCATACTGACCATATCACAGGATCTTCGTATGTTTCCTGATTGCGAAACGTACATGCCCATACTTAACACATATCAGATCTTGGAAGGTCTCGTCCCTGTCGCTTTCGCCCTGATTATCTGGAAGATCCTCCCGGATAACCCAGAGACGGCCAGTTTCTTGGAGAAGCACGAGAAGGAGTTCATCATCAACCGCCTCGCTCTGGAGACCGGCTCTGGTCACGGTCGGGTCACCAACACAGACAAGGTGAACTGGCGTCAGGTTAGGGCAGCCTTCAATGAGTGGAAAGTCTACGCTGCTGCGGTCGTCTATTGGGTATGTATGCGGATGACAAGACAATCCTTAAGCGGCTGACGCATGGGCTGACATTTCCGATTGCTAGGGCAACACGATCGGCGTTTATGGGTGAGTGTTCTGCAACCGCTCTAAGCTACCTCGGGTTCTGACGTCCATCTCAAGGTTCACCGCAACGGTTCCTACAGTTATCCAAGGCCTGGGCTACACCTCTGCCAACGCGCAGCTTCTGACCATCCCCATCTACGTGTGCGCAATGATCGTAACCGTAATTTTCTGCTTTGTGTCCGACCGGATGCAGTCGCGAACGCCGTTCATCATGGCTGGCTACATGATCTCGGTTGTGGGCTTCATCGCGCAGCTTGCTATCCCTCATGACCGTATGCCCGGCCTGGTTTACGGCTTTCTGTTCCCAGTGGCTACCGGATTGTATGCTCCGGTAAGTACAGATGCTAGGGTTATCCTTGCGCCTAACGAGTGAGCAGCGGCTAACACGATCATCTTTCCCTACAGTTCGTTCCGATCGTATGCTTGATAGCGAACAACACCGCTCCTTCGGCCAAGCGTGCCGTCGGCATGGCGTTGCTCATCTCCATCGGCAATCTGGGCGGTATTGCCGGCTCGAACATTTACCTCCCTTCGCAAGCTCCCGCATACCCTGCTGGATTCGGCACGGGCTTGGCGATCTGTCTGGTGGCCATCATGATGACAGTGGTGCTACGGCTGGCGTATGCGAGGGAGAACAAGAAGAGGCGCGCGTTGATCGAGTTGGAGGGCGAAGATGCGATCCGGGCGAGGTATTCCGAGCAGGAGTTGCTGGAGCTGGGCGACAAGAGTCCGTTCTTCATCTATACCTTGTGAGGGAAGAGTGGGAGTCGTGGGCTGTGTATATGTGAGACGAAGTCGACTTTCCTATTCGGCAGTCGAGTCACGTGAGACTGCACCCTTCGAGGGCTTCCATGTATATCACGACAGTCCGCAAACGAACCAATGTGCTCTTCACGTGAGATAATCTACATCCCGTCGACGTCGTAGGTCAACATTGCAGTCCAGCTGCCAGCGGACGGTAGCGCCGGCTCCCCCACGGTAACTTCCCTGGAGGCTGGCATGAATGCCACTACCCATACTCCGGTTCGTGGGAGAGATACAAAGTCAGGATTGTGAGACTGCGATTGTCAGACTGCCGTTGTATGGTTGGTGGAGTCGAGATTTTGACGAGGCTGATGGTAAGCCATCCTCTGATATCCAGGGTCCACGGTCCAGACCGCCCGCTGCCGCTATGCGTATCACCACCTCACCCCGTCATCACTCTCATAGCTTGAGGACTTACCACCGTCGCGCATAGGGTCAGAAACGATGGCGCCGCTTCGTCTGTCCGTACCAGACACTACTTCCTTGCATTTCGGAGCACTCAGCTGACCTACCTTTCCTCGGGGTCATCCTGCCAAGTCCCTGGCGGAGAGACGCATGATATATCATCTGCTCCAGCTACCTCGCCTCAAATGACCGCTTGACGCGCCTCTTGTCGCCTGCGTGACGTTGCCGCAGTGCGTACTTACAACATAGAAGTAGACAATACTATACTACGCTCGCTGGCCGAGCAATACGACTTAATACACTCCTCCTTCACGAACGCCACGACATGGCTTTGCACCAACAAGAACGAGGCAGCGGCGGACTGCCTGTGCCGGCGGACGACGGCACCGGCGGCGGACCATCCAAAAGACTTGTCGACTGGCTCGCGATGCGGGGTAATAGAAAAAATCGCAAGGGGAGACCAAGTAACAGAACGTCTGGTTCAGACTTCGACCAAGCTGTCCAGAAACAGCCTGAAACATGGAACATGGGCATGCTGAACGACCGAGAGACCGAAGAAGTTCCTGGAACTGTCCTCTTATTATCTAAGGTATCGCAGTACAACGAGCCACTGGGTCTGCGAAATGCTCCCGCAAGGACATCTGCGTCTTCACTGCCATCGCCCTATATTCCCTCGCGGTCCAATTCTATGGCCAGACGTCGTAGTTCAGCGCCCGAGAAGAAGCGAACACCGGACGGCACGGTCGTTCTGGACCCACAGCCGGACGACAGCAAGAACGATCCCTTGAACTGGAGTGTGTGGCGTCGTGACCTCGCGTTGCTGTCTTTGGGTTTTTACTGCATGCTCGGAGGTGGCATGACTCCTGTCCTGGCAGCTGGTTTCAAGCAAGTGGCCGCAGACTACGACATTACTGTGCCGCAGGTTGCGCTCACGACAGGCTTGTACATGATGGGACTTGGCATCGGCAGTGTGCTGCTCAGTCCAACGGCAATCCTGTTCGGCAAGCGGCCAGTCTATCTGGTGGCCGCCGCATGTTTCATCATCAGCGCTGTGTGGTGTGCGCTCTCACCGAACTTTGCCTCTTTAGTCGTGGCTCGCATATTCATGGGCATTGCCGTCAGCAGCGTCGAATGCCTGCCATCTGCAACGATTGCAGAGATCTACTTCCTCCACGAGAAAGGCTATCGGCTCGGAATTTATACGCTACTTCTGCTTGGAGGCAAGAATCTGGTCCCCCTCGTAAGCGCAGCTATCATCCAAGGTCTAAATTGGCGCTGGGCGTTTTGGGTCGTTGCCATTGTGGTTGGCTTCGGGTTATGCCTGTTGTTCTTCTTCGTACCTGAGACGTTTTGGGATAGAGCACCAAGGCCGCACAAGTACACGAAGAACACGACCAGGTTTGGCAGCCATCTCCACATGCCTTCTTGGACCCTTAGCCCAGGCGTGCGGAAGAAGAGCGTGTCGAGTATCAAACAGCCAGCTGATGCCGAAGATGGTGGTAGAACGATTGCAGAAAGAAGGGCAACGAGCAGACATGCGCGCTTCCAGATCGAAGGCGAAGACGAGCCCGATGTCGATGAGAAAGGAACCGACCACTCGCCGCAACACGTCACAGATGCTGCCGGGACTGCTGAAGCCGGGCCAGGAGAAAAAGTTGGCGATGTGGCAGTACCTAATGCAACCTACCCGCATCAAATTGCGACAGACTATTTCAACGACTCGAACATGACCCAGGCGGTACTGGAAGCCCAATCATCTCCCGTCACATCCTCTGGCATACGTACACCACGTGAAGACGATCCCTACCTTCGTTCGCCGAACCCATATACGAAGCATTACCTCGAACAGCCCCCAAAGACCTTCGTCCAGCAGCTCAAACCCTGGGACGGACGTCTCACCCATGACAGCTGGTTCCGCGTAGCCTTTCGGCCTTTCGTCTTGTTTGCATATCCCAGCATCCTCTGGTCGACGTTGGTGTACTCACTATCTATTGGATGGCTGATTGTGCTCTCGGAATCGGTGGCAACTATTTACGAGAACCGCGACACGTACAACTTCACGCCACTGCAAGCCGGTCTGGTCTACATCTCTCCGTTCATCGGAGGCGTCCTGGGCACGGCAGTCGCCGGCAAGCTCAGCGACATCGTCGTCCGCGCCCTGGCGCGACGCAACGGTGGCATCTACGAGCCGGAATTCAGGCTGGTCATGGGCATTCCCATTGCGATTTTCACCACCTTGGGTCTGATGGGTTACGGCTGGTCTGCGCAGGAGCGCGACCAGTGGATCGTCCCCACCGTCTTCTTCGGCTTCATATCGTTCGGCTGCTCGTTGGGCTCCACGACGTCGATCACCTTTGCCGTGGACAGTTACCGGCAGTATGCCGGTGAGGCACTGGTGACGCTCAACTTCTCGAAGAACGTCCTGCACGGATTGGTGTTCAGCTTGTTCTTCAACAAGTGGTTGGACGCGGAGGGTAGTAAGGATGTCTTCATCGCCATTGGTGGGATTCAGCTCGCTTGCCTGCTGACGACGATACCGATGTATATCTACGGTAAGATAGCGCGGATGTGGACTGTGCGCAAGAATCTGATGGAGAAATTTTGAGAGCGACCTCATGAATGTAACGAGCGGCGTCTGGACGGCGTTTTGTGAGCTTATACTTCCCGATATAAAGCGATATACAGTGCTCATAGTCCTTGCGTATCCTACAACACCTCGGAGCTGCGAGCATACAGTATTGTCGAGCGTAATGTCAGGCATCTGATTCGTACATGTGCCAAGCTGACTTTCGCTGGACTTCGATAGAATACTGCTTAGACAGGGGGTATCGAGGCGTCGAGAATCAATAGAAAAGCAAGTCAACTCCACCCTCAGTCAGACTGTAACGCTTTTTCAGATCTTCACGCGAGAGTAGTTGCATAAGCGGCACTTGCGTCTCTTTCATGTCCAGTACGCCGCGCTTCTTCTGATCGATGTGAGAGGCATCCACCACCACTCTCTCAAGGTGTGATATCGAGAGCGCGCCTGTGTAAGCTGTTAGCCTTCGAATCGTGGTAAACTGGGTCGGACGTGTTGCGGACCGTTGTCCAGCAAGTCGATGATCCGCTGAGGAGTCCCAACACCGATGTTCATCCTCATCTTCTTCGTCGTGGCGATAGCTTCGCCCAGTTTGATATGCTTCGCAAACAGCTTCGCGACCATAGCCTCCTTCGTCCGGAACCCACGCAACGCTCGCGTCAAATCTGCCGCCCGCTGTCCACCGCCCGCCACAACCAGGGTATGAGGGCTCCCGGCTTCCTGCACCGCATCCTTCAGTTTGTGCCCTTTCTTCTTCCGTCGTGGTCCGGCGAAATGCTGCAGGTACGCCGGTAGCTCGTCGGTCACTCGCGCCTTGTCCCAACCGCTCGTGTCAAGAATGGCTTTCTCCGGAACGTGGATTTCCTCTGCTTCGACTGGACTCATGTCGGGCTGGAAGCGCTTCGTTCTTTGCGCGAGGTGGTCTGCCATGAGCTGACTGTCCATGTGTGCGAGAGCATGGTTGACTCCTAGGTCCAGATCGAGCGCTTCGTCGTCGACATCTTTCGGTTTCTTGGTCTTTTTGCGCTTGGCTGCGCGCTTGCTGGGCGGCGCTGTATCCTCGTCTCGTTTGCGTTTGGTTGACTGGGCGTATGAAGCTGGGTCCGAGAGGGCTTCGACGAGTCGCACGCCTCCTACTTCGTTCTCCGAGTCGGACATTCTGTGCGGTGATGTTTTTGTGAAGAAATCTCGAGCTTGAGTATTCGTTGTTGGTCAGGCAGCCGCTAGCGCTTGAAGTGGAAGCAGCCTCAATTTTGCACTGCACAACGATCTCCAGCTACAAACGTTCGTGACCTGTTCTCATCAAAAACGTTGACGAGAATTCAACGGAGCATCAGGCAATGCTGACGGAGCATTTCGTCGCCTCCATAGGCGTGATCTCCTCGCCATCGAACACCAACGTCGTCAAGGATGCAGGAATATTCATTCACGAATTCCAGCCGCTGGTAGCCCAGCACGCCGTTTACAAGAAAAGCGCCACACCACCAAATTGCCTTGCAGTCAGCGAGACGCATGTGTTCGCTGCGCAAGCAGAGAAAGCCGTTGTCCATGTCTACAACAGAGCGAAGGGCAACCAAGAAGCGGTCGTACCCTTCACCGAACGCATTACCTGCCTGGCTTTGGCCTGCGACGATGCCGTGCTCGTCCTCGGAACCAAGGAAGGCAGAGTCTTCCTATGGGAGGTGTGTACTGGCCGCTTAGTGACGACGGCGCAGTCGCATTTGCAGGGCGTGACCGCGCTGGCAGTCGATCACGCGTCGGGTTTCATACTCTCGGGGTCTGCGGACTCTACCGTACATGTGTGGTCAATACTGTCCCTGCTTTCCTTTTCGAATGCTAGCACGCAAGCATCGACTCCGATCAGGACATTCTCTGTTCATCGTGCCGAAGTCACTGATCTGAAGACGGGGCACGCCGCGAGCTTCTGCAACTTCGCAATCTCTGCCTCACAAGACAGGACCTGCTTAATATGGGATTACCACAACAACAATTTGCTGCGGACATATCTCTTGCCATCGTCGCCTCTATGCATCACGCTCGACCCAGCTGACAGAGCAGTATACCTGGGATACGATGATGGCAGTCTACAGCAGATCGATCTGCACAATCACTCCCGTGGCGAGAGCATTCCTGAGGCCATACAAGCCGACCAAAATGCCACGGCTCCAAGGCAGCCGTCGGCTGCTTCTCATTGGAAGCCTCCCCATGACGCCAACGGCCCTATGCTCAGCCTCAGCCTCTCCTTCGACGGTAGCACTCTGCTGTCAGGCCACGAGTCTGGCGCCATCGTTGGCTGGGATGTCGCAAGTGGGAGAGCACAGACTAACATCCTGCCGAATCGTCTCCCAGGCCCTGTGAACAATCTAAACTTCCTAAGGACCGTTGGATCCCGAAGCACCGGCAATCCCAGCTTCCAGTCACGAGCGATCGTGAAGCCCAAAGTTGGCGCATTCGATAATCCCAACGGTCTGGTGCCTGGCAATTACGGCATGAATGTAGAGCTCTGTGCCGAACCAAGCATGACGCAAGCACAGTCGACTTTTCAGCAGGCCCTTACGGCACATACGTTTCCTCTCGAGCTGCTTGAAGATGGCTTGAGCGAGCTGGCCGTGTGGCATGACGGAGCGGCGCGGGCTGAAGTTCCTGAAGAGACAAATGATTTCATGGCCTTTGACGACGGGCCGGAGACGTCGCGGACTATCACCCTCGAAGAGCAGAACGCTGATCTGAAGGCGCAACTTGAATCTTTGCGAAGGCTGCAGAAGGCGAGTTTCAGCAAGATCGATAAGCTCTCTGCTGAAAGAAAGGCTCTGCTCCAGCGAGAGCAGCAGCGCCTGACCAAGCGAGGTACCAGTAGGCCACAATCACGAGCAAACGGTACTCAAGAGGCTGAGGATGACTTGTCTAATATGGACGAGAGTGATGATTAGATCTTTAATTGTGTGTCGTCGTCCTTGGCGAGAATTTGTTAAGCCAGGGCAGTTTCCAGAGGCAGGGCACTACGCGCAAAGCTGATACATTCCTGACTCCGCAAAGTACGCCAACCACGTACTTTTGTTTGGACGATGGCGAGGAGGAATGGGCCAAGCAAGCATCAATACTCTCGACGATATGAGTACTGTCGCAAAGTCAGGACGTGTCTTCACCGACCAGCAGCCACCAGAGGAAACCCGATCCTGTCACCAAAGATGGGTTTCAATCGACTACTTTGCGCCCTTCCGGCTTTTCTCCTTCTTGCAAGTGCGCATCGCGGGCCATATAAACACGAAGCGGTGGAAGTACGACGACGGCAAGCTGGACCACCGATCGTCGCACAACCGCCAGCCGTGCCCACTTCCGCCACCGCACTGTCTTCGGGCGTGCTGACACTCATCACACCATCGCCGGGCGCCTCACCGGTTGCAGTGACCAAGCAAAGCCAGATCGTAACATCTTATGTGCCGCAATTTACGCTCTGCGAGCTGCCGCCGATTGAATTTTTCTCCATCTCGCCCGTTCCGTCAGCAAGACCGGCGACAGCTCCTTACCAGAACTACTCGATCTCCATCCCGCCAGGCAATGGCACCTGTACGACGATTTACAGTCAGACTGCCACGATGGTGTGTGCGACAACGCTCAGCGGTCTCGTGACTACATATCCCGTCACCAATTGCGCCCAGGAAATCACCTTCTCCAGTCAGTATGGTTACACACTCGCTACGCCCACCCCGACACGGAACGCGGTCGGCAACGGCACTTACACATTCCGCAATGCTACTGCGATGATAACAGCTGCGCCCAGCATCGCGACGCTGACGACGTATTACCTGGCTCCATGGCAGGAGCTCACGGCGGGCACGGCGCCGGCCGACATCGTCAAGGAAGTGTGCGAGACATTCGACAACGGTACCGAGTGCATAACGCAGTACCAGGTCTGGCACACTAGTCTGGTCACCCAGAAAGCGACCTCGACCTTCAGTCTCAACATCTCCACCACGATCCACGGACCGTCGCAGGTCATCATTTTCGAGTCGTATGTCGCCAATGTGACTGAAGTCCTCACCACTTTCAGCATGGCGACGACCATGGAGCAGGAGTATCAGACGCACTGGACCTCAACGCACAAGGCTACGGCGTCTTTGTCGACCGCTCCTACTGTGTATGAAACTTTGACAGTCGAGCAGGTCTCTTCGACGTAAGTCAGATGGTCATGGATAGGCCGTTGCTTATACTGACGTGTTGCAGAGTTAGCCCGACGAGTACCACAACCGTTCGAATGACCATCACGACTCATGTTGGAACAACGACAGTGACTGCCTCTTCATCGACTACGTCTTCCACGGCTGCGGTTTAGGCTAGGGTGGAGAGCAGCGCTCATTGTATGTCCTCGCATATGCCGTCGACGGTAAAGGGTCGACATGAATTCGTGGTAGCATAGCAGAGTGAAAGGTCAACGGCCGATGTTTTATGCATTTGCACTCTGGCAGCTTTCATGGCATCGACTGGATTCATGCATGGCTGTTCAGTGATGTAGCGCAGGTACTCTCATCATGTCACAGCGATCATGCACAGCTCGCGAGTTTTTCATCATTCGTTGCTGCGTGAAACGCGTTGTCATCGGTTTGGGTGCTACGATAACACCAAGGTCCAGAACTAGCCAAAGCTCTTCGCTTTGATGGATGCAGCTTCTACTTATCCTGGAGCATCTGAGTGGGTTCGATGTCTTACAATGCCGCCCAACCGTCCGATCACTATTGTACATTGAATTTCGCATCACCTGATATAGTACAGTAACCTTACCGCCCGTCCTTCACGTTGTCCTCACCGTCATTCTTCCTCCCCTCAAATCCAAGCGAGTTCCCATTGTAAAACTCCGCCTGACGGTCTCGATCCCTCCTCGCCGCCTCTTCCCTCTGATCCGCCAGCGTCTTGACCCTCAACTTCGCCGTCCCGCTGTCCTCAGACGTGGTATCCGCACCTGCGGCTACCGCGCCCTCCACGTTCGATGCCTCCTGCGCGTCACCCGTCCCGCCCATGTACAGCCGCGAGAAACCCGGAAGGTAAGAGCCCACGCTGTTAAACAATCCGAATGCCCTACCCATTATCCCGTTCGTTGATGGCGACGACGCGTACGCATCCGTGTATCCTGCAACGGGCACGAGTACGAGCGTAGCATTTGGCACGAGATCCAGATCCGCGAGCGTCTCGTGCTCCTCCGAGATTTCGATCGAGCGAGACGGTCGTGGCGCCAGGATCTGCCGGAACGTGTAAGGAATATCTGCACCTCCGGATCCATCGGGTGATGCTTCCCCGATCCAATCGCGTACGTTCTTCGCGAGGGTGGCGTCCGTGGAGAAGCGGTGTCGTACGCTTGTGCCGTCGAACAAGCGGATTTGCAGTGAGCATACTCCGCCGGCACCAGCGGTCCGTCTGGACGCTGCACCGACGGAGTCTTGAATCGGTTCGCTCTCGCCAGCACCAGATGTCGCCTCTGCGTCCCTCGCCCGTTGTGTGCGTGCGCGTCGTTCTTGCTTGTCGCTTTCGATCTGATTCAAGATCCTCTCCCGCTCGCGTTTCGCTTCGTCTTTGCGCTGTTTCTGTTGGTAGATCCAATTCTGTCGGGCTTGCCGGTCCTTATCCGAGCCTTCATCCGTCGCGCGCTGTTTGCCCTTACCTTGGTGTGCAGCGCGCGCTTCTTCGGCTTCTTGTCGCCGGGCGTTGGCCCGGGCAGTACGCTCAGCTTTCTCGGCGGCTTCACGCTTTTGCTGTTCGATCTCGAGGCGTTGGGCACGCTCTTGAAGGAGGGTCTGCACGTTGCCATGTGGTTGAGGTGGTGCTGGAGGTAAGGGAGGGGATTGTGGGCGTGCGGCTGCTTCTGGTTCCGGTATTGGTTCAGGCGGGTGTCGTGATGTGTCTGATGTAGGTGGTAATAGCGTTCCAGTCTCTGTTTCCGGTGCTGTCGTCTGAGCCTGGGTAGCAGGGATCTGATCGCCTGCAGCGACGTCGACTTCCTTCTCGTTTTGCGTATCCTCCACTCCCACAGCACTAAGCAACCTCCTCTTCCACTCTCCATACCCAAGCCCACTTTCCAGCTTCTCTAATACCTGTCCGTTGTGTATGATGACCAGCGTTGGCGGTTTGGTGATCGGGCAGAATGCGCCCAGGAAGCTCGCTTCTTTTGAGCCATACTCAATACGCAAGAGTACCGCCTTTCTTCCAATGCTCTCGCCCAACAGCTCACCTTCATTGTCGGCGTCTGGGCCAGTCAGCCATTGCGTCTCCCATACCTCGGACTCGTTATCGTTGTCTGAGCGCACAAAGCAGGCGACGAGTTTCTGTTGCTGAATAGCAAGCGAGATGCCGCTGTTAAGGTCGCCGGCATGGAACATTGTCTCCATCGCTAAGATCGTCTAGTATTTGGTGCAGAGTGGGTAGATTCAACATCTTACGCTCGAGGGGCCCGAAAGTAACGAATGTGGCCCGTGCAAAAAGGCGGAGGGCTTCCCCGGGTTTGCCTTGCTTGGCGCGTGAGAACGAGGCCCCTGCATACATTAACGTCCACCACATACCAATGATCACGGACAGTTCGGTACCTCGTAGCAACTGCGAATGCAGGATAGGACATGTCCGATCCTCAATATGGAACCAATGTTACCAGCATGATGTATTCTCGCCAGTACAACATTTCAAACCCCAACAGCTCAAGTTCACCAGTCTACCGCCCAACCTCGTTGGACTTCATCAACCGTCCGAACCCGGTAGAGCCTCAATCCGTGCCGCAACGCCACCCTCTTGATGGATCTATAACCTCTCAGCAACTGACCCTTCCGCCCAAACGTCCGGTACAGCAGCCACGACGAGAATTTCTCAATCATCTGCTCGATCCGATCCACAACGATGATGGAGAACGACCGCCGAAACGTCGTAAACCAGCAGATGGCTCCTCCATTGCCGGACGCGATGCGGTTTCAGCGAGAGGAGCTAATAATACATCACTCGACTTACCCAAGCTTCCTACCGTGAGACAGCGCGTGAAGCTCCCACCAACGCTGAGTGGACTGCATCAGCCGCCGCCGAATGCTGGGCTATTGCCGAGCATTTCTGTCGGTCAGCCTGTACCCGATGCTTCTACCGCGGCTCCTACAGAGTGCATACCTACTACTATCGACAAGGTCGTTCAGAGAGCAAACCAAACGTCGAGTGTTCATGAACCGATCGGGGACCCAGCAGCATTGCAGACCAAGGTCTCCAATCAAGGCACTAAGCTAAAAAGCGCCGGCGAAACCAAACAGAAGCGCAATAAGTGGACCGATGAGGAGACCGCTTGCTTGCTTAAGGGCGTGTCACGTTTTGGTATTGGCAGCTGGACGAAAATCCTCAATTGCGACGATTATCACTTCGACCTCAGGACGGCCCTAGATCTCAAGGATCGGTTCCGTGTATGTTGCCCCGATCAGTATCGTGGAAAGGGGTCTAAAGTTCTTGCATGGGACGACAATCGAGCAGCCGACAAGCGGGCGGCATCGGCATCAGCATCCGCAGAGAAGGACAACGCCACCGACTCCCCGTCGACGTCCAACTCTAATAAGAGCACGAAGGCCACCGGATCCAAGACTGATCGCAAGTCGTCTCGGGAGCTGCAGGACTTGGGTATCAATGTACCCTTCGTGTCCACGAAACGGCGCAGGCGACATGCTTACAGTGAGATGGAAGACGAGGCGCTGCTACAAGGGTTCAAAACGTACGGCAACGCTTGGGCTGCGATTAGAGATGACGAGGCGCTAGGCTTGGGCGAGCGTACGGCGACGGATCTGCGAGACCGTATGAGGACGCGGTACCCAAACGATTACAAGAACGCGGGACTGGCGGGGAGGCCTAAGACATTTCCCAAGCCGGCGCAGCGAGGTGATGAAAACGGGCAGAGTCTGACGGATAATGCTGTAGAGACACAGCGCATACCCAGCGCTAAACTTACCACTCGGACAGACACCACTGATAATTCCACTACCGTCACGGACAAGCGACAAAACGTACAGATACTGCACCCACCTTTCAGCGAGCGAAACTTGCAAGCATCAGACCAGAGGGAACAGATCACTTTCCCGCTTACACGGCAACAAAACAAGAAGTCCGTTCAACAAGCACTGCCCTCTTCACTCTTTTCCTACGACCATGATGTCTTCTTCGGCGCCCTCATGCCGTTTGCAGATGAGGACGGGTTCGAAGACGCCGCCGAGCGTATCACCCTCGACCGTGGTATTCTGGACTGGCCACATGACAAGGCTCACAGCAAAAACATTGCCGCTGGTGGTGGCACATACGCCGGAGCCTCGGACGCCCATGCTAGATTGGATGGTACAGGTTCAGGAGGAATCGATCCGGCCGTGACGATCATGAAGCTGCCCGTACTGCCAGGAGCTGTCGCACCGAGACCCAGTCACGTGGTCCAGGCGCAGCAGTTACCAGCTACTCAGACGAACCAGACGAGCGGTGCAGGCGCGCTACCGTCTTTGGCATCCGTTACGGCGCTCGCGGCGGAGTCGAATGCTGATAGTGGTGCGGAGGAGCAGCTGGAGTTACCAAGCTTGATGCTGGGTGGCTTGGAAGGAGATATGGGTCGGAGTGGAGGACATCATTTCTTGGGATTCGATGAATTGCTAAAGTAGGCTTGACCGGTTGATGAGTCCCCAGGCGTGTAATGTAGAGGCCGTGGCTGGCCAGTAAGCCCTTCTGGGAGATTCAAGAAAGAGTAGTTATCCACGTGGTTGAGGTGTACCGAAGTAGAACATCGCCACTTAATATGAGAGCCAAGCATGACCTGCATGCTCGAAGTCTTCCGCGAGGTTTTGAAGGTGGTAGCGCGAGCATGCTGGAAGTGAAAGTGCGGAAAGTTCCGCTTCATAGATTGTATGGTGACATGATGTGCACCCCACCACGAATTGATGATGTACAGTGCGCATCTGCGACCATTGACTTCACGACGACACTGTATCTCACCCTGCACTCTTGGATCCTTGTCCGGCGTCACTATCTGGTCCTCACGCTAGATGTCCCTGCGATAGCCTCACGTGCACAGGGCAGCACGATGCTGGCCGGGAATCGTCGACCTGGACCTGGATGTTCAGCTCGAACTTGTGGAAGAGGCGAGACGTTGCAAACGAAACGTTGTGCATGAGACAGAGGCATGAGCATTGATCCGTCATGTTCGAAAAAGACATATATCAGCTGATCCGTGGGCTGCGCGCTCACAAGGGTCACGAGCGCGAGTACATTCAACAGAGCCTGCAAGAATGCCGCAAAGAGATCCGCGGGTCCGACATGGACCAGAAGGCCACGGCGCTGCTCAAGCTCGTGTACCTGGAGATGTTCGGGCACGATATGTCCTGGGCTTCGTTCAACGTGCTCGAGGTCATGTCCAGCGCCATGTACCTGCAGAAGCGGGTGGGTTACCTGGCGGCGGTGCAGAGTTTCCGGAGTGATACGGAGGTGTTGATGCTGGTGGAGAATCTGTTGAAGAAGGACCTGAACTCGTCGGACAAGGTGACGATCGGGTTACCGCTGGGGGCGATCCCGCATGTCATCAATCCGTCGATGGCGAACTCATTATTGACGGACCTGCTGCCGCGGGTGTCGCACTCTAATCCTGCGATTCGTAAAAAGACGATTGTGACACTGTATCGTCTGGCACTTGTATACCCAGAGACTCTCCGACCAGCGTGGCCCAAGATTAAGGAACGTCTGCTGGACGAAAATGAGGACTCGAGCGTGACTTCCGCCATTGTCAACGTAGTCTGTGAGCTTGGGTGGAGACGACCCCAAGACTTTCTACCGCTTGCACCACGCTTGTTCGAGTTACTTACTGCAGGTGGCAATAACTGGATGGCGATCAAGATCATCAAGCTATTCTCCACGCTTACACCACTCGAGCCGCGCTTGGTGAAGAAGTTGCTCCCACCCCTGACATCGATCATCAAGACGACACCAGCCATGAGCCTCTTGTACGAGTGCATCAACGGCATAATCCAAGGCGGCATCATCGAGGCTGCAGGAGGCACGACTGAAGGTGATGAAGTTGCCCGCTTGTGTGTCAACAAGCTGCGTGCTATGCTCGTAGTCGAAGGCGACCCAAACCTGCGATACGTGGCATTGCTCGCCTTCGCGAAGATCACAAGCTCTCACGCCGATATCGTTGCACAGCATCAGGACGTCGTGCTGGAGTGCATTGACGACGCCGACATCTCCATCCGCACCCGGGCGCTCGACCTCGTCATCGGTATGGTCAATGCGAACAATCTGCAGTCTGTGGTAGAGCGACTTCTGAAACAATTGCGGACTGCGGGCACGGCAAGCGCAGCAAACGACGCAGTCCATGACCGCGCGATGCACGACGGTGTGGTGCCGATGGCTGATGACGACGATGAAGACATGCAGGCGAACATCAGACCAAAGGAGCCGAAATCCGGTCAAGCTCCGCCGCTGCCAGACGATTACCGGACTTCCGTGATTGAGCGCATACTCGATATGTGTTCGCAAGGCACGTATACGAACATGAATGACTTCGAGTGGTACATCGGCGTACTCGTTGAACTGGTCAAGCAATGTCCCTCGACACCTTCCACAGGCCATTTCGGTTCATCCTTCGCTGCGGCGGCGAGCGAGGTGCCAAGTATGGCCGACGCCATCGGTAACGAGCTACTCAACGTGGCTGTCAGGGTGAAAGCTGTACGGCCTGAAGCGGCTGCCGCTGCGCAGTCCTTACTGATGCTCGATAGTCGAGATCAGCTTTTTCCAGCTGCCGGCAGCGGCGGTCAGGGTGTGCTCGCAGCCGCTGCTTTTATCGCAGGCGAGTATGCGAGCATGCTCCCGGACCCGGAAGCCGTACTCACTTCCCTGTTACACCCCTCAAGCGCGCAGCTTCCCACAAGTACACTTGCTAGTTATCTGCAAGCCATACCCAAGATCTTCACGGCGCTCACAAGCAATCAGCAAGTGTCCTGGAGCTCTGCCCGACAGTCGTCGACCACCCTCCTTACTGCACGGATCGTACATTTCTTAGAGCCGTTGGCGTTACATCCTGATCTTGACGTCCAGGAACGAGCCGTGCAACACCTCGACCTAATGCGCCTAGCTTCTGAAGCGGCTTCAAACCAGCAGGTCGACGAAGGCTACGATGAGCCACCGTTATTGCTTACTCAAGCAATCCCATCATTGTTCTCCGGCGCCGACCTCAACCCAGTGGCACCAGCCGCTTTACGAAAAGTGCCCGAGCCGGAAGGCTTAGATCTCGATGCTCCAATCAACAGTAGTCTGCATATGCTATTACAGCAAGCGGATTTCGACACGGATCTCGATGATGGTAGTAATGAAATGTATAAGTTCTATCATGAAAAGCCATCGGCGGTCATGGTCGACCATCGCAAGCCGGCTGCGGACTTGCTGAATGTCCCTACGACCACCCGATCATCCTCATATCAAGAAGCCGAGACCGAGCCTCTCGACAAGGAGGCTAAACAGCGCAAAAGGGCGGAGCGTAGGGAGCGATACAAGGACGATCCGTATTACATTGATTCGGAACGTGCTTCCGGTGCAAGCACGCCCATGCACAGTATCCTCCGCAGCTCCAACGGCGACGAGTTGGATGTCGACGCCATCCCCGTCATGGAACTGAAGCTCGATCATCGTGACGTCGCTCCTGACCAGCCGGTCTCTGCTCGACGTCCATCAACGAGAAAACCGAAGCGCCATTTCGAGATTGCCGGCGACGAGACGCTCGGTGGAGACGACGTATCTTCACGGTCATCGAGCCCATCCAAACCCCCCAGCATCGCCTCTCGACCCAAGAAGTCCCTGCTCGGGATGGACAGCTCTGGTCTTTCCGGTTTCACTCTGAACGAAGATGGCTCGGCTCGGAGCAACGGGCCTTCGCGGCTGGAGATCGAGCGGAAACAGCAGGAAGAAGCGGAGATGGCCAAGGCGATGAAGGACGTGGAGCGCTTGCGGCTCGAGATGCAAAGGGCGCAGGAAAGTGTGCAGCCGCGGGAGGATATGCCTGAGGAAGGGACGGTGGTGAAAAGGAAGAAGAAGAAGAAGCCGAAGGGCGTAAGTCAGCCTGAAGGCGGCGGGCCGGGTGAGGACGAGGAGGAGACGGTGGTGGTTGCGCAGAAAAAGAAGAAGAAGAAGAAGTCTAAGGCGGAGGGAGGTGATGATGAAGGTGTGATGGCAGGCGAGGGTGATGATGCCGTACCTGTTAAGCCTAAGCGGAAGAAGAAACGGCAGGTTGCGAATGAGGACGGAGATGGTCTTGTTTAGATTAGGCATGTAAGCGTTGCGCCTGTCTATCTCCTCGATTATTGTACTTCACGCCATGGGTGAGCCTTTCGATCCCTTTTGTACTCCTTTCGTGATCGGCAAGTGGCGGGCCTGGTCTTCTCAGCTAGGAGTGCTTTGAGCTACGGTAATGCTGGATGGACGCTGGCCTCTAATGCCGAAGGCATGTGTTCCATCACGCTCTGGGAAATCTCTGTTCCTGATGCTCTCGTCTTTCACGACTTTGAGAGTCAAATGGCTTCCTACACCCTATCTGTGTGATCTGGATCTGGGTCTTCACCCCGGCCTCGTAAAGAGAAATGGGAGAAGAGACAAAAAGCATAGACACTAGCTCACACCAAGCACGTTGTACGTAGCCTGTGCCTCTGAGCGTATGGCCTTGCAATACATGTACGTAGAAATCTCACCCCATCCAACGAACACCCAGGACACACACAAAACTGATTCAACCAACACCAGTATAGTCAAAAGGAAAAAGAACCAACATCCCCTCATTTCAATCATTCCCATCATTGTTGCTTCCAGAGCTAAAATCAGGATGTACCTCGCTACAATGGAAAAAAAAAGCAGTATATCAACCCCGAGTCACACGTATGTTATCGACCCTCTGTAGCAAGACGTATGGCAAGGCCTCCTAACCTTTCACATATCTCATCGTATCCGCCTTGCCGAACGAAAAGGGAGATTTGGTCATTTCCGGACTCCGAGGCGACATGGGAAGCGCGAACAGATCGTTGTCGTTGGCTTCGTCCTCGTCGTCGTCATCTTCCTGCTTCCGCGCTTCGGTAGGTCGGGAGAAGCCCGCTTCGCTGCCGCCATTACCGCCACCACCGGCCAGTGCGTTCAAAGATCCCATCATTCCGTGCTGTTGTCGTTGCGGGACGAAGGTTCTTTGCGGCGGTTTTGCGGCGAGAGTGGATGTGGGTGGTGGGCCTTTGAGCGCGGTGAAACAGCCGAATGAGCCCACGGCGACGTCCGAGGTCTCTGGACTCAGGGGATTGTTGTTGTTATTTGCAGGAGCCGGATTCGAGCTGTCAGTCCCTGCAGTATTGTGCGCCGTCAAGTCCTGCGCACCGGTGCCAAGTTTCAACCCCTTGAGCTTATCCAGCAACCTGCCGCCACCGGGACTCCGCGGGCTCTGCGGCAGCGGTGGTGTGGGCATACTCAGTTTGGAGGCGACGCCGAAATTCCGCTCGATCCACTCCTTCTCCGCCGCCGCCATCTCCAGCCCGATGCCCTCGGTATTCGTCCTCGACTCCGAGTCGATCTCGTGCTGCAGCACCTGCAGCCGCTTCTTGGCCCAGATCGTGTGCAACACCCCTTTCTTCCCCTCTTGCGTGGCCGTCGCGCCCAGCTCCGGGGCGAAAATGGCCGGGAGCGGGCTGGTATGCCACGACACGGCCGTCGCTTTGCGCAGGTTCACCACCGTCGGGATCGGGATCCCCGGACCCAGGAGGAAATAAAGTCGGTTGACGGCAGCCGGCACCTCCCCCTCCCCCTCCTCCTCCGCCGTCTCTTGCTCTTTCGCAGGCAACACCGTCTTCTTCCCCTCCCACGTAATCTCCCACTCGCCCCCGACCTCCCGCGTCGTCGCATCCTCCTCCCACTCCACCATCAGCACTTTGGTGCCATCCTTGCTGCTGCGGCCGGGCTCGAACTCGAACCGCGCCAGCGCGTTCCCGCTCGTCAGCGACGGGGATTCCACTTCATCCTTCACCGCGTGCTGCTGCTGCTGCGGCGAGGAGGTATCGACCCGGTCGAAGACGGGCCGCTGGGGAGGAGAGTGACGTTGAGCGGCGGCGCTTCTGCCGCTCATAGTCGGAAGAGAGCGAGATCGGAAGGGTTATGAATGTTATACGTAGTTCAAAAAAGTCCCACGGGTTCGGAGCCCCTCCCCACTTGACCCAAACCTCTCGTGACTATGTGGGATGAGATGAGGCCTTCTGGTTCAGTAGGAACGTGGTAAAGAACGTCTATTAAAGCTCCCTCCTTTTCAAAAAGCCAGAAGACGCGAAGAAGAGATGGAAGTCCATGTCCTTTAATGATAGTAATCTGCAGTCTCCCTCGGCGGGGACCTTGTGAGAGATCCAGATCTCGTGATCGACGTCTTGGAAATTCCGGACCGTCCGTCGGACATTTGGGTGTCATATTATTAATAGCGGGAGGTTTGGGCACGCGTGGATTTGGGGGGGGTCTGGAGATGAGATTGCGCATGTGGGACACACATGAAAGATGCTTCACTTCATCACCGAGGCATGATTTCAGTTGATTGACCATCCATTTCACAGTCAACCTCGCGAACTATCCTATCACGATTCATCCATCCCCACCCAACCAAAGGCCTCTCCAACAACAGCAAAGAATCTCCCTCGGATCAACCGAAACCACGAAACGAAGAAACATTGTTTCGAGCCTGAGAGCTGCACTAGATCAGGCAAACGTTGGAGATCCGAAAAGAAGGAAACGAATTATGGTCGTTATAAAAGAAAGGTATTCCATGGGTATCGTGCCGAAGTCCAGGGGAGGACCGTGAGCCAGTCCGGTCCTCACGAGCGCCGTCGCTATGCATTGAAACCCAAGAACGGAGATGAGAAACTAGGAGGGTAAGTCGAGAAGTCCAGGCGGGAGCCCATCCATCGAGGGGGAGTGGTAGTAGGCAAGAAACAATCAAATGAGAAGGTAATCCCAACCCTTCCGCATCATGGCGTCGCGCCAGCGGACGCCCTGGCAATCGTCCTGCGTCGCCACCGAGTGCTCGGCGCCTCCGAGCCAAATTTCCTCGCGGAGGAGTTCGCGGACGCGCCCGAAGGAGCCGAAAGCGGCGGCGTCGCCGAGGCGCTGGCAGCGGTCGGCGAACATGTCGCGGAAGGGGGATGCCGGGGTGGAGAAGGAGCCGGCGATGAGGAGGGGCCAGGCGAGGGAGCGGTCGAAGCCGTCCGGTCCGGCGGGGATGAAGGCCATGAGGTCGGCGAATTGGGCGACGAGGTGCCGGATGCTGGGTTGGGTGGGGTCGAAGCCCGGGACGAGGGAGCAGAGGTAGATGCGGGCGGCGACGCGGAAGACGGCGGTGATGTTGGTGCAGAGTTGTTTGGGGCGGAGGGCGCCCGTCGGGGCGAAGCAGGTTTGGATCGAGCCCGGTGGCGTTTCGGTGGCGCCGATTTCGTTGGCGAGGACCTCGACGTACTTGCAGAGCATCAGCTCGTTGATCGATTCGGACTTTTGCACGTCCAGGCAGGCGATTTCGGAGATCAGGAACATGATCTTGTCGTCGCAGCCCATCAGTTCGGCTAAGCCGGCGGTGCGGCCGCTCATGTTGAGCTCGCGGTATGTGTCGGCGAAGGCTGGCGCGCGACCGAGCATCGTTGCGCCGAGAATGTCGATCCAAGATGTCAAGGCCATGTTGAACGGCGGGTGGGGGTGCCCGGTGCCGGCGAGATCCATCACGACGCCTGGTAAGTCTAGCTTGTTCACCAAGCTGGTTGCGGCTTGAAAGTGCTGGTGCCATGGGATGTCAGGGAGCGAATCGTCCGGTCGACCGACCGAACACTGGAAGAAGATCATTCCCAAGGTCGCCTCGAGGATCTGCGAGTGGTTTGCATCCAGATTGAGCGCCTCACACAGTTCGGAGATCGCCGAGTAACGGTGTCGGACGATATCGTTGTCGATTTGCTCGCCGGTCAACCCTTCCGACGCCTTCATATGCGTAGCAGCGATGCTCAGACAGCAATGCAGGTAAGCCTTGTTCGCTTCGAGTGCCGGTAGAATGACATCCGAGCGAGCGGAGCCATGCTGGTTGGCATCGAATATTGGAAATATCAGTTTTAAGACCTTGTCGAAAAAATGGTTGAGCAGGTACTTGTCACAATCGTCGACGTTAATCACAGCTTCATGATTCGGCGTCTGCGGACCATGAGGGTACTCGAAGAACTTAAAGTCGACCGGCTCCTCCGCAAACGTTTCCGAGGTGCTTTCGAAGTAATCCTGCTGTACCCAGCTATCTGCCGGGAACGCGGGCAAACCGTTCGGCATCGGAGGCGGCTGGAAGGTGCTGAAGGTAGAGACGGTCGAGTCTCGCCACGTCGGCACATCGTTGACGAAGATCTGGCGCTCGGTCTTGATGTCGACCTCGTAGGGCGAGAACATTGGGTACTGCGGATGCGCCACCATCGGTTGCAGGGGCGGTGGCATTGCAAAGTATCCATCCGATGAGGTGTAGGCGAAATCGCATCCCGACGAGATTGGCGATCCATCCGAGGAGTTGCAAGCGCGTGGCGCTTCCACCGGTGTTGGGCGCGGCTGGCAGAGACCTGGTGGCGTGTGAGCGTTCAAAGGCGTTTGCATCTGCACCGTTTTCTTCGAGAGCTGAGTTCGCTTGATGGCGTTCTTGATGGCTTCCTTCTGCTGCCTCCGCTGTTCGGTGTTGCTCCACCACATCGGCCGCTTGTAATCGCATCGCAGGCCTAGATGCTTGCACGCCTTGCAAGCCGGTTTGCCCTCTTCACACTTCTTCCGCCGCAATCGACACGTGAAGCAACCTGAAACACGTCAGTTGCGGTAAATGCAACGCGACCATGCACCCCAGAAAGATCTCACCCGATCGCGAGCGTCTGTGCATCTTTGCTGCTGCTGCTGCTGCTGCTTTGGCCTCTGCCGATGTGGGTTTTGGGGCGGCCATTTTCGCGTTCTGATTAGAGGTGTTCGCGTGAACGGGAGAAGACATCGATGTATATGTACAGAGTCGCACTGCGAAGCTCCACAAGGTAGGGTTGACGACAGTGGCCGGGGAAAGGTGGTCAGGGTCCCGAGGGAGCGTTTTGTGCAATTAACGGTCGCGTACCAAAGCCTGGCCAGCAAGCTTGACGAGAAGGAAAGGAAAGAGAGCAAATTAGTCGATCAACGAGTGCTTGTGGTGGTGGAGGAGGACGGTGGGCGTACCTTATATCTCCCTTGTGGTCGATATAGCAGCCAAATTGACCTCGATTCTATTCTTGGAAGAACGAAAGCGGCACATGGAAGTTGTGGGGTCTGAAAGGTATTGCATGCTAAATGCAAGGGTCCGGCCAAGCAGCAATGCAGCCCAGGAGTAGGACGAAGCGGTGGTGATTGGACGCGGTAGCAACCATGGCTGCAGATCTGCCCATCTGAACGCTTCGTTTTCGTTAGTGACTATTCTTGCAGCCGCCGTGAAACCTTCCGACTGGACTTGTCATGCAAATTGATCATATCGGGCGGTATCCCGATGTTCGTCCCAGCCTGAGATACCAGAAATGCAACCACGCCGACGGCCAGGCGGCATACAGCATACCACATTGCAGACCGGAGGATGGATATGCTCAGTACAATACCGAAGGCTCTGATGGCTCGGAAGTTTGCCTGTCAAGGTAAAAGCTCGGGGTTGTCACGACCGGGCTGACGAGGCAATATCGAAACCGTCAACCAACATCAAGCAGCGATCGACGTCGCTTCGGCGCGACTCCGACCACGCAACAATTTCATTGTTGATGGCTGGAGCGTGCCGACCACCAGTAGTCAGGTGCAGTAGTGTGCGATAGGTGCCCGCTGGGGTGCGAGCAATGGAAGCTGCGGGATGCAGGGCTTTTTCGGATGCGAGCAATTCGCTGCACCTCGAACCAATCCAGACGGACACTCCTGTGATAATCCCACGGAGTACAACCAGGCCATGAATTTGTCCGGCAAGCCAGGGCCAAGGCACCTGGGGACCTGCGTGGTGACCGTGACTGCCAGCCCCACGGCTTTCCATCGCTGCATGAGACGCATGGGACTGCGAGAGATGCTGCGTGTCCTGAGATGCCGTGCTCGATGCGGTATGCCGGCCTGATACGGCACGAGGATGAGCCGTCTAGACCGAGCGATTGCCCAGCAGCTCGCCTCGGGGACGGCATGCGGAGAGAGACCATTCACAACCATGTGATCAGTGACTGGCGTACCGTAGAGGGTCCTGACTCCTGGAGGTTGGGATGAATGGAGACATGCGATGAAGTCTCGGCGCTAAAGGTGATGGGCGTCAAGCGTCACAGCCAGTCAAAACCGAGCCACGCACGGAAGAGCGGCGTCGTGCCGAAGCGAACCCCTCATCGCTATATTAACGGCCTCCACACAATCCACGGGCACCACACCTCATCCCCCAACCACCGTGCACCCCGTTCTCGTGTGCCGACAACGTGAACCTCTTCTCAACCCTCGCCGACAGCGGTATACTTCTCAACGGTGGCAAGTGGCCCCCACATGTCCCACAAGGTATATAGCACGAGTGCACACACAACCCGTGACATGGGGTGGGAAGGAGGTCGGCGGCATGCATCGAGTGATGAGAGTCCTTGCAGCATGGAGTGAGTGACTGGACACATACTGTGCTGACGTTGTTCATTGGGTACCGAGGCAAAGGGCCATCCACCGCATCCTGCTCGCCGCTCACTTCGTCTCATCTCATCATCACAACAATAGCCAGCGCCTCTCGTTCCTCAAAGCATTGGGAAGGACAACAGCGAGATTTGCCGGCGCGCGGAGAACCTCCTGTGAGCGCCGTTACCTTATCAGGCCACATGGCTAACCTCTGCTGAACCTACAAGAAGCATCGACTTCATTATTGCCGGTCCCGCATTCGGCATGCCCCTCCACCTGATCACCGAACTTCGACGGGCAGACCCACGACGAGCCTGTGGCTTGTGACCTCCTCGTCCGCCGTCTTCCTGTGTAGCCCGTGCGATGCTTTCGCGGAAACACGTCCGCCGCATGGACGTGGTGTGACACTGGAAACCCCTTGCGTATCGCTGCAAGCACTTTCCGACACTTCAATGCAAGCACTTTCGTCTTCTATCAGCAGATTCAGCACGGTACACCTCGCGTGTGCAACGCGTGCGACTTGTGCCACCGAACGGCTCGTGCTACACACTGCTGTGTTCAAGTGCGTGCGTTTATGCGCAAAAAACTCAATCCGCCCGTTCAGTACAGCAGACACGCGGAATCGTTTTCCGCCTACGGTTGATGGTCCACCAGGCTCGTCCGATGTTACGAAGCGTACGAGTTCTAGTTACTGCTTCGTCCCGAACCTCGTGCTGGTATTGATAAGGTACGTAAGGTCAAAACCAGCGTGTGAAGAATCTAAGACGTGATCTTCTGGGTAGAACCATACAAGCTAAGTATTAACCTGCTTTTTGAGCCAGAAGGCTACCTAATTACCAGGAGTTTAATGTCCCATTCACTCTCACTTCTCACCTCAAGTCAAGTCACGAGTCACATGTGGCCGGGTAGTGGGTACTCTCTTAGCCACTGGAGGACTGTGACCCTAAGCTCCCCGGCATTAGCTTGTCCAGAAGGCTGCACACCACTGGCCAATGGCCAGTACCCGCCGCCATTTCTCACACCCCATTGACCTTCAAAGGGATGCAGTGTGTGCCCAGGGTCTGTCGTTGACCAGCGCGAATCCAGGCATGGATGCAGACGCTGACCGAGGGGATTGGAGGGTCTGGACGAGCGAATCTGCACTTCAGAGCACAATGCGACGCCGCTGTTGGCGCCGCGGCGAATTTCACATGCTGCGCAGCGCTGCACAAGCACAAGCACAAGCACAACATGCCGGAGCCTAATGTATGCGCGCGCGACGCTGCACATCCACTATACAAGACCTCGAGCCCACCCGTTCGCGCACGGAGACCGCCCTTTGAATGGCCCTCTTTACCTTCCGTGCCGCAGACTCGCATCGACATTGTTGGATCATGATCTGCCGGCGATACAACTGACAGAACGATTCATGCAGCGTCAATCTGCTATAACGATTACTTACATTTGACGGAGCAAAAGGGCCCATGTTGTCGAGCATCATGACCCCCATTACGCTCCAAGCGGCCGGCCACGACTTGTATCAGCATGGCGAGAAGAAATTGGTGGAAGCACGAACATCCATCACGAGACCGCTGTCTGAAACGACTGAGATAGTCGACACTGACATTGAGGATGAAAGTGACTTCGAAGAGGAGTACTCACCCAAAGGTAGCTTCGAATCAGTATGTACTCGTGTGTTGGTACATCCTTGGTCGGTGAACGTACGATACTCATACTCTTGCAGGACAACAGTCGACGAGGGAGTCAGACCACGATATCGTCGTACGATGAAGCACAGACTCCTCGCTCACACAGAGGAGCCCAACAGCCCTTCGAGATTCGTTTTCGGCCCGCTGTCGAGGGTCCGAAGGGACCGCATCTCTTCAGATCGTCACACATATCTTCAGACTTCTCGTTCGACCACGCATTGCAGATGTCGCCGGTGTTTCCTAAGCATCCACCACCGAGGACCGAGACTGCTTTCTCGGAAGAGACCGTCACCCCGATCAAGCAAACTCGGGAGGAAGACTTCTCCATCGCTGCCGCTCTCGCCCACTCTCCCGTGGATAGCCAGGATTCCGAAAGCGTGATCCGATGCTGGTCGACACAGCGAGTCATCCACTGGATGTACAAGGCTGACATCGACGCCTCGGTGATTGAATGCTTCGAGATGCACGACGTCAATGGTAACGTCTTACTCGACCTGCAGTTCGAAGACCTTAAAGAACTCGACATCCACTCTTTCGGCAAGAGACACCACCTGTGGAGCGCCATATGCGAGCTCCGAGGCGATCAACCAAGGTACAGCCCGCAGCCAACGCCGTTCGAAGACGTCAGTCGCCCGTGCACGTCCAACAACCGACAGTCTCCCAGTCGAAGCCGCAATGTTTGCGACACGCCCACCGGTGAAGACGCCGACCCCACTTCGCCCTCTGGTGGCAAGAAAAGACGCGGCCGGAAATTGCCGAAGCAACTCGATGTCATTACGCCTGCCGAGTCGGTGTCCATCGTCGCGATCGAGCAACTGCTGCCCAAGCCGCACAAGTGTGCCAAGGGAGAACGCTGCGCCAAGTGGCGAAAGCAACAGCGCGAACTGAAGCAGCTGTATGAGGAGAACGGCATTGGCCGCTTCCCCATCAGCCCGACGAAGGGTGGTCGGATCTTTGTGCACGGCGACCCGGGCAATGCTGAGACGGCGGACAACATCGTGCCGAATGTGCGCAAGCCAGCCGAAGAGCCTTCCCGACCTCAGTCTGACGCTATACCATCCGTCGTCGCCTCGTCTGATCTTCTAGGTCCAGGCCAGCTGCCCGATTTCGTCCTGCATCCCGACGTCCTGTGTCAGATCGAAAAGCGCGACCCGCAGGACAACGTCAGGCAATTCTTGAACTTCCAACACATGCAGTCACCTACTTCACCCACCGGTGGTGACAAGTCGCCGACACCACCACCAGAGCTGACGCGGTCGTACTCCGACCCGATCACTCGCTCCGAGTCCGTGCCCTTGTTCCCGGAACATCATCACCAAGCCTATCCATCTCTGCACCCGCCACGATCGACGCCAGCTCCGCACGGTGGTCTCCGACGACTACCAAGGCTGGCCATCCCTCGCTCCGCCACTGCCGCGCCGGATCTCAACACCGCCATCCCAGCAAGCGCCGGCAGTATCTGCCGCAGTGCCACCGCCTCGCCGGGCCACGTCTACCGTCTCGGGACACCAGCTTCGGAGATGGATGTGCCCCTCACCGCCTTCCCGATCGGCCCGATCGAGCGCGACACCTCCTACTCCGTGCCGCCGAACATGCGCTTCCGCCTGCCATCCCGCACGCAGTCCCGCGCAACAGACCGAAGGCGGCCCTCAGGCGTACTACCCGCCCTGAAAGAAAACGAAGTCTTGACCCCTACGACCGCTACCCGGCCAAATCTCTTCAGCACAGACAGTTCTCCCGAAAAGCTCCCCCCGATCAAAGACCCCGCCCACCACAGCCCCACAACGCACCACTTCGGCTACGGCGCCGAGTGCACGCACGCGGGCTGGATGAAGAAGCGCAAGACCAAAATGCTGCGCCACGAGTGGTCCGACGCGCACTGCCGGCTCAAAGGCACGGAACTGGGCCTCTACGCCACAGCTCGGCTATCCGCCGCCGCGACGGAGACCATCAACGTCGACGACTACGCCGTCGCGTGCTCGTCCGTCGCGAGCTCGAACAAACTCGCGGCCGCGATGAAGGCGTTCAGCATCATGAGCCTGAACAACGAGAAGCGGAGGAAGCAGAAGGCTGCGGACGATCCGACGGCTTTTGCCTTTCAGCTCGTGCCGCAGGCGAGGGAGGTCGGATCAGGGGGGCTCATTGCTGCTGCTGCGGCGGCGGGGTTCGCGAGTGGAGCGACGGGGAAGACGCATCATTTCGCCGTGGGGAGTAAGGATGAGCGGATCGATTGGATGCGGGAGTTGATGTTGGCCAAGGCGCTGCAGCAGAAGGGGAGGGGGTTTGAGGTGGAGGTTAATGGGGTTCAGGCGTGAAAGTCTTGCACACCCGGGGAGTAGGTGGTGCAGTCTTTGTTTCTCTCCCCGAATGGGCGCAATCTTAGAGGAGGTATACCCATGTTCGCAAGGACGATTTTTCGATTATGATGATGGGACGATCAGGTCGTTGGGAGATCTGTCATGGAAATCTCAACTTAGCTTAGGGATAGTACGCCGTACATGAGGCACGTTTGCGGATGCTTTCTCGTTCGCAGCGCCTTTCCACGTTACTTCTCGTGGGGAGAAGAACATCATGAGGTGAGAATGGGATGAGGGCCGATCGTTCGATTGGTCTGCTATCTATCCGGTTTTGTATACTGCATAAGACGAGTGCGCCTGATGCGGCTTCTCGGTCGCGTACTCAGCGCCATCGTAGTCTTGCACAATGACAACAACCGACGCTGGCATCGCAGTACACCTCACGTGCGTCTCGTCACAATGCGAACGACTGGGGCTAGTCATCAGCTTGATACATGTATCCCTTCCCGCCATAGCAGTTTCAGGGGGAAGTTCTTCCGAATGCTAGCCCAAGCACTTAGCTAGTCGTCTTATTGTCCACCGCAAGAACAAGCGCAGCCTCCTGCGGCACACCGTCCAACTTCGCCATATCCTCGCGGTCCAGACTGAAATCGAACACCTCCGCATTCTGCTTTATCCGCCCGGCGTTATCACTCTTCGGCAACGGACTCCAGTTCTTCTCAATGCAATACCGGATCAGCACCTGCGCAGTCGACTTGCCATGCTTCCTCGCAACCTCATTCAACGTCGGGTCGTCGGCCTTCGAGTTCCTCACGAGCGGACAGTAAGCCTCGACCACGATGCCGTTCTTCTGGCAGTACTCCACGACTTCCCGCTGCTGCAGCCAAGGGTGCAGCTCGAGCTGGTTCACCGCCGGCGGCCAGACACTGCTGTACTCCTTCATGTGCTCGAGGTGGGCGACGCCGAAGTTGCTCACGCCGATGCTCTTGAACCTGCCCTCCACCTGCAGCTTCTCCATCGCCTGCCACATCTTCTGCCGGCTGTCGGCGCCGACGTTGGCGTTGTGGATGAGCATCAGGTCGAGGTAGCCGTCCTCGCCCGCAATCTTCTCTACGCTGCTCAGGCATTTCTGGTAGGTCGAGGCGACGTCGGCGTCCGGGGTGTAGATTTTGCTGGTGATGAAGACGTCTTTGCGCGCTAGACCGGAGTCCTGGACGGCTTTGCCGACCTCCTTTTCATTCCCGTATAGCTGAGCGGTGTCGATGTGTCGGTATCCGGTTTTGAGTGCTGAGAGGCATGATTGAGTCGTGAGATGGCTGGGAGAGTCCCAGACGCCGAACCCAAGGATTGGTAGCTGGTTGCCGCTGAGCAGCTTAAGGCTTGACCCGAGGGTGTATTGTTGCGACATGACGGTTTCAGCAGGAGGTCTGGTAATGGTCGTCGGATTGTGGTATGAGGATTTCGAACGCACAGCGGTTGATAGAGCAAAGAATATTCTCTTATTATTACACTGACATTTGTAGGCGTTCATGATATCATCCGGCATATCTTCGGCACTCGCAGCCCACCAAACCCCAACCCCACCGAGGGGTATCGTGGGAAAGTTTTTGGGCGTGACATTGGTTTCCGAAGATCAGTAAACACGTCGGAAATGGTACTGGAAGCGATCAGATACAAGCCGGGAAGCTTGCAGATTCTCAACCAGCTGAAACTACCACATCAGGAGGAATACGACAAGGTCCGCAGCGCAGAAGATGGCTGGCATGCGATCAAGGAGATGCGAACGAGGGGCGCTCCAGCCATTGCGATAGTCGCGGCGTTGTCGTTGGCCGTCGAGCTCCACACGAGCAAGACGTCGAGCAATGCGGACGAAGTGGCGGCGTTCATCGTTGAGAAGCTCGACTACCTCGTCACTAGCCGACCGACTGCTGTCAACCTTGCCGACGCGGCGAGGAAGTTGAGAAAAATTGTCGAGTCCGCCGCGACGACCGAGGGGAGTGATGGGTCTACCGTGCAAAAAGCGTACTGTGACGCCGCGGCCCAGATGCTGATTAGCGATGTCTCGGACAACCAAGGCATCGGCAAGTACGGTGCTGAGTGGATTGTGCAAAAAGCCGGTGGAGGGCAGGTGAGCGTGTTGACCCATTGCAACACCGGGTACGTCTCGCCGCCTTTCATAAGCAATGTACACGGTGGCGGTCTCTGACGCTTTCCTCACAGCTCTCTCGCAACGGCCGGTTACGGCACGGCACTGGGTGTAATCCGCTCTTTGCATTCCAATGGCTCACTGAAACATGCTTTCTGCACCGAGACTCGTCCTTACAACCAAGGCTCCCGACTCACCGCCTTCGAGCTGGTGCACGACATGATCCCGGCGACGTTGATCACAGACTCCATGGCCTCGGCGCTGCTGCGGTTGAAAGGCCCATCGGAGCACATCGCTGCGATTGTCGTGGGCGCAGATCGTGTCGCGGCCAACGGCGACACAGCCAACAAAATCGGAACCTATCAGCTGGCCATCACCGCGAGACATCATGGTGTCAAGTTCCTTGTTGCCGCGCCACGGACGACGATCGATTTGCAGACCAAGTCTGGTGCCGACATCACGATCGAGGAGAGGCCGGGTAAGGAAATGACGATGATGAAAGGGCCGAGGTTCGACGGTGTGGACCTGGACCTGGACCACGTCGAAACGGTGAATATCGCCGCCAGCGGGGTTGATGTGTGGAATCCAGCGTTTGATGTGACGCCTGCTGAACTGATTGACGGCATCATCACTGAAATCGGCGTAGTCGAGAAGAGTGCAGACGGCAGGTTTGATCTGACCATTGCAATGGAAGCACACCATGAGAGTGTGAAGCCGACCACTATCGGTGGGCTATAGTCTCTCAATCTCCAAGGCGAACGAACGTGTCGTGGCTTTGAGACTCCAATAGCTCTCACAAATTCGGTCCTGGGCGAAGAATGGAGGGTAGCCTCACGAGAGAGTACAACCATGAGAAGCAAAGACATCGTGCTTCTTGAATAAATCGCATTTCCACAGCGACTGGGTTGTCAACCTCCTGACGTATGTTGACATGTCCACAGCCGCCTGGCGATCGTACGAGGTCTGTGATCCTTTGCGGCTTCGAGTACTGTAGGTACGAACGCGTGCTGGTCCTTTGCCCATAAGCAGACCACGGCAAGTCTCATGATTCGCTCGCCCGTCGCGAGCTTCTATGACATGAGATATCGCCTCGTCTCGGCAAATACTACGATGCGCCTTTCGATTGCCCTTCACCAGTCGTGCCCTCACTCCTCTCTGCTTTCTCTGCCTTTGTCCTCTGCACCTCTTGTTGATCCTTTTCTGCCTGCGCCAGCAAAGCCTCGATCTTCGCCTCCATCGAACTGAGTTGGTTCTCTAAGGCAGTGGCTGTCCGTTCGGCTCGGGCTAGCTCTTGAAACGCCTGTTTGATGCTATTTAGTATGAGTCGGTGGAGATGTCCCCAATGTGTGAAGGCCCACCTTTGCCAGATCAGCCTCGTGGACGCCGTCAGACGAGGCGATGGGTTGGTCGGAAGCCATGATGTTGGTAGGACGGGGGTGGGCGGTGTTGGAATGTAAGCCTTCCCGTGCCTTACTCGGTATCCCAAAGCGGAAGCAGGACCGAAAAGGTTTAGGGGTCCGAGGTGATGATGGTGACGACCTCGGGATTGCCCAGTGATGTCCGCTGTTTATTGGTAAGCAGATTATCACGCTTTATTAAGCAACCTACACGTCGCAAGGCCGATTGATGAACATTGTTTGAGCTCAGTACCTCGGGACCTCCTGGGTCGTGATACTGGCCACCACTCACTACTACTCAGCGACGCGATGGATGTTAGCAACAGCCCGGTGGAGCATGACAGGGCGACGGCAGCCGCGTGCTCCCTAAAGCAACTATTCCGAATGACGAGACGGCCGCGACGTGAGCACGTCAGAGAACGCGTGCCACAAACCTGCACAAAACGATTGTGTGCTTCGCTTGTTGAGCCTCGTGACGCGCACAGTGACAAGGCCACAGTAAAGCAGGAAACGGTGTTGTACCTCGCCTATGGATCGAACTTGTCCAATGAGACCTTCAGAGGTAACCGCGGCATCAAACCGATATCCCAGATCAACGTCCAGGTGCCGTCCTTACGACTGACGTTCGATCTGCCCGGTCTCCCTTACGCAGAACCATGTTTCGCCAACAGCGGGCGGCGAGATCCCAGCAATGATCCGCCAAAAGAGACGTATGCGCAACATACATTAAGCGAGAAGACGCCCCTACTTGGTGACAAGGAAGGCTATCACAAGAACCACTGGCATAAAGGCTTGATCGGCGTAGTGTACGAAGTCACGCTCCAGGACTACGCGCACATCATCGCGACCGAAGGAGGTGGTTCATCCTACCACGACATCCTCGTCGACTGTCACCCGTTCTCCACCTCGGACCCCACTGCCCCTGTGCCTCAAAACCCAACCTTTCCAGCCTTCAAGGCGCACACTTTGTTCGCGCCGGCAGCTGCACCAGGCGAGGATCCACCGAAGGATGGCGGGAGGTTCCAGCGCCCTGACATCAGCTACGCGCAGCCTTCCGCACGATATCTAAAACTGATCAGTGACGGTGCGGCGGAGCTGGGGCTACCCAATGAATACAGGGAGTACTTGCAAGCGATACGACCATACACGATCACCACCAACAAGCAGCGACTGGGCCAGTTCATCTTCCTGGCCATATGGGGTCCCATCATCGCATTCATCTTCTCCATGGGCAGGATGTTCCAGGATGAAGATGGCACGCTACCGCAGTGGATGCGCGAACTCTTTGGTGCAATCTTCAAAGGGGTCTGGGCGAGCTATGACAGCTTCTTTGCTTCCATCTTTGGAGACGGTGAGAGGACGATTACGGATGGTGGGCATGATTGTGGCGATGAAGAGATCGCCCAGAGGACCGGACAGCGCTTCATAGGCGGATTGTCATGTGACCGGCGAGAAGTAGATGTTGAGAAAGGGAGGGTTCTTGATCATGCGGGATACGTTGGCTAAGATATTGTAGATGATTTCGGAGCGAAGTAGGTTTGTAAGACCGTTAATGATAATATTGATCGATGTTAGGAGTCAACCACGTGCTCACGTGCTCACGCGCCGAGGCAGACGTCAGGCTTCGCGGGTTTAACGTCACCTCGTCTTGATTTCTTCGCACCTCCATTTGCATCCACTTCAAGCATGCAGAATGCGCCATTATGGTGCCTCCGCTGATCGCATGTGAGTCTGCAAAGGTGATTAATGTCAGTCATAAGGAGCACAGTCCGATCACTTCATCGCCTTACGGGATCACACCGACAACTGCCCAACATTTGGGCAACGAGCGGATCCAGGACTCCATGGAAGACAAAGTCCACGGCGTGCAGGCCCCATTTCAGCACATGGACGACTATATCGACGACGACTTGTATGCAGTGAGCCCGCAAGGCAAGGCTGCTCTTGATGCGGCTAGAGCTACGGTGAAGGAAGGAAGGGAGAGAGCGAAACACGTTCCACGCGTGGACTTGAGCGTGAAGCAGCTTCAATCCGCAATGACTGGTAGCTCGCGTCGGGCAGTTGAAAGGTCGCTGGCGAATGGCGGGACTGCGCAGGCAGCTGAGGTTGACAAGGATCACGCTCAAACCAAGCCTGGCCCAGTCACCAAGCATGGTAGGTGACCATTTTGATGTCACGTCCGCAATGCTAACAGCGTGCAGATGATCTCGATGACGAGGAGGACATCAATCCTGATGCGGCCGAGATTGATGGGCAACCGAGTGCGGCCAATCAAACCCACGTGAAGCCTTCGGCCACCGGTGCTATGGCCGCTCTGACCGCTCGACGTGCGAAGAACCAAACGCAGGCGGGCACGCCAGCCAGCGTGCAGTCCCAGCAACCGGCGGTTCAGTCAAAAGCGGCGCCGCAGGTACCGCGGCCATCTGCCACTGGCAAGCTGCCGTTGAAAGAAGTGAGCAAGAACCTACAGACCCCAGCACGCAGTGATGCGAAGGCTCGAGAGTCTGCCCAGCGTCCTACGACCGGCAAGCTTCCATCGCGCAGGAAAGAGATGCTGGCACGGACACCAACAAGTCGGCCGGCGAATGTTGAGAAGGGTGATGCGAAGCACAAAAATGCGGAAGAGCATGCCAGTGCCGAACTCAACGGCGATCAGCCAACGGTTGAGCCGACAAGGTCTACCTATGATGTACCCACTTCACCTGACGCTGCTCAAGGAGGCGGAAACGTCACTGGCAAGTCTGAATCTCGGAAGCCACTGGTTCGCGGTCGCAAAGCTGAAGGGCAAGCGAGCAACAACAGTACGCACACGAAGAAGCACAAGGATGCAAAGCGAGCCAGTCCGCAACCAACTGGCCGTGCCACGAAGAGTACTGCGCCTGAAAGCAAGCCCGTCCGCCAGCAGCCATCGAGGCGAACCAAAGCCAAGCCTGGAGCCGACGCCAATGGCGATACCGCAAACCATGTCTTATCTTCACCACGGAAGGCTGGGGGTCATGTGGTTGCTGTATCCGCAAACAAGCAGAAACCCCACCTCTCCGAGCGCCGTGGCAACCCTCCGGAGTCGATCGAAGACTTCGAGCAAGTGGTCGTCAACTATGGTGGTGAGGAACCTTCTAAAGTCGCCCCGCAGCCTTCGGCCAGACAACTCCCTCGTGGGCAACGCTCCGAGCCGACCATTTCGCAAAACCCTCGCAAGAATGACAGCAGTGCGGCTGCAAAAAGAAAGTCGATACAGCATCCCGATGGGGTCCAAAGCGGTGCGTCGCAACAAGACGCCATCGTTCTGTCTGACAGAGTGCAATCTTCATCGCCGTCCTCCGCACTCTCAAGCACCGCTCCGCCAGTCGTTCGACCGGGGCGCATGACCGCACACCAAGTTGAGCGAAAGCCAGCGACGCCAGCGCTGCTCAGCTCTAGTCCACCAATAGCACGGAAGGCGCCTCCACAAATCGCTCAATCCGCCCCTCTAGACGAGGTCGCCACTCGCAAGGCGACCGTTATAAGCTTTGACAAGTCTGGACCACGTAACCAAGGTACTCTGTCAAGCAAGAAGACTGCTGCAAACCTGACCGGGTCCAATCCCGGCTCGCATCCTCTATTGGATATCCCTGTCGCTAGGAAGGCTAGTAGCGTTCGCACTAGATTGGACTTCCAACGACCACCGCGCAACCAACACGCCACAGGGAGTAATGTTGCAGACAATACGAAGGATGCGCTTTCTGCCTTCCTGAAGAAGCCGGGGAATGGTAACCGAAGTCTTCAGAAAGCAACATCAGAAGACGACGATGCGTCCCTCAATGAGCAACACAACCCCTCTGATGACGGCTTTGACTTCGTCGACGACCCTGATGAGCCGACGTTGGTCGACACAGAGCCACTGGAGAAGGCGGTTCACGCAAAAGCGCTAAACAAGACCCCGACAACATCTCAACGTGCTATGCCCCCGCCATCGCTCAAAGTTGCAGAGGGTAGACACATAGCTCCGCGTGTTGTTTCAACGATGACCGAGACTACGGGCGACACAACCACCGTCGATACCTACGGCACTCGTTCGTCTACGCTCCGCTCGAAACGGGCGCTTGATATTGAGCTAAACAAGCCATTGCCGAAACGTGCAAAGGTGGACGCACATTCAAGTCTGCAATCCATCAGTCAGGAAAGTCGGTTGGATTCAAGTGCAGTGGGCGCGGATGATACGGTGCTCGATACGGTGCAATCATCCCAGCATATCGAAATGCCGGAGAAAGCTTCCAAAACGCTCTCGAGATTTCCTTCCCAAGGGACTGTGGACATGCACGGTAGTCCAATTCCAAAAAATCTCGTGGTGCCGGAAAAAGCGACGGCGCTCGAGGTGTTCTCGCAACAAGCTGGCTTGTCATATACTCAGTCGTCCGGCGAAGAAGAGGACGAGGCTGAGATAGGGCCATCGCATCAGGCTGGAGTTGACTCGACGAACACGCGCCCCCCTCCAGCTTCTCGGAAACCAGGGGCGCTATCAAGCAACAGCAAGCCTCGCCCTGCATCACCTCTCGAGACCTCGCAAGCAATTTCGGAGCTTATTGTTGGACAACACGCCCACGACCGGGTGCTGCTAGGTGCTCAGCGGCAGCACGCAGGCACAGATCCATTCACCAGCTCGGAAAGTGCGCGCAAAGAACCTGCCAAGCAAGGCGGCTCCTCGATTCTGGCAAATGCCTTACGGGCTATGGCTTCCGAGGCCGTGGCATCAAAGTCCAACGAATATACCGAGGATACGGTGATCGACGACCCCGACAAGACTCTAGTCGAGCCGGAACCCAAACCGCGTGAAGCGAAGCGTATGGTCAGCATGATCACGGACGATTCGTCCGAGACATCGGAAGACTCCGAGGCGGAGACCTCGGCGATGCGCGACGTCGGCGCATGGCGTAGCGCTCTCCAGCCGCATCAGATGAACCTCTTCGACGAGCTCGTCCACATCTCGCACCGACTCGTCGCGCACCTGGTCGATCAGGAGACGGCGACACGACATGTCGTGGAAGACTACCGGCGCCGAGGGGAACGCATTGTCGAGGTGATGGAGCAGTCGCATGCGCAGGAGTACCAGCTCTCGGTCGATGTCCTGGATGAGAGGAAGAAGCGGATGCGGAAGGAGATGAGGAAGACTAGCAAGGAGCTGGAAGCTTGCAAGACGGCTGTTGCGAAGGCTGAAGA